>Ga0068864_100005024_pt1 | contig 10834 bp, 8 predicted proteins | sample KBSSwiS72_FD_66586 | JGI IMG/M metagenome (GOLD analysis project Ga0068864, IMG submission 66586) | Switchgrass rhizosphere microbial communities from Kellogg Biological Station, Michigan, USA - KBS Switchgrass S7-2 | ecosystem: Host-associated > Plants > Roots > Rhizosphere > Soil ...
TGCAGGTCGAGCACCCGGTCACCGAAGCGACCACCGGCCTCGATCTCGTGAAGCTGCAGCTGCATATCGCGGACGGCGGGCGACTGCCGGCGCGGGCGCCAGCGAGGCGCGGGCACGCCATCGAGGCCCGGTTGTGCGCCGAGGACCCGGAGAACGACTTCGCGCCGTCACCGGGCCGGCTCGCTGTCTTCGCAACGCCCACCGGACCGGGGATCCGGGTCGACACCGGCGTACGCGAGGGCGACGTGGTGGCCCCCGAGTTCGACTCGATGATCGCGAAGATCATCGCCTGGGGGCGCGACCGGGCCGAGGCGCTGGGGCGGTTGCGGCGTGCGCTGGCCCAGACCACTGTCGTGGTCGAGGGCGGAAGCACCAACCGGTCATTCCTGCTTGCTTTGCTCGACCGGTCGGAGGTGCGCGACGGCCAGGTCGACGTGGACTGGTTGGACCGGCTCACGTCCACCGGATCCCACCTGCCCCCCGCCGACCCTGTGGCGTTGCTGCACGCCGCGGTCGAGTCGTACGAGTCCGAGCAGGCCGTCACCCGGGCGGCCTTCCACGCGCGCGCGGCGCGCGGCCAGCCCGAGCCGCCGGGCGCGGTCGGCCACGCCTGCCAGTTGCGCTACCGCGGTGCCCGCTACGGCCTCCGGGTCTTCCGTACCGGTCCGCGCACATACCGCGTCGACGCAGACGGCACGCTCGCCGATATCGCCGTCGACCGCCTCAGCGCGTACGAGTGCCGGGTCGAGGTCGGTGGCCGCATCCACCGGGTGATCTCGGTCGTCGACGGCCCGACCATGCACATCGAGGTCGACGATGCCGCCCATAGGGTCTCTCGCGATGACGGCGGCGTCGTCCGTTCGGGCTGGCCGGGCTTCGTTGTCTCGGTTCGGGTCAAGCCGGGCGACGTGGTGGCCGCGGGTGATCCGCTCATGGTCGTTGAGAGCATGAAGATGGAGGCGACGATCTCCGCGCCATTCGGCGGCGAGGTGGCCACGGTCGAGGCGGCCGCGAACGCCCAAATCGACGCCGGCGCGCCGCTATTGCGGCTCAAGGCGCAGCAGCGGGCCGAGCCGGCGGCCGGCGGGGCCAACCCGCTCGATCTGCGCGGACTTACCGCACCGGAGGTCGCGGATACGCCGCCGTGCCAGCGCGTGTACTCGTCCCTGTGCGGCTATCTGCTCGGCTACGACCTCGACCCGGCGACGCTGCGTGAGTTGCTGACCCGCCAGCGGCGGTTGTGTGAGGTCGCGCCACCGACCGATCCGGGCCTGATGACATGTGAGGACGGGCTGCTCGACCTGTTCGCCGACGTCGGTTGGCTGTACCGGCCCCGCACCGAGAGCGAGCTCGACGACCCGCTCGCCCCCGGTGGCACGCAGGAGTACCTGCTGTCGTACCTGCAATGGCTCGACGCCGACCGGGCCGGCCTGCCCGACAACTACCGGGAGCGCCTCGGTCGGGCGCTGCGTCGGTACGGCATCCAGGGACTCGGGCGCTCGGCCGACCTGGAGGAGGCGGTCGTCTGGATGTACCGGTCGTTCAGCCGGGTCCGTGAGCTTGTGCCGAGTGTCGTGGCGATTCTCGAACGACGGCTGCGTAACCGCGACGCACTGGCCCACCTGGCCGGCGGCCCCATGCGGGCCCGGTTGGACCGGCTCGCCGCGGCAGCCCAGGGTCGCTATCAGCTGGTCGCCGACCTCGCCCGCGAGGTCCGGTTCAGCTATCTGGACGAGCCGATCCTGTCGAAGGTCACCCTCGATGAGTACTCCATTGTCGACGATCATTTGGACGCACTCGCAGCCGACGCCGGACGGGCGGATCGGGCGGCTCGGCTCGATCGGCTCGTCGAATCGCCCGAGCCGCTACGCGCGACGCTCCTCCGACGGTGGCTGTCCACATGCGACGATAGATTCCGGCGCGTGCTGCTCGAGGTGTACGCGCGACGTTACTACCGCATCCGCGCGCTGCGGGAGCTGTCGTGCGGCACGTGGGCGGGGCAGCTGGTCTGCTCGGCCGAGTACGAGCTGGATGGACGGCAGATCCACCTCGTGGTCGGGTACACCTCGATCGCTGCGCTGTCCTCATGGTCGTCGGCCGTGGCGGCGCACCTGGCCGGCGCGCGGCCGGACGACGGCGAACCGGTAACCGCGGTCAGCCCGGACCACGAAGTCGTCGTCGACGTGACCGCCTGGCGGGAATGCGACGCACCGGTGGGTGATCCGCTCGTCGCCCAACTCACGCAGCTCTTGGGCGCCTGCGAGTTCGGACGGTCGTTGCGACGGATCGATCTCACGGTCTCAGGGACGTCCGGCCCGGCGTACGGGCGGGCCCGGCACCTCACGTTCCGGCAGGGCGCCGATGGGACGTTCGTCGAGGAGCGGCTCTACCGCGACATGCACCCGATGCTGGCCAAGCGCCTGGCCCTCTGGCGGCTGGGCAACTTCGATCTCGTACGGCTGCCCTCGGCGGAGGACGTCTACCTCTTCCACGGCGTTGCCCGGGACAACCCGGCCGACCACCGGCTGTTCGCGCTGGCCGAGGTGCGCGACCTCACCCCGGTGGCCGGACCGCCCGACAATGCCGCCGCCGTGACGTACCCCAGGCTCGAGCTCATGGGAGTGCGCGCGCTCTCCGCCATGCGGCTGGCCCTGACCCGGTTCCCGGAGCGGGACAAGCCCGCCGCCAACCGCATCATCCTCGAGGTCCGTCCACCATGGACCGTTCCGCCGCACGTCTGGCCGGACTGGGCCCGGTCGCTGGCTCCGCTGGCCGTGGGGGCCGGCCTCGAGAAGGTAGTCCTGCGGATCCGGATCCCGGAGCCGGCGGACACCCGCGAAGCGGTGCTGCACGTGGCCGGGCTGGGCGGCCACGGGGTGACCGTTCGCGAGCGCCCGGTCGGCCACGCGATGGTCCGGCCGCTCACCCCGTACCGGCAGAAGGTGCTCCGGGCCCAACGGTTCGGGGCGCCGTACCCGTACGAGCTCATCCGGGTGCTCGCACCGCCGCCGGGAGCGGTGGGGCGGTTCCCGACCGGAGACTTCACGGAGTACGACCTGGACGACGGCGCGCTCGTCCCGGTCGATCGGCTTCCTGGACTGAACACGGCGAATGTCGTGGTGGGCGTGATCGTCAACCGCACGACCAAGGTACCGGAGGGGATGAGCCGGGTGGTGGTGCTGGGCGACCCCACGACCGGGCTGGGCAACCTCGCCGAGCCGGAGTGCCGCCGGATCATTGCCGCACTCGACCTCGCCGAGCGGCTGCGCGTGCCAGTGGAGTGGCTCGCCCTCTCGTCCGGAGCGCGCATCGCCATGGACTCCGGCACCGAGAACATGGACTGGATCGCGGCGGTCCTTCGCCGCATCATCGAGTACACGCAGCGCGGCGGCGAGGTGAACGTGATCGTCACCGGAGTGAATGTGGGAGCCCAGCCGTACTGGAACGCCGAGGCGACCATGGTGCAGCACACCCGGGGCATCCTCGTCATGACCCCGCAGAGCACGATGGTGCTCACCGGGAAGCAGGCGCTGGACTTCTCCGGCGGGGTGTCGGCCGAGGACAACCTCGGCATCGGCGGATTCGACCGCGTCATGGGCCCGAACGGGCAGGGACAGTACTGGGCACCCACGGTCGAGGATGCCTGCGCCGTCCTGTTCGCCCACTACGACCACACGTACGTGGTTCCCGGTGAGCGGTACCCGCGCCGAGCCGTGACCCGGGACCCGGCGGACCGGGACGTGCGGACCGCGCCTCACCCGGACCCCGACGGCGACCTCGTGATCATCGGCCACGTCTTCTCCAACGAGCACAACCCCGACCGCAAGAAGCCGTTCGACATCAGGGCCGTGATGCGAGCGGTGTCCGATGTGGACGCCGTCCCGCTCGAGCGCTGGATGCACTGGCGGGGCGCCGACACCGCCGTGGTGTGGGACGCCCATGTCGGCGGCATTCCGGTCTGCCTGCTCGGAGTGGAGTCGCGCACGGTGAATCGACGCGGGTTCGTTCCGGCCGACGGCCCGCTGCGGTGGAACTCGGGGACGCTGTTCCCCCAGTCGTCCCGCAAGCTCTCTCGCGCCATCAATGCGGCCAGCGGCAACCGCCCCCTCGTCGTGCTGGCGAACCTGTCCGGGTTCGACGGGTCGCCGGAGTCGATGCGCCACTGGCAGCTGGAGTACGGCGCGGAGATCGGTCGGGCGGTCACCAACTTCAGCGGCCCCATAGTGTTCGTCGTCGTGTCCCGCTATCACGGCGGCGCGTTCGTCGTCTTCTCCAAGCGACTCAACAAACGGATCGAGGTCGCCGCGGTGGAGGGCTCGTTCGCCTCCGTGATCGGCGGTGCGCCGGCCGCGGCCACTGTCTTCGCCCGCGAGGTGACCGCGCGCACCGACCAGGACCCGCGGGTGCGCGATCTGCGGGACCGGGTGGCCGCGAGTGGCCGGGACGAGTCTGTCCCGGGCCTACACGTGCGGCTGGCCGAGACGACGGCGGCGGTCCGATCGGAGAAGTTCGGCGAGCTGGCAGCCGAGTTCGACCGGGTACACACCATCGAGCGCGCTTTGGCTGTCGGCTCCGTCGACCGGATCATCGCGGCCCGCGACCTGCGGCCCTACCTGATCGACGCGTTGGAGCGGGGCATGGCCCAGGACTTCGCGCCGACAGTCACGACCGCAGCGCGCGGGCTGCCGCACCGCCCCCGGCGGTCGGGTCATACCCGGCCGGCGGGCCGGTGATCGGCCGGTCGAGCCACGAGTGGCGCGGCACGGCGTCGGCCAGCGGGTCCGGCTCGTCCAACGCCGCCGGCGGGGCGACGGGCCTGTCGGCCGCGACGGTGACCACGAACGACCCGTCACGCCGCCACCATCCGGGCAGCGTCACGCCTTCGGTGGTGCGTACCTCCATCGGGGCCCAGCCACAGGTTTGTACAATGTGGATAGTTACCTCCACGCTACGGGTGTCCCGGCGCAGCCCGGTCTGGAGCACCTTGAGCGCGCTCTCCTTCGCCGACCAGAGCAGGTTTGCCGCCACTTCGCGAGCGTCGTCGTCCGGCTGAGCCGCCACATAGGCCCGCTCGACCGGCGTGAGGAAGTCATCGACGAACCCGGGGCTACGCGGCTCGACGAGCTCAAGGTCACATCCGATCGCACCGCGGTCGCGGGTCACGAGGCATACCGCCCAACCCGCCCGATCCGTGATCGACACCGACAGGCCGCACGGATCCGTGTCGAGGAGGACGTACGGCGCGCCGGTGGGCCGGTTCCGCACCTCGATGCGGGCCAGCGTCGCCGAGTTGGCCGGCAAGCCGAGAAGGGCGGCGACGGCGTGCTTGGCGGTCAGCCGGCGCAGAAGATACTCGGTGCGCCGTTTGGTATAGCGCAGGCCGTCCGCGTGCTGCCCCTCGGCTCCGGTGAGCCAGCGTAGGTCCGCCGGGAGCCGATTCTCACCTCGCGCCAGCCACCACATGGCTCCACCTCAGCCGCACGCCGTCTCGAAGCCGCCCAAGCGACTCATCGGACCGGGCGGCGCCGCGGGCCGCCCGGACAAGCCAGCGACCTACGAGGCACAAGACGCGCGCGTGCGATCCCCGACCATTCATGATGTCCCATCGTCCCGGCTGCCGGCGTCGCCGGGCAGAGGCGAAAGGTACTCGTCCATTCCGCCCCTGACGCTGAGTCGATGGGCCCATCGCCCACGCGACCGTTCACCACAAGCCGTACATGGGCCCCGCGAGAAAGTACGCCGTGAGGCCGATGGAATTGTTGAATCCGTGTGCGAGCACGGGCGCCCACAGGGTGCGGTAGCGCATCCTCAGCACGCTGAAGAAGACTCCGTCCAGACAGGTGGCGGCCACTCCGAGCAGGCCCTGCTCGGTGTGGGCCAGCCCGAAAAGTGCGGAGGACACGGCTACCACCGCGACCGCGCCGCCGGTGCCGGTCCCGAGCACATCGGTGATGCGGATCTGGATGTAACCGCGGTACACCAGCTCCTCGCCGATCGCCGCTACGGTCCAGGACAGTCCGAGCAGGCCCATCAGCATGCGCAGGTTGCCCTGCAGGCCAGCGAACTCGCTCAGATCCTGCTTCGTCCCGGTGAGGTGCTCGAGGGCCGGCAGGAACAGCGCCAACTGAAGAACCGTCCAACCGATCGTGAGTGCGAGTACCTCGGCCGCGCTCCGCCATGGTCGACCGAGCCGTGCGATGCCCAGGGTCGAGAGCCCATCGCGGCGGACGATCAGCGAGGCGGTAGCGAGCACGAGGATGACAACGGTGGGGACGAACACATCCTTGACCACGGCGATCGCGGCCAAGCTGACTTCGACGACGGCCACTGCGGCCCAGAACGCGCCACGTCGTCCGGATCCGGTCTGCCAGCGGACCGTGTCGCCGCGTGACTCGGCCATGATCCTCCCTGCCTACGAGGTCGCTGCTCGGGGCGCGGTAGGAGGAACGCGCTCACGCGATCCCAGTGAGCACCGGTAGCGCCGGGCGGGCTACGACGACATGACCTCGCGGCGAGCCATAACCCGGTCGGTACCGAGCTGGTCGAGGTCGAGCCGCTGGTCCCGCCGAATCCGCCAGACAGCGCCGGCGCCTGCCCCGACACCCGCGGCGAGAACCGCCCCGACCACCAGCCACCGCGCAGTGCGCTTGTCCATGCCGTCCTCCTCTTCTCATCGGACTTAACTGTCGCGCCCGGGGCCGGATGGCAGCAGGGTCTTCCGACCCGTTCCGGGGGGTGAGAAGGTCCGTTCCGCCGTACGCAACCGAAGTCCCTTGTGGATGGTGTTGGTCGCCCGGTTCGTGGGTCGGGTCTTGTTATCATTTCGTTACCTTGATGGGTAAAGTTCTCTGGCCTCGCCAGGCGTTTGTGGGCCGACGACGCGACAGGATGTCGAACCTGGCGAAAGACGGATGGACATGGTGGGCGACTTCGCGGAGTTCTATGCGGCGCGCAAGGACGCGGTGCTGCGCGCCGTGGTCGCGGCCACCGGTGACCGTGCGGGCGCTGAGGACGCGGTTGCCGAGGCGTTCACCAGGGCGTACGTGAGGTGGGCCCGGGTAGCCGAGCATCCATCGCCGACGGCGTGGGTCATACGCACCGCGCTCAACGCGTATCGATCGTGGTGGCGTCGGCTGCGGCGCGAGCGTCCCCGCGGTGAGATGGCCGCGGTGGCCGGGCCAGGCGCTGACGGACACGACACCGACACCGATGTCGACATTCGCCGGCTCATCGCTGATCTGCCGAGCAGGCAGCGCGAGGTTCTGGCGCTTCGCGTCTTGGCGGACCTACCGGCCCACGAGGTGGGCGCGGTGCTGGGCATCGAGGCCGCGACTGTGCATGTCCATCTGCACCGGGCGTTGCAAGCGCTGCGGCAGCGGTTGCTGCCATCGCAACCGTTCTCCGCCGATGACAAGTCGGAGGCCGAAATGGGGGGGCTATGACCGGTACTGGCACCAACGAGGATGTCTTCGACGAGGAGCTGTTCGAGATCATTCGCGGTACGTATCGGGACATGCAACTGCGGGTGCCGTTGGCGCACATCCAACGGCGCCATCACCGAGTTGCGCGGTGGGCACTTGCGCCGGGCCGGATCCGGCTCGTGTTCGCGGCCGCGCTGGCCGTGATGGCCGTGGCGGTTGGTTCCTGGCTGCTGATCGGCCGGACCGCCGGCGGCAGTGGCCAGGTGCCGGCCAGTCCGCTACCGTCCACATCGGAGCCGGCGCAGGGCAAGCCGGCCCGGCCAACCTCGTCATCGACGACCGACGAAGGCCGCTGCGCGGATTATGTCCGGGCGGAGCTGGATGCAACGCAACGTGGCGGTGAGGCCATTCCGCCGTTACGGCTGACTCTCGCCGAGGGTCAGACCCGCCTGCTCATCTTCGCTGACGACGGTGGTGCGATCACCTGCTGGCTCTTCGGTGACACGTTCGCCGTCCAGGGCAGCCCCACCGCGGTCAATGCGACCGCGTATCCGATTGGGCAGTTGAGCTACAGCTCGGAGGACTCCGGGCAGGACTGGGGTGGGGTCGCATTCGGTCGCGTACCGCCGGGTACGACAAACGTCACCATCTCCTTTCCGTCTGGTCCGGACGTCGCGGCCACCGTCAACGGCGAATGGTTTGCGTACTTCGCACCGCCCGGCGCCGACAGCAATCGGCTGGCCGACGCAACGAAGGTAACCGCGACAACCTCGAACGGAGACGTAAGCCAACTGATCCAACACGGGTAGCACCCCGAGCGCGGCACCACACCAAGAAAGGCAAGCACATGTCGAAGGGAACGGCCATGTCGCACCAGAACGGCAGCGACGACACACCACAACGGACAGCCGCCAGCCAGACCGACCGCGGCGCGGTCGACGCACGGGGCGCCGCCTACGGCGCCATCGGGATGCTCGTCGGAGCGATCCTGGGATTTGTCATCGGCGCCAACATCGGCGGCAACTGGTTCACCTCGTTCAGCATCGGCAGTCTGCACGGATATGAGGCCACCGCGTGGATAGGGGCAGGGGTCGGCGGCATCCTCATTGGCGCTGTGACGCTCTGGCTGACGCAGCGCCGCCACTCTGGCTGAGTACCGATCACAAGCCCGTGAATCCTGCACCGACGGGCGGTTCATCGTCGCGGGGCGGGACCGGTGACGTAGACGGTAGGCCGCCGGATCGCTCACAACCAGGTAGACCTCGTGGCGTGATCCCGCGTACCGTCGCGGGGTCGGGGAGTTCCGGGGCGAGCAGGCTGCGGATGCTCTCCTCCGGCATCAGCCCGAGGACCGCGTGGCGCTGCCGGTCGATCTCATCCGCGACCCACACGCCGGATGATCGATTCAGGTGAACTCGTTGGTTTCCTCCCGCTCGTCGCTGCCCGGGCGCCAGGACCATGTTCCCGAACTGGTGGGCCGAACGGGCCCTGTTCTCGGCGCGACCCCGGTTGTTAGCACGAATCTTGCTAGACTGCTAACACGAGAGACTTCGATGGGAGGGAACTCCGATGGTGGACAAGAGCCCCAAGGCGGACGCCGCGCCGGCGCCGTGGACCGAATGGATGAAGGGACTGTCGAGCTACAGCGAGCAGTCCCGCCGTGCGTACGCGCGGCTGGCGATCGACGGGATCGAGACCACTGTGGGCAATGCGATCCAGTTCGAGCGCCGCTTCGCCGAGGCGATCCCGCTGGACTGGCTGCGGGAGGCGATCGTCGTGCGGACGACGGTGGCCGACGAGGTCAAGACCGCCTGGGTCAAGGCCGCGCGGGCCGCTGTGGCGTGAATCGACCGGGATACGGGTCGGCCCTATCGGGCCGACCCGCGCCGTCGGCGGGCGAGGGTGACGGCGGTCAGCGCCCGGTAGACCTCGATCAGCGCCTGCCGCTGCCGGCCGGTGAGATCGGGATCCACCTCAATCGCTTCGATGACCGGCGATTCCTGGGTGCGCCGTGGCGACAGGGCCTCGGCCTGGTCGTAAAGGGCGTCCGCGGAGAGGTTGAGCGCCTGGGCGATGCCCTCGAGAACCTGGTCCGACGGCGCGCGCAGGCCGCGTTCGATCTGCGAGAGGTACGGGTTGGAGATGCCGGCCATCGCGGCCAGTTGACGTAGCGGAAGCTCCGCCAGCTCTCGCTGCCGGCGGATGACATCACCCAGGCCCATGGGTAGACGAAACTGTTCCGCCACGTCGAGAGCATACGAGGTGACGGGCGTCCGCGGCATCATCCGAGGCCGGCTGCGCCCACGTACGGCGGGCGGGCGCAGCCGGCTCAGATCACACCTGACCACCGCGCCGCCGTTGCCGCGGTGCCAGAGCGGTCGCGGTGGCGTCGGACTTGGCGACACCGGCTGGGCGTACCGCAGCAGCGACGGCGCGATCCCGCGCCGTCGTGGCCGGGCGCTGTTCCGTCCGCCCCTGGCGGATCCGGCCGGGTCCCCGGGTCCCGACCGCGGCGGTGGGCTTGGCCGCACTCCGCCCGGCGGGCGACCGCGGTTGGGTCTCGGCTTCGGAGGTCGCCACGACGGGCACCGTGGCGGCGCTCGCGGATCTCTCGGCAGCCGCTCGACGAAGGTCGCTGAGACCATCGACGATGGCGCGGGCGAAGGTGTCCACCTCGGGCGCGCCGTCGTAGTCGCCGGTAACGCCGAACGTGGCCCGGCCGTGGTAGGTCATCACAGACACGCCAAAGCGCATCGGACCCGAGATCGGCACGTACGGCAGGATCTCCCGGACCGGGTGACCGAGCAGGGATAGTTGACTGCGTGGACCGGGCACATTCGTCGTCACGGTCACCACGCTGCGCTGGCGGCTTCGCGCGGCCATCCGGTACGACGCCGACAGCAGCGCGAACGGCTCATAGCGCGCGAGCGCGTTCATCGCGTCCCCTGCCTCCGCCTCTTTACTGGCCTTCAACGCGACCATACGGGCATGCATCGCGGTCAGTCGATCGACCGGATCGGCCAGCTCGATGGGAAGGAGCGGCAACATCATGGCGACCCGGTTGTCCAGCACCGATCGCGCGTGCGGCGGGCGAACCGACACCGGCACCATCGCTCTGATCGCCTGCGGGTCCAGCGGCTCGCCACGGCCCAGGAGCAGGCTGCGGAAGGCGTCCGTCACCAGCGTCATCACCACGTCGTTCACGGTCACCTGGAACGCCTTCGCCACAGTGACGACGTCTGCCAGCGACGCGCTGGCCGAGCCGTACCGTCGATGTCCTCCCGTCGGCCCGATCAGCGACGACGGTGCGACCGGCAGGAGCGCACCGCCCAGGGCCGACAGTCCCACCATGGTCTCGGCGAACCGTTGCTGGAGTGCGCTCGGCGCCAGCATGGCCCTGGCGAGCTGTTCGA
>Ga0068864_100005026_pt1 | contig 10833 bp, 12 predicted proteins | sample KBSSwiS72_FD_66586 | JGI IMG/M metagenome (GOLD analysis project Ga0068864, IMG submission 66586) | Switchgrass rhizosphere microbial communities from Kellogg Biological Station, Michigan, USA - KBS Switchgrass S7-2 | ecosystem: Host-associated > Plants > Roots > Rhizosphere > Soil ...
GCGGGCGAGCCTGGCGGCGGAACGCTATTGCAACCGGATCTTTGCGCTGCAGACGTACCTCGACACGTTCCTGTCCGATGTCGCCGGCATAACCGGCGAGCCGCTGATGTTGAGCCAGGCCCCGGTCGATCCGGAAAGCTTGGAGGTGACGCTCGACGGTGCGGGCCTGGTTCAGGGCGACTACGCGCTGGAGCCGCTCGCGGGGCACCTGTGGCGCATCACCGATCCGCGCGCCTGGGTCGTCGGGGCCGGCGGGTTGTCCGTGCTCTACGACGCCGGGTTCGCCGAGATACCGGCCGATGTGCAGCAGGCGGTGCTCGACCTCTGCACGATGGAGTCTTCTGCCCGCGGGCGCGACCCGATGCTGCGCGCCACCGAGTCGCCGGGTCTCGGGCGGCAGGAGTTCTGGGTCGGCGGCATTCCCGGCGGGTCATTGCTGCCGCAGGACATTGCCTCGCTCTTGAACCCGTACCGGCGGGGCATGGTCGGATGATATCGGCGCGCGACACGCTGATCGACGCAAAGCTGGATTTGAACGACACGAAGCTGCGGGTGCGGCTCGACGCACTGCCGGACAAGCTGCGCCCACCCCTCGTCACAACGATCGGGCGGTTGACGCACGAGCTTCTGGGCAAGGTCGAGGCGCGCGAGCCGTTTCGCACCGGGCGGTTGCGCTCGCTGACCCAAGCCTATGTCGACGACAACCGGATCAAAAACTTTGTGCGCGGCCGAGTGCGGGTGCTGCGTAGCCGCGAGCACAACACCGCCGCGGCAGCCGGGGCGCTGGAGTACGGCAGCACGGGCAAGAAGTTTGCGGTCAAGGGGTACATGAGGCGCGGCTCACACGTGCGCGGCTACGAACGGGTCGGCGGCATCACCGAGATGCGGTTCCTGCGCGGCCCGGCCGCGGCGATGCTGCCAAAGGCGCGGGCCGAGTTGCGGCGAGTGCTCGCGGACGTTCTGAAGGACTAAGTCATGGCATTGGTGGTGCTCAACGGCCCGACTATCGCGGCCGGTCAAAGCCTGTCGTCCGGTCTCGATTGCACGAGCGGCCGCCTGGTCCGCATCACGATGCCGGCGGCGTGGGCCGGGGCTAATCTGAGCTTCCAGATATCGACGGATGGCACTTTTTATAACGACCTGTTCAGCATCGACGGGACCGAGATCATTATCCCGGTCGTGGCAGGTACGGCTGTTGTGGTCGCGCAACTCGGCGCCGCGCTTGAGGCCATCCAATTTCTTAAACTGCGCTCCGGCTCGCGTAGTTATCCGGTCGTGCAACCGGCCCAGCGTGACTTTGCCGTAGCGGTCGAGACTGCCACCGCTCGATGAACCGCGAGGTCATTGTCGGCGCGCTGTTGGGTAAACTCAGCGGGCCGCCGCTGGTGGTGCCATTCACCGCGGACACGACCACGGGGTCGGCCACGCTCGCCAACGTCAGCAGCACCGCCGGCTTGATGGTCGGGATGCCGGTGTCGGGGGATGGTGTGTCGGACGGGGCCGCGATTGCCACGGTATCGCCCGAGGTGACGCTGTCGCTGCCGGCGATCGCCGACCGTACCGCGGCACCACTGCTGCAGGGCTTCCAGACTGTCGAGCGGCGGCTGCGCGATCCCAACGCCGAGCAGGACATGCCGGCGCTCTACCTGGTCGAATTGAACGAGGTCCACGGCTATCGCGAATCAACGCGCGCGATGCTGGTCGAGCTGAACTGCGAGGCGTGGATTTTTACCCGGGTCGGGGCGGATCAGAACGCCGTGCCGGCCGGGATGCTCAACATCTTGATCGATGCCGTCGAGCGTGCGCTGTCGGCCGGGCCGGAACGCTTCCGTCAGAACCTCGGGCTGGAAGGCGTTCTGTACTGCCGCATCGAGGGCGAACTGCAAAAAGACCCGGGGCACTCGGCACAGACCGCAATGGCTGTGATCCCGATCAAGATCGCCGCCGCACAACACATCGACAACGTCCCAGTCTAGGAGACCCGTATGGCAACAGCGACGATCAATATCGGCGCAAGCCCGAATGTCGAAGGAACGCTAAAATTCGTCGGGCAAAACGACATCGGCCCAAAAATCGAAATGATCCTGACGAGCGTGCAGTTCGGCCCCGCCGCGGCGATTAACCTGATCGGCGACGAATATGGACTCATCGAACTCGAGGGGCGGGTGTTGCTGGTCGACGGCAATTTCGGCACCGTGACACATCCCGATGACGCTATGGTTTCGCCCAACGTCCTGAACTATTACGTGGGGACCGGCATCGTGTCGTGGCAGGGGGCCGGCGACACGACATTTGCCGAGCTGGGAAATTGCAATCAATTCGAGTTCGAGCAGACGATCGAGCGGCTCGACCATTTCCAGCACATGAATGGCATCCGCTCGATGGATTATTCGCCTATCGTGCAGCAGAGCGCAACCGTGCGGCTGCAGCTCGATGAATGGACCGCCCCCAATTTGCGGATGTATTTCCTCGACGTGGCTGCCGTCGTGACGCCCTAAGATGCCGGTCAATTTTCTCGACCTCGACCCGCAGCCGGCAATCGACACCGTCACCCTGCAAACCAAAAGAGGCCCGGTCGAACTGCCGCTGACCGGGGTTCCGCTCTCGACGCTGACCGAGCTGGCGCGCAAATATCCCGCGTTTGCCCGTGTCGTCGAGGGCGGCGCCGGCTCGATCATCGAAGCCTCGGAAGCCATGCCGGCGTTGATAGCGGCCGGGCTCGGCCATGCCGGCGACTCGGAATACGAGGCCAAGGTCCGCCAGTTCGGCGCGGCTGACATCATGACGATGGCAATGGTCGTCGTGCGCCTGACCTTCCCGGCGGCAGATCCGGCCCCTTTGGCAGGCGCGGCGCCCAACGGCGCCGCCGGCGCAACGCCGGTTCGCACTTCGCTGCAGCCATTGAACAGCTAGTGCAGTGGCACCACCCGGTCGCGGCCGTCTTCGAGATGACGCCGCGGCAGATGCACGCCTGGCTGCAGCTCGGCGCCGCGCGCCACGCCCGCGAGCGCGCCGAGGCGATTGCCGATGCTGCGCTGGCCGCGCAGGGCAAGGCCGATGCTATCCGCAAGGCCGTGCATGAACTCAGTGAGAGCTGATGCCTGACAATTTGACGGTCGAGATCAGCGCCAACACTGCCCGGCTCCGCACCGAACTTGCCAAGGCGCAGGCCGATCTGCGCCAGTTCGGGAAAGACTTACGGAAGGCTACCGAAAGCGGCGAGACCACCCGCGCGACCGAGCTAGCGGCGAGTTATGAAAAGACGCGCACCGCGGCCGCGCGACTTACCCGGCAATTGCGCATCGTCCACGACACGGCGAGCGAGACTGCACCCTGGGCCGCGGCAAGCAAGAATGTTGCTGGCCTGCATGCCGCCTTTACCCGGTTCGGGCGCGGCCTCACGACGATGGCCGACAAGACGTTTCCGGCCTGGCGCACTGCGCTCACCGTGAGCCTCGCCGGCGCCGCTGCGGGTGTCGCCAAACTCGTCAGCTCGGCCAACGACTCGGTCGACAGTCTCGGCGACCAGGCCGACGCGCTTGGCGTCAGCAGCGAGTTTGTCGAGACCTATCGCCAGATCGCCGTCAAGGCGGGCGCCGGGATTGACGAAACCGACGCCGCGTTTGGCCGCCTGATCAAGAGCCTGGGCGAACAGCGGCGGGAGCTGGCGGCGAACAACCAGCAGTTCCAGTCGAACGTTCAGGTGCTTAAGGGAGGGCAACAGCAATTAGGCAGCGCCGTGCAAGTGTGGCGCGGCGGCGAGGATGCCTTAAAGGGTCTCAACACCGAGCTGCAGACCGGGGTCAAGGTCTATCGCGCCGGGCAGCAGGCGGCGGTCGATTATACCGATGTGTGGAAAGCCTTCGGCGTCGATATCCGCAGAATCCCGCCGGGCGAAAAGGGCGCGCAGGACGCCATCGCACAGTTGGTCAAAGGCTTCGATGCGATGAAAGACCGTCAGTTGGCGGCCTCGCTCGCGGCCGACGCCTGGGGCAAAAACTGGAGAAATGTCGTCGAGGGAATGCGCAACACTGCGACGCAGTGGGAGGCAACACAGAAGGAGATCACAGACGGGATCGGGTTCACCACCGAGGCGATGAAGGAGCAAGCCAATCAATACAAAATCGCCACTGGCGTCATGCAGGCGAGCTTTATTCGTATCCGCAATATTGTCGGGGTCGAGATCGGGACCGCGGTAACTAAGGTCTTGACAAACCTGAACCAGCGACTACAGGAAAACAGCGGCGCCATAAAGGCGTGGGCCGAGAGTGTCGGGGTCGAGGCGCAGAAGGTCGCCGACGACCTCATTAAGATATTCAACAATCCCCAGGTTGCCGGCAGCGAACTGCAATCTAAACTCGCGCCGGTGCTGACGTTCTTTCGCGACCTGGGCACGGCATTGCCGCAGGTCGTCAGTGGCTTGCGGATGGTTGCGGCAGGATTCACTGCGCTCGCCAATGCGATCAATTCGGTGTTCGGGACCAACGTCAGCGGCGGCGAAGTCGCGGTTGTTGTGACGTTGGGGCTGATGACCGGCGCATTTCAGGCGCTGGCGGGGGCGCTGGTGCTGGTGGGCACGGCGCTGATACCGCTATTGGCGGCAATGGGGCCGGTCGGTTGGCTCGTGCTGGGCATCGTCGCGATCAATGCCGTGATGCTCACCTTTACGGATTCATGGGGTGTATTGGCGGAGGGCGCCAAGACGGCAGTCGCCGCGATCGGCGAAGGACTCGATTGGCTGTGGAAAAAGATTGTCGCGGTCAAAGATGCGTTGCTCGGGCTTGGATCATCCAAGGCGGATTATGGCGGCGCGGACATTGCCGGCGGCGCCTTCCCGATGGCGAGGGGCGGCCGGGTGCCGGGCAGCGGCAGCGGCGACACCGTGCCGGCCATGCTGACGCCGGGTGAGTTCGTCAACAGCCTCCCGTCGGTGCGCTACTACGGCGCCGACCTGTTTCGCGCGCTGAATGCACGGCTGCTGCCGCGCAACTTGTTCAGCGGCTACGCCTTGGGCGGGCTGGTCGATGCGCTGCACCGGCCGGTTCGCGGATTTGCCGATGGCGGGATGGTGAACGCAAGGACGGCCGACGGCGTCCCGGTGCATCTGCACTTCCCCGGCGGGGGCCAGGTCCAACTGCATGGCGACAAGGCGATCGTGCGCAGCTTGCTGCGTGAGGCGCGGCGGGCCGGCATGGTGTCGGCCGGGCGGCCATTGGCTGTGGCATAGTGGCCGAAACCCTGCTCGTGCTCAGCGGCAACGGCGTTGCGCCATATTCGGCGCGCGGCCTTACCGAGACGCTGGCGCCGATCGCCGCGACCGTGGTTCCGATGCGTACGGTCAACGGCGACCTCATCAACATGGCGCCGCCGCAGATGCAGAAATATGCGCTAACGCTTTCCTGTACTGACGTGAACCCGCCGGCACTCTCTGGCGTGTGGCCGGGAGCGGTGCTGACCGTGTGGTGCGTGTCCGAGCTTGGCTTTGATACGATGACCGGGGCGGCCGAACGGCCGATCGTGCCCGATAGCAGCCGCATGGAGGGGCCGATCACCTATTACCGCCCGGCGCTCGACATGATGGTTGTCGGGCCGTGGAGCCAGGAAACCAACGAGTACGGCGCCGCAGTGGCGTGGACGTTGCCGTTGGAGGAAGTCTAGCCGGTGCCGGGGTCTTTCTATTTCTGCTACATCGCCGCGCCCGAGCCCTTCGATCCGCTGGTGCACGCCGTTGAAGACGAGCAGATCGTCGCGCTGACAATCAGCCAGGACGAGGGCGATTTCGCATCGCTCCAGATTACCGTGCGCAATCCCGGCGGTCTGCTCGCGCCGGGCAGGCTCTCGTGGTGCTGGCTGTCGTGGGATGACGGTGGCGAGGTCCTGCCCTTGTTCTGCGGGCGGATTGTTGCCGTGCCGGAGAAAATCGACGGGGAGACGGTGCGGCTCCTGTTTATGGCTAAGCCGCCGAACTTCGACAGCATAAAGTCTGATTATGCCGACACGCTGAAGGTTCTGCCGTACTGGGATTCCGTATGGTTCCTTGGCGATCTGACAGATGCCGACGCGGTCTTCGACGCTTACGGCGCACAGTTGCATATCGATCGGGTGACACTGGAGCTGACGCACTCGGACGAGTGCGAGGGTGAGGATGGCGAGCTGCTGATCGGCGAGGCCGACCACACTTACGATAATTTCGATGTGTCCTACACCGATCCGCCGCTGAGCCAAGTCGATATCGAGGGCACGCTGACCTGGGTGCAATCGGGAACCGGGACCATCGACCTTACAAAGCGCATCACCCAGGAGTTTAAGGACCAGAAGACAATATATGCTTATGTCGATTCCTACACCGGGCTCATCACGACGCTGACCGGAGACGGGTTGATGAACTCCTGGCCGAAGGGCGGAACGACGTTTGGTGGTGGATGGACTGTCTCGAACGACACCAGCATCGGTGATGCGTCGGGCAGTTTCACCCGATACGAGCTGACGCGGAAATATCGCGGGGTCCGTGGGAGCTACCCAGAGGGTGACGAGGACCGCTCGGTGAGCGCCTATTACTTCAGGTCGCACCAGGATTACGAAGTTACATATGATGTCTATGCGTTCGAGCAGCACACGCTATTCGACTGGGAGGCGGAGAAGAAACGCACTGAGACGATAAAATTCTCGATGATCGCCGATATACAGGGTGTTCTGGCCGAGCCGGGAGACGAGGCGAATATCGAGAAGATCACCGTGTCGGCCGACGCGACCGTCACCGAGCCGGACGACGACGGCATCATGCCGATTGGCGACAGGCGTCGTAAGGCTTACCTCTCGACCGACCGCGGTAACAGCAGCGTGCAGCACCTGCTGCTGCTGGGGCGGGCCATGCTGCGGCGGCGGGCCCGGGCGGTCGAGATCCGCGTTCGCGTGCCGTGGGAAATAGGTATCGGCACCACACTGCGGATGGACGCGCGGGTCACTGACCGCCGCGTGCCGGGCGGCGAGGCGAGCGGCAAGGTAATCGGATATGAGCTAAGCGCGGCAGGCACCGGCGAGTTCTACGCCGAGTTGACGATCGGCTGCTCGGTGGGTCTCGGTGGCGGCGTTCTGGCGGCGCCGGGCGAGCCGACCTGGGTCAATGACGGCTATGTGTACGGCGGCTATCAGATTGCGGCCGGCGCGGGCGTTGCGGTGCTCACGGGCGATATTGTTTACGAGACCCTGGATGATTTCACAATCGACGACGACGGCGTGGATTTACTGACGCTCGATGAATACACCGCCGTCCAAAGCCTGACGGTGACAAACGGGCTGGGTCCGCAAATCCTTGAACTGGCCGGCAGCGACGACCCTGTCAATGCGATGAAGGATGCGCCGACCGAGGTGTGCGTGCAGCTCGCGCCGGTGGCTGATTTGGAGTTTGAGACGGTCTTTACGCCGACCGTCGAGGTGGTGCCGCTGCCCAAGACCATCGATTTGGAGGCAGCCTAGATGTCGCTCGGAGGCGTAATCGGCGGCTGGCCTAAAAGGGAAATCACCAAGTACCGCACCGAGCGGGTCGTCAGAAGCGAGCCCGAGGACAAGAGCGCGCAGACGCCGGGCCTGTTGTGTTGGGGCGACGTGGGAACATTGCCGGCGCCGGTGCCGGTATCGACCGATTTCGAGATCGTCAAAAGCGAGCACGTCGAAAAATCCCGCGAGACCGAGCTGGTCAATATCTACGACCAGAACAATCCTGATAACTACATCACTGCAGCCCGCACAAAGCGCATGCTGTTCGATGTCACCGACAACACCAACAGCACCGGCGGCAACAATAACACCAGCACCGGCGGCACCGATCTCAGCGATTTCGAGGACAGCGGCGTCAAGACTGTGGATCTGACGCCGAAGGGTACGAACTCGAAGAAGTCGCAGCTCAAAGTCACGTTCTCTAACAACGACGGCACGATCTGATGCCGGAGGATCTGCGCTATTTCGAGAACCCATACACCGGGTTGCTGAAGGAGTATCATACCGGCGGCCTTGCGGTGCAGTTCTACGCCGGCGCCGGGCCGCCCGCGGTCCCGGCGCAAAGCGGGTATCCCGTCCAGTTGAGCAGGCGCCTTGAGCTATCTGAGCCTGCCTGACGGCATCCCCAATTTCTCCGAGCTGGTGCTCTCGGTGTGGTTCCGTGTGCCGCAGACGACGATCGACGCGGCGGTTGCCGCTTACGACCCCGGAGCCGACCCGCTCCCGCCATTCAGCGGCGTGGTGCCGTTACTGACATTCGGCACATCCGCGGTGCAGAAGAGAGTCTCGGCCCCCAACATCGCGACCGGCTCGTACACGACGCATGTCATGTTCTGGATCAATCAGCCGACCTGCGACTGGGTCGAGGGCGCCACCCCGACCGCGGCAACCGGCGGCCCGCAATATCGGTTCTCGGGTGAGGAGTACGCGGTCGAGTGCTCCTTTGTCGGCGTCGACTGCACCGGCGACGTGCCGGTCCTGTCGGTCAATATCCAAATGGAGGATTTCGCGGCATTCGGGGGCGCCTGGCCGCACGGCGTCGCGCACGCCGGCTGGAATCACAACGAGTACAGGCCGCCCAACATAGGCGGCGACCCGATGTGTACCGTCGTCCCCGAGATCGACGACGACGGCCACGTTCTGCCATTCGACACATGGAACCGAACCGTTACTTACGAGAGCGGCGCCGCCGTCGTGATCGGCAATCAGCCCGAGGTCTTTCGCACGCAGCCGCGCCCGAGGCAGCCGACCGCCAACCCCGACCCGTTCGGGCCGGACCTGGAGGTCACTCCGGACCATTGGCACCACCTGCTGTTCTCGGTGGATCTGCGCGACCCCTGCGACGTGCAGGGAGTCCTGCTGCCGACCCCGACCGGCGAGGAGGCCGTCGGCACACTCAACAGCGCGTGCCGGATGTGGGTCGCGCTCGACGACGTCAACTACACCGAGCGGCTGCTGTCGGCCTTCTGGCCGCAGGACGTGGGTGCCAACCCTAACGCCGTGCTAACGGCCAACGCCTGCCAGACATTCATGCGCGTAATGTTCGAGGACACCTATAGCCCCCCGCCATTTAACGACACGTACGGCAACATCGTAACCGAGACGGGGATCGGCATCACGACCCCGACTTGCGTGTACTATCCGCCGCCTGTCCCCGCGCACAACCTCGAACTCGGCATCCCGGCTTCGGACGATTACACCGACAGCATCCGTCACATAATGCTGAGCGAGTTGCAGATATTCACCGGCGTGCATTTGGATACAGGGGTGGAAAGCAACCGCCGCGCCTTTATCGACGCCGACGGCAAGCCTGTTCCGCCGAGCGAGGCCGAGGCGTTGGTCGGGCGCAAACCGGATGTGCTGCTCCACGGCACGGGAAACTGGGTCCACGGCACCAATACGGGGCTGCCGGTGTCCGGCTCGGTGCCTGCGCTGACGCCGACCGGCAAGATCGACGCTTACACACCCGACCCAAGCCTGCACGGCCCGCAGAGCCCGCCTTCGACACCGCCGGGATAATCAATGGCAATCATATATCGGACATCAGGCGCGTGGGGGCCGGGCAAGGGCGCGAACTTGGAGCCGGCCGAGGTCGATGGCAATTTCTTTGATCTCGGCACGCGCGTTGATTTCATCGAGGACAATCCCCCGGCCGCAGTCGTGCCGATCGCCATGTCGATCGAAGGTTCGGCTCTGACCATTGGTCTCAGCAACGGCGACGTGCTTGGCCCGGTAACGATTACCATGCCGATGCCGGAATGGCGGGGCGACTGGCAGCCGGCCATGCCCTATGCCGAGATGGACTTTGTCGTCGCGCCGGACAACAGCCTGGTGGCGGTGCTGATCCCGCACACAAGTGCGGCGACCTTCGACCTCGCCGCAGTCGATCCCGACACCGGTCAGCCGATCTACAAGGAGCTGATCGGCTCAACCGGGGACACGACGGGGCTATCGGACCTGACCGACGTGTCGATCACTGCTCCGGCCAATGGCGACGTGCTTACATACAATGCTGCCGCCGGTATCTGGCAGAACGAAATGCCGGCTTCTGGCGCAGGCGGTAATGTCGTGGGACCGGCGAGCGCCATCAATAATAACGTCGCCGTGTACTCCGGCACCACCGGCAAGCTCATAGCCGACGGCGGCAAAGCATTGCCGGCCGGTGCGATCGTCGGCACGACAGATACCCAGGTGCTCACGGGCAAGAGCATATCGGGCGCGGCCAACACACTGAACGTCCGGCTTGCGTCCGATGTGAGCGGCGACTTGCCCGTTGCCAATTTGGCAGGCGGTACGGGCGCCTCGGCCTCGACCTATTGGCGGGGCGACGGCACTTGGAGCACACCCGCTGGCGGCGGCGGCGGTCTTTCGGGGATGGTCGCCGGGCAGATCCCGATTGCGGCAACAGCAACCACGATCGCGTCGAGTGCCGCCCTCTCGGGCGACGTGACGAGCGACGCCACGCTGGGGACGACGATTGCGGCAAACGCGGTGACCAGCGCAAAGATCGCTGCCGCCAATGTAACCTATCCCAAGATCCAGAATGTCGCGGCAGCGCGCCTCCTGGGCAACCCCACCGGCAGCGCGGCGGCGCCTAGCGAGATTACCCTGGGGACCGGGCTCAGCTTCAGCGGCTCTACACTGAATGCTGCGGGCGGCGGCGGCGGACTGACCTCGCCTGTCGGGATTGCGGACGGCGGCACCGGGCAGACCACAGCGCCTCTCGCGATTGCCGCGCTCGGCGGCGTCGCGAAGGCCGGCGACACGATGACCGGCAATCTGCGCCTGCCGGGCGGTGTGTTTTCGTCACCGTCACTGACATTTAACTCGACGACC
>Ga0068864_100005029_pt1 | contig 10829 bp, 9 predicted proteins | sample KBSSwiS72_FD_66586 | JGI IMG/M metagenome (GOLD analysis project Ga0068864, IMG submission 66586) | Switchgrass rhizosphere microbial communities from Kellogg Biological Station, Michigan, USA - KBS Switchgrass S7-2 | ecosystem: Host-associated > Plants > Roots > Rhizosphere > Soil ...
GGACCAAGCGTGGGAGCCGTCGTCGCGGCCGGGCTGCATGCGGCGAGCCCGATCGACGCCGCGAAGGCGAGGATCGCAAGGACTCGTTTCAGCATCGGTGGCACCTCGTCGGTGAAAGGGGTGGCTCAGGCCCGATGCCCAGGGGGTCAGTCGGGTCGGGGTCACCGCGGAGTGGGCGACCGCCTCGACCGTACGGGTCGGCAGCCGCCCTCGTCGCGAACGAATCGGCTCTCGCCGTTGCAGCCCTCTACCACGTGTTCTCTCCGGGAGGGGCATGATGGGGTCCATGGCCGAGCGCACCGCCGTCGCGCCAGCCGCGACCGGCACGCTGCCACCGCCGCACCCGACGATCGTCCCGGCGACCGACCTGGGGGGCGTTGCCGTGCTCAAGCACGGCAATCTGTACCTCCTGTCGGACGCATTCGGCGACATCCACTCCGACGCGCGCGGACTCGGCCTCTACGACCTCGATACCCGGGTGCTGTCGTGCGCGGTCCTCCGCGTCAACGGCGTACGGCCGACGCTCCTGCGCGGCCAGGTCGCGGCGAACCACGTCGGCTCGATCCAGCTCACGAACCCCGAGCTTCGGCGCGACCCGGCGATGAAGGAGGCGGGCGAGGACGCGCTGGCGAAGCGGGCCCTCGCGATCTCGCGGCGACGCTGGATCGCCGGCGGCCTCGCCGAGCGGATCAACGTCACGAACTTCAGCGCCCGCAGCCAGGAGGTCGTCCTCGATCTCGAGCTCGACGTCGACGCCGCCGACATCTTCGAGGTCCGCGGCTACCCGCGCTCCGGTCGCGGCACGTACGAGCCCACCCGGGCGACCGCCGAATCGCTCGTGTTCACCTATCGCGGGCGCGACGATCTCATTCGTCGCACGTCACTCGCCTTCACGCACGGGGAGGTCAGCGCCAGCGAGGCAGAAGGATCGGTCCGCGTCCGCTGGACCCTCGAGATCCCGTCTGGCGGGCACGCTGGCGTTCGCTGGGAAGCCCGGACTGATCTCGGCCCACCGTCCGACGACAACGGCCACGCCACGAGCCCCGGACCTCGGGAGACGACGCCGAGCGAACTCGCCCAGGCGATGAGCGGGGCCGATCACGAGGGCGAGCCGATGTCGTCCGTCGGCCAGCCGGCCGACGCCGAGGCCGAGTACGCCGCTTGGACCGACCGAACGGCGCGAATTCGATCCGACGGCGAGCTCCTCGACCTCGCGATCCGGCGGAGCATCGCCGACCTGCGCCTCCTCCAGAACGATGGCCCTCGGCCCGGCGAGCACTACCTCGCGGCGGGTGTGCCCTGGTTCGCGACGCTGTTCGGGCGGGACAGCCTCATCTCCTCGATCCAGGTCGTGCCGTTCATGCCCGATGTCGCGCGTCGGACCTTACGCGTGCTCGCGGACTGGCAGGCGACCGAGGACGACCCCGAGCGGGACATGGAGCCGGGCAAGATCCTCCACGAGCTTCGCGTCGGTGAGATGGCCCGGACGGGCGAGCTGCCCCACCGGCCGTATTACGGCAGCGTCGACGCGACGCCGCTGTGGCTCGTCCTCCTCGAGGAGACGTTCCGCTGGACCGGCGATCTCGACTTCGTCCGCTCGCTCTGGCCGAATGCGCTGGCGGCGCTCGAGTGGATCGACCGGTGGGGTGATCGGGATCACGACGGCTTCGTCGAATACGAGCGGCGATCCGAGACGGGGCTGCTGAACCAGGGCTGGAAGGATTCCGGGGACGCGATCCGGCACCGCGACGGCACACCGGCGGTGGGCCCGATCGCGCTCGCCGAGGTCCAGGGTTACGTTTACGACGCGAAGCTCCGATGTGCCACCCTCGCCCGGCGCCTCGGCGATCCTGCCCTCGCCGACCGGCTCGCCGCAGAGGCGGCGACGCTCCGGAGTCGGTTCGACGCGGCCTTCTGGATGGAGGACCGAGGCACCTACGCCATCGCGCTCGACGGCGAGAAGCACCAGGTTGGATCGATCGGCTCGAACCCCGGGCACTGCCTGTGGAGCGGGATCGTGCCGGCGGAGCGTGTCGATCGCGTCGTCGCGGTGCTCCTCGACCCATCCCTCGACTGCGGCTGGGGGATTCGGACGTACGCCTCGGGCCAACCGGGGTTCAACCCGGTCGGGTACCACACCGGCTCCGTGTGGCCGCACGACAACTCGATCATCGCGGCCGGGATGAAGCGGGCCGGTCGCCACGATGCCGCGGATCGGATCGCGACCCGGATGTTCGAAGCGGCCCAGCACTCGCCCGACTTCCGCCTGCCGGAGCTGTTCTGCGGCTTCGACCGCGGCATCGCGGACGTGCCCGTTCCCTACCCCGTGGCCTGCTCGCCGCAGGCGTGGGCGGCCGCGACGCCGCTCCACCTCCTCCAGACGATGCTCGGCTTGCGCGCGAACGCGGCGGACGGGATCCTCGAGCTGGATCGGCCGCACCTGCCCGTGTGGCTCGGCAAGGTCACGGTCCACGAGCTCCAGGTTGGCGACCGAACCGTCGACCTGCTCTTCCATCGCTGGCGTGGGAACACCACGAGCGCGGAGGTCCTCCGACGCAGCGATCCGCTCGAGGTCGTCATCCGAGTCTGATCGACACGGAGCGTTCCGTCGGGCGCCCGCAAGGTCACATCCCGAACTGCAAGACCGAGCGCCGTGCGGGACGCCCAGGCTTGTCACCTGTTGGGCATCCTTGCGTGGCTTCTCCTCGGGTCGCTTGCCGGCTCGCTGGCTGCCCGGCGGCTTCGGGGTGACCATCAAGTCGGCGTCGTCGGCCAGGTCCTCCTCGGGATCGTCGGAGCGCTCGGCGCCGGGTTCCTCGTCGCGCCTTTGATCGGCACGAACCCCGTCTCGGAGGTCGAGGTCCGGTCGGCGGTCGCCGCCACGATCGGCGCCGCGATCGCGATCCTGACGTGGCGGGCGATGACCGCGACCCCTCGGACAGGTCGCCGCGCGATCTGACCGCCGCCCGGTCTGACATCTCCTTGCAACCCTCCCGCTGCCGGGCGGGGGCATCTCTTAGAGGATCGGCCTGCGACGATCGAGCGGACGCGACGGTCCCGGATCGTCACGTTCCCTCCCTCGGGAGCCCGGTCCGCCCGGCCGGGATCCCGCCCTCCTCCGACCGTCCGTCCTCCGGACGGTCGCGCCCCCGGCGAGTTCGCGCCTCGGCGCGCCCGACCCTGCCCGCGGCCGCCGACTAGCGGGCGGCCACGCCGGCGACGTCGCTGCCGCTGGGCTCCGACTGCGCGCTCGCGACGCCCGAGTCGCGGTCCGATCCATCCTCGGCGGCGTCGCCGAGGAGCCGCCGGTAGAGCGCCTCGTAGCGATCGGTCATCCGGGCGGCCGAGAACTGGTCGATGACTCGCGCGCGGATCGCGACCCGGTCGAGATCGGCGATCCGGTCCGCCTGGAACGCGAGCGCGATGACGTCGTCGCCGAAGAAGCCATCGACACCTTCGCGGATGATCTCGGGCAGGCCGCCCACGCGACGCGCGAGCACCGGCGTGCCGCAGGCGAGCGATTCGATGCTCACGAGGCCGAAGGGCTCCGGCCACGCACCCGGCATGACCGTGGCGTAGCTGTCGGCGAAGAGATGGTCGCGATCGTTCGGCGACAGCTCGCCGAGGTACTCGACGTCGCGACCCGCCCGCGCGAGCGCGGGTCGGAACACGTCCTCGTAGTAGGCCCGCTGCGCGGGCAGGTTGCCAACCTTGGCCGCGATCCGCAGTCGCCGGCCCGCACGGACGGCGACATCGATCGCCTCGACCGCGCCTTTCTCCGGGTCGATCCGCCCGACGTAGCAGAGCGCGTCGCTGCGCTGGTGCTGGAACGGCGCATCGGTGAGCGTCAGGCCGTTGTGGATGATCGTCCAGGGGATCTCGGGGTGAACGCTCGCCTGGCTCCGGCTGATCGCAACGAGCCCGTCGGGCGGGTTGTGGAGGAGCCGATCGGAGCCGGGCAGGTCGATCCGCCCGTGGAACGTCGAGACCACCGGGATCGAGGCCGAGCGGGCCATCGGGATGCTCCACCACTCCAGGTGGGAATGGACGACATCGAACTCCTCCAGGCGACTCATCACCGCCTCGAGCGTCGCCACGAACCACGGCCCCGAGTCCGACTCGACACCGGCGGGGCGCAGAGCCCGGTCGACCGTCGGGATGAGCCGGCCGGCGACGACCGAATCACCGCTCGCGAAGACGGTCACGTCGTGGCCGCGGGCGACGAGCTCGGTCGTGAGCTCGTCGACGATTCGCTCGGTGCCGCCATACGCCAGGGGCGGCACGCGCTCGACCGGCGGCGCCACCTGCGCGATGCGCAGGCGGCGAGCCCCGGTGCCCCGGGACGGTCGGGCGTGTGTGTCTGGTCGAAGCGGCAAGCGGAACCTCCTCGAGGGCGGCGATGCCTCGCGGCTGACGACCAGCGTATGGCCGATCGGTCGCTGTCGCCCTGGGCTGGGCTGCAGTGTGCGGGCGAGGCCTCTGCGAGGGCGCGCTGCGCGGGGCGACCGGCCGTTGCAGATCCGTGACGTCGCGCGGATCAGCGCGCGGGATGGCGCCGCCGTCCGCCACGGAACCGTTCGCGGACGCTCACGACCGCGGTCACGACCAGGTCTGCCAGGGCCAGGACCGCCACCGCGAGGCCGACCAGCGCCTCGACGCTGATCGGCGCCGTGGCCGGCCTCGGCGATTCCGCCCCATCGTGAACGTCCGCATCGGGCGGGATGGCGAGCTGCAGTCGGCGGCGATACAGCACCTCGAACGTGTCCTGGTCGACGATGAGGTCGAGCAGGCTCCGGTCGAGATCCGGCAGCTGCGCCAGACGTGTCGCCTCGTCGGCCTTCTCGAGCGCGGCCATCCGGTCCTCGACCTGCTGGGCCTCCTTCGTCGTCGTGAACCACGCATCCTCCGACCGAACGTCGCGCGCCACGAGCGCGCGCGCCCGGGCGACCGCGTCCGCGCTGCCGGTGAGCGCGAGATCCGCGGGATAGACGACGAGCCGGACCTTCGGTCCGTACAGCTCGACCAGCTGATCGGGCACGAGACGACCGATTCCCTTGCCGGCGATCCGGGCGAGGACACGGGCGGGTACCGTGAGAACCGACGAGCCCGCTCGGCGGGCCGTGATCAGGTCGCCGTCGCGGAGTGTCGCTTCCAGGGTCTCGACGAGCGCCTCGTACCGGCCCGGTCGAACGACGATCGCGATATGCGCGTCCTGGCGCCGATGTACCACGGAGTCGAGCTTCCGGGCCGTGCCGACGATCGCGAGGATCACGAGCGTCACCGCGAGCGCGGGGACGAGGCCGTAACCGCGCGCCACCTGCTGCGCGAGGGCGACGCCCCTGGGCCGGTCCTCCGGATCGAACAGCAGCAACGTGACCGCCCCGAGGATCGCAGGCAGCAGGACGGCCGCCGCGAGCATCGCGAGGCGCACCGCCTCCTGCGGGATCCACGACGGTCGGGGCACCGCGGCCAGCAGGACCGCTCCGAGATCGGGCAGGATCACGCCGGCGATGGCGGCGACCCACGCGATCGACCCGAACGTCAGCACGGCCAGCCAGACCTGGCGATCCTGTGGGACCCGCCCGAACAGCAGAATCGACGCCCAGCCAAGGGTCGTGGTCAGGACGCGGCCGACGAACCGGCCGATCAGGGCGAAGAGTGGTGCCAGCAATGCCATGCGCGGACCGTATGGGACCGATGCGTCGGCACATGCAGCCGCGCGGATCGAGCGAGTTGCGACGATGTGTCAGACGCGTGGGTTGCAATGCGCGCGTAACGGTTCTGCAATGTCCGTCGGGCATGCCGGGATCGTCGACCTCCCGACAATCGCGCCACAAATCGACGAAATGACCATCGCAGATGCCTCCCAGCGAGCGCATCCTGTCCCAGCCGAACCAGGAGGCGAACGTGTCGACTCAACCACTGGTCCTCGTTGCCGACGACGAGCCTCGAATCACGAAGCTCGTGGCCATTGCCCTCGCCGAGGAGGGGTTCCGCGTCGTCACCGCGAGCGGCGGCGAGCAGGCCCTCCAGAAGGCCGAGGAAGTCCGCCCGGACATCGTCCTGCTCGACATCGTCATGCCCGACCTCGACGGGATCGAGGTCATGCGCCAGCTTCGCGAGCGCCGGCCGGTGCCGGTGATCCTGCTGACCGCGAAGGGCTCCACGGCCGACAAGGCGAAGGGCCTCGACCTCGGCGCCGACGACTACATCGCGAAGCCGTTCCATCCCGACGAGCTGGCTGCCCGCGTTCGGGCGGTCATCCGCCGGTCGGGCGGGGCCGAGCCGGGTGCCGGCGTGCTCCGCTTCGATGACGTCGAGATCGATCTCGAGCGGCGGATGGTCACCCGCAATGGCGAGCTCGTCCAGCTCTCCAGGACCGAGTGGCTGCTCCTCCAGCACCTCGCGGCAAATGCGGGCAAGGTCGTCCTCCACACGGAGCTCCTGACGAAGGTCTGGGGACCCGAGTACCGCGACGACCTGCAGTACCTGCGCGTCTGGGTGAGCCGCGTCCGTCGCAAGCTCGGCGCCGCGCCGGGCGAGCCGGGCCGCATCCGGACGTTCCAGGGGATCGGCTACCTCCTCGACGTCGACGTCTCGAAGCGCGACACCGAAGCGCCGAATGCGGACGTCGAAAGCGAGGCTCGCGAGGCCGCCCTCATCGGCTGACCGAGGATCGGCCGCGGCACGCGGCGGCCGAATGTGGGTCCGGGCCTTCCTGGATGGAACGATTTCGGCTCGCGCCAGCCCATACTCGCCGAAGGTGGCCTGACAGCCACCCGGCTAGGTGGGCCGAATGCCGCGAGACCTCGTCGTTCGAGCGCAGGCAGGCGATCACGACGCCTTCGCCGCGCTCGCCGCGGCCTCGATCGGCCATCTCTCCGATGTCGCCCGCCTGATTCTTCGAGGCGGCGACGGCGCTGAGGACGCGGTCCAGGAAGCGCTGGTCCGCGCCTGGCTCGATATTCGCGGCCTGCGCGATCCGGATCGTTTCGACGCCTGGCTCTACCGCTTGCTGGTCCGAGCCTGCTACCGGAGCGCGACTCGCGATCGAGGTCGGCGCGTGGCCGAGATTCCGATGCGGACGGAAGAGGGTGGGCCGGCGCCCGACGGGTTCGCGGCAATCGCGGCGCGCGACGAGCTGGAGCGAGGGTTCCGACGACTCCGCCCAGATGAACGCGCCGTCCTCGTCCTCCATCACTACCTGTCGCTCTCGGATTCCGAGGCAGCGGACGTGCTGGGCGTGCCGCTTGGAACGATGAAGTCACGCCTCAACCGCGCAACGTCGTCGTTGCGCGCAGCGCTTGCCGCGGACGAGCGGCGCGCTGTCCAGGTCCGAGAGTCGATCGCATGACGATCCAGCGCGACCCGCTCGACCAGCGCCTCGCGTCTTGGTTCGACGCAACGTCGGGTCAGGGTGCGAGGGCTGGCGCGCTCGAGGCCGTTCTCGACGCGACGCGCGGCCAAACGCCACGATCAGCCTGGATCGTTGGAATCCGGGGCGCCTGGATGGGCCAGGGCGACCCGCGTCGTCTCCATTGGCTCGGGCGCAAGCCGTTGCTGGCGCTCATCGTCCTCGGACTGGTACTGGCCGTCGGGGGAGCCATTGCCATCGGCGCGAAGCTCCTGGCCCAACGGGTCAGCGGGCCGGCCTCGAACGGCGTGATCTCCTACTCGATACCACGACGCCAGCTTTCGCCTCCCGACCGCTACTACGCCGGCCCCGACGGACGAGCCCACGCGGTCAGCCCCGTGTCCGACACGTACGGCGTTTGCTCTGCCTTCTCGCCCGACGGCCGACGGCTTGCGTTCCTCGGCATGAACAGCACGCCCAGCACGATCGTCATCGCTGCGGCGGATGGCTCCAACGGCCGGGCCATCGACTGGCTGTCGATCTCGGATCTGGACTACATCGATCAGCGACCCCTTTCCTGGTCGCCCGACAGCCGGAAGATCGCGGTGGGAAACCGAATATTTGTGGTCGACGATGGCTCGTCCTGGACCTTCGGGCCCCTCGGCGCCATGAACCCGACGTGGTCGCCCGACGGGCGCCGGATCGCATTCACGACGATCGTCGGCGACACCGGGTTCAACGATGGATCCGGGACCATCTGGGTGGTCGACGCGGACGGGTCGAATGCTCGCGCGGTCGCGTCCTTCCCGGTCGAGTCGACGACGAGCGAACCGATCTCGCCGGTGTCATGGTCGGCGGACGGATCGAGCCTTGCGTACAACCAGTTCCCATCGGGAACGGTGCTCACGTCATCCGTGACAGCCGGACCTGATCCGAACCTGGCGAGGCACCTGTTCGTGGTCGACGTCGACACGGGCGTCGGGAGGGACATCACACCATCCGCCCGCATCGACGTGATGGGCGTGGCGTTTGCACCGGACGGTTCGAGGATCGCGTTCATCGGTGTCAAGCGCGGGAGCGGCGCGTACGCGATCGGAACGATCAATGGAGACGGATCGGACATGCACGTCCAGCCCACATCGAGCCCGCTCCGTGGACTCACCTGGTCACCAGACGGCACGCGGATTCTCGTGACCGACGGTGGACCGCTCGGGCTGCTCTTGGACTCAGTCCCGGCAGACGGCGTTGGCCCCTCGACGCGGATCGAAGGCAACGGTCTCTACGAATACTGCTGGCCGAGCTGGCAGCCACTCCTCCCATGACGAAGGAGCCCGACATGCGCGTCAAGCAGGTCTTCATGGCGCTCGCGGTAGGGACGCTCGTTGCATGCTCGGGCGGCGCGAGTCCGAACGTGAGCCCTTCTGGCCAGGTTCTCCCGACAGACACCGTGCCGACGGCCGGCTCTCTCCCGACCCCGCTGGCCATACCCACGACGGGCCGGATCCTGTTCATCGTCGAGCACGACGAAGGCAATCACGTCCTCTTCATCGATCAGAGCGGCCTGCACGACATCGCCACGACCGACCCGACGCTCGCGAAGGCGAACTGGGCGCCGGACGACACGATCCTCTTCGACAGCGAACGAGATGGTGGGTTGCGGCACATCTTCCGGATGGGATCCGACGGCCAGTCCGTCGTCCAGCTCACGTCCGGCCCGTCGATCCAGGAGCGGCCGGCGATCTCGCCCGATGGATCGACGATCGCCTACAGCGAGTCTGAGGGGGCATTCGTCAAGTCCCATGGCCTGTGGGTCGCGAACGCCGACGGATCGAATCCCCGCCAGCTCACCCCCGACGGCAAGCCCGACGTCGACAGCGCGGACACCTCGCCCGCATTCTCGCCGGACGGCGCCTGGATCGTGTTTGAGCGGGCGGCGCTGTTCACCTCCGGCCAGAGTGGCCTCGTGCTCATCCACCCGGACGGATCGGGGCTCCGCCGGCTGACCGATGACACGCTCGGGGCCGGGTATCCCCGCTGGTCGCCGGATGGCAAGAAGATCCTGTTCTCCCAGCACTACGACGGGACGACGTTCATGCCGGGGCCCCTGTGGATCGTCGACGTCGCCTCCGGGAAGGTGACGGCCTTGACGGATCCGACCGACTCGGGGATCTCGACGGAGGGCGACTGGTCACCCGATGGCAGCCAGATCGTCTACAAGTACTTCGCCCCGGGGATGGACCACAACGAGCTGCGCCTGGTCGACGCCGATGGGACGCACGAATCGACGTTCTGGGTCCCGCCGTCCGGTGTCGGCGGCGCGGAGACGCCCGACTGGGGCCGGTAGCCCAGGGACGGCAAACCGAGGTTCTTTGAACCATTCCGCCCATTCAGCTCCCATCTCGGGTGTAGGGTCCCCAGCCGGGGACCGGTTGAAGGGGCGCATGTGCAGCCGACGCTCGTCGAGCTTGCGATCAACGGCGATGAGGACGCGTATGCGAACCTCATGGTCGTCGCCGGTGACCGGCTCCTGGCGATCGCCTACCGGATCCTGCGCGACGTCGGTCGCGCCGAGGATGCCGTCCAGATCGCGTTCGTCAGCGCCTGGCGAGATCTCCCAACGCTGCGCGATCCGCTCCTGTTCGAGGCCTGGCTGACCAAGCTCCTCGTGCGGGCCTGCTATGGCGAGGCGAAGCGGAATCGCCGCTGGACCGCGAATCTCCGGGAGCTGCCGGTCGAAGGTCCGTCGATCCCGGACAGCACGCTGGGCGTCGGCGATCGTGATCAGCTCGACCGAGCGTTCCGGCGGCTGACCGCCGAGCAGCGCGCCATCTTCGTCCTCCACCACTACGTCGGGTGGTCCCACGTCGAGCTCGCGCGGCAACTCGAGATCCCGATCGGGACCGTGAAGTCCCGCCTCTTCTATGCCACCCAGACGCTGCGCGCCGCGATCGCCGCGGATGCGCGCGGCGCCGGAACCGCGGAGAACCTCGCATGAACGCTCGACCCGGATTCGACGCTCCGCTCGATCGAACGATCGACGCCTGGCTCGACCTCGGCCCGACCGAGCTCTCCGACCGCGTGGTCGAACGGGCGCGGGCGGAGGTCCATCGCACCCGCCAGCGGACCGTCTGGCGCCCGTTCTGGTCTTCGGCATCGACGCGGTCGCGCCCGAACGTCGGTTATCTCGCCATCGCAGCCGTCGTGCTCACCCTGCTTGGGGTCGGCATCCGCCTGGCGACGTCGCCTCCCATCGGTACGCACGCATCACCTGCCCCTGAGGCTACCCTCGGCGTGATTGGTCCGGCCTCATCGGGCCTCGCACAGGGCGAGTTCCACCCAGCCGGCGCGGTCGCGACCGGCATTACCGACCATACCGCGACTCTGCTCAGAGACGGACACGTTCTCATCGTCGGGGGCAGGGCCAGGGTCTGCGGCGGGTGCGACACGAACATTCCGGGTACGGGGCCGATGGCCG
>Ga0068864_100005031_pt1 | contig 10828 bp, 10 predicted proteins | sample KBSSwiS72_FD_66586 | JGI IMG/M metagenome (GOLD analysis project Ga0068864, IMG submission 66586) | Switchgrass rhizosphere microbial communities from Kellogg Biological Station, Michigan, USA - KBS Switchgrass S7-2 | ecosystem: Host-associated > Plants > Roots > Rhizosphere > Soil ...
TCCGCGCACGAGCGAGCCGACCACGACGGCTCCGCCGAGCGGTCCCGAGGCTCCGGCTCCGACCGGTCCGGCCGAGGCGCTACGGCTCGGGGAAAAGAGCGGCCGCGCCATGATTACCGGCGCGATGAAGGTTGGCGGCACCATGAACGCGGCGTCGCGCGACGCGACCCGTCCGATACCGCTCTCGGGCAGGTCTGGCTCGCTGGTCCAGAGCAGCTGCATCACCACGGCCACCACCAGCAGCGCAACCAGCACGGCGGGCAGCAGGGTGTGCTCGTCATGACGCGGCGGGGATATGCGGAATCGATGTTTCAAGGCGTATGTCCAAAAGGTCGAGGCGGCCGGTCTCAAGCGCGCGGTCGGCGGATATGCGTAGTGATTCGGTGACGAGATAAGGCGGCGTATGGTTCACCCTGACCAGCATCTGCTGGAGTTGCGGCAGCGTCATGTGTCCCTGGATCCAGGCGCGTACTTCTCCCGGCGTGGCGGGGACATCCTGAAGGGCGGTGACCTGCCCGCCGGCCGCCGTGAAATCCCGCTGCAGTCGCTCGCGCAGCGCCGCGCGTGCAAGGGTGGCATTGCCGCCGCCAATCGCGAACCGCGCAGTCGTGCCCTTTTGCTGCTCGGCCTGGCGGCGGATGGCGGGGATTGTATTGATCAGCCTGCTGTTGCGCAGATAGGCGGCGCGCAGTGACGCGCGTTCCTCCGCCCGTGCCGAAAAGCCGTTGAGCAGCGGTGCGACGGCCGGCAGCCAGATGAGCGCGCCGAGCAGGATCAGCAAGCCGACTGCAACCAGCCGGCGTTCGCGGGGGTTGAGAGGTCTCACCGGTGCGCGTTCCGGATATCCGCGGTCACGTCAAAGGGCTGGCCGATCGGAATGTCGGCCTGCACATCGGCGTTGGATGTGCGCACATTGATGAAGCGGGGTTCACGTCTCAGCGCCGCCACGACATCGACCGAGGGGCGCATATAGCCGGCAAGATGCAGCGACTGCCCATTCCAGTCATAGCGCTGGACCCAGGCTTCCGGGGGTAGCGCGGTCGTCGCCGCCGCCAGATCGGCCAGCGCCGCATGCGACGCATGCCGGCTTACGGTGCGGTGCGCCACCTGCTCCGCGCGGGCAGTCCGGCTGGCGATCGTGCGATAAACGGCGACGGCGGGCTGCTGTTCGTCGACGATCTCGCGAAGGCGCGTCACGCTCTGTTGGTCCCGCAAGACGAGAAGCCCCAGATTGACGATGAAGGCGAGCACGACCAGGCCCCACCAGAACTGGCGCTGCCGATCGGGCGGGGGCAGCAAGCCCTCCGCGCGAAGCTGTGGTCCAAAGTCGAAGCGCAAACGCGCCGGATCATTGTCATCGACAATGCCGAACCGCGTCGGCGCGATGCCCGCTGCGGTTGCTGCCGCGAGCGCTTGCTCGGCGAGATGGCGCTCGATGGCGGCGATGCGGACGGTCATGGGCTGACCCACGCCGGCGGCGGCCGTAACGGGAAGCGCGTCCGCCAGCAGGTTCTGCGATCCCAGCGGCAACAGCCGGTCGGCCTCCAGCGTGACATAGCTGCGCAGGTCCGACGCGCGCATCGCGGGGAGCTGGCAGTCGCGCTGAAGGCTGAGCGAGGCAGGCACCGCAAGGACGAGCTGCCGGAGCCGCCCCCCGGCTGCAACTTCCGCCCGCGTCCCGTCGGGATGCACGGTAATGGGCTTGCCCGGCGAAAAGATTGCGACGGGTCCGCGCCGCGAGCCCATGCCGCGCAGGGCGGGGGGCAGCAATCCGGCAAGCTCCTCGGTCCACCAGGCGAAGCCCTCGCGCAGCCAGCGCGTCACCGTCGCCATATCGGCGTTGAGAATGCCCGTGCCGCTCATCCGCGAGGCCCGCAGCTCTTGGCGCCCGTCTCGGGATCGCAGCCCAGATCAACGGTTGGTCCCGGCCGAACGACCAGCTCGGGCCAGGCGCGCGGATCGGACGCGGCGAAGCCGACCCTCACGCGCACCAATTCCGGTGCGGCGGCATTGTCCCGCCAGAAACTGCGCCATTTGCGCTGGGGATCGGCAGGGGTCGCGCCGAAATAGCTGATCGAGAGCGTGGAGGCGCCGTCAACCAGGGTGATCGGCTTCCATCCGACCACCGAAAGCGCGCGCGGATCGACCCGATCGGTAAGCTCTGGCATATGATAGAGGACGAGATCGCCGGGGCTGGTCAGCATGAGGCGGTATTTATGGACACCGCCCTCCCGGCTGCCTGACGCGGGCACACTGTAGAATTCAAAGACGCGCTCGTTGCCGCTCACGTCCATCAACGGTTGGCTCAGATCGAGGCGCTTGACGGGCCGCAACAGGCTGATCCGGTTGCGCAGGATGGTCTGCGCGGCGGCAACTTCATCCAGCGCGTGCGCCTCACGGCCGGTGTCGCGAGCCAGGACGGACGCAGTCGTCACGCCGCTCAGCAGCAGGGTCGCGGTGAGCGACAGGATGGCGATGCTCACCAACAGTTCGACCAGCGTAAAGCCGTTCGGGTGGCGGGGCTGCGGCGCGATCATAGGCCAAGCCTCAACGACCGGAGTGTGAACTTTGGCCGGTCGCGCTCCACCGGTCGTACCGTCACCTCGACGTCCAGCAGGGCGGGGCCGTCGACGGCGCGTTCCGAACTATCCGCATAGGGCGCGATCTCCACCCGCCAGGCTTCGCCATCGGTGGTGCCATCGAGCACGCCCGGCGCCAGCGCGATGTCGGCGCCCACCCTGGCCATGATCGATTCGGCGACCGGCCAGGCGCGTCGCTGATCCTGCAGGACCAGTGTGCTGTGCACCGTGGTCTGGATCGCCTGATAGGTCAGGCCGAGCATCGCCGCGATGATGGCAGATGCGACCAGCGTTTCGGTGAGCGCAAACCCGCTCTCGCCGCCGGGCGTACGGGGGGGCGGCGTCATCGCACCATTCTCGTCAAACCGGTATCGGCGGAGACGTCGAACCAGATCCTGCGTCCGGCGGCCATGATGCCGATCCTTCCGCCGCTGGCGCTGCCGTCGCCATAGAAGTCGATTGCAGCGGGCGCGGCGAGCAGACGGACGGTGGGCCCGAGCGGTACGGGCGGGCGGCCCGTGACCGCGAAACTGCTGCCATCCCGGGCCATGACGAAGCGCGCCGGCGTACCCGATCGCAGCGCAAGACCGCGCGCGCCCTCAAGCCCGGACCGGATCGCGGTGAACGAGGCACGGTAGTTCCAATAGTCGAGCGATCGCTGGATGCTCGGAAACATGATGGTGCTGACGAGCGCCGTCACCCCGACAACGACCAGCATTTCGATCAGCGTGAAGCCGCTGGCCGCCCGCGGCGCATCACCAATTGCCGACATCCCTGGCCTCTCCGGTGCCGCCATTGGTGCCGTCCGAGCCCAGGCTGTAGACATCCACTTCGCCATGTTTGCCGGGTGCCTGGAAGTGGTAGGGCTTGCCCCAGGGATCGGCGATCGCGGTGGCGTCAGGCAGATAGGGACCATTCCAGTTGGGAACGCTCGCGGGCTGTTTCACCAGCGCCGAAAGTCCCTCTTCCGGGGTCGGATAACGGCCTGCATCCAGTCGGAAAAGCTGGAGCGAGGCAGCGATGTTCTTGACCTGCACATGCGCCGTCTCGGTACGCGAAGAGCCGAGATATTTGATGACTTGCGGCCCGACGATGGCGGAGAGCAGGCCGAGGATCGAGAGAACGACGAGGAGTTCGAGGAGAGTAAAGCCATTTTCGCGTTTATTGCATGCGTTCATTGCGACACCGCCAAATCATTAAAGCCCAGGATAGCAGTCATTATTGACGCTATTATTGCAGCCACCGCGCCGCCCAGCAGGACCGTGATGAGCGGCGTCACAACCGCGATCAGTCTCTGGATGCGCAGGGTCACGTCGCGTTCCAGCACGTCCGCCAGCCGTTCCAGCATCATGCCCAGTTGGGAGGTCTCCTCGCCGGTGCGGATGAAGCCGATCGCCATGCGGGGAAGGGCGCCGGTCGCGGCCAGCCGCGCCGTCAGCGACCCGCCTTCCTTGACCTGCGCCGCCACGCCGGACACCGCAGCGGCGATCGTCCTGTTGCCAATGGCGCGGCAGGACATGGCGAGCGCCTGCGGCAGGGGCACGCCACCTTCGACCAGCCCGCCCAATGTCCGTGCGAGCCGCGCCGCGTCGAGATAGCGGATCAACATCCCCATTTGCGGCAGGCGCAGCATCAGCCGGTCGCGGGCAAGGGCAACGCCCGGCTGCCGCAGCACCTGCCGCCCGGAGAAGATCAGCACCGCAATCACGCCGGCAATGGCGAGGCCGTGCTGGCGCAGCAGCCGGCTCGCGGCCATCAGCGCGACCGAAGAGGCCGGCAGCCGGTCCTGCGCCGTCGCGAACAGGCTTTCGAACTGCGGCACGACATAAAGGAGCATCATCAGGATCACCGCCACCGCCAGCAGCAGGAGCGCGGCCGGATAGATCATCGCGCCGACAACCAGCCGGCGCATCTCTTCGGCCTGCGCAAACATGCGCGCGACACGGGTGAGCGCTTCGCCCAGGCGGCCATTGGCCTCGCCCGCCTCGATGATGGCCTGCGCGCTCGGCGGGAACAGTTCCGGCCGGTCGGCCATGCCGCGCGAGAGCGGCGTGCCCTGCCGGATGGTGGTGAGCAAGGCCTTGAATTCGGCGGCGACGGCAGCATGCTCGATATTCTCGACGCATAGCGTGAGCGACCGGTCGAGCGGCAAGCCCGCGTTGAGGAGGACGCCAAGCTCGCCCAGCGCCTTGGTCACCTCCGTCCTTGCCCGGCTGCCGCCGACGGATCGTGACGGCCGCGCCGCCGCCTTTACCTCGGCGAGGTCGAGGGGTGTCACGCCCAGGCCGCGAATGGCGCTCAGCGCTTCCGCACGATTATGCGCCTGCACTTCGCCGCGGCTGCTCTGCCCGGTACGGTCGATCGCGCGATAGGCAAAGCCTGCCATGGGTCAGGCTTCGTTCGCGACGCGGAGGGCTTCCGCCAGGGTGGTCTGGCCGGCCGCCGCCTTGGCGAGACCATCGCCAAGCAGCGTCTGCATGCCCGACTTGGCCGCTGCATCCGCAATATCCCGCGCGTCCGCACGGCGCAGGATCAGTCGTCCGATCTCGTCATTGACGACGAGCAGTTCGAGCAGCGCGATGCGGCCGCGATAACCGCTGCCGCCACACGTCGTGCAGCCGCGCCCACGATAGAGTGTGTGCGGCACAGCATGGCCGGGCATCGCACCGATGGCGGCGATCTCCGCTGCATCGGGCGTATAGGGCTCGCGGCACTCGGTGCACAGCCGCCGCACCAGGCGCTGCGCCAGAACGGCATTGATGACGGAGCTGAGCAGAAAGGATTCGACCCCCATGTCGAGCAGGCGCCCCACTGCGCCGATCGCCGTGTTCGTATGCAGCGTCGAGAGGATGACATGGCCGGTCAGCGCCGCCTGCACTGCGATCTGCGCGGTCTCGCCATCCCGGATTTCGCCGACCATGATGACGTCTGGATCCTGCCGCAGGAACGAGCGCAGGGCGCTGCTGAAGGTAAAGCCGATGCCGGGATTGACCTGCGTCTGGACGACACCCGGCAGTCGGTACTCGATCGGATCCTCGACCGTCAGCAGCTTGCGGCCGCCTTCGTTGAGTTCGGCGAGTGCGGCGTAGAGCGTCGTGGTCTTGCCGCTGCCGGTCGGGCCGGTGACCAGCACGATGCCATGCGGGCGATGCAGGACACGGCGGAGATCCGCGATCAGGGACAGCGGGAAGCCCAGCGCAGTAAAATCGAGCTGCAGGTTGGATTTGTCGAGGACGCGCAGCACCACGCTCTCGCCATGGATGGAGGGTGCGGTCGCGACGCGCAGGTCGATATCATGCCCGCGCACGGCGATGCGCAGGCGGCCGTCCTGCGGCAGGCGCCGCTCGGCGATGTTGAGGCCCGCCATCACCTTGATGCGCGAGACGAGCGCGGCGCGCATCGACGGGGGCAGGGCCGGGCGCTCGCGCAGAACACCGTCGATGCGGAAGCGGACGATGAGGCGATCCTCGGTCGGCTCGACATGGATGTCGGACGCATGGACATCGACGGCCTCGGCGATCAGGCGATTGACGGCGCGAATGACCGGCGCGTCGCTCACCAGGTCTTTCATCCGCTCGATGTCGTCCTCATCGACGGCCTCGTCCTGTCCGGCTGTCTCTGCCTTGCGTTCATAGAGTCGCTCCACCGCGGCATCGATGTCGCTCGGCAGGGCGATGACCCGGCTTGCCGGAACCCCGAAGACAAAGCTGAGCGCCTCGCCCGAGAAGCTATCGAACGGATTGGCCTGCGCGACTGTGACGGCATCATCGCTGAGCGCGACTGGAATGCAGCGCATGTCATGAAGAAACAGGGGTGAAAGCGGTCGTCCGCCAACGGGCTCTGCCGGAATGTCCCCGGCGGAGATCAGGCGAAGCCCCGTCGCCAGCGCGCAGGCCTGCGCCACGGCCGACTCGGACGCGAGGCCCAGCCGGCACACCACCGCCTCGATGCGCTCGCCGCTTTCCTGCGCGACGAGCCGCGCGCGGGCGAGCGCCTCTTCGCTCAGCAGCCGGTGATCGATGAGAACCTGCTCAAGTGCACCGACCGGATTGGACGCAGCGGATCCAGATGCTGCCGACTCGGAGACCACGCTGCCTTGGAACATGTTCATCTGATGTCGCAGTCGTTCGCATGGCTGCAAATGCGGCCAAAGTGACGGAAAAGGCAGTCGACTCGCCGACCGGCGGTCCACCCCGACCGGCCTATCGACAAGGATTGTGACAATTTCGCGTAAACGGGAAAAGCGGCGGTTCGCCTTGCTTTCACCGATTCGTTAACAAATTTTACCGGATATCATTAATCCGTAATTTTTCGGTCCTAGGGCTGCGTCAGCGATCGGGGGCATCTCTCTAATCCCGCTTTCTGGGTTCGCCCAAAAAACGCGGTTTTTGGCTTGTTGTCGGTCGCCTATTTGGTTTGTGATTCGAATTTATCCACATCCGGGGACCGCTGAGTACATCATCATGCTTTCACCTAACGCGACGCATTTCGTGATGCGCCGCGAAAGGAAACATGCGTGCTTGGAGGTTTCCGGTCAAAAAGGAACAGGAAGAACATCATGTTCAAGAAAACGACTCTCCTCGCGGCTTCGACCGCACTCAGCCTGGTCGCCTCGACCAGTGCTTTCGCTGCCGACAACATCTATCCCGCCGCCGCCATCAACGGCAACGGCGCCTCCTCGGTCGCCAATGTCGTGGCTCAGGAGCTGGCCTGCTTCGGCGGTCCCAACAACGACCTCGGCTTCGGCAATGGCACGACCGCGACCATTCCTCCCCACGACTATGTCCCGGTCAGCCCGACCACCGGCAATCCGGTCTACCATTGCGCAACGCAATCGGTTCAGGATCTGGTCGACGGCCACTATATCTCGACCGGTTCGGGCGCTGGCAAGGCCAACTGGAAGAACTTGAACACGGCGACTGGCATCACGACCAACCCGTTCGGTACCTGGGCGCACATCCACTACGCCTTCTCGGACTCGCCGATCAGCTCGGGCGACCTGAGCACCTATAACTCGACCGCCGCGCCGACCACCAAAGCCGCGATCCAGATCCCGATGTTCGTCACCCCCATCGCGGTCGCCTATGCACCGACCTATGGCAAGCGCATGACCGGCACGGGCGTCGTGCCCCTCAGCCTCAACGTCAAGGTTCCCCATGCTGATGGCACCGGCGGTCTACGCATGAAGAAGACCACCTATTGCGGCATCTTCAACGGTACCATCACCAACTGGAACGCTGCAGCGCTCAAGGCCGACAATGGCGGCCAGTCGCTGATGGACCCGGCCGATGACGTGACCCGCTGGAACACCACCGGCGTTCCGATCAAGCTGGTTGGCCGTTCCGACAATTCGGGCACGACCAACATCTTCACCCGCGCCCTCACGGCTCAGTGCGGCGGCGGCTACACCGCTGGCGGCACCGATCAGCTTCCGGCTGGCGTCATCAGCACGGCCATCTATGACAAGGCGACGGGCGTACTGTCCAGCGGTTCGGAAGTCAGCGGCAAGTTCGGCCGTGCCGATGGTTCGGATGGCGTCGCTCACGCTGTCGGCGTTGCGATCGCCGATCCGGTCACTCTGGGTGACGTCACCCTCAACGGCCGCCTCGGCTATCTGGGCGCTGACTGGGTTGCTCCTTCGACCCTGTCCGCCTCGACGCTGCACAGCGCCGACCTGCAGCAGGGCCTGACCACGTCGTTCAAGTCTGCCACGGCCGTCAATGCGACCCTGGCGTTCAAGGGCATCCTGCCTCCGCAGTCGCTCAGCACGGGCAAATATGATCCAGCCTCGACCGCCGTTGGTCAGATGCCGGGCCTTCGCAGCGATCCGCTCGCGTGGGTCTTCCCTGCAAACGCCACGACTGGTGTTGCCAACCCGGCGTTCGGCTACCCGATCGTGGGCACGACCAACATGCTGCTCTACACCTGCTATGCGAGCCCCGCGGTTCGTAACGCGATCCAGGGCTTTGGCATGCTGCACCTCGGCAAGGTCACGATTGCTGACGACCTGACCAAGGTCCCCGCCAAGCTGGTCACCAGCACGGCCAAGGACGCCGGCGGCCTGATGCTCGGCATCGACCCGCGCAACGGCATCGCGCCGCTGCCTGCCAGCTTCGTCAACGCGATTGTCGAGACCTTCTTCACCAAGGTCGTCTCGGGCAACAATCCGGGCGGCCTGAACCTGTGGATCCAGGACAAGCTGCAGACGAACTCGACCAACGTTCTGAACGGCAACTCGACCTGCGCCCCAGGCGTCGGCGCCTAATAGAAACTACCCCAAGCGACCAACTGGCGGCCCCGGAGCGATCCGGGGCCGCCTTCGTTTGTTTCCGGTCAGTTGAGCAGCATGCGGTCGCCCGCGATGGTGACGGAGCTGAGCTGCGCCAGCCAGTTCTGGCCGAGCAGCGAGACCGGCAGGTTGCCCTGGACGACGGCGGCCCCCAGAGCCCGCGTCCGCGTGGCGCCCACCACGACTTCATCCAGCACCACGCGGGCCATGCTTGTCCGGCCGTTCGCCGTCTCGGCGGAGGCACTGAAGGCACCGCTTTCAACGCCTACTCCAGCCCGGCGTGCGTCGTCCGGCGTGAGGACGATGACGGTCGCGCCCGTGTCGACGAGGAAGCGGACCGGCGCGCCATTGACGATGGCATTGACGTAGAACAGGCCGTCGGCCGATCGCCGCACCTCATTGCCCTGCGCTGTCACCGGCGGGCCGATCACGATCATGCGGCCGGGCGTCGATCCCGTGAAATCGGCGACCGGCTGGATATAGGACATGGAGGGTGGGCTATTCGCCTGGGCGGGTGAACGCACCGCGACCATGGCCGTCTCGACCTTTTGCCCGCGCGGTGCCTCCGACGGCAGGTCGCCCAGCGGCAGGCATCCGCACGAACCCAGCACGATCATCGCCAACATCATTGGATCTCCATTGGAATGGAGATGACAATGGCCGCGTGCCAATCAGTATTTGGTCACCCAGCGTCCCTAACGCCTGGTTCACCAGAAATGAGAGCCGCTATTGAGTGCAATCGTTCGAATTGCACTTAGCGTCCTTGTTGTTCGAGTCTGCATCCTTGCTGTTCGAATCGAAGCTGTAGAAGCCTTCAACGTCGACCGTGATCCGCGACTTCTGGTCGCCGAAATCGGAGGCGTTCGTCTTGAAGACATTGGCGACCAGCGCGCTTGCCGCGCCGGATGGCAGGGCCGCCGCTGGCGCGCTCCCGACCGACGGGATACCGATGGCGGTGCCGCCGACCTTGAAGTTGTCGGCATTGGCGACTTGCGCGGCCGCGATGAAGATATTGCCCCCCGCGCGAACGCCCGCATCACCCGCGTCGACCGTTCCGGCCGGCGCCAGCAGATAGATGGTCGGCAGGTCGCGCTGATAGGTCTTGCCGCCGATCGTTGTGATGGTGCCGCTCGATAAGGTGCTTAGCTGTGCCGATGCCCCGGCGACCGTGCTGTCGTTGGGGGCATCGGTGAGCGCGAACCGATAGGACTTGCCGTTGATGATGACGGATGTGCCCAGCGGCAGGGCTGCGAGCTGGGTGAGGGCGCTCGCGGCGTCGGGATCGCCTGCGGCGTCGGCCAGGGCCGCGCCGTCGCGTTCGAGACGCCGGATGCCCGCGAAGGCGGCAATACCGGCGCCGACGACGCCAGCCGCGCTGTCGACTTCCGATCCGCCATTGGGATTGAAGCGCAGCACGATGGGCGGCACATTGGCGGCGCTCTTGGGCCCTTGGCCCGCATTGAGGTCGCCATTGGACGACCAGAGGATGATATCGCCGCTGTCCTGCGTGAAGAGGCGGCTCTGGTTCAGGCGCAGGTCGCCGTCGGTGAAGCTGTGAATGGCGCCGCCGCGCAGGGTCAGCATGCCTTCATAGCCAGTTGGAATGGAGAGGACCGGGAAGGCGGTATCATTGGGCCCGGACCCATTCGACGTCGGGCGCGCTTCCGACCCATAGGAACCGAAAATGAACGGCTGATAGGCCCTGCCGTCCGCTTGCGCCGAGGTACGGATTACCGATCCGAGGATGGCATTACCGCCAGGGCCCAACAGGGTGATGTTGCTGTCGCGCGTGGTCTGGATTGCAGCGAGCCGCAGATCGAGGTTGCCGCTATGCTGGAGTTGCGGGACATTGTTGCTGTCCCTGGCTGCACCATTGCTCGCCCCTGCCGTGTCGTTGCTGGTATAGCCGAGGCTCGATGGGAAGAGCGCTTCCACCGCCCGGTAGCCGCGGCCATATTGC
>Ga0068864_100005034_pt1 | contig 10824 bp, 10 predicted proteins | sample KBSSwiS72_FD_66586 | JGI IMG/M metagenome (GOLD analysis project Ga0068864, IMG submission 66586) | Switchgrass rhizosphere microbial communities from Kellogg Biological Station, Michigan, USA - KBS Switchgrass S7-2 | ecosystem: Host-associated > Plants > Roots > Rhizosphere > Soil ...
GGTGGGCGCGGCCTGCGAGATCATTGGGCAATCGAGCGTCTTCTCGAGCGCTTCCACGAGCTCTTCCTCGCTATTCGTCTTGATGTAGAGGCCGTGGTTCTCGTTGGCGAGACACATCAGGTCCATCACGCTGCTCTCGCCGGTCCATGAGAAGCTCTCATAGCGGAAGCCGATGACGTGAACAGTGAGCTGCTGAGCGGTCATCTGGAGCTGCTTGGCAAGCGCGCAAGGCGATCGGCCACAAGTCTCCTCGCCGTCAGTCACGACCACGACTACGCCAGGTTTCTTTTTGAAGTCGAGCACCTGGGCCGCCTGCTCTACGGCCGAGGTGAGCGGTGTCTTGCCCGCCGGCACTAAGGCGTTGACCGTGCTCATGATGGCTTGGGCAGCGTCCGGCGTTGGTGGGAACTCGACCTTGACGTTGCACTGGTTGTACGGCCCTGGCCCGTAGGTGACGAGACCGACTCGCCGGAACTTGGTGACGCTCGGCAAGACCTGAGCCAAGGCCGCGCGGACCTCATCAATGCGCGCTTGCGAATTAGGAATCCCGAGAGTCTGGTTGCCTGACATTGAGCCGGAGGCATCGAACACGATCATGGCGTCTTCAGTGCAGGGCGACGGCTTCTTCTCCTCGCTTTTGCTAGAGCCGCTACCAACCGTGATCGTGAGTAACGCCATGATCGAGAAAGAGAAAATCCAATAAATGGCATTACTACTGCAGGCACGCTTGAGGGCCATTTGCGTAAATCTCCCCGTTGGACGTGCCGGAATTTACCGCAGGAACATGCCCGGCGGTTAGCTTTCCTGTCGCAGCGGGCGAGCTATGGGGCGAAACCGGAGTTAGCCTTTGCCCTTGGTTCGAGTGTTATTCGGGGCTGCGTGGCGCTCGAGGAACTCGATGATCGGGGTTGCCACGTCGATGCCGGTCGCCTTCTCCAGCCCCTCAATGCCGGGTGATGAGTTGACCTCGAGCACAAGCGGGCCGTTTTTCGATCGCAGCATGTCGACGCCGCAGACATTGAGACCGAGCGTGCGCGCTGCCCGGACCGCCGCGCTTCGCTCTTGCGGGGTGATGCGCACCTTTTCGCCCGAGCCGCCGCGATGCAGGTTCGAGCGAAACTCGCCCGGCGGCCCCTGCCGCTTCATCGAGGCCACCACGCGATCGCCAATCACGAGCGCGCGGATATCGGTCGAGTCGGCCTCCGCGATGAACTGCTGCACCAAGATGTTGACGTTCACGCCCTGAAACGCCTCGATCACCGACTTTGCTGATTTCACGGTCTCCCCGAGCACAACGCCGATGCCTTGCGTTCCTTCGAGCAGCTTGATGACGACCGGCGGCCCGCCGACGAGGTCGATGATGTCCTCGGCTTGGCTTGGATCGTGGGTGAAGGCTGTAACTGGAAGTCCGATGCCACGCCGCGCGAGGAGCTGAAGGCAGCGCAGCTTGTCCCGCGAGCGTCCGATGGCAACCGACTCGTTCAAGGGATAAACGCCCATTACCTCGAACTGCCGAAGCACGGCAAGACCGTAGAACGTCACCGAGGCGCCGATACGCGGAATTACCGCGTCGAAGTTGTCCAGCGCCCGCTTGCGGTAATAAAGAGCAGGCTTGCGCGAGGTGATGTTGATCGAGACGCGGATCGTATTGATGATCTCGATGTCGTGCCCGCGGGCGCGCGCCGCCTCGACGATACGGCGGTGGCTATAGAGATGGGGATTGCGCGCGAGCAACGCGATCTTCATTGGGATTCTCTTGGCCGAGCTCGATTGTCAACGCAGTAATTTGCTCGGCCTTAAAGGAGACGCGCGCCGCCGCCGCCGCCTCGGCGGGCGTGCGCCAAGAAGGTAGGAGCGGCCGGGCTCGATCAGCGCGCGGCCCTCGAGCGCAGTGCGGCCAAGCAGCATCCGGAAGCCCATCTGGTCGCGATTGGCGAGTGCGAGCTCGATCGACCAGGCCTGTTCGCCGAGCTTAAGCATTGTCTTCACGATGTAGCGGCGCTCAACCCCTCCACCTGAGTTGCGGACCGTGCGTTCGTCAATGGCGCGCGCTTCGCATGTAACTTTACTCGCCTCGCTTCGCTGGATCGGGTGTAACTTGAAGCGAAGCCATAATGCGCCGCCCCGGCGGAATGGCTCGATTTGGTAGGCATGCAGCGCGCTAGTGCGGGCTCCGGTGTCGATCTTGGCCTTAATGGCGCCAACTCCGAGGTCAGGCAGGCCTACCCATTCGCGCCAGCCAATCTTGAGGGGTTTCGGGGTAAGGCGGGCTTCCATTTGAGGCGGCGAGAGAAAGCAAGCGGGATATGTCGAGGGCTCATGTAGCACACCGCCAAACGCTTGGCTTAGCTTCTGTAACGAAGCCGGCTCAACTATAGTTAAGCGGTCAGCTGGCGGGGGATGGAAGGCCATGGGCAAGAACCAGCACGTGGTCAGCCTTGGGAATCGATGGGCGGTGAAGGAGGAGGGGGCGGCCGAGCCCTTTGCCGTGTTCAAGACCCAGAGCGAAGCCTGGGAAAAGGCGAAGTCGATTGCCCGGAAGGAACGCACGGAGGCATTCCTCCATGGCCGAGACGGGCAGATCCGTGAGCGCAATACCTACGGTTACGATCCGACCCGCCATAAAGGCTGACGCTCAGGGGCTGAAGATCAGCGCCACATAGACAATGAACAAGAGGATGTGCACCGTGGTGCAGCACATTGGTGCGAACTCCGCCGAAGGTTAGCCCGCTGACGAAAAGGGTGAGGATGAGGAGGACAGTCTGCACCTCGTCAAGGCCAAGATGCACCTAGTAGCCGGTGATGAGACCGATGATCAATACGGCGGGGATGGTAAGTCCGATGGTGGCTAGGGCCGAGCCGAGGCACACATTCACCGCACGCTGCAAATGATTGACCAGCGCCGCATGGAAAGCGGTCAGCCCTTCCGGCGAGAGAACGAGGATCGCGATCATGACGCCGCCGAGCGGCGCAGGGAATCCAAGATTCTCGATGCCGATGGCGCGGGACTTCGAGAGCAGCACGATCGGAATCAGCGTGAGCAAAAGCAACGCCACATGAAAGGCGAGCGAGCTACCTCTACTACCACCATGCAGCGCATTGGATTCGTGGCTATGACTGTGCGAAGGTTCTGCGAAGAAGGCTCTATGCCGCACCGTCTGGATAATGACGCACACGATGTAGAATGGGACGGTAATGGAGGCGAATAAGACTGCCTTCATAGGCGCCTGGCTCGGGTCGGGCTCGGTCTTGGTGTAGTTCGGAATGATCAGCGCGAAGACCGCGAGCGAGGCGATGACCACGAGGAACGCGCGGGTTCCAGCGAGATTGTACTCCTGCTCCCAATAGCGTAGCGCGCCCATCAGCAGCGCGGTCCCAACCATGCCGTTCAACACGATCATGAGGGTGGCGAACATTGCGTCGCGTGCGAGCGTCGGATTGTTTTGGCCGTGCAGCATGATCGCTGCGAGCAATGCCACCTCGATGATGATGACCGAGAGGGTGAGCACGAGCGTCCCGTAAGGCTCTCCGAGGCGCTCGGCGACCGCCTCGGCATGGCGCACCACACCGAAGGCGCACCACATCATCGTGCCGAATAGCCAAACAAAGAGAAGGATGGTGAGCATGTAGTTGTGGAGATCGGAGAAGAGCGTCTGCTGGAAAACATTGGCGACGAGAACACTTCCAATTCCGGCGACGACTGCCCCGAAGGTGGAGAGGAGAGCGCGCCAATCCTGCCTGCTCGCGGTGGCCGGCTCGAAGGTCTCGCGCTGGTTCATGAAGGCTCCCGTCTGCCCGGTCCGATGCCGTCTCATCACGCCAGCTGGCCGATGATGAGGCGAAACTAACACGGCGACGCTATGCCGCTAGGCTTAACCTCGTGGATTCCCGGCCTTGGCAGTCCCGCGTGGCTTCATGTAAAAGCCCTTTACATGAATCCTCCAGATCGCGGCTGGCGCCGATCTCGCTCCTATCATCACGGCAACCTCAAAGAGGTATTGCTAGAGGCCGCTCGCAAGCTGATCGAGGAGCATGGTGCCTTCGGCTTCAGCCTGACTGAGGCCGCGCGGCTTGCCGGAGTCAGCCCTGCAGCGCCCTACCGGCATTTTCGCGACCGCGACGCGCTTCTCGCTGAGGTCGCCAAAAACGGCTTTGAGCGCTTTGCCGCGCGGCTCGACATGGCGTGGAACAATGGCTTGCCCACGGCGCTCTCCGCCTTCGACAACCTCGGCAAGGCCTATCTCGCCTTCGCCCGTGAGGAGCCGGCAAGTTATACCGTGATGTTCGAGACCGGTGCGATTCCGGGCGGAGAGGTCGAGACGCTGCCCGCGGCCGAGCGCGCTTTCGATGTGATACAGCACGCGGCAGCCGCACTCTGCCGTCAGGTCCCCGAGGCCGAGCGTCCGCCGCTCAAATTGATGAGCCTGCACATCTGGGCGATCTCCCATGGCGTGGCGACGCTGTTCGCGCAAAACGACCTACAGGCGCACAAAGTACCGATGAAGCCTGAGGAGATTCTCGAAAGCACGATGCTGATTTATCTGAAAGGACTCGGAATTTTGGGCGACGGCAAGAGCGCTCAGCGCCGGCCCTGATACAAGGATTCAGCGGTTCACGTAGAGCTGGTCGAGAATACCGCCATTGGCGAGATGCTCTTCCTGCACCTTTTGCCAACCGCCAAAGACGTCTTTGACCGTGAGCAGACGCACATTGGCGAAATCGTTCGCGTGCTTTGCCGCAATCTCCTTGTCGATTCGGCGGTTGTAGTGAGCAGCAATGATCTCCTGCGCCTCGGGCGTGTAGAGATATTGCAGATAGGTCTCGGCGAGTTTGTGCGAGCCGCGCTCATCGACCACCTTGTCGACCACGGCAACGGGAAAATCGGCGCGCAGGCTGACCGGCGGGATCACGAGATCGGTCTTGTCCTTGCCGTACTGGCTTCCGATGCTCTGCACTTCGGCCTCGAAGGTGACGAGCACGTCACCAATGCCGTGCTCGACGAACGTAGTGATCGCCGCACGGCCGCCAGTGTCGAACGCAGGCACATTGGCGAACACCTTGCGCACGAACTCCTTCGCCTTCTCCTGATCGCCTTTGTTCGCCTCGAGCGCGTAGGCGTAGGCCGCAAGATAAGTGTAACGGCCGTTGCCCGAAGTCTTGGGATTGGGGAACACGACCTTCACGTCATCGCGGACGAGATCGCTCCAGTCCGTGACGCTCTTCGGGTTGCCCTTGCGCACGAGGAATGCCGGCAGCGAGTAGTAGGGAACCGAATTGTTGGGGAAGCGCGATTGCCGATCCGCAGTGACTAGGTCTGTCTGATCGTGCAGAACCTGGATATCGGTCACCTGATTGAACGTGACTACGTCCGCCTGAAGACCGTCCAGAACCGCGCGAGCCTGCTTCGATGAGCCGCCATGCGACTGATTGATGGTGATGTCTTTTCCTGTCTCGGCCTTGTATTTTGCGACGAATGCCTTGTCGATGTCGGCATAGAGCTCACGCGAGACGTCATACGAGACGTTGAGAATGTCGCTTGGCTCCTCAGCCACGGCAGGACTCAGCCAAAGCGCAGCGAAGGCTGCCGCGGCGGCCAGACTTTTTCTCATGATGACCTCCGAAGAGCGCAAGCGAGCCACAATCCCGCTTACAAGGATCATGCGTAGCGCCGCAATGTAAGCAATTGAAAAAGCAGTCTGTTTCAAAGAGTGTAGGGACTGGGCAATGTCATGCCGCCGTCTCCCGTGTGGAGAGGTGGCGCGTGCTCAAGCGAAGCACGTATTTGGTGGCGCAGCTATTCGCCAGCTTGCAGCCATTTCAGCACGCTCTCCCAATCTTGTTGCGTGCCGTTGAAGCTGTTGCGATCGACTTTTCCTTCGACACCAGGGACTTTGCCCGTCGTGGTGAACTGCCAAAACGCGTACGGCCGTTCGCCGTAGAGCCGCCCCGGCGAGGCCGCGACTGAGCGCAGCCAGAAATGGTACTCGGGAAATTCGCCTTGCAGCACCTCGCGGTGGAACACAGGGTCGGTATAGATGATCGGCCGCTTGCCTGTGTGAGCCTGCATTGCATCGAGCAGGACCTTGATCTTGGCGAGCGCTGTGTCGCGCGCAACCTTGCCGGGACAGGTCTTTGAATGGCTGTTCCACTCGAGGTCGAGCACCGGCGGCAGCGCATCAGGATCAGCCGGCACGTTCAGCATGAACCAAAGCGCCTGCTCGTTGGCCGGACGGCACCAATAAATGAAATGATAGGCGCCCCGCGCCACGCCCGCGCGCTTTGCACCTTCCCAATTTTCGATGAACTTCGGATCGACTCGGTCGCCGCCCTCTGTAGCCTTGATGTAGGTGAAGCTCACGCCGGCATTGCGCACCTTCTGCCAATCGATGTCGCCTTGCCAGTACGACACGTCGATGCCCTGGATCGGCATGGCATGGGCAGAGGCCACGCGATCATTCGGCTTTGCATCTTTAAGCGAGCCAGCGGTTGCGCTGCTCACGACGAGACCAGTGCCAAGCAGCATTGATGCCGTGGCCGAGGCCACAAGCTTTCGGCTGAAAAAGTTCAACGAACGCCCCCGTTGACGCAGCATTCCTCATTCCCGAGATGAGGCTAGCCTGTCGAAGATTAAGATTTTTTTGTGGACGTTGGCGCGGGACAAAACGCGCGCTCCCAATCACATTTTGTGTCGCCCCTTGACTCTGGACAGGGCAGGGGCATCTATGTGAATGTAAATTACATTCACACTGGAAGGAAGGACCCCTGATGCACGTGGTTGCGACCTTAGACGAGTATGGGAAGCCGGCATGGATCACAGCCATGATCGTCGGCTTTCTCCTCTGGTGGCCTATCGGCCTTGGCGTTTTGGCCTATCTGATCTGGAGTGGACGCATGGGATGCGGAGCTTGGAAACGCGAGTGGAAAGACAGCGAGTTCGGGCGTGAGGTGATGCGCTGGCGGCGGGGTGTAAGCCCGCTTAGGTCGACCGGCAACCGCACCTTCGACGAGTATCGCGAGGAGACCTTGCGGCGCCTCGAGGAGGAGGTCGACGAGTTCCAGGCCTTCTTGCAGCGCCTGCGTCAGGCCAAGGACAAGGCCGAGTTCGACCAGTTCATGGCTGAGCGTCGCGGCAGCGGCTCAACCGCCTGACTTCGAAACGTGCCCGGTCAACGGGCGACGAGTAGAGAGGCAACGAAAAACGAGGGCGCGGGATCTCTTGTCCCGCGCCCTTTCTTATGCTGCTTCCAGACTACCCGCGGCGCTATTCCTCGCTATGATGCTCGCGGGGAGTAACACATGAGACTGGGGCTTGCTGCTTTCGCGCTCGCGACATTGATCGGCGCCTCTGCCGCATCGGGCGAGTGCTTGCAGGCGAATCAGGATGAGCAGATGGCCGAGGGAATTCTCTCGCTCGGCTCCTTCGAGGATGCAAATGACCGTCCGGAGAAAGCCTACATCCTCACCTTGTCAACTCCGGCTTGCCTGAGCGGCGGCGACGAGATGGACAAGGTCGAGAGCGCCGACACTATCCACATCTTTTCTTCCGACGAAACCGTCGCGCAAAGCCTCAAGCAGTTGGTCGGCAAGAGCGTCAAGGTGAAAGGCAATCCATTCGGCGCGCACACGGCGCATCACCACGCGCCGATCGTCATGGAGATCACCGAGATCGATTCAAACTGAGAAGAGCGGCTCCGCCTATCCGCCGTGTTCTGGCCCCTTCTCCGCATGAGAATTGTCGCGTGCGAATTGCGACGTGCGAAAGTTTTCCCAATCCTGTTCGGTGGCCTCGGCCATGGCGCGCCCCGCTTCGACGAGCCAGCCCGGCTTGCGGTCTGCCAAGTCGCCTAAGATCTCGTCTCTCCGCTTAGGACTCGCGAGATGCACATTGGCAGTCTCGCGGCCCATGTCTCTCAAGATCAGCCGCTCGTCGCGACGCTTGGGGAATTGACCGAGCTCGATGCGCCCGCAATGTGGTCCGATCCGGCGAACCACCCAACCGGCCTCGACGGAATAATAGGGATCGGGCTGCCGCACCGCATGCTTGAGCATTCGCACCGAATAAGCGTGCTCCTTGACGCGTCCCCTGGCCCAACTCCAGGCCGAAGGCAGCCACGCTTTCGCTTCGCGCGCAATTTTGCCGCCGTTGCAACTGCCCACCTCAACGTAGCGTGGCCGGCCGAGACTCCCGATGCCTGCGACACGATGCAAGAATCTGATCTCCGAAACTCCACCGGGAAGCGACTGGTCCAACAACCGGCGAACGCGCTTTGGTGGTTCGAGTTGAGGTGAATCCTTCAACTTGGACCAAAACGCAATGGGGTCCCGTTCGGCGCTCAGGGCCATTGCCCGCAATCCAGGATGGCTTTCCTCGAGGATGAAGGGACCGCCGCCGGTCTCCAGCCATTGCGAGTAGCCCTCCAGCACAGCATCCGCTGCGTGTTCCGCGTCGATGGCAAGCTCATTCTGCCGCTTGGCAAGGATGACACTAGTGACCAGCCGCACCAGGTCGATCGTATAGGGCATCTCCGCGACCTCATCGAAATCGTTGATGCCCCAAACGAGCCTGCCCTCGAGGTCACGCCAAGTTCCGAAATTCTCTACGTGCAGATCTCCTATCGCGAGTAGCTCGGGCGCGTCCGCGAGGCCGGGACAGACCTGTGGCCACAGCATGCTCCACCGATAGAACGTAGCGCGCAAAAACGCGAATGGCTCTTTCCGCATCTGCGTGTATTTCTGCCGGAGATCAGACTCAACCACGGCGACACGCTCACGCAGCCAGTTCTCGTATTCAACGGTGGCGGCGACGACCGGGGGGACGTTGACCGGCGAAGAAGTTTCGCCCGAACCATGCGCGTTCGCCTTTTTTGATTTAGCCATGGGTTTGTCCCCCAAAGGCACCACACAACGCCAGCTTAGCGCAAAATAAAATAATGACGCCTCAGCGCCGGTCGCTTTTCTTGCCGAAGCCGCCACCGGTTGGCGTTTTGATGATGATGGCTTCGCTGGGCTCGAGCACAGTCTGGTCAGAGTTTTTCAGCCGTTCGAGCCGGCCGCTCTTCCGCCGGACCCAGTTCTCGCCGGCCTGGCCTTCTTCTCCGCCGTGAAGTCCGAACGGCCTTGCCCGGCGGAAACCCGAAAGAATCGCGCAGTCCATCCGCTCCAGGAACCTGATCACGCGGAGCGTGCCATCGCCAGCGTGCCATATCCCCTTGCCGCCCGATCCGCGCACGATCTCGAAGCGCTCGAGCAGCACTGGATAACGCAGTTCGAGCACCTCAGGATCGGTGAGCCGCGAGTTGGTCATGTGCGTCTGCACGGCAGGGACGCCATCGAAACCTTCGCCGGCTGGCGCGCCTGAGCAGATGGTTTCGTAATATTGGAAGCGCTCGTTGCCGAAAGTGAGGTTGTTCATGGTCCCTTGCGCGGAGCCGAGCACGCCAAGCGCGCCATAGAGGCAGTTCACTATGGTCTGGCTGGTCTCGACATTCCCTGCCGCGACCGCGGCGGGATAACGCGGCTTCAGCATCGATCGCTTCGGCACCACGATCTTGATTGGTCTGAGGCAGCCGGCATTCATTGGAATGTCCTCATCGACCAGAGTGCGGAAAACGTAGAGCACGCAAGCCCGCGTGATCGGCTCTGGCGCATTGAACGTATCTCCCGTCTGCTTGCTCGTGCCGGTGAAGTCGACGACTGCTTTCTTCGCCTTGCGATCGACTCTGATCGCGACCTTGATAAGGTTGCCCTGGTCGGTCTCGACCGCGAAGCGTGAGGTCTTGAGCTTGGCGATAGCGCGCGCCACAGATTCCGCTGCGTTGTCCTGCACGTGGCGCATGTAGGCCAGCACCGTGGCAAGTCCGTAATGACGCACCATCTTGCGAAGCTCGAGGACACCCTTCTCGTTGGCCGCGACCTGAGCCTTTAAGTCGGCGATGTTTTGAGAAGGATTGCGGGCAGGGTAGGAGGCTTCGGTCAGAAGCTTGAAGACTTCCTCCTCGCGGAAGCGGTCCTTGGCCACAAGCTTGAATGGATCGATATAGACGCCTTCTTCCTCGATGCGTGTCGCCTTGGGACTCATCGAGCCAGGAGCAATGCCACCGATATCGGCGTGATGCCCACGCGCCGCGACAAAAAAGAGGAGGTCGGGGCTGTTCTCACCGAACACCGGCGTGACCACGGTGATATCGGGGAGATGCGTGCCCCCGTTATAGGGTGCATTCAACATGTACACGTCGCCGGGCTTGAGCTTGTCGCCAAGCTCGCGGCGAACCGTTTCGACACTCCGGTCCATCGACCCGAGATGCACCGGGATATGCGGGGCATTGGCGATCAGCCCCCCGCGCGCATCGAAAATCGCGCAGGAGAAATCGAGCCGCTCTTTGATGTTGACCGAGCGCGCGGTGTTTTGCAGCGCGTAGCCCATCTGCTCGGCGACCGAGGTGAAGAGATTGTTGAACACTTCGAGCATGACGGGGTCGACGCGCTTGCTCACGCGCGCAGCCTTCTTCTTGGCGACGCGCGCGAGCAGGAGATGATTGCGCTGCGTGAGCTGGGCCTTCCATTCAGGCTCGACCATGACGGTCTGATGGTCCTCGATGATCAGCGCGGGTCCTTCGATCTCATGACCGGGCGCGAGGTCCGAGCGGAAGAAGACGCGCGCGTCGTGCCAGCCTCCGCCCGTAAACAACTTTGTGGTGGCATGCGGTTTGAGAGGCGCGGTTGGCTCGGTCGAGACCTCGGGCTCCTCGATCTGTTCTCCGCCGCCTTGGGCCTCCACCTCGAGCGCCTCGATCTCAATATCCTTGTCCGGGCTGATGAAGCCGA
>Ga0068864_100005035_pt1 | contig 10824 bp, 10 predicted proteins | sample KBSSwiS72_FD_66586 | JGI IMG/M metagenome (GOLD analysis project Ga0068864, IMG submission 66586) | Switchgrass rhizosphere microbial communities from Kellogg Biological Station, Michigan, USA - KBS Switchgrass S7-2 | ecosystem: Host-associated > Plants > Roots > Rhizosphere > Soil ...
GACGGTGGCGGTGGCGCTGACACAGGCTCCTCCGGCTCGATCGGCCCGGTCGAGAACGGTCACGGTGTGGCCGGCGCGCCGCAGGTAGTGAGCGGCCACCAGACCGTTGATCCCCGCGCCCACAACGACGACTATCATGGACCGGCAGTATAGGCGGCCGAGCCGTTCGCGCAACGGGGTGTCGGTCTCCAGGAAAACCGATGGCCGCGCCCGCTGGCTAAGACCATTCTGGCGTGGTCGACGGTTGGAAATCCACTGAGCAGGCAGACTCGGCTGGGTCTGGGTGAACGTTGCCAGTTACCGGTGGTCGTGTTGCCGCCTAACGCCCTGCCGATAAGCTGCGGGCGTCGCAGGCGACCGGCAGCTTCATCGGCCTGTTAGGCGGCTCATTCGACGACGCTCCGCAAGCATGGATGTTGCCACGCCCGCTGCCAGGATCGAGAGGATCACAGTCAGCAAGTACAAGTTGAAGTGCTTCCCGAGAGCGAGCTTCAGCCATTCGGCAATCAACATCTTCACGCCCACTACCAGCAGGACCAGTGCGAGCGAGACCTTGAGGTAACGGAACTTGTTCACCATGCCGGCCAGCGCGAAGTAGAGCGATCGCAGACCGAGAATCGCGAACACGTTGCTGGTGAACACCAAGAACGGGTCGGCCGTGATAGCAAAGATGGCCGGAATCGAGTCGACGGCGAAGATCAGATCGGTCGTCTCGACCATCACGAGCGCCAGCGCCAGGGGCGTGAGGAGCAGGGTGCCCGGCCGAGCCTTGTCCACGACCTCATCCGCGACCGTTGGCGCACCAGGGACCTCGCTCTCGTACGACGCGGGTGCACCGGCGCGAACAACAAAGTGCTCGCCGTGGAACCTCGCGGTCACTGGGAACAAGCGGCGCGTCAGCCGAACAACGATGTTCCTGTTCGGATCGGTGTGATCCGTCTTGAGAAGGAGCATCTTGATCGCCGTCAGGATCAAGAACACGCCGAAGAGGTACAGGATCCAGTGGAACTCGGCGATCAGCTTCGCTCCGACACCGATCATCGCACCGCGCAGGAGCAGAGCGCCGAGGATGCCCCAGAACAGCACCCGGTGCTGGTAGAGGGGCGGCACCGCGAAAAATCCAAAGATCATCGCGATCACGAAGATGTTGTCCACGCTGAGGGACTTCTCAACGACGTAGCCGGTCAGGTACTTCTCCGTTGCCGTTGCGCCGCTGTTCGTCAGCCCATCAACCGCGTCCACCGCAGTGCCAAGCCCGAACCACTGGCCGTCGTAGGCGAAGTACACGAACACGGAAAACGCCAACCCCATGGATAGCCACACGGCCGACCAAGCGATCGCCTCCTTTACGCTGACGACGTGGGCCTTGCGGTGAAAGACGCCGAGGTCCAGGGCCAGCATCAGTAGGACAAACGCAATGAACGCTATCCAGATCCAGATCATTCGATGTGTTCCTTCGTCATGGACTTGAGCCGCCTAACGAAATGCGACTAAGCTGCGGCGCCTGGTGAGAGGATGCACAAATGAAAGTGTAGCGCACCGCCCCGCGCGGCGGAATCTGCAGCCAGTGACCGCGGGCACCGCCAGCTTCAGGCGCCGGTTAGGCTGCGTACCACACGTCATTGCCGAGATCCGTCTCTCACCGGGAGCATGAGGAGCACTCACCGCTGTCGATCGATGCGACCCGGCCCGACGAAAACCTAGAGCTGGCGTGCCGATCGACTGTTCTCGGAATCCGTGTCGAAATGTCAGCGCAGCATTGACGAGAACAACCGCCGCGCCGAAAACAGCTCGCACCACGCGTACAAATGCTCGCTCACTGCGGTCAAATGCTCGCTCACAGGTCCAGAATGCTCCCGCACTGGACCAAATGGCCCCGCACGATGTGAAGATGGTCGCTCGTGAAGTGGAAATGTTCGCTAACGGAGGGAAAATGCTCCCCGACCACACCTGGGACAACACCTGAATTGGCCATCGAAAGAAGCACATCGGTCATTGAACAACCGGCATCGGCCCTCGACACATCACTCATCGAGCGTCAGAGGAGCCACACCGAGACTTGCAGAACCTGCTTTCATCTCCGTGACCTGATAAGACGCGCGACATCGAACCCCTGCGCGGCCGCCGTGGCGACCAGCCGTTCGTAGATCGCCTCATCCAGCTGCGGCGTGCGGGACAGCACCCAAAGGTATTCCCGGCTCGGCGTCCCCACGAGCGCCGCCCCGTAGTCATCGGTAAGATCCAGAATCCAGTAGTCCCCCCAAACCATCGACAGGAATGACAGGATCCTGGGTGCGAAGCGCACCTTGAGACGCGAGGCCGGCCCGCGCCGGTCGCCGAGCCGGGCGCGGCCTTCCGCCCGGACCAACCGTTGCTCGGCGTCGCGACAGGAGTTCACGACGCGCAGCTCACCGTTGGGCAGCGGTTCGTAGGTCGCGGTCGTCTCCCCCAGGCACCGTGCCTGAAAGCGATTCGGGAACCGGGCGACCTCGTACCAGAGACCCGCGTAGCGCCGCAGGTCCACCGCGGGCACGCTCTCGACCGGGCGCGGAGTGCTGTCCTGCATCGCCAGCGCCAAGAACACCGCGAACGGCGTCATGATGCGGCACTCCGAGCCGTCGCTCCGGCCTCCGCCGCGCGCACGATGCCGTCGGCCATGCCCCGGAACACCAACAGGTGCAGGGGTCGCAGTGCATTCCAATAGACGCGTCCCCACACGCCGCGCGGCTGAAAGCGCGCGCGTTGCGCCAGCACGGCGCCGCCACCGGGCTGATCTTCGACGGCAAACTCCAGGGTGGCGGCGCCCGGCACCTTCATCTCTGCCCTCAGGCGCAGCAGGTGGCCGGGGACGAAGTCCTCGACGCGCCAGAAGTCGATCGGATCGCCTACCGCGATCGCTACCGGGTCGCGGCGTCCCCGGCGCATGCCCACCCCGCCGAGCAGGCGATCCACCAGCCCCCGCAGGCGCCACAGCCAGTCCCCGTAGTACCACCCCGTCGCGCCGCCGATGCGCTCGATGGTCGCAAACAGGGCCGCCGCTGGAACCGCCGCGGCGCGGCGCTGCTCGTCGCCGACAACCGTGCCGGTCCACGAGGCGGCGGCGCCGGCCCCTGCGGCCGCGCCGGTCCAGCGCGTAGCCAGAGGTCCCGCGTACTCCTCAGCGAGCGCGCGCGCGACCGCCGCCCGGAACGTCAGGGGCGCCACCGGAATCCATTCCCGGATGCGCTGGTCCGTCGTGACGACGTCGTTGCGCAATCCTTCTACCAGCGGACGAGCGATGTGCATCGGGACGCTCGTGACCAGGTTCAGCCAGTATGCCGAGAGGCGGGGGGTGAGCACGGGCACGACGAGGATGCGGATACGCTTGCCGAGAGCGAGCGCGCATTGGCGCATCATCGCCTCGTAGGTGAGCACCTCGCCGCCGCCGATCTCCAACACCTCGCCGATCGTGCGCGGCTCGCGTAGCGCACCGATCAGGTAGGCGAGGACCTGGTCCAGCGCGATCGGCTCGCAGCGCGAGCGGACCCAGCGAGGGCAGATCATCAGCGGAAGCTTTCGCGCAAGATCGCGGATGATCTCGAAGGACGCGCTCCCCGCCCCGACGATGATGGCCGCGCGCAGCTCGGTCACGGGCACCGCTCCGGCGCGCAACACATCCCCCACTTCCTGACGGCTGGCGAGATGCTTGGAGAGCGCCGGCCCGGGGCGGCCGAGCCCACCGAGGTAGATGATGCGCCGCACTCCGGCGGCGGCGCAGGCGGCGGCGAAGTTGGCTGCCGCCTCGCGATCGCGCGCCGCGAAATCGGGGCCGGCCTCCATCGAGTGAATTAAGTAGTACGCGACGTCGACCCCTGCGAGCGCCGGCGCCAAAGTCTCGGGCCGCAGAACGTCCCCCGCCACGCACGCGACGCCCGCCGCGGCCAGGCTCCCGAGCCGGCGCGGGTCGCGCGCCAGCGCGCGCACCGTGTACCCCTGCCTCACCAGTCGTGGCGCGAGCCGCCCGCCGATGTAGCCCGTGGCGCCGGTCACGAGAATCGTCGCCGGCTCAGGCGGCATGATCACGGAGCCAGCGCTCCAGCGCGGGCAGATCGGGCAACACCTGGATGCCGCTGCGCGCGCTGACGGTCGGGGCCCCCGATCCGCCGACGAGGAGCGGAATGGGCCGCGGCAGGCGGCGCCGCAACGTGCGGAGGACTGCGGCGGTGTGACGGCGGCGCGGCGGCGCGCAGCTCACCGCCACCGCGGCGATCGGTGCTTCGCGCGCCAGCGCCACGATCTGCGGGACAGGCGTATTGACCCCGAGCAGCAGGGGGCGCCACCCCGCGGCGGCAACCACCAGCGCCGACATCTGGAGCCCGAGTCCGTGCAGCTCTCCAGGAAGCGTAGCCAGCGCCGCGATCGGCCCGGCCGCGCGCTCGGCGAGCGGCATGCGGACGGCTCGCAGGAAGTCGCCCAGCGCCGCCGAGGCGAAGTGCTCATGACGCACGTCCAGCGTGCCTTTCGACCACGCGTCCCCGATCGCTTTGAGGAACGGCGCCGCCCGCTGCTCCAGGAACTCGAGCGGGCCGAGCCGCGCCCAGTCCACCTGAAACGCCCGCTTCAAGCGGTCGCCGTCGAAGGCCCGGATCGCATCGAACAGGTCGGTCGGGTCGGGCGGCGCGATGAGCGCGGGCGGCAGCGTGGCACGGTGCGACGGCCGCGGCTCCATCGCGCGCGGCAGCGCGGCGAGCAGGGCCTCGAGCGCCCTCTCGGATGCCGCGACGACTTCAGCAGCGCGATGGCCCCGCTCCAGAGCCTGCGCGATCAGCCGGAGACGGGGGATGGTGTCGAGAGGATAGACGCGATGCCCCGAAGGCTTTCGCGCGGCGACCGGAAAACCGTAACGGCGTTCCCAGGTGCGGAGCGTTTCCACCGGGACACCGGTGGCGGCCGAGAGCGCGCCGATGGTCAGCAAGCCACGTTGATCAGGGGCCACGCCGGCCGGCTCCGGAAAGAAGGAAGTTGGGATACTAGCGACAACCGACCCCGGAGCAACACTCCGGGGTCGGGCCGCGCGAAACCGGTCAAGCCGCCGCTGCCTGCCAGCGGCGCCGGATGGCCTTCCACCCCAGGCCCTGATACAGGGCCGCGAGGCCCACCAGGCCGTAGACGATCACGCCGAGCACGTTCTTGTTGCCGAACGCGCCCGCGCCCGTGATCGCGGCGACCAGATCGAAGTTGGCGAAGGCCACGAGGCCCCAGTTCAGTCCGCCGACGACCAACAGAATCGCGGCGAGGATGTCGAGCTGTTTCATGTGTCTGTCCCTTTCGTGATGGTCAGAATTTGAGGCGCAGGCCGGCCGTGAACGGCCAGACCCAGGCGTTGGTGGTACCGACCTCGCTCTCCTTGCTGAAGGCGATGTCGCCCTGCGGCGACAGCACCAGGGCAAACGTGCGGTTGAAGTTGTAGGCCAGCTTGGCGCCCGCGTTGATCGCGGGATAGGTGAACGTCTTGGGCGCGCCCTGGACGTCGAAGTTCACGGCGCCCACGCCCAGGTTGACGAGCACGTCCCATCCCCGCTCGCGCGGGGCGGAGAGCGCGTAGCCGATCTTGGCCATGTAGTGCGAGGTGTTGATGTCGACCGAGCCGGTGGCCTTGTCCTTATGCATGCCGTAGTCGAACTCGCCCATCAGGACCCAGCGCTGGTTGACGCGGTAGCCGAAGGTCGCGCCGAAGGCACCCCCGGTTTTCGCGACGTCGGCGATGTCGAAGGTGGGAACGACGGCGCCGCCGAGTCCCTCGATGAAGAATCGCGGGGCGGCCTGCTGGGCGGCGAGCGGCGCGCTCAGCGCCAGCGCGCCCACGGCGGCGAGGATGAGAAACGATCTCATGGTCCTGATCTCCTTGGATGAATGGCCGCGGCCCTACTTGGGCAGCAAGACGCGGTTGATGACGTGGATGATGCCGTTGGCGGCGCGGATGTCGGTCTTGACAATCTGCGCGTCGTTAACGCGGACGCCGGTGGCCGTCTCGAACGTGACTTTCTGCCCCGTCGCGGTCGTGGCGGTCTTGAGCTGCACGACGTCGGCCGCCATGAGCGCGCCGGGTACGACGTGGTACAGCAGCACGTTGCGCAGCGCCGGCAGATCGCCGAGCAGCTTCGCGACCGTGCCCTCGGGGAGCTGTTGGAACGCCTCGTCGGTCGGGGCGAAAACCGTGAACGGCCCGGGACCTTGGAGCGTGTCGACCAAGCCGGCGGCCCTGAGCGCCGTGATCAGCGTGGTGAAGGCGCCGGCCTGTTCCGCCACGCCGACGAGGTCGGCGGTGGTGGCCGCGGTGGGGGTGGTGCTTGTCATGGATCACTCCGGTGCAGTGGTGGCAACCGTCCAGCCCTCGTGGCCAGACAGTTAGTGCACAGAATATGAACAGGTATTGAATGGCACGCAAGTCCTCCCCCGGGGCTGCATCGGCCAGGCGCTTCACGGGGAGGGAGCGAGTCTTACAGGATGCGGGAATATTTCAGCGGCCCAAGGCGAGCCCGTTGTTGGGATTCATCGGGATCACCAACTGGTTCGCGCCCGCGTCGTAGCACATCGAGGCTGGATTCGGAATGTTGCGCGCGCTCAGCTCGGCGGGCTGTGCGGGGCGAATCCGCGAGATGCCGCCATTGACGACGCTACTGACGTATTTCGTGCCGTCGCGGATGATGACGAGCCCGTCGCTTCCCGCCCGTGTTGACGACGACGTTGCCTTGGCTGTCGAGCGCGATGCCGTTCGGCCAGCGGAGCGGCGCGCCCTGCACGAGGACCGAGATCTCACCGGCCGGCGAGATCTTCAACGCTTGCCAGCTCTGTGGATTGGGATTGTCGCCGCGGTCGCCGGTCTTCGTGGCGTAGATCGTCCCGTCGCTTGCGACGCGATGTCGTTCAGTCAGGTCGAGCTGCGGGTCATTCGGGGTGGTGCCGTCGTCAAGATCGGCAAGAAGAAAAAACCGGTTATCCGTTAGCGTGCTTCGGCTGGCTGATCACGCTGACCCTGTAGAAATGAGTCTTGGACAAAACGAAAGGAGTTCGAGAACCGACCCAAAGCGGGGGCCTGACGGAAGGATTCTTCCCCACGGAGAGACTCGAAGCGCTCTCGGGGGATTCTTATCGACCATTGAAGACCCTCGAGTGCCATCGGTGCGGCCTAACGGCCCGCGCTTCACCTGCGGGCGATGAATGTACAAGTCCACAACTGGATGGCTTCCTTTAAAACTACAGCGCCCGACAGGTGCAAGCGCTGGTTAGGCGGCACCGGGTGATCTCATATCGTCAGCGTGAACCCGCCATCGGGGGTCAGGGTTGTGCCGGTGATGTAACTGGCCTCATCTGAGCATAGGAAGATGATGGCTTGCGCGATCTCTTCCGGCCGACCGGCTCGTCGGAGATGAACCTGCGGGAGCAACCCCTTGTCATAAATCTCATTGCCGATCAGCCCTCGGAGTCGGTGATGCATCGGAGTATCGATGACTCCCGGGCAGACGAGATTGACCCTGATGCCCTGGGGCGCCAACTCCGCGGAGACACTCGTCGTCAGCCCGATCATACCGTGCTTTGAGGTGACGTAGGCTGCGCCGGTCGGGAAGCCGAGGAACGAATTGACGGAGCCGATGTTGACGATGGCACCTCCGTGTCCACCGGCGATCATCGCCCTGGCCTGATATTTCAGGCAGAGAAAGGTACCCGTCAGATTGATATTCAGGACGTTGCCCCAATCCTCTTCGGTCAAATCAGTGATGCCAGCCAGCTGACCCTCGATGCCCGCGTTGTTCACAGCGTAGTCGAGACGGCCATACATCTCAATCGCGTGGGCGACCATGCGCTCCACATCCTTCTTGGCCGACACATCCGTCTTGATGGCGGTGGCTTTCCCTCCCCGGGTTTCAATGTCGGTCACCAGCGAAGCGAGCTCATCTTCCCGCCGCGCAGCCACAACAACCCAGGCGCCCTTCGCTGCGAAAGCCTCCGCGGTTGCCCTCCCGATCCCACTGCTCGCTCCTGTAATCAGCGCAACCCGGCCATTCATATCTGACATCTGCAACCTCGTTGAGATGTGCCGCTAACGCCCGCGCTTCACCTGCGGGCGATGAGATTGGGTGTCCACAACTCTACGTTCCTTATAAAGCCGATGGAGCACCCGCCGCTAGGGCGCTTCCCAAGAAGCGCCCGACAGGTGCAAGCGCTGGTTAGACGGCTCTAGGCGAAGAGACAAAAGCAAGAAGTCCCCCGGCATCCTCATCAGGGTGAAAGAACTTCACTGAAAGAAGTGCCTCGAGCGCCGATCGGTGGCTAAGTATGTCAGAGTCCCGCGTGACCATGGCCGGACATCCAGTCACGTAGGCGGAATTCACGTGCAGAACATCGCGGCGGTGGTTTGGCCCAATGATCCCCTCGATTTCTGCTATGCGTCCCCTGACGTCAAGGTCCGCCCAAGTGACGCCAAGGTCATTGAGTTGTTTCCAAGTGAGACCAAGGTCTTTCCAAAGGGCCCCGGCTGGACTCGCCTCGTGGCTAATCTTCTTGGTTATCGAACCAGGATCAAAGGAGAAATGAACAAGTCGGACCAACCCCTCACTTTGAAGGCTTCTGAGCTCTTTGGTAAGAGCACCGGGTTCGCAGTACAGTTTCAGAGGCATGGAGAGCCGTCTAACGCCCGCGCTTCACCTGCGGGCGACAAGTGTGCGTGTCCACGGGTCTACTTCCTTAGAGAACCAGCGCCCATCAGGTGCAAGCGGAGGTTAGGCGGCTCGCCCAGGGGCGGTCATCCTAGCCGGAATTGCCCTTGTTGTCGGCTAGGAATTTGTGCCATTCCTCTTGAAGCCATTCTGAGGGACAGGCATTGAAGCCTCGGAAAAAGTGGTCGACTGCGGCAGCGTCCCCGGAAATGGCCGCGACGGTCCACCGTGAGCCTCCGTTGAACGGAGTCTCGCAATTCCAGATAAAGCGAGCTGTCACGAGGCCTGTCGGGCTCTGGTATGAGACTTCGCCATCCCAGGCTCCACCCGACGGCCGTGGCAGGGGACGGCCGTGGGTTGCCAAGAACTGCGCCGACTCCAACTCTCCACCGGACAAACGTCGTGGTATGGGGTGGCCGTGTTCGGCCAGGAATTGTTCTAATGCGGCCGCCGCCGCACGCTTCTCCCACGGCGGCAACTCCCCAAACGCCAAGGAGGCTCCGGAGGTCTCCTGATCCTCCGGCGGGATCGAGCGCCATTTGATCAGCTGGATGTCAACGCAAATATCACAACCTGGGACATGGGCTGTCACCCGATGTTGACGAAGATCCCAGTCTGGGCGGGACGCCGGTGCTGTCACTTCATGAGTTGGCATGCAAGGGAAGGCGGCCTCGAAGCCAGCGGCCGGAAAGCGGTGAGGAAGCCAGTCGAGGTGTAAAGGCATACGGGCCCTCGAACGCTGGCGGAGGATGATGGCAAAAACAACCAGGAGGATTACAACGGAGACGAGGGCCGCTACGATCGGAGGCATTGCGACCTCCTGCGAGGCAACTGGATGGCTTAGAGGCGCCTAACGCCCGCGCTTCACCTGCGGGCGACCTAATGTAGGAGTCCACCACTGGACGGCTTCCTTCAGAATACAGCGCCCGACAGGTGCAAGCGCTGGTTAGCTCGCGCCGGCGGAGTGAGCCGGGTCGAGTGCGGTGCGGAAGAGATGCGGTGGGAAGCGCCGCGCGACTCGGCCGCCAGGACGAAGGTCCGGGCGGCGCAAGTCACGGGCGAAGCGGTAGCGAGACCGCGAGAAACCGGCTTACTGCATCTGCACCGCGAAGTTGATGGTCCCACTGTAGTTCACCAATGAGAGGCTGATGTGCCATGCCCCGCCCGCACCTGCGGGTGGGGTGATATCGCCGGACGGAGGCACTGCTCCGTTGTACACCACGGCTCCGGCGGCATCCTTGATGAGGAGGGTGATGCTTCCGCCGGTGGTGGCCGTCGCAGGATGGATGATGACGCTTCCGGAGCTGGCATTCCAGGTGTACGCCAGGGCGTCGTCGATATTCTGCAGACCGGTGGCCTGGAAGCTGAAGGTCACGTTGGGCGTGTTGACCACCTGGGGCTGGAACTTCGGTGCAAGCGCGTTGTCGCTGCCGCCGCAGGCCGCGGCGAGCAGTGCCAGTGCGATCAGCGCCTGGGCACGTCGAAAGGGAACATGCATTGTGGGCTCTCCTCCGTCAGTGAGTCGGGTTTCCCTCGGCTATCCCCCAGGGTCGCTGGCGGGCGAGTCACCCAATGAGCAATCCTCGGACCGAGGGGCGCGTCGGTGAAAGATTGCTTAAGTAGTTGGGGTGCCGCCGCTTAGGAACTGTGACGGTTGACCGACCTGCACCGAGACGTTGCAGTGGATCGTTCTATTCCAGGTCTGATTTCGGACGGGAGGTTTGTAGGGTCAGTTCAGGAAGGTTGGAACACATTGGTGCGGACCCACAGCGCAAGCCAGCTAACGACCCGCGCTTCACCTGCGGGCGATGAATGTAAGAGTCCACAACTGGATGGCTTCCTTCAAGAATACAGCGCCCGACAGGTGCAAGCGCTGGTTAGCCGGCCGGATCACGGGGGTCCGTGCGAGAAGTGGGCACGGTGCCCATGAAGGCTTGATACTCCGGAGAATCGTACGGCACATCCGGAAGCCGCCCGTGAGTTAGAAGCTTTGCAGTTTCCCACCGAACGGCGGCCATCAAGGAAGCCAAGCGAGTCAAATCCTTGGGCGAGAACACGCCAGGCCCGAGGACCAAGCCCTCCCGAGCTGGGCCGTCCAGGGCGAGAAGGTGCTTGGCAGCCTCTGGCG
>Ga0068864_100005040_pt1 | contig 10817 bp, 10 predicted proteins | sample KBSSwiS72_FD_66586 | JGI IMG/M metagenome (GOLD analysis project Ga0068864, IMG submission 66586) | Switchgrass rhizosphere microbial communities from Kellogg Biological Station, Michigan, USA - KBS Switchgrass S7-2 | ecosystem: Host-associated > Plants > Roots > Rhizosphere > Soil ...
ACGCCGTAGCCGACCGAGTGATGATTGCGGCCGGTGATCAGCGCGGCGCGCGTCGGCGAGCAAAGCGCCGTGGAGTGGAACTGCGTGTAGCGCAATCCCGCCTTGGCGATGCGATCCATCGCAGGGGTCGGAACGACGCCGCCGAAGGTGCCCGATACACCGTAGCCCTGGTCGTCGGTCATGATGAGCAGCACGTTGGGCGCGCTTTTGGGCGGCACCACGGTCGGCGGCCAATATGGCTTCGAATCCTTCGCGTCTTCCTTGATCACGCCGCCGAATTTCGACGGCGGGGGCGGGAGGGTCTTTCCGTCGATGGTCGTGGTGGCGCTAGGGGTACCCGGTACACCAGTGACCTGCTGCGCGGCGGCCGGCGCAACGGCTATCGCGGCAGCAACCAGAAACGCCGCGACTTCCGCGACCAAGCCAGTCTTTCGTGAATCCCGTTTCATGCGGTTTCTCCCATGCAGTTATGAAGAAAGTCTGGTCCGGTGCCGGGACCGAGGTGCGTCATCAAATGAGCGTTGTGGATCTCGCGACATTTTCAATCGCGGCCAGCAGCGCGCTGCCGGGAAATGGCTTGGCCAGGAAGGCCGCCACCCCCAGGCGCTCCGCCTCGATGCGGACGCCGGGTTCGTCATGCGCGGTGATCACGATCACCGGCAGGCGCGCCCCACGAGCGCGCAATTCCGTCAGCAACTCGAGACCCGACATCGCAGGCAGCTTGAGGTCGCTGATGACGCAAATGGAGCCTTCTACGGCTCTTCCGGCAAGCACCGCCTCGGCGGACGCGTATCCCGCGAACTCGAAGCCGGCGACATCGAGCAGGCTTTCGATAGCCTCGCGCATGCCTTCGTCGTCCTCCGCCACGAGCACCCTCCTCTTGCCGTCCACCGCCATCTCGGATCTCCGTGTAGCCGCCTGACCGATCGGGTGCGACAGACCGAGCCTTTTCGCAGCGCATCGTTACACTGGCGCGAGCGCCCGGACAATGGCACAAGGTGCAGCGACGCTGCACTAAAGGTCAGGGTGGAGGCAACCCTGCGTCGTCACTGACGGTTGAACGATCCGGCCCGCCGAGGCGCCGGTGTATGGCGTAGGGCTGTCCGCTTCGACCTTGCGCACGACGAGCCTGTCGCGCGCGGTGACTGTCTTGCAAACGTCCTTAGGGGGACGATCCCCGCTGCTCGCCGGCCAGCTTGCCGAGCCCGGCCGCCGAATCGACGCCCAGCTTCTCCATCAGTTGCGCGCGATGCGCTTTGACCGTGCGCAAGCCGATCCCGAGCTCATCGGCGATCTGCCTGTTGAGCTTGCCGGCGACGATACGGTCGAAGACTTCGCGCTCGCGCGGCGTAAGCACGCCCAGGCGCATGCGCTGCCGGCGCGCCTCGTCGCGGGCCGCGCGCTGGGAGGCGTCGCGCGCGAGCGCACGCCCGAGCGCATCGAGCAGCGTGTCACGTGCGACCGGCTTTTCGAGAAAATCCACCGCGCCGGCTTTCATCGCCCGCACGCTGGTCGCCACGTCCGCGTGACCCGTCATGAAGATGACCGGCAGCGGTACACCCCGGCGCTGAAGCGCTTCTTGCAGATCGAGCCCCGAGGGCCCTGGTAACCGCACGTCGAGCAGCACGCAACCGGGCTCGTCGGGCACGAGGTGCAGCAGGAACTCTCCGGTCGAAGCGTAACCGCGCGCCCTGAAGCCGGCGGCAGCGAGCAAATCGAGGAGCGCCTCGCGCAGCGACTCGTCGTCATCGACGATGTGAATCAATGCTGTTGCACCCATGCCGGACTCGGTTGTGAAATGGTCGAGGTCTCGCGCGCGGGCAATTCGACATGAAACACGGCGCCCTCGGTCGAGCGGTTCTCCGCCGAGATGCGACCGCCATGCGCTTCGACGATGGTGCGCGCAATCGACAGCCCAAGCCCCATGCCTCCTTGCTTGGTGCTGAAGAACGAGTCGAAGACCCTGGCCAGGTGCTCGGCAGGGATGCCGCGACCCCGATCGCGCACCGTGATGGAGGTGTCGCCGGCAACGCTGTCGATCGACATGACAACGGTGCGCCGATCGTCGGGCACATCCGCCACCGCGTCCATTGCGTTGAGCGCCAGGATGATGAGCACCTGCTGGATCTGCGTCTGGTCCCCTGCGACATAGGCTGGCGCCGGCGCGAGGCGGAGTTCGAGTGTCACCTTCCGTTGCCTTGCTTCCGTACGCAACAAGGTCGCCGCGTCGCTCATCGCCACGTTGAGGTCGAACGGTTGCCGCTCGGTCTCGTGCCGGGCAAGCAGCGCCCGCAGCCGACGGATGACATCGCTGGCGCGCAGGTTGTCTCGCCGAATGCGCGTGACGATGCGAAGCAGATCGTCACGGCGGTCTCCGCCGCCCTGCAGAATCAGATCGGCGGCATCGGCGCTGGTTTGCACGGCGCCGAGCGGCTGGTTGATCTCGTGCGCAATCGAGGCGGTGAGCTCGCCCGCCACCGCCAACCGCGACGCATGCGCGAGCTCGGTCCGCTGCTTTTGCACCGCCAGTTCCGCCGTCCGCCGGCGACGACGTTCGATGAGGAGCGCGGCGATCAGTCCGAATTGGAGCAGGATGACCGCGGCGGTGATGATCGCGGCATTCCGATACGCCTCCCAGAACGTGGGCTCCCGGTAATGGAAGACGGTATTGGCCGGGATCAGATTCTTGTCGATGCCCCATCGGTTTATCTGTCGCCAATCGACTTGCAGTTTTGTCGGCGTGATCTCCGGCAAGCGCTGCGAAGCGGGCAAGCCACCGTCGAGCAGCCTGCCGACGATTTGCCCTCCCTGCCGTCCCATGTCTTCGAAGCTCGGCATGCGACCACCGACGACCCCGGTGCCGATGAAGGTGTCGAACGGTCCATACACCGGTGCGGTGGAAGCGGCAGCCATCAGTCCTGCGGCGTCGCGCGGATTGAACAGCAGGCCCTCGCCGTCCTGCCAATAGCCGGGCGTGAACACCACCGAGTCCGCACCCAGCTCACCGAGCCGCTTCAGCACCGACGCCGTCGGAAGTCCGGCGAGATACTCGACCGGTAGGCCGCCCACGACGGAAGGGACCTCGCGACGCAGCCGTGCTTCAAACACGCGGTCGCGATCGGATGCCCCGGTCACCACCAGCAGCCGCTGTATATGCGGATGCCACCGCAAGGCCTGCCCAATGGTGCCGGAGAAATCGTATTCGATGGGGACGCCGACGACATCAGCAGGCAGCGCCGGGATCGAGCGCAAATACGATTTCGCTACAACTGCGTGGACGGCTGGAATCGCCGGAAAGAGCTGAGTGCGATGGCGCAGCAGGAAATCGATCGCGGAATCGCTTACGACCACGATCGCATCCGGCGGTCGCGCCGCGTACTTTTCATGCAGGTAACGCGTCATCGTTTCTTCGTACGCGTCCCCACCAAAGTCGGGGCGATCGAGAAACTCGCTGAAAATCGCTATGGACCGATCCGACGTGCTCGTCATCGTGGCTCGCAGCCCGCGATCGAACGCGACATTGCCCGGCGCCAGCCGATTGTTCGAGTAAAGGACGAGGACATTCCTGATCGCCGTGGCCATCGCCGGCTGCGCAGACAGCATCGATAAGGACGCCACCGCCAGAGCGATGGAGATTGATGCCGCGATCCGGGTGGCCTTCGCACCGTCCGCCACGGCCCCCGTGCATTTCATCAACGACCACAACAGCATTTTTGCGAATTATCGTGTCAGGGATGGGGCCGCATCTGCGGGCCGCGATTGTGCGGTAGCAGCCACTGCATATGCATTCTCTCACGCCTTGCGTTTCCCGATCCACCCGCATATTGCTGCTGTAATAATGTCGTCACATTTGATTTAACCTCGGCCGCGCGGGCTCGCGTTCATCGAAGTGGAGGGGTCACGCTGCGCCGCTAACGCGGCGAAACTGACGGTGGACTACGCTTCGTTGCGCTTGACTCGGACACCTGGCTCAGGAAAAGCGCCGGATCGACCATCGCGCGATTGAGTCCGACGCCCCAATGCAAGTGGGGACCGGTGGCGCGACCCGTCGAGCCCACCCTGCCGATCACGGTGCCGGTCTGCACGATGTCGTCGGACGTAACGTCGATGGCGCTTAAATGACCATACAGCGTGACCAGCCCCTGCCCGTGATCCAGGATCACGGTGTTACCGCTGAAGAAATAATCGCCCGTCAGGACGACCTTGCCGGGCGCAGGCGAGGCGACGGGCGTCCCCATCGGTGCCGCGATGTCCATGCCCGTGTGCGGGCTGCGCGGCTGGCCGTTGAACACGCGACGCATCCCGTATGAGCTCGAACGCGAACCCGGGAGGGGCTGCTGCAATCGAAGCGTCGCCGGCGGCGTCTCGCTGAACGTGGCCAGCGCCGCCAGCAGGATTGGCCGCTCGCGATTGACACGTGCGAGGTCATCGGGTGCGAGCTCCACCATGCCCGGGGCCACGCGCAGCCGCTGCACGACGTACTGCTTGGGCTTGATGACGAGCTCCATGGTCGCCAACAACGCGTCGCGCTGCTCGACCGTGACTTTGAGTTTGCCGGGCGGAGTGCCGAGCGGAACGCCTATGACCGCAAGCCAGTGATCGTCCTGCCGCAGCACCATCACGGGCGCGCCGTCGAGCCCAACGCGCGGCGGCCTGTCCGCCGCCCCATCGATGCGGACCAGTGCTACGCCGCCCGGCACCAGGCTTTGCTGTGGCAGCAGTGCTTGTTGCACACCGATTTCTTGAGGATCGACGTTAGCCGGTGTCCGCTGCCCGCTGGCCGACAGCGCCAGAAAAACGAGTACTGCCAGGCATGCAAGCGAGCGGATCGTGACGTGCATGGTGTCGCTGCTCATTTGGCGACGCGCCGCAAACAGTCTTGATATCGACTGTCGACTCGCCCCGCAAACCACTCCGTCGTGAGCTGCCGTGTGATCTTGGGGCTGTGCAAAGGAATGCGAGGCAGGATCGCGCGTGGCACGGGCCTGCCGCTAGCGTCGTCGGCCAGCGCGAAAATGCGGATGTAGATCCGCGTTTGCTCGAAGCCCGGCGTCTTTTCGCGCAACAGGTCGCGCCGGATGTCCTGGTTGTCCAGGTCGATGCGCCGCGCCAGCACGCGAGTCGCGAGCTCCGTGCTCCCGGGGTCGCGAGCGGGCTGACCGTTCTCGTAGTGCAGCAGATCGCCGTCGAGTTCGAGCGGGATGCCCGACGCTTGTGTCACTGCATTCTGAAACGCGGCGTTGCGGCTCGCATAGCGCCCCGCGTTGTAGTCGGCGAACCGATAGAGTTGCCGCGGGTAGGAGGCAGGATAGTCGAGGAGGTGCGCAATGCCGAAGTACACGCCGCCCCGCCGTGAGAAGACCTCGTGGCGAATGTTGCCGGCGACAGGATACGGGTAAGGATTCTCTGCCGAGAACGCCTCGGCGAACGCGATGCTGACCTGCATCGGGCCGCCGGTCCGCACCGGATTGCGATCCGCCAAGAGCGACTTTCCGAAGGGCACGCGGCCGATGAAATCCTCGTACAACTCGCTCAGCTGCTGCTCCGTCTTCACCGCGTCGAGCCGTTCGCCGTAGGTCCTGCCGTTCGACGACGATAGCGCAAGCGCGGCATCGAGCGCGAGCTTCGGGATTCCGGCGCCCTCCCGCCGCCTGTCCATCTCCTTGCGCGCGATGCTCGCAAGCCCCGGCACGGCGGGGTCGGCCTGAAAGCTCGACTCCTGCTCGATCACCGCCACGGCCGCGCAGATGTTGTCATGCGACGGGTTGATGCCAAGCGCGGCGAATGCGGCGTAGATATCGGTCGACCACCCCGCGCGATCCCTTACGCTATCCGGTAGCGCGCGCCTGACGAGTGCCCTGCCTTCTTCCGCGCTCAGCGGGCGATGGCCGGGCCCCGATGGCCCCTCGATCCCCGCGCATGCCGCCAAGGTCGCAAGCAGCGCGAGGGCGAGCGACCCGCGTATTCGGCGACCCGGAAGCAATCCGACGTGAAACGGCAAGGCCATCGAGATCCGATGTTACAGCCACGCCGATGAAGGCATCCGCCATAATGGACCAATACACCCATGTCGACCGCCAACCAGCCGAGCGCCATCTACACCGTCGGCCATTCGACGCGTTCCGCTGACGAATTCGTCGCGCTGCTCGCCGCGTACGCTATTCGCCGGCTCGTGGACGTGCGCACGATCCCGCGCTCCCGCCACAATCCGCAATTCAACTCCGACCGCTTGCCGAAGACGCTCGCGGAAGCGGGCATAGAATATGCTCACATGCCGGCGCTCGGCGGCTTGCGTCGACCCAGCCCGAACTCGGTCAACTTCGGCTGGCGCAACGATTCCTTTCGCGGGTATGCGGACTACATGCAGACCGAACCATTTTCCTCGGCGCTCGACCAGCTGATCGACCTCGCCGCGTCCGCTCCGACCGCGATCATGTGCGCCGAGGCAGTCCCATGGCGATGTCATCGTTCGCTCATCGCCGATGCGCTCGTCGTACGCGGCATCGAGGCGCCCGAAATCGTCAGCACGACGCGGACGACACCGCATGCGCTCACGTCCTTTGCCCACGTCGACGGCATCCGCCTCACTTACCCCCCGGAGGGGCTGCCGCTCTGACTTCAATTGGCCGGTCCAACCAACGCAGGGCGCGATCCCTAACCAGGCTGCGTCGCTTGGAAATACGTCCCGAGAGTTGCGTCGAATCGTCCCTTGTCACCAACAATCGCATCCCAGTACGAGATCCTGCCTCCCTATTGCCCGACCGTCCCGGGCCCGGCGATCGGTAGTTCATCCCGACGCGAAATTCGGACGACCATGGTTTCCGGCAACAGACATCACTTGCCGTGGCGACTTTCACAAAACACTCAGGGATCCGGGCGGAGCGCGATGCTAAATCACGTAACGGGCAAGGACAAATGCGACGATGGTCAGGAGGATAGCGACGACCACGCACGCGAGAACTTGCAGTGCGAGGTTCCGTCCCGACGTGACGGGGACGACGATTGAATCAGATTCGGGTACGACATCCATCAGATGGCCGATGATGATTCCGCGGCGGGCGCACGGACACCGTCACTATGGACCTATGGGATTCTCTCTTCTGCCTCATCGAGGTATATCGTTATAGCGAGGGTAGACGGAATCCGCGTTGAGGTCCCCGCCAGAGGAACTGGGAAGGAGCCATGCTGACGCCGGGCTCTCGCATCCACCGCCTTTGCACCAAAGGGCAGGCAACGCGGACTTCTACTCCGCAGGCGGAGATGCCGCCTGCAACGTAACGAGGCGCGCCAGCACGATCGCCGGGTACAGCTGACCTACCATCGCCTCGCCGATCGCGAGCACGCGTGCTGCGCGAGCGACCGGGGTGATGTCGCCATAGCCGACGGTGGTTAATGTGACGAAACTGAAGTAGAACCAGCGCTCGACGCCGCCCGAGACCGCCGCGGAACCTTCGAACGCCGCGGCGTCGAGATGCGCGACGATCTCGTAGGCGTTCCCCCATGCAACGCCCAGCAGCAGGTATAGCGCCACCGCGCCCATGATCCGGTCCGTCGTTATCCGGCCGGACGAGAACACGCGGATGCCGACCATGACCGCAAGCAGGATCGCCGCCAACAGCGTCGCGACCTGGTGGACGAGCGGTTTCACTGCGGCCAGCGATGGGATCGGCAGCCAGGCAATGGCAAGCGCGCCGACGCCAAGGACGGCCAAAAGCGTAGCAATCTTGCGATGATCGGCGATGGCCCAAGCGCCCGACAACAGCACCAGCACGAAGAACAGCTCGAGTAATGCGCGCCCGGCGTCACCGAACGGGGCGGCGACGAACGGGGCGACGAAAATGGTGACCGCCAGCATCAAAAGCAGCGCCGTCATGCCAGTGTCGGTGATCCAGACAGTGCGTGCGTTGTGGTTCATGAACATGGCGGAACGCGGCGACGACGATACTCGATCCGTCGTCGCGCGGCAACGACTCTATGCCTGTGCCGCCGCCGTACCCGACTTGCGCGCGAGCAGGATGCCAGCGATCGTGGGAAACAGCATGACCGACAGTAACGCGGCGCCGATCAGCGCAGCGGCGATGTCCGGACTCATCGTTTTCGCCCGAAGGCTGATATCCGTAATGACCACGATGATCGACAGCGACGGCACGGCGGACGAAAGGGCGAACGGCAATCGCTCGGAGCCGGCGATGTCGTTGCGATAGAGGAACACCGGAGCGCCGCGGATGACGAGGAACAGAATCAGGAACACCGGCACCAGCAGCATCGTGGTCGCGCTCTGGAAGAGCGCCGGAACGTCGAATCGGATTCCAGTGCCAACGAAGAAGAAGGGATAGAACCAGCCGAAGGACACCGCATCCATCTTCTCGCGAAAGGGCTTCCCTTGCTCTCCGCGCGTCGCCTGGCCGACGATCATGCCCGCGGCGAAAGCGCCGAAGATGCTCTCGAATCCGAATTGCTCTGCCAACACGAACAGCGCGGCCAGCATCAAAAGCGACATGCGCACGGGCAGCTGCGAGCTCGCGTGCATCTGGCGGCTCAGGAACGCCAGCACCCGGGGAGGACGCGCGCCAATACCTACCGCGATGGCCAGACCGACAATCGCGAGGAACGCCAGCAGGAACCCGATCTCCTGCCACGTGCTGTACCGCTGCGACAACACCAGCGACATCGCAATGACGGGCGCGACCTCCCCGACCGTGCCGGCGGCAATGAACAGGCGCCCGAACGGCGTCGCCAGCTGGCCACCGTCCTTGAAGATGGGAACCAGCACTCCGACGCTCGTTGTACACAGCGTCAGCGCGACTACCCATGGCGCGTGCACCTGCGGAACACTGTGAAGGACAGCGACGACCGCGATAGCCAGCAGAAGCGAAATCACCCAGCCGCTCAGCGCCAGGTTCAGCGGACGGCCCTTGATCTCGCCGAAGTCGAGCTCCATACCCGCCATGAACAGCGTGGCGGCCATTGCGAACGTGAACATCTGCGCCACGAACGGCTCGAAGTGCACGAGCCCGAGGACGTGCGGGCCGAGCAGGATCCCCAGGACGACCTCGAGGACCACCACGGGAACCCGGAAGCCCGCCGGGATTTGGGCCAGCAACGGCGCCGCGACCGCGGCGACGAACAGCCAAAAGACGGGATGACCAGTCAGCATTGTCCACCCGTGGCTCAGCGCGCCCGGCCTTTGCGAAGCTCCTCCGTCACGCGCTGCGTCTCGGCCACCTGCTCTTCGACCAGTTTGTACGCGATGTAGTACTTGTAGATATTGCGGACGTAGCTTACGGTCTGGCGGCCGATTTTTTCCGCCGCAACGAGCTCGACGTTGTTGAACCAGACGTTGGGGTCGAGGTGGCGGCGCGCTGCTTCGGTCCGCAGAGACGCCACCGTCGCGGGCCCAGCATTGTAGGCGGCGAATGCGAACAACCCCTTGTTGAGGTCGTCAATCCCCGCATCGCTGTAGTTGCGGTCGATGAGAAGACGAATGTACTTCACGCCCGCGTGAATGTTGGGCTCGGTCTTGCGGATGTCGCCAACGTCGAGCGCCTTGCCCGTGTCCGGCATCACCTGCATCACGCCTATGGCGCCTACCGCGGAACGGACGTTCTGGTTGAGCCGCGATTCCTGATACCCCTGCGCTGCCATCAGCATCCAGTCGAGTGAGTACTGATCGCCATAGCGGCGGAAGAACGCGACCAGCTGCTCGAACTTACGAAGCTCGGCGGGATCGGCCGCGTTGCGCAGAACCGACCCGCTTTTCATGTATTCGCGGAACGTGACGGCGCCGAAGGTTGTATTCACGCCGTACTTCCGGATGAACGCATCGAGCCGGGCCTTGAGCCGCAGGCTGTCCTTGCGCACCGCCCACGCGATGTCGCCTTCCGTCAGCACCGCAGCCTGCGGATTAAGATGAATGCGCGGCAGGAACTGCTTCCAGAAGGTGGCGATGTGGCTGCCGACGATCACGATATGCAAGAGGCCGGCGTTCAGCATCTCGAGCATATCCTCGTCCTCGAGCTCCTCGGGCGCGGGCTTCAGGATCGCCGGCGGGCGGCCCTGGCGAAGGAACCGCTCGTTCAGCGCCTCGAGGCTCGTCCAGTAGCTGCTCGAGCGCCGTACATAGATCGTCTTGCCGGCCAAAGCCTCCACGTTGGGCAGCGGGGGAGCGCCGGCGCGCGTCACCGCGATCTCGCTTACGCCGGTCAAAAGCGGATTAGTGAACGCGACGAGCCGCTCGTGCTCCGGCGTGATCGTGAGATAGGCGGCCACGATATCGCCGCGCCCTTCCGCCAGCGCCGGCAGGAGCTCGTCGCGATCCAGCGGGATGAATTCGATCTCGACCGGCCGTGCGCCGGTTCGCAATTCGCGATTGAGCACTTCACCGAACTTGCTCAAGGCCTGGAATGCGATCCCGCGCGGCGTGCCGTTGTCGAAGAAGAAGACCGTCTTGCTGTAGACGGTGAGCACTCGGATCGTGCGGCGCTCGACCATGCCGTCGAGATCGCCGACGTACCGCTGGGTGGGTATCGCAATTTCGTAAGTTGACGATTCCTGCGCGGCAACGATATCCCTGCTGGCCGCAAGCAGCATGAGCACGGCGACTATCGCCAGGCGCGCGACGGTGCCTTGCGAAGCGGTAGCTAGCCGGCGCGCAGCGCGACCAGCCGCCGCGCAAAGTCCGCCGACCATTTGTCGAATGCGTTCTTCGCGTAGGTCCATTGTGAGAACGAGTCCATATAGCCACTCACCCAGCTTTCGGCGGCGCCGGCGGCGCCCGCGTTCATGTCGGCCGCGTACTTGAGCCCGATTTCCGTGTC
>Ga0068864_100005043_pt1 | contig 10815 bp, 10 predicted proteins | sample KBSSwiS72_FD_66586 | JGI IMG/M metagenome (GOLD analysis project Ga0068864, IMG submission 66586) | Switchgrass rhizosphere microbial communities from Kellogg Biological Station, Michigan, USA - KBS Switchgrass S7-2 | ecosystem: Host-associated > Plants > Roots > Rhizosphere > Soil ...
TTCGTCAGCAGCTTCCAGCCCTCCCAGTCGTCCTCTGCAAGCCCATCTTCGATGCTTACGATGGGATATTGCCGCACCCACGACTCCCAGAACGCCGCCATCTCCGCCGAAGTCTTCTCGCTCTTGTCCGACTTCTTGAACACATACTTGCCCGAAGCCTTGTCGTAGAACTCGCTCGATGCAGGATCAAGTGCAATGGCAATCTCTTCGCCCGCCTTGTAGCCCGCCAGCTCGATAGCCTCAAGGATCAGCTCAATCGCCTCAGCATTCGACTTCAGATTCGGCGCAAAACCGCCCTCATCGCCCACAGCCGTGTTGTAGCCCTTCTTCTTCAGCACGCCCTTCAGCGTGTGGAACGTCTCCGTGCCCCAGCGCAGAGCGTCCGAAAACGTCTCCGCTCCTACCGGCATCACCATGAACTCCTGAAAGTCTACGTTCGAGTCTGCATGTGATCCGCCATTGATGATGTTCATCATCGGCGTCGGCAGAAGGTGCGCATTCACGCCGCCCAGGTAGCGGTACAGCGGCAGCTTCAGCGCCTCAGCCGACGCACGCGCCACAGCCATCGACACCGCAAGAATCGCGTTCGCTCCCAGCTTTCCTTTGTTCTCCGTTCCATCGATCGAAATCATCGTCGCATCGATCAACCTCTGATTCGAGGCATCCATGCCCGTTAGCTCCGGAGCAAGAATCGACTCCACATTCTCGACCGCATTCAACACGCCTTTGCCCAGGTAGTGCTTTTTGTCGCCGTCGCGCAGCTCAACGGCCTCATGCTCGCCGGTCGACGCGCCCGAAGGTACAGCCGCGCGTCCGCGGGCTCCGCCGTCAAGGACGACATCGGCTTCAACAGTGGGGTTTCCGCGGGAGTCGAGGATTTCGCGCGCATGGATGGAGACGATCTCAGTCATGTTGCTCCTGTTTTCTGATGTAGATGAAGGACTTGAGGCGACAACCCGGTGCTGGAGGCGCTCATTGAGCTTGGGTCGCCGGTCGACGGGAACTGAATGGCCGCCGGCTGCGGCGATGGAATGAACTACGTTTGCGCCGGAAGATTTCACCAGATGGATTTTAGCAAAGCGTTTTAGCAGGCGCTTGAACGACGCTCGAACACAAAAAACGTTTGATGGCCGGTGCTCGCCCGTGTAGTAGCAGGGTCGATTCCCTTCTCCCGAATTTGCCGTCGCGCCGGGCTGGAAATTTTAGCCTTGAACAAGGGAACGGAGTGTCCGCTTCCCGGAGGTTTTGCAATGAAGATTCGCGTCTCTCCAGCAGCAGTCTTTGTTCTCGCTACTGTTCCGATGATGGCCCAGCAGCAGAGCGATCGCGTGGGTGTCTCGAACCCCGAGCCGGTCACGATCGATGCCAACAATCAAGAGACAGCGCCTGCCGCTGCTCCATCTGCTGAGTCGCAGCGACGCCCAATCAATTCGCCGAAGCCCTCCGCCTCAAAGCCTGAGACGGCCGGCGAAGCTTATGGAACCTATGTGCCCTACAAAGGACCCGCTGCTCCCGGCGCTGCTCCCGTCACAGCACCTCAGGCAATCACGAAGGAAGACATCGACGCAGGAATCGTCACCAGCGTCCCCGAGGTCGAGGGAGAGATATCCGAAGGCACGCTCCTGCGCGTCAAGATGCGCGACGATCTCTCCACGGCAACCACGACGCCGGGCACCAAATTCACAGCCGAGATCATGGAAGCCATCACCAACAAGGGCCGCATCATAATCCCCATCGGCTCGGTGCTTGAAGGCCAGGTCACTGAGGTCCACGTCGGCAAGCGCATCTCCGGTGCCGCCTCCCTTCACCTTGAGCCACGCAACATAACGCTGCCCGATGGCACCGTTTACGCCGTTCACGCCCAGCTCATCGACACCACGCTTAACAGCTTCAACGTCGACCGCGAAGGCACCCTCAAGCGCAAAGATCAGGTCAAGAAAGACCTCGCTGTCGCAGCACTCGCCACCGGTGGAGGCGCTGCCGCTGGCGCACTCATCGGCGGCGGAGTCGGTGCACTCGTCGGCGCTGGTGTAGGCGCAGGTGCGAGCACAGTCATGTGGCTCAAGCAGGAGCGTCAGGCCAACCTTGATAAGGACTCACGGCTCGTCTTCAGCCTCACCACACCACTCATCGTTAAGCCTCTGAACACCGCCCGCGTCACAGGTTCAGAGTAAATTCTCCCCAAAGAAGCAGGGCTGAGCCTCGAAATCACAACTGAGGCTCAGCCCATTTTTCTGCTTCGTTCTTCGAAGCACCCTTGCCTACTTGCCCGCCTTCGCCTGCACGTTCTGGCAGAACTCACGCGACATCGTCTTCGTTAGCTTCTTCTCGTATCCAAAGTTCTTCGCAATATTGTCCCATTGGTAAGCTTCACCACTGCACTTCAGCTTCTTGCCCGTCATATCCCAGTGCCCGGCAAAGACTACGTGGTCCTTAGGAATAAGCTCCACCGCTTCACCCTTGCCATCAGACACGCCGTTACCAAACACCATCGGCGAAATTCTGTCGTCTTTCTGGCGGAACCGTGCAGCCACCGGCGTCGCACCTTCCAATCGCATCACCGTCAGGTCTTCGGTGTAGCCTCCTGTCCCCATGTCCACCAGCGCCACCGACACTCCCTTGTCCACATCCGCCGTCTTCTTGATCGACGCAGGATAGTGTGCCTGCGCTACCACCTTGGGAAACTCATGCCGCACTGCCACCTGCACCATCGGGAGCATTGCCTTCCAGTCGCCGCCCACTGCAGGAACATCCACCCCAAAGGCGCTCGCGCACCCAATCACCCAGACACTCGCCAGCACCATCTCTCTAGTCATCTCAATCACCCTTCACCGTAGAGTCGGCACACAACTTCGCCTTGGCGACCAGCCTACGCAGTAACCATTTCTGCACCGATACCACGAAGGTGCCACGCACTCGATCTCTCTCTGGTGCCAAACCTGCATCTGCTCTATCGCCGAGTACCGCTTCACTTAGCCCGTCGACGGCCAACTGCGTCAAAACCCGCATGAATCCCTGTGATACCGTTATCCCTCAATTCACTCCTGGGGAGGAACACCATGCAAACCAGGCCCCTCCTTCGTCTTTTTGCGTTCGTCTCCATCTGCCTTCTCACCACTTCTCGCGCCGCCTGGTCTCAGGCCGACGTCCAGCTCGCGCAGACCGTCAAGCTCATCTTCAGCAAAAGCTTCACCCCCGACTGGCAAGGCATTGAAAAGCTGCCCGGCATCCAGTGGGCGCCTCTGCCTCCAACCATGCTCACCAACTGTCTCCCCGACGGAGGCTGCTTCACGCGTCAGGGCACGCTCGTCCTCGGCGACAAAAAGTTTCTCGTGATCGCCTCCGGGGCGCGAACCATGGTCACCCACGTCTACTTCCGAAACGCGACCGCGCCCATCGGCGAAGCCACCGTTGTCGCCGCCTTGAAGAAGACTGGATTTACCACCGAGCTCGTCCGCTGCCCCGTACCCAACACCGCGGGCAGCACCAACTGGTATCGACTCAAGGCCCCGTCCGCCGAGCCCGGCTATCTCTCCATTCAATCCTCTTGTAACGGCCGCCCCTGCGAAGGCTTCGCCGCTTTTCTCGGAGCCGACCTGCCCCCGCTCCAACCCAATCAGCTTCGTCTCTACTCTGAGAGCTGCTCTGCCGGTGCCGACGCCACAACGCGCAAGCCTGTCTCAACCGCAATGCCACCCGAGCAACTCGCTCAAATATTCATTGCTCTTCTCCCTCCTCTCTCCGGCCCCGCCTACCAGAACTGGAAGGCTCTTCCCACGCTTCTGCCTGCGGCCCAATGGTCCCCCGGCGGCCCCAAACAATTCCCGCCGAACCCCATGCAGTACTCAGGACAGCTCAAACTCGCCGGCGGACGCGAGTTCTCAGTCCTGGCATCCGGACAACCAGCCCAGGTCCAATCGGTCTCGTTCGACGAGATGCGCCTGCATCCTCGCGGCGAAGATCTCCTCGGATACCTCCGCACCCAGGGCTACGACGTCAAGCTCACACGCTGCGGTCCCGTCTACACCGAGTCCATCAACAACTGGTACGCCGTCACCAACCCAAAAACCCACCCCGCGATGCTCCGCCAATCCCTCCGCCTTGACGGCAACCAGATTCAGGATACCTACGAATTGCGCTTCGACAACACGCTGCCCAACCGCGACCCGCGCGACCGCGAGCCCGGAGTAGGCGGCTGCAAATAATCGCCTAATCGCCTCCCAATCTGGTGCCCCATATTTGGCCGTCTCATCGCCAGATGTGGGCCATCGCGCGGAAGCGCGATCGGTTCTCAACGGCAGTGAAAATCCAACACACCCACAATCCCCAACAACCACGGGCACAACCAGCGATATCCACATCCAAACTCTTGACACCCCTTGCTATCCTTAAATTAGGACGATCGCCACGAAGCCCGGCCATCGGCCGGGCTTCAATCTTTAACCTTGCTTAAGACCGAGGTACGAGCCTAAGTAATTTATTTTGAGCACTTACACACTTAAGCTAGGGGGGAGGGTTGACCATGAGAAGATAGCCGAAGCATGGAAACCAACAACCTCGCCATCGCCATCATGGCCGCAGGAAAAGGCACGCGGCTAAAGAGCAAGCGCCCTAAAGTCCTCCACGAGATCGGCGGTCGCGCCCTCCTCCTCCACGTAATCGCCGCCGCCCAAAAGGTCGTCCCCGCCGACCAGATCTATTGCATCATCGGTCACGAGGCCGACCGCGTCCGCGACGCCGTCTCTCCCACCGGAGTCCAGTTCATCCTCCAGCCCGAGCAGCGCGGAACCGGCCACGCTCTCCAGATGGTCAAAGCCTTCTTCGCCCTCTCGGGCCAGCCGATCCCGGAAAACCTCCTCGTCCTCTCCGGCGACGTCCCGCTCATCCGTCCCGAGACCATTGCCGCCATCCGCGACACCCACCTCCGCGAACAGGCCGCGATGACCATCCTCACCGCCGTCCCGTCCGACCCAACCGGATACGGCCGCGTCCTCCGCCGCACCCCCGGCAGCCCCGAGGTCACCGCCATCGTCGAACAGAAATCGCTCAAGCCCGACCAACTGGCGACACCCGAGATCAACTCCGGGATCTACTGCTTCCGCACCTCTGCCCTCTTCGAAAACCTTGACCAGCTCGACACCAACAACGCGCACGGCGAGTTCTACCTCACCGACGTCGCCGCGATGCTCGTCGCCGACAACCAGCGAGTAGTCGCCGTCAAAGCCGACTCCGTCGACGAGGTCCTCGGAGCCAATACCATAGCCGAGATGATGCACCTTGATGCCGCAATGCGCCTCAACACAGCGCGCCGCCTTATGGCAAATGGAGTCACCATCTTCCGCCCCGAAACCACCGTCATCGACTCCGAGGTCGAGATCGGCCCCGATACCACCATCGAGCCCTTCGTCCAGCTCCTCGGCGTCACCAAGGTCGGCTCTGATTGCCGCATCCGCTCCTACTCTGTCATCCAGAACACCACCATCGGAGACAACGTCACCATCCGCAACGGCTGCATCATCGACTCCTCGACCATCGCCGACGCCGCCATCATCGGCCCTTACTCCCACCTCCGCCCCGAGAGCCACATCGGCGAGCGAGCCCACGTAGGCAACTTCGTCGAGACCAAGAAGGTCTCCATAGGCGCGGGCTCAAAGGCCAACCACCTCAACTACCTCGGCGACGCCGTCATCGGGTCCAACACCAACATCGGAGCCGGAGCCATCACCTGCAACTACGACGGCGTCCTCAAGCACCAGACCACCATCGGTGACAACGTCTTCGTAGGCTCCGACTCCACCCTGGTCGCCCCAGTTACCATCGAGTCCAACTCCTACATCGCCGCCGGCAGCTCTATCACCGACGACGTCCCCTCCGGGGCCCTCGCCTTGGGCCGCGCCCGCCAGGTCACCAAACCCGGCTGGGTCGAAGCTAAGAAGTCCTCCAAAGCCTGATAACCGAAATATTCCGTCTCTAAGCGGAATATTTCGGACACCTCTCAGTTATTCCATGCGAGTGGGAAGAAACCCGCCACTGCGTATGTAATCGGGCCACGCTCTGGCATCCCCACCGAATCTCACGGCGAGGTATGCCAATGCCAAAATCGATATTCACCTTCACCCTCTTTTGCGCCGCCCTTCTGAAGCCCGGCACAAGCGTTGCTCTTGTGATCGCAGGCGCCAACGACGCTCCTGCCACTTCATCCGCGCAACCAAACCCAGTCATTGAGTGGAATCAAACCCTACTCAAAATCGTCCGTACTCCGGGCGCGCAACCGGCCACAATCCACTCAACCCGCAACTTCGCGATGCTCCACATCGCCATCTTCGAGGCCGTCAACAGCATCGACCACAGCTTCGAACCCTACTCCGATCACATGCACCGCGCTTCCAGCAGAGCATCCAGGCAGGCAGCCGCCGATCAATCAGCTCACGATGTACTCATCGCTCTCTATCCTTCTTTCGCCTCCACGCTCGACTCCCAGCTTCAAGAAGACCTCAGTCAGATTCCCTACGGAGAAGACAAGAATGACGGCGTGAAGGTTGGGCAAGCAGCTGCGGCCGAGATCCTGGCTCTCAGAAGCAACGACGGTTCTGCTGCAACTCCTCCGCCATTCGTGCCCAGAAATCAACCCGGTTTCTATCAGCTAACGCCTCCTAACCTCGCACCCGCAGACTTTACCCAGTGGGCGCATGTAAAGCCTTTCGCGTTATTCCACGCCAATCAGTTTCGCCCCACACCACCACCGCACCTAACCAGCGAGGAATACACGCGCTCCTTCAAAGAAGTCGAGGGCCTCGGCATCATCAACAGCACAACCCGCACCGCCGACCAGACGCAGATCGGACAATTCTGGAACGGCAATATCCAGGACTTCTGGAACGAGATCACACAGACGGCTGCGCTCGAACATCACCTTGACCTGCCCCACACTGCGCAGCTCTTCGCTCTGGTAAATATCGCCCTCGCAGACACCACCATCTCCTTCTTCGAGGCCAAGTACGTATACAACCTGTGGAGACCCGTCACGGCGATTCAGATGGCTGACACCGATAGCAATCCTGCTACTCAACCCAATACCGAATGGATCCCGCTTCCAACAAAGACGGCCCCCGACCCCTCCTACCCGGGAGCGCACAGTGCCATCAGCTTCGCTGCAGCAGAGGTGCTACAACTCTACTTCCACGATCAGAAGAACTTCGATGTCACGTCTGAGTCGCTTCCTGGAGTAACACGTCACTTCAACAACTTTGCCGACGCGGCAGAAGAGGCAGGACTGAGTCGAATCTATGCTGGCCAACACTTCCACTTTGACCACCTCGCGGGTCAGCAACTGGGCAGACGAGTCGCAGTCTTCGTTGTCTTTACATCTCTCCACCCCAGGCTGAATCCGGGCATCAACGACTGATCGCCACTGACCAGCTTCGAAAAATCCCATTCCCAAAACGGCCCCGTTGCCTTGGCAATGGGGCCTCCCCATTTATGCATTGCCCCTCCCAACCGATATATATCTGAGAAACGATATCGCTCTCCGCGGGAGTCTTACGTCCTCATGCAGCAGGAAAGAATCCTTGTAGTCGACGATGAAGCTCCGGTCCGCGGTATCGTAGCCGCGCTGCTTGAACACGGTGGCTACGGCGTCATCACGGCTTCGGGAGCCAACGAAGCCATCGAACTTCTCGCGCAGGACCCCACATATTCTCTCGTCCTATCCGATATCATGATGCCCGGCACCGACGGCCTCGCTCTGCTCGATCGCGTCTCCGCCGACCACCCCGGGCTCCCGGTGATCATGTTCTCCGCCGTGCACGATATCCACGTCGCAACCAGCGCCTTCCGTCGCGGCGCATTCGACTATCTCCTCAAGCCCTTCGAACGACTTCAACTGGAAAGCGTCGTCGCCCGCGCCGTCGAGCACAGCCGTCATCTGCGTCAGAACAACGCGTATCGACAGCACCTGGAGGAGATGATCTCCGCTCGTACAGGACGTCTGCGCGCCACGATGCAAGACCTCGAGCGGAGCTACGACATTACGATCGCCGCCATGGGCGATGCGCTCGACCTCCGTGACCAGGAGACCGAAGGGCACTCGAAGCGCGTAACCGCATACACCATCGAGCTTGCCCGGACTCTCGGTGTCGGCTCAAACGACCTCCGCACTATCGCTCGCGGAGCCTTTCTCCACGACATCGGCAAGATTGCCACTCCCGATGCCATCCTTCTCAAGCCCGGGCGTCTCTTACCCGACGAGATGGCGATCATGCGAGAACATTGCCAGCGCGGTTACGACATGGTTCGCAAGATTCCCTTCCTTCGTGAAGCCGCCGAGATCGTCTATTCCCATCAAGAGCGCTTCGACGGAACCGGCTATCCACGGGGTCTCAAAGGCACCGAGATTCCCCTTGGAGCCCGCATCTTCGCGATCGCCGACACACTCGACGCCATGACCTCCGATCGCCCTTATCGCAAAGGAACGTCTTTTGCCGACGCACGGGCGGAGATCTTACGCTGCGCAGGAACCCAATTCGACCCTGCAATTGTGGAAGCCTTCCTCAAGATCACAGACGATCAATGGATTCAGATACGTGTCGGCGTGGGCCAGTCTGCTTCAGAAACTGCTCTCACCTTCGCCCTTTGAGGGCCCGCGACTGGGGGCAGTTAGACGCACGCTGGAATTTTTGGCGCTGCCGAGTTTGCGCGACGACCGCCTGCGCTCTAGCATGTTCTGCCAAGGAGCTCTGCCATGTCCGTTCTCAACCAGAACGAAATCGACACTCTTCTGAAGGCAAATCCTGACTGGAAACTCGAATCAGGCAAACTCGTTCGCGACTGGGCCTTCAAAGACTTCGTTCAAGCGATGGCCTTCGTCAATCGAGTCGCCGAGTTAGCCGAGGCCGCCGGCCATCATCCCGATATTGATATCCGATATAACAAAGTCCGCCTCGGACTGATCTCTCACGACGCTGGAGGCATCACTCAGCGGGATTCAAAGATGGCAGTCAGGCTAAGCCACGATCTGCACTAATCCGAAATTTCGATGTAGGGCTTGAATTGAGGCAAGGAAAGGGCATAACCGCCCTTTCAGACCATTGTTTCCAAAATCTGCATATCGCCATAGAACAATTCAACAAAGATGGAACCAAATTGAGTCCTCACGCATATACCATTGATATGATGACACTTAATTCATCTAGAGCGAGAAATCAGCGCTGCTGAAGGGACATTCAATCAGCATTTTTATATGGCAGGACATATTTTTGAAAATAGCCGTTCCATTTTGTGGTATATTTCTTTTACGGGCAGAACGGCTTTACCGCCCGACAGGTTTTCAGCTTAGAGTGAGATTCCTCGGCTGACACAAGTTGCGTCACTGGCCTCCCGGCACGGACATAAAACGTTCGTGCCGTCTTTTTTGTCTTAAATCGGCGCACCTGTTTAGGATAGCTGAATGAAGCGGATACTCGGATGCGTCGCACTTGGCCTCGTCACCATGGGAGCCTCAGCCCAGTGGAGCAATCCAGCAGCTGACATTCCTGCCTACAACGCGAAACCTCCCGTCAAGACGCTTCCCGCAATCCTCAGTGGTGAACAACTTACGGGAGTTTACTTCTCGCATCCCTACCAGGTGACCGCCTACAAGATGGCAGCGAAGATTCCTGCGGTCCTGCACCAGCAGCCCTGTTACTGCCATTGTGATCGCGCGATGGGGCACAACAGCCTGCACAGCTGCTTCGAAGGAACCCACGGGGCAGCCTGCTCCACCTGTATGAAGGAAGCCGTCTACGCCTACGAACAGACGAAGAAAGGCAAGACACCAGCTCAGATCCGCGCCGGCATCGAAAAGGGCGACTGGATCGACGTTGACCTCGAAAAAGCAACGATGTAACTCACTGGCCCGAGTCAGCTGATACAGCTCTTCCCTTTTGTGAAAAGTCTACAGCGACGGGATCTTTGGGCAGAGCCTTCAACCCCGCAACAACAGCTTCAGCATTCAACTCCGCTCCCGTCCGGCTGGTATGAGTATGCGGATCAGCGAAGAGCGATTCCACCTTTGCTTCTCCCAGCGCGTCATAACGGCGGGCGATGATCTCATTCAGATCGATAAACTCAACATGCTTTTTGGCCGCAACCTGGCGAGCCCATCCGCCATAGTCCTCTGAATTGCGAACGATCTTGCCGTCCGTCCATATCTTGCGAGGAATGGGAGAGCAAATGATGGGAATTGCGCCCTTCGCCATGGTGTCGTCCACATACTTGCGCATGTACCAGCCGTAGGTATGCACGGTTTCGTGCATCTTCAGAATGGGGTTGTCGATCTCCTGACTCTCTTCGCCAACTCCCTTCAGCGTTCCTCTAGCACGCGCAGTATCGTCCAGGGGACCCGAATCATTGTGTCCAAATTGAAAGAGAACAACGTCACCGGCCTTCATTAATGCGAGCGTGTCGTCCCAGTGCCCTTCGGTGATGTACGTGCGGCTGCTTCGCCCTCCAATGGCTCGATTCACCACATTGATCTTCGCCGCATCGAAGTAATCGACCAACGGCTCTCCCCAGCCCCATTGCCCGTTCGCTCCATCGCCATGACCGTTGCGAACCGTAGAATCTCCCACTAGGAACAGCGTGGGAAGTTTAGGATTAGCCGGCTTCGGCAGGCCCAGTTTCTCGTGAACTGCGGGATCGGTAGGAGAACCAGTGTGCGGGGCGGCTTGCTGGCCGTGGATTGATAAAAGCGGGAAAACCAAAAACGCGGTGGCTACAGCAAAACCGACGAATCTCTTCATTCAGCATTTATGGATGAATCAGCGACGAGCCGTCAAG
>Ga0068864_100005044_pt1 | contig 10813 bp, 11 predicted proteins | sample KBSSwiS72_FD_66586 | JGI IMG/M metagenome (GOLD analysis project Ga0068864, IMG submission 66586) | Switchgrass rhizosphere microbial communities from Kellogg Biological Station, Michigan, USA - KBS Switchgrass S7-2 | ecosystem: Host-associated > Plants > Roots > Rhizosphere > Soil ...
CACGCACCAGTTGCGGGTACGTGAGGGCGAATTCGAAGGCCGCGTGAGCGGACTGGCAGGCCTGGGTGGCGGGTGGCAGATCGACCCGGGTGACCAGGTAGATGCGGTCCTAGCGGTGCGGCATGAGGACATCGTATCCGGGCCGCGCAACCGGTTAAATCACTTCGGTTTGCGGTTCGCCACGAACCAGCCGACCGCGAAGTCCACCGCCGCCCGCTGCGACATCAGCCGGCACCGGGCCGACCCGACCTGGCCGACCCGCACGATCCCCGACGAGTCGAGGTCGGCGCCGAGCACCTCGAAGTCGCTCTCGTCGACCGCGACGTCGTCCCACCAGACCCACTGCCGGGCACCGCCGCGGGCCAGCACGGCCGCGCCGAGCGGAGCCGTCTGCGGATAGGGCACCCGGTACTCGGCCAGGTGCAGCGATGTGTTCGAGCCGTGGTTGACGCCGAGCAACAGCACGTCGCCGCCGAGCGCGTAGACGCGAGCCAGCGGCGACTGCTCACCGAGCATGGAGTCGAGTCGATGGTCGCGGACGATCTGATCGGCCGCGGGGCCGAGCGCGGCGAACGAGACGTGCGGGTGGTCGCTGCGGCGCGCGCCGGGCCACGTCCGCACCAGCTCCGGCACGGACCCCATCCACTGGCTCGGGGTCAGCGCAGGGTCGAAGCCGGGCATCTCGTCACGGATGACGGTCCACCACGACTCCGGAACGGGCGGATTGCGCCACACCGCCGGATCGGAGTTGCCCGGGGTGTGCGTCGGCACGACCAGGGTGCCGTCCGGGCCGAGCACATCGCGCAGCGCCTGGACCACCGCGACCGGCCCGCCGGCCACCCAGCCCAACGCCCGCACCGAACTGTGCACCATGACGACCGACCCCGGGCGTACGCCCAATGTCGCCAGATCCGCCCGCAACGACGCCCGCGTCCGCGGCGGCTCCAACGGCTCGCTCATCATCGACGCGCGAGCACTTCCGACGCGACCACGTCCGGGCTCTGGTCGGGCACCCAGTGGCTGACCCCGTCGAGCTCGACGAACCGGTAGTCCCCGGTCACGTACTCGCCGCAGGTCTCGGCCGCGATCCGCCCGATCGCCGGGTCCTGGTTGCCCCAGATGAACGTCACCGGCACGCCGGTCGGCCCGATGTCGGGCCGCTCCAACTTCCGGTACCAGTTGAGGGCACCGGTGAGCGCGCCGGGCTCCAGCAGCGGGGTAACGTACTTGTCCACTGTGGACTCGGGTAGCGGGTTGAACAGCCGCCGCAGCCGGCGCGCGTCGTCCTCGAGCAGCACCCGCTCGGCCGTACCCGGCTGAGCGAACAGCAACATGTACGCCGAGCGCTCCTTCTGGTCGCTGCCCTCGACGTGACGGGCCTTGCTCATCGCGACCGGGTGCGGCACCGAGACCGCGGTCAGTGTGCGGACCCGGGACGGGTGGTTGACCGTCAGGTTCCAGGCGACCGCCGAACCCCAGTCGTGGCCGACCACATCGGCCCGGTCGACGCCGAGCGCGTCCATCAGGCCTACCGCGTCCGCGACGCAGTCCGCCATCGCGTATCCACCGTCCACATCGGAGGGACGCGCACCGGGCGAGTACCCGCGCTGGTCGGGCGCGTAGGTCCGCATGCCCGCGCGGTGCAGCGCCGGCACCACCTCGTCCCACATCCCGCCGTGCTGGGGGAACCCATGCAACAGCAGGACGGGCGGGCCACCCTCCGGGCCGCCGATGCGAACGTCGAACTCCAGGCCATTGGCGCGCACGGTCATGCAGACACAATGACATCCCCGCCCGCTCGACGGAACCCCAAGATCCACACAACTGCGCATACATTGTTCGGTGGGAGCGCTCCCGACAGCACGACGTGTGCGCAGTTGTGTGGATCTACCAGGGGCCGGGGTCCTCATCTTCGGAGAACGCGGCGTCCTCGGAGAAGGCGTCAGAGAAGCCCGTGGGCGCGACCGGGTTGGGGATGGCGCCGCCGAATCGCCGGTCCCGCTGCGCGTACAGCTCGCAGGCGTACCAGAAGTGACGCCGGTCGAAGTCCGGCCACAACGTGTCCAGGAAGATCATCTCCGCGTACGCCGACTGCCAGATCAGGTAGTTCGACGTGCGCTGCTCCCCGGACGGGCGCAGGAAGAGGTCCACCTCCGGGACCTCCGGGTGGTAGAGGTAGCGCGCGAACAGCTTCTCGGTGACCTTGTCCGGCTTCAGCCGGCCGGCCGCGACGTCGCGGGCGATCGCGGCGGCGGCGTCGGCGATCTCGGCCTGGCCGCCGTAGTTCACGCAGAACTGCAGCGTCATCGTGGTGTTGTTGGCGGACATCGCCTCGGCCGTCTCCAGCTCGGAGATGACGCTCTTCCACAGCCGGCCGGGTCGGCCCGACCACACCACCCGTACCCCGAGGTCGATGAGCTGGTCGCGCCGGCGACGGATCACGTCGCGGTTGAAGCCCATGAGGAAGCGGACCTCCTCGGGCGAACGTTTCCAGTTCTCGGTGGAGAAGGCATAGGCCGACAGGTACGGGATGCCGAGCTCGATCGCGCCCTCGATGGTGTCGAAGAGCGAGTACTCACCCTGTTCGTGGCCCTTGGTGCGGGGCAGGCCGCGCTCCTTCGCCCAGCGCCCGTTGCCGTCCATGACGATCGCCACGTGCCGGGGCAGTGCCTGCGGGGGCAGCTCGGGCGGGCGCGCGCCGGACGGGTGCGGAGTCGGTGGACGGACCGCGGTCCGTTTCATGTGTCCCCCATTCCACTGCCGGTGGACCGGTCGACCAGCGGCAGCGACCGCAGCCCACGTTCCAGGTGCCACTGCAGGTGGGCCGCGACCAGGCCGCTGCATTCGCGGCGGTGGTGCGCCTCGCTCCCGTCGGCGATCGCCCAGTTCCCGGCCGTCAGCGCCACCATCAGCTCCAGTGTGGAGGGGGCCGGCCGGGTCGACCCGGGCGGGCGGCAGTCCGGGCAGACCGCGCCGCCGGCGCTGACCGAGAACGCCGAGTGCGGTCCCGGCGTACCGCAGACCGCGCACTCGGCCAGCGCCGGCGCCCAGCCGGCGGTGGCCATCGCCCGCAACAGGAACGCGTCCAGCACCAGGGTGCTCGCGTGCTCGGCCACGGCGAGGGCGCGCAACGCGCCCAACGTCAACTGGAACAGCCGCAGCGACGGCTCGTACTCCACCGGCGTGAGCCGTTCCGCGGTCTCCGCGATCGCGCTCGCCGCCGTGTAGCGCGGGTAGTCCCGGCCGAGTTGCTTCCCGTACAGCTCGATGCTCTCGGCCTGTCGCACCGTGTGCAGCGAGCGGTGCGGGTTGCCCAGGTCCCCGGCGATCTGCACGTCCACGTGGCCGAACGGCTCCAACCGCGCCCCGAACCGGGACGACGTGCGCCGGACCCCCTTGGCCGCGGCCCGGATCCGGCCGTGGCGGCGGCTCAGCATCGTGATGATGCGGTCGGACTCGCCCAGCTTCTGCACGCGCAGGATCAGCGCGTCGTCGCGGTAGACCGGCAGGCGTACGGGCACCCGCCCATTCTGCACCGCGTGAGCGGGCGGCTCAGAAGCCCAGCCGTCGTAGCTGCTTCGGGTCGCGCTGCCACTCCTTGGCCACCCGGACGTGCAGGTCGAGGTAGACCTTCGTGCCGAGCAGGGCCTCGATCTCGGCCCGGGCCCGGATGCCGACGTCGCGCAGCCGGGTGCCGCCGGCGCCGATCACGATCGCCTTCTGGCTGGAGCGTTCCACGTAGATGTCGGCGTAGATCCGGGTCAGCGGCCGGTCCTCGGCGGGGATCATCTCCTCCACCAGTACGGCGATGGAGTGGGGCAGCTCGTCCCGGACGCCCTCCAGCGCCGCCTCCCGGATCAGCTCGGCCACCATGACCTGTTCCGGTTCGTCGGTGATCATGTCGTCCGGGTAGAGCCGCGGCGAGGGCGGCAGGTGCCCGGCCATCACCCGGACCAACACGTCGAGCTGCTCGCCGGAGACGGCCGAGACCGGCACGACGTCGGCGAAGTCGCCCAGCTTCGACACGGCGACGAGCTGCTCGGCCAGCTGCCCGCGGTCGACCAGGTCGATCTTCGTGACGACCGCCATCACGGTCGCCTTCAGCCCAGCGATCTCGGACGCGATGAAGCTGTCGCCACGCCCGACCGGCTCATCGGCCGGGATGCACAGGCCGATCACGTCGACCTCGCTCCAGGTGGCCCGCACGAGGTCGTTGAGGCGCTCGCCGAGCAGGGTCTTCGGCTTGTGCAGGCCCGGGGTGTCGACGAGGACGAGCTGCGAGTCCTCCCGGTGCAGAACCCCGCGAACGACGTGCCGGGTGGTCTGGGGGCGGCTCGACGTGATCGCGATCTTCGTCCCGATCAGCGCGTTGGTCAGGGTGGACTTGCCGGCGTTCGGACGGCCGACGATGCAGGCGAACCCGGCCCGGAATGTACTCATGGAGCCGCGTGATGGACCGGCGCCTCCGGCCCGAGGTCCTTGACCGCCTGTACCGACAGCTCGTCATATCTGTCCACGGTGGACACCACGGCGGCGGCCTCCAGTGTGGACGCTCCGGCCGAGACCGCGCTGGCCACCGCGACCTGCAGCGCGGTCAGGCGCAGCGAGGGCAGGTTCACCGGCGCGGCGGCGTAGGTCCGGCCGTCCTGGTCCCGCACGGCCGCGCCCTCGGCCGCCCCGACCCGGGCCCGGGCCGCCTTGGCCAGGGTCACCAGTTTGGTGTCCTCAGCGGACAGTTCAGGCATCGGCGGTCTGCCTCTCCTCGCGTCGGTTGCCCGGACCGCCGGGCTGGCGGGTGACGAGCACAGTGTCGATCCGGTTGCGCCGCCCCGTGGTGCCCTCGGCCTCGAGCGTCAGGCCGCCAACGGTGGCCGAGGCGCCCGGGATCGGCACCCGACCCAGCGCCTGGGCCAGCAGCCCCGCCACGGTCTCGACCTCGGTCTCGGCCAGCTCGACCGCGAACAGCTCGCCCAGGTCGTCCACCGGCAGCCGTGCGGTCACCCGGGCCTGGGTGTCGGCCGCGATCCACTCGACCGGTGGCCGCTCCACGTCGTACTCATCGGTGATCTCACCGACGATCTCCTCGAGGATGTCCTCGATGGTGACCAGCCCGGCGATCCCGCCGTACTCGTCGACCACGATCGCCATGTGGGTCCGGGCCGCCTGCATCTCCCGCAGCAGCTCGTCCACGTGCTTGGACTCCGGCACGAACGTGGCCGGCCGCATCACCTGGCCGACGGTCAGGTCCATCCGGCCCGCCTGTACAGGCTGGACGATGTCCTTGAGGTAGACCACGCCGAGCACGTCGTCGACGCTCTCGCCGATCACCGGCAGCCGCGAGAAGCCGGACTTCAGGGCGAGGCCGAGCGCCTTGCTCGCCGACTTGCTCTCCTCGACGACCACCATCTCGGTGCGGGGGACCATGACCTCGCGAGCGATGGTGTCGCCGAGGGCGAAGACCGAGTGGATCATGTCGCGCTCGCCGTGCTCCACCACACCCCGCTGCTCGGCCAGGTCGACCAGCTCGCGCAGCTCCACCTGGGTCGCGAACGGGCCCTCCCGGAAGCCCTTGCCGGGGGTGAACGCGTTGCCGATCCTGATCAGCAGCGTGGCGAGCGGGCCCAGCGCCCGGCCGAGGGAGAGCACGAGCGGGGCGGCGAACCGACCCACGGAGTAGGCGTGCTGCCGCCCGATCGTGCGCGGCCCCACGCCGACCACGACGAAGCTGACCAGCGCCATCGTGCCCGCGGTGATCAGGGCGGCCGCCCAGCTGGTCGCGACCGCGCCGATCACGACGAGCGCGACCAGCGTGGTCGCGGTCAGTTCGCAGACGAGCCGCAGCAGGAGCAGCAGGTTGGTGTAGCGGGGCGGGTCAGCCGCGATCGTCTGCAGCGCGCGGGCGCCCCGCAGCCGTTCCCGGGCCATCTCCTGGGCGCGGGCCCGCGACACGGTCGAGATGGCCGCGTCCGAGGCGGCGAAGAACCCCGCCAGTACGACCAGACCGGCGCTGGTCAGGATCAGGGTGGCGTCGTTCATTCCCGCTACCGTTTGCGCGCGCTGCGCCAGCCGTCGAGGAGCTTGGCCTGCAGCGCGAACATCTCCCGCTCCTCGTCCGGTTCGGCGTGGTCGTATCCGAGCAGGTGCAGCACCCCGTGCACGGTCAGCATGTGCAGCTCGTCGGCGGTGTCGTGGCCGGCGGTGGCCGCCTGGGTCGCCGCGACCTCCGGGCAGAGCACGACGTCGCCGAGCAGTGTCGGCTCCCCGCCCGGGATCTCGTTCGGCCCTGGGTCGATGGTGCCCTCCTCCATCGGGAAGGCGAGCACGTCCGTCGCGCCCTCGCCGCCCATCCAGCGATGGTTCAGCTCGGCCATGTAGGCGACGTCGACCAGCAGCACCGACAGCTCGGCGAGCGGGTTCACGCCCATCTCGTCCAGCGCGTGCCGGGCGCAGTCGAGGATGGCGTCGGTGTCGACGTCGGCACCGGACTCGTTGGCGATCTCAATGGACACGTCTGCAGTCCCCTAGGTTGTGGGCCCCGCTGCCAGGCTATGCCACGGGCGGGTCAGCGACGCCGGGCGCCGCGGCCAGATCCCCGGTCCGGTACGGCCCGGATGGTCTGCTGCTGCTTCTCCTGCACCGCGTCCCACCGCTCGTAGGCGTCCACGATGTCGCTGACCAACCGGTGGCGCACCACATCGGCGCTGCTCAGCGTCGCGAAGTGGACGTCCTCGACGCCATCGAGGATCTCCCGCACGACCCGCAGGCCGCTGCGCGTCCCACCGGGCAGGTCGACCTGGGTGATGTCGCCGGTCACCACGATCTTGGAACCGAAGCCGAGCCGGGTCAGGAACATCTTCATCTGCTCGGGCGTGGTGTTCTGCGCCTCGTCCAGGATGATGAACGCGTCGTTGAGGGTGCGGCCGCGCATGTACGCCAGCGGAGCCACCTCGATCGTCCCGTTGGTCATCAGCCGCGGGATCGAGTCGGGATCGATCATGTCGTGCAGCGCGTCGTAGAGCGGCCGCAGGTACGGGTCGATCTTCTCGAAGAGCGTGCCGGGCAGGAAGCCGAGCCGCTCCCCCGCCTCCACCGCCGGCCGGGTCAGGATGATCCGGTTGACCTGCTTGGCCTGCAGCGACTGGACCGCCTTCGCCATGGCCAGGTACGTCTTGCCGGTACCGGCCGGGCCGATGCCGAACACGATCGTGTGCTGGTCGATGGAGTCGACGTAGCGCTTCTGACCCAGCGTCTTGGGCCGGATGGTGCGTCCGCGCCGGGACAGGATGTTGAGCGTCAGCACCTCGGCCGGCCGCTCGGCGCCGCCCTGCTCCAGCATGCCGACAGTGCGCCGGACCGAGTCGGGCGTCAGCGTCTCACCCTTCTCGATCAGCTCGATCAGCTCGGCGAAGATCCGCTCGGCCTTAGCGTTGTCGGCCGGGTCGCCGGAGATCGTGATCTCGTTGCCGCGGACGTGCACGTCGCTGGTCACCGAGCGTTCGACGAGGCGCAGAATCTCGTCGTTCGAGCCGAGCAGGCTCACCATCTGCAGCGGGTCCGCGACCGTGATCTTCGTCTGTGCCCGTGCACGCGCCTCACTGGGGGGTGCGACGGGGGGTGGGCTGCCAGTCATATGTCGGCCGCGCGGCCTATGCCACCTGCTTTCCGTTCTCGGGAATCGCTGCTCCGACTTATGGTATCCGCCATCGTCGCGCCATGACGACCGCCACGCTCCGCGTTCGATCTTGGCTCGCGCGTCGTTGGGAGCGCTTCCACGCCTTAGTGGGGCTCGAAGGTCTCCTGGGTACGGGTGAAGCGGTAAGTCGCCCAGTTCATCCGGACCACGTCCCCGGTCTGCGGGTCGCGGTGCAGCCGGAGCCGCTCGCCCACCTCCCGGCCGCCGACGCCGCGCAGCTCGTCCTCGCCGATCTCCTCGAAGACCGCCGACGGCCGGTCGGCCGGATCCAGCTCGCGCCGCGCCCGCAGGGCCCCGTCGCGCCAGGAGAAGATGAACTCGAAGCCCTCGCTCCACCACCGTCCCAGCACCGAGGCGTACTTCGGCGGCGGCGCCTGCCCCGGGGTCCATGGCTCGATGTCGGCCGGATCCTCCTCGACGCTGGTCCGCAGCAGGGTGTGCGCCAGCCCGATCGCCGCGATCGCGGTGCCCGAGGAGCCCAGCGCGGCGGCCCCCAGAGCGCGTGGCGGATGGGTCGCGGCCGGCGCCCGGCGCCCGTACACCCCGGCCAGGAACCCCGGCATGGCACCGTCGTGGCCGACATGCACGGCGCGCTCGCCCTGCGGGACGAGGATCAGGCCGAGCCCGAACCCCTCCGACCACAGGGTCTCGTCGGCCGTGGTCAGCGGCCACCGCATCTCGTCCAGTGTGGACTCCTTCAGCACCGCGCCACCGGGGTCCACTATGGAGGGATCGGCCAGGAAGGCGGCCCAGCGGGCCAGATCCGCGGCGGTGGACCACAGCTGGCCGGCCGGCGCCACGGCCCCGATGTCGACCGGCAGCTCCGGCCGGGCCTCGTCCGTGTACGGGTGGACCAGGTATCCGACCGCGGCCCGCTCGCCCGGATCGGTGACCACATCGGACAGACCCAGCGGGGTGAGGATCCGGTCGTGCAGCACGTCCGCCCAGGAAGCCTTGCGCAGGTGCGCCACCAGCTGGCCGAGGATGGCGAAGCCGACGTTCGAGTAGTGGAAGCGACGCGACGGGGTCAGGATCCGCTCCGCCCGGTCCAGCTCGGCCAGGAGCTGCTGCGCGTCCGGCATCCGCAGCGTGTCCCACACGTCCCCGTACGGCTCCCGCTGCATGCCGGAGGTGTGCGACAGCAGCCGGCGTACGGTCAGGTCCCCATGCCGGGGTACGGACAGGTGCTTGCCGACCGGGTCGTCCAGGTCGAGCAGCCCGTCGTCGCGGCACTGCAGGACCAGCACCGCGGTGAACGTCTTGGTAACCGAACCCATCCGGAACCGCGTACCCGCGTCCAGCGGCCGTTCGGTCCGGCCCGACGTACCGACCTGGAATGTCCACAACGGACGGTCCTGCCGGTGCAGGGCCACGGTCAGCGCCGGGACACGCGCCTGGGCCTGGGTCTGCCGTACCAACCGCTCGAGCTTCGCCTCAACCGCCACGCCCCGTACTCTAGGGCGGATCTACGGCCGGATGTGGAAGGCCGCCAGGACGATCTTCTCCAGGTCGGGGTCGCCCTCGTGCACCGGTCCGTCGTAGTTGAAGCCGAACAGGCTGCGCAGCACGCGCTCGGCGAGGTCGAGCGGGTGGAACGGCAGCGGGTACCGGTCGCCCAGGCGGCGCTCGCCGGCCCAGTAGGGCTGTTCGAACGGCAGCGGGGTGCCGACGTTCTCAATCAGCCCGCGGTGCGGCGCGAGGCTGAGCGCGCGCTCGAGGTACCCCGCCTCGTCCCACTTGCCGAACGCGAACCAGTCGACCACGGCGTGCATGGTGTGCAGGTACACCGTGCGCCCGCCGGCCTCCTTCACGAACCGCCGGTCCAGCGTGGACGGCCGGTCCAGCGCGACGTCGGGCGTGCAGATGATGGACAGCCGGGGGAAGCACCCCGCCAGCACGACACCGTCGGGCGGACCGGTGTCGGCCAGGCTGCCGTCCGCGGTCTCGACGAGCTCGTGGGTCGGGTACAGGCGCTGTACCAGGGCCCGGGTCGCGGCCCGGTCGATCGGCGGGGCCGCCTGCAGGATGGGTCGGACATCACCGTCCGTGTAGAACAGCATCCAGTTTTTGGCGCCCATGTTGTTCCTCCTCGCAGGCTCACCATACCGACCGATGTATGGATTCCAGCGAAGACCACCCCGTTCGGTGGCGCCCTAGGATCGACATACGAAGATCCGCACAACTGCTGCACAGTTGTGGCGTTGGGAGCGCTTCCAGACCACAACTAATCGCCCAGCTGGGGTCTCCACTTAACCGGAGTAGATTCTCGGCATGGTGTTCGACCCGGTCGAGGGCTTGCACTATCCCGGCTCGACGGGCGACTTCCTGGCCTGGTTTAGCTCCGACGTGGACTGCCTGGACTACCTGTCGTGGCTGCGGTGGCCGAACGGGTTCGTCTGCCCAACCTGCGAGAGCGTCGAAGGCGGCTGGCGACTGGGAGACGGTCGGTTCATGTGCGCCGACTGCGGCGCCCGGACCTCAGTGACCGCAGGCACCATCTTCGACCGCACCCGCACCCCGCTGACGGTGTGGTTCCACGCCTGCTGGATGTTCGCCACCCAGAAGGACGGCGTCTCCGCGTTGAGCGTGCAGCGTGTGCTCGAGATTGGCTCGTACCAGACGGCCTGGGCGATGCTGCACCGGCTGCGTGAAGCGCTGATCCGGCCTGGACGCGAACGCCTCACCGGCGAGGTCGAAATGGACGAGCTATACGTCGGCGGTGAAGAGCCCGGACTGCGCGGACGGCAAAAGGGCAGGAAGGTACTCGTGGGCTGTGCCGTGGAACGCAAGTACCCCAAGGGATTCGGACGCATCCGCATGGCCGTCCTGCCCGACGCGAGCACGGCGTCGCTAGCCGCGTTCCTCGCCGATCACGTCGAGCCCGGTGCCAGCCTCATCACCGACGGCTGGGCGGGCTACATCCGCGCCGCAACCTACGACTACTACCACCTGCCCATCGTCGGCGAACCCGAACAGTTACCCGGCGTCCACCGAGCCACCGCGCTGCTCAAACGCTGGCTGCTCAGCACCCACCAGGGCTCCGTCGACCCAGCCCACCTACCCGGCTACCTCAACGAGTTCGTCTTCCGCTTCAACCGCCGCGACAGCCGACGACGTGGC
>Ga0068864_100005046_pt1 | contig 10812 bp, 8 predicted proteins | sample KBSSwiS72_FD_66586 | JGI IMG/M metagenome (GOLD analysis project Ga0068864, IMG submission 66586) | Switchgrass rhizosphere microbial communities from Kellogg Biological Station, Michigan, USA - KBS Switchgrass S7-2 | ecosystem: Host-associated > Plants > Roots > Rhizosphere > Soil ...
CGTGTTTGCATTCGGCATCGGCAGTTCAGTGAACCGTTTCCTGCTCGACAAGGTGGCGGAAGCCGGACGCGGCGAGGTTGAGTATGTTGGGTTGGATGACGATGGATCGGCCGCGGCGCGCCGTTTTCACGAGCGTGTACGCAATCCACTGTTGACTGACATCTCGATCGATTGGAATGGACTGCCGGTCGCAGATGTCTACCCGCAACGAATTCCCGATCTGTTTAGCGTCAAACCGGTGGTCGTAACCGGACGTTTCACTGCGCCGGGACGCGCGTCTATTCGCTTGAAAGGAAAGATGGCGGGTTCTGAATTCGTACGGGAGATTCCGGTTGAATTGCCCGAGACGATGGCGTCGCATGATGTGCTCGCATCGCTTTGGGCACGCGCGCGTATCGACGACTTGATGGGCCAGGATTACCAGGGCGCACAGGTCGGCACGATGCGCGAGGACTTGAAAAATACGATCACGCAACTCGGAATCGAGTATCGCTTGATGACGCAGTTTACTTCTTTCGTCGCGGTCGAAGAGGTGGTTGTTACCGATGGCGGACAGCCGCGCCGGATCGACGTGCCGGTTGAAGTTCCTGTAGGCGTGAATCCGGACGCCATCGGTGGAGATTATTTGATGAGGAAAGAGGTCGCGAAGCGGAGTTTGTCGATGGCATCAGCCGGGAGGTTACCGATGAGTGCTCGCGTGATTAGTGCGCCCCGAAGTTCCAGGGGCATGGGTGTCGGTGCTGGTACTGGCGCTGGTATTGGCGTCGCGTCGGCATCTCCTGCTCCGCCTGTTAACAGACCCGCAACAGTTGATATGAGCGTGGACGCAGCGAAGGAGCCTGGGGATCAACGATCCATCGCGCTGACCCAAAAGCTACACCGCTCGGTGTTTGCTGTGGTCGAGCGCATTAAGAAGAAAGAGCCGTTGACCGCGGCTGACGAAGCGGGCTTTATTCACAACGGCAAAGCCGAAGTACAAGTGTGGCTCACTGAAAAATCAGATGCGGCGCTTGCGAAACTCAAGGAACTCGGTTTCGAAGTTGTGCTTGATGCGAAGAACTCGAAACTGATCGTCGGAAGGATTGCAATCGACAAACTCGAGGCGTTGGCGGACTTGAAGTTTGTGAAGTACGTTGCGCCGCAGCAGTGACGCACGGATCCTCACGGATCAAAGGCACGGATAAAAACACGGATCGCGAAAGTCTATAAAAGACCTTTTCGATCCGTGTTTGTGCGTGTAATCTGTGGCGTCAATGTCGATCGTGATGAAATTTGGCGGGACGTCGGTTGCCGACGCTGCTGCTTTCGATAATGTCGCTCGTATCGTTGCGAGTGAGCGTGAAGCGGCTGCGCCGGTCGTGGTGGTGTCGGCAATGAGTGGCGTCACGGACGCTTTAATTGCGGCAGCCAACATCGCTTCGCTGCGAGAAGTATTTGATCGACACCGCGCGGTAGCGGATGAGCTTCTCGACGATCCCGCGCAGTTTATAGAAAAACTAAGCGCAGCCGAACGTCGCATCGCAGAATTGCTCGACGCTCACGCGCTAGCACCCGCTGAGCGCAAGGCTCTTCAGGACGCTGTTGTTTCGCAGGGTGAAATTCTTTCGAGCGCACTGCTCGCCGCAGTTTTGAATCAACGCGGAATTTCGGCGCGGCAGGTCGACGCGCGTCATTGCATCATCACTGATGACGAATACACTTGCGCGACGCCGTTGATGACCGAAACGTTTGCGAGTAGTAAACGTGAATTACTTCCGGTGATCGAAAGCGGTGTTGTGCCGGTGCTTGGCGGTTTCATTGCCGCCACGAGCAAAGGCGCGACAACCACACTCGGGCGCGGTGGCTCCGATTACACAGCGGCGTTGTTCGGCGCTGCACTCGGCGCCGATGAAATTCAGATCTGGACCGACGTCACCGGGGTTTTGACTGCCGATCCGCGAGTGGTTCCCGAAGCGCAGACGATCGAGCGCCTGTCATATATAGAAGCGTCTGAATTGGCATACTTCGGAGCGAAGGTGCTGCATCCGAAGACGATTCAACCTGCGATCGAGATGTCGATTCCAGTACGCATCTGCAACTCACGCGCGCCGCACGAGCCGGGCACGCTGGTTGGTCCGCAAACAGAAACTACGCCCCGGACAGTCAAGGCGATCGCACACAAGCCCGGTGTTACGACAGTTCAGATTACGTCCGCTCGGATGCTTGGCGCGTACGGCTTTCTGCGGGCGCTCTTCGAAGTGTTTGAGCGGCATCGTACCGTGGTCGATGTGGTGACGACTTCGGAAGTCAGTGTTTCGCTTTCACTGGACGACGCGCATGCGCTGCCGGCGATAGTTGCGGATCTCGAACAACTCGGAACAGTGCGAGTTGAAAAAGGACGGGCGATCATTTGTGTCGTCGGTGAAGGGTTGCGCGGAACTCCGGGGATTGCGGCGCGAGTGTTCAGCACGATCAGCGACATCAACGTGACGCTGATTTCGCAGGGCGCGTCGAGTATCAACTTCACGTTTGCGATCGAAGAAGATCGCATGAAGGAAGCTGTCATCAGATTACACGAAGAATTTTTTGCCACAAGAAGCCACAAAACACATAAACAAATTAGTGATGAATCTTTTTGGATTAACAAGGGAACTCATTGATATTCCGTCGATCACCGGCAACGAGCTTGCGGTCGGCGAGTTTCTTTCGACGTATCTCGAGAAGCTTGGTTATTTTGTTGAGAGACAGGAAGTGGCTCCCGATCGTTTCAACCTGATCGCGACCACGCGAGAGGCGGCGCGCGTCGTGTTCTCGACGCACATGGACACGGTTCCCCCGTTTATCGAGTCAAGTGAAGATGAGGAGTTTATTTACGGGCGCGGATCGTGTGATGCGAAGGGAATCGTTGCGGCGCAGATCTTTGCAGCCGAGCGTTTACGCGCTGAAGGTGTGAACGATGTGGGACTGTTGTTTACGGTCGACGAAGAGTTGAGCAGCACTGGCGCGCAGGCGGCAAACAAACACGGTGGCGCGCGCGCGTGTGAGTTTCTGGTCAATGGCGAGCCGACTGACAATCGCCTGGCGACTGGTACCAAAGGTTCGGTGCGGGTGTTCATCACGACCGACGGACGCGCCGCGCACTCCGCGTATCCGGAAGCCGGTGAGTCGGCGATCGAAAAGTTGCTCGACATTTTGCAGGAGATTCGCGGACGTGAGTGGCCTGAAGATCCGTTTTTCGGCACGACGACGTGCAACATCGGCGTGCTCAGCGGCGGCACTCGCCCGAACGTAATACCGGACAAAGCGCGCGCGGAATTGCAAATTCGGCTCGGGATCGATATAGAGCACGTCAAAAGAGTTCTCGAAGACGCGGTTAGGGAACGTGGTCACCTCGAGTATGCGTCGGCACACAATCCGGTGCGACTGTTTTCCATCTCGGGTTTCGATTACTGCGTCGTGCGATTCACGACTGATGTTCCGTATCTGTCAAACTGGGGCAAGCCGTTGTTGCTTGGTCCAGGTTCGATACTCGACGCGCATACGGATCACGAACGAATCTCGAAACTGGAACTGCAACACGCGGTCGATCTTTATGTAGAGCTCGCGAAGAAACTGCAAAAATGAAACTCGCTTTGATCGGTTATGGAGTGATGGGCCAATTGGTTGCTGCCGAGGCGCGCAAGGCAGGCGACGAAGTCGGTGCCGTCGTCACGAGTAGAGAGAGTAGTTTGACGGCGGAACAAGTCGCCGAAACGCTGCGTGGTCACGATGTCGCGATCGATTTCTCAGTTGGTGAAGCAGTGTTGCGGAACGTCGAAGCGTGCATGCGTGCAAAGGTTTGTCTGGTTGAAGGCGCCACCGGCTGGAAGCAACACGAGTCAGAGGCAAAGCAGATCGTGACGGAGCATTCGGGCGCGCTGGTCTACGGCGCGAATTTTTCCATCGGCGTCAATCTTTTCTATCGCCTCGTACAGCAAGCGGCGGCGCTGTTTGCCGCGGTCGATGGTTATGCGCCATTCATTGAAGAAGCGCATCACAATCGCAAGCGGGACGCACCGTCGGGCACAGCGTTGAAACTTCGCGACCTGATGTCGGAACATCTTGGACCAGACATTCCCACGGCGTCGACCCGCGCAGGTTACATTCCCGGGACGCATCGCGTCGGTTTCGACTCCGAAGCCGATCAGGTTCTGCTCACGCACACTGCGCGTTCACGACAGGGCTTTGCCAGCGGCGCCTTGCTCGCGGCACACTGGATCGCCGGACGAACCGGAGTCTTTGAATTTGGTGAAGTAATCGAAGAAATCATCGCCACAAAAAGGCACTTAAAGCACAAATGATTTAACGAAAACCTCTTGTGCTTTTTTGTGGCTACTAAACGGAGGCGACTATGACGTTACAACTTGATTGGCTGCGTGGATGCGCGACGGCGCTTGTCACTCCTTTTACAGCAAGTGGCGCGGTTGACGAGCAGCGTTTGCGTGATTTGATTGAATATCAGATCGCAGGCGGTGTGCGCATCCTCGTGCCCTGTGGTACGACCGGCGAAAGTGTGACGATGTCTGAGGACGAGAACAAATTCGTCATCAGTACCACAGTCGAAGTCTGTCGCGGGCGCGCCAAAGTAATTGCCGGCACGGGCAGCAATTCAACTTCAAGCACGATCACGCGTTCGCAATTAGCGCGCGAGTTGGGCGTGGACGCTGTGCTCACCGTCGCACCTTATTACAATAAGCCCACGCAGAACGGACTCTACGCTCACTTTCGCGCGATTGCAGAATCACTCGACGGTCTGCCCGTAGTCATCTACAACGTTCCTGGTCGCACTTCGTCAAACATCGCAGCGGACACGACGCTGCGACTTGCTCGTGACGTTGAAAATATTGTCGCCGTCAAAGAAGCCTCGGGTAATCTCTCGCAGATCATGGAAATACTGCGTGGCCGTCCCGAAGATTTTCGCGTGATCTCCGGCGACGATTCGTTAACACTCGCATTGATCGCGCTCGGTGGCGATGGATTGATCTCGGTGGCTTCGAACGAGGCTCCGGAAATGATGTCGCGCCTGAACGATCTGGCGCTTGCCGGTCAGTGGCACGAAGCGCGTGCGCTTCACTATCGCCTGTTGCCGTTGATGGAAGGCAACTTCATCGAGTCGAGTCCGGGTCCAGTGAAAGCCGCGCTGGCGTTGATGGGTTTGCTGGAAGAAAATCTCCGACTACCGCTGGTGCCGGTTCAGGAAAAGACGCGCGCTCGCATGCGTGAGATTCTGACTGAGGTCGGTTTATTGAAGGAAAGTTCACATGCAGTTGCGTGAACGGATTGAAGCGATCGCGGCCCGTCCCGGCAAAGAATTTTCCGATGACGATAGGGCCGCATTCGAAGAGTTGAAGCGTGCCCTCAACCGCGGTGAAGTTCGTGCCGCTGAAAAAACCGACGGCGGCAAGTGGCGCGTAAACTCCTGGGTGAAACAGGGACTGCTGCTCGGCTTTCGCATGGGCGCAATCACCGATTTTTCCGTGGGCGACAGCTTCAAGTTCTTCGACAAAGACACATATCCCACGCGCCCGACGACGATTCAGGAAAACGTGCGCATCGTTCCCGGCGGTTCGACGATCAGAGACGGCGTGTTCATCGCACCGGGCGTCGTTTGCATGCCGCCGATGTTTGTGAACGCCGGCGCTTATGTCGACGCGGGAACTATGATCGATAGCCACGCGCTCGTCGGTTCGTGTGCGCAGATCGGGAAACGCGTTCACATTTCCGCCGCCGCGCAGATTGGTGGCGTGCTCGAGCCAGTGGGCGCCGTGCCGGTGATCGTCGAAGATGACGTGCTTGTTGGCGGCAACTGCGGTGTTTACGAAGGTACGATCGTCCGTGAACGTGCGGTGCTCGCGTCGGGAACAGTTTTAACCGGCTCGACTCCCGTTTACGATCTGGTGCGCGGGGAAATTTATCAAAGGACTCCGGATGGATCACTCGAAATACCAGCCGGTGCGGTCGTCGTTTCCGGTACGCGAGCCGTGACGACGGAGCGCGGGCGCAATTGGGGACTCTCACTTTATGCGGCGATCATCGTTAAGTATCGCGACGAAAAGACTGACGCGGCGGTGCGATTAGAGGACTATCTGCGTTGAATAAGTTTGCGCCACCGAAACGCCTGCAAGGGATCGAGAAGAGCGTCATTCGCCAGGTCTTCGATCGCGCGCGGCCGGGCAGCATCAACCTCGGATTGGGTGAGCCCGATTTGCCGACGCCTGACGTGATTCGCCAGGCGGCTGTCAAGGTCATCCTCGAAGAGCAGAACGGCTACACATCACATGCGGGACTCCCGGCGTTGCGCAAGAAAATTGCCGGTGAGTATCCGTATCTCGAGGGAAACCCGGAACGCGTTGTTGTTACCGCAGGCTCGCAGGAAGCTTTGTATCTCGCGTTGCTGTCGCTGGTCGATGAAGGTGATGAGGTGCTGTTGCCGAATCCGGGTTTTGTTGCGTACCCGACAATCGTGCGGATGGCGGGTGGCCGGGCGACGTTTTATCGCTTGTCGCGTGAGCGTGGGTTTGCGTTTGATGCGGACGAGTTTCGTCGTGCGCTGACGCCGCGCACCAAGGTCGTCGTTTGTATCAGCCCGTCAAATCCGACGGGACGCACGTTGTCGCAGGATGATTTGGCCAGTATCGCTGACGCGCTGAAGGATCATAGCGCGTACTTGATCGGCGATGAGATTTATCGAGACCTTTATTACACTGACGAGCGGCCCGGATCGTCGTCGTCATTTTACGATCGCACGATCGTGATTAGCGGTCTTTCAAAATCTATGAGCATGACGGGCTGGCGTTTGGGTTGGTTGTGTGGTGAAGAGGACGTGGTGCGAGCGGCGCTTGTGCTCCACGGATACGTCACGACGTGTGCATCGGCTGTTTCACAGAAGGCGTCACTCGTGTCGTGGACTGAAGAAGCGGAAGCGGCGCGCGCGGGGTTTCGAGCGACGTTTCGGGCGCGACGCGATCATCTGCTGGGATTGATCGAATCGGAATTGGGATTGCGAGCGGTGCTGCCGGAGGGCGCGTTTTATACGATGCTTGACGTTAGTGATTATGGTCCATCGATGAGAGTCGCGGAGGCGTTGTTGAATGAGGGCGTGATCACGGTGCCGGGCGCGGCGTTTGGCAGTGAGAGTGAAGGATTTTTGAGAGTATCGTTTTGCGCGGATCACGCGACGTTGGAAGAGGGTGTGAAGCGGATCAAGAAGGGGTTGGGGAACGTGAGATCATAGTAAAGTTTTAGACAGGATTTTCCAGATTTCAGGATTGACAAGATGAGTAAAAAACTTCGGGTTGGGATTTTGGGAGCGACGGGGATGGTGGGGCAGCGGTTTATACAACTGCTCCAGGGTCACCCGCAGTTTGAAATAACGGCTGTCGCCGCATCGGATCGATCGCAGGGCAAGACGTACGCTGATGCGTGTTCGTGGCGACTCGTGGGTGAAATGCCTTCGTCTGTTCGATCGATGATCGTGCAACCGCCAGCGCCGCCGCTTGATTGTGATCTCGTGTTTTCGAGTTTGCCGGGCGAGATGGCGCGCGAGACTGAAGGAAGCTTTGCGGCTGCTGGTTTTCCCGTCATCACCAACTCGTCGGCATATCGCATGGATGAAGATGTGCCGTTGATGATTCCCGAAGTGAATCACCAGCATCTCGGCCTGCTCGCGCGACAGCGAGAGCGATATAAGTCAGGCGGGTTCATCGTCACCAACCCGAATTGTTCGGCGGTCATGTTGGCGCTCGCCCTCGCTCCTTTGCATGCAGCATTCGGAGTCTCGGCGATGATTGCCACTACCATGCAGGCGCTTTCAGGCGCCGGTTACCCCGGCGTTGCTTCACTCGACATTCTCGACAACGTGCTGCCGTACATCAGCGGTGAAGAAGAGAAGATCCCCGGTGAGACCACCAAGATGCTCGGTCGCTTCACGGACAATCGCATCGAGCCCGCGGCGATTGCTGTCAGCGCGCAATGTCATCGCGTGCATGTTTCCGATGGGCATTTTGCGGCAGTGCGCATCAAGCTCGCGCGCAAGGCAGAAGTTTCGGAGTTGCGTGATGTGTTGGCGTCGTTTCGGTCGTTGCCGCAGGAGCTTGGTTTACATTCAGCGCCGGCGAATCCGATCGTGGTTCGCGATGAGCCGGATCGGCCGCAGCCGAAGTTGGACCGTGATGCGGGCAACGGGATGACGATCACGGTTGGTCGCTTGCTGCCTGATGCGGTGCTTGATTACCGGTTTGTGGTGTTGAGTCACAACACGGTGCGTGGCGCGGCGGGGGCGGCGATATTGAATGCCGAGTTGTTGGTTGCGTTGGGCCATATATAGACATAGATAGATTATGAAAAAACTGGTCGTAGTCTGTTCGCTTCTACTGCTCGTCAGTTTCCCATCAACCGCACAGACATCGCCGAGCCTTGACGATCAGGTGAAGCCGATCGTGGCGTCGTTCAAGGGCAAGGTCAGTCTGTTCGCGAAAAACCTCGATACCGGTGAAACTTACACGCTCAATGGCGATGAACGTGTGCGCACCGCGAGCACGATCAAGATTGCGGTGATGATCGAAGCGTTTGCACGCGTCGCGGAGGGGAAGGCGAAGTGGACCGACGAGGTTGTGCTGACGAAGGAGAAGAAAGTCTCCGGGTCCGGAATTCTTGCTGAACTGTCTGACGGTTTGAAACTCACGCTGCGCGACGCCGTCAACCTCATGATGATGCTCAGTGACAACACCGCGACCAATCTCGTGCTCGACGTGTTGACAACAGACGCAGTGAACGCGCGCATGGAGTCGCTCGGATTTAAGCAGATCAAGATCATGCGCAAGGTTGGGAGCGGCGGTGAGAGTGCAGCCGGCAAAGATCCGGAAAATAAGAAGTACGGATTGGGAATGGCGACCCCGCGCGAGATGGTGCTCGTGATGGAGAAGCTCGAGCGCGGCGAGATTGTTAGTCCGGCTGTATCGAAAGAAATGATTGAACTGATGAAGCGCGAACAAGGTCGCAACGCGATCGGGCGTTCGCTGTGGGACGTGCCGATGGCGAGCAAGTATGGCGCGCTGGATAAACTGCGCAGCGCGATCGGAATTCTCTACACGAAGAACGGAAGGATCGCGATGGCGATCTCGTGTGACGACATGCCGGAGACGATGTGGTCTGTAGACAATCCTGCGTACCTGCTGATGTCGCGCTTGTCCGAGGTGGTGGTGCAGGGCCTCGGGAAAAAGTAATGGCGCTCTGCGGCACGATTAGTCACAAACAGAAGAAAGTATTAGCCACAAAAAAAGGCACAAGAAGGCAAAAGAAATTCTGTTGATGCCTTTTGTGCCCTTTTGTGGCTATTAATTCTTTTGTCTTGTGGCTCTATTCGGATCACGCGGCCAGGTCGGCGGAGTGGCCTTTGAGAAGGAAGCGACCTACCTTGCGTGCCCAGCCGCGAAGCTCGGAAACATCATTCGCCCGCTGCGTTCGCATCAATGTCTCAATGACTTTCGCCGCCATGCTCCAATCAGGCTGATTCCGTTCGCGAAAGCGATTGATTAACTCATCGAAGCTGTCCGTCGGGTCACACTCGGCAATCTCTTTTAATATTTGTGCTGACGCAGACGGCGCGCCCGTCCCAATCACCAGCAAGCCAATCACGAGCTGATACGGTCCCGACCGCTGCACGCCGTCCTCAGTCGGACGGTTCGCCAAAAACGTCTCGAGTTGCGAGTTTGAGAGCCTTGCCTTGATCAGACGATAAGCGTTCACGAGTCGCTTCACGCGTCGCGGTGATGGTCCAACGTACGCTGCCAACGCACGCATGTAATCGAGTTCGATTCCTGCGATCTCAATTTTGCCGTCAGTTGATTCGCCGCTCACCGGGCCTTGTTCGCGGGCCTGTGCCCGGACGAGCGAGCCGAGATACGAAGCGGCTCGCGCTGAAGTCATCGGCTCCAGCCAAAACGAGATCTGAAAGATCTTCTCGAGATAGTCCTGCGGCGTGACGGGACTGGTGGCGCGTCGCTGGACCTGCGTTTGATCTTTCACGGGATCCGCTGAAGCTGCGCCCGGGCGTAAGTCATCGACATTCGCCAGCCATTTATAACTATCGATGAGCGCCTCTTCTACCCAACGAGCATCGACAGCTACGACTACTACAAACAACTCAAACGCGAGCAGCATGTGGACCAGTTGCAGGACGCGCACAACGTCTGCAGGTTTGCAACGATCGAGATCGTCGATGTAGAGAATGACGCGATCGACCGGCCTCACGGGGGTTGCCGGTGTCGTTTCCGAGGTTGCGGCTGTTGTGTCGCTAGCTGGCGGCGCGGTTTTTTGATCGCGCAGTATCAAACTCAACGCCTCGAGGTCGGCGCGTGCAAGCGACAGCGTCGTGAGTTCCTTGTTGTACGTTTGGTCGTCAATACGACCGGAGACGAGTTGCAGCATCTGCGCCGGCAATGTCGCATTTGCGGCGTCGGCTTGTGCCTGCGCCAGTGCTGCGCGTGCGGCTTGCACGCTTGCTTCAGCCGTCGTCGCACTGACCAGCGCCGCATCAACTGCCTGTTGAGCAGCGATGACGTTTTGATCCGAAGAGATCTTCTTGTCGTATTCATCAGCGACCTTGGTGATTGCCTCATCGACTTTACCAACCGCTTTTGACGCAGTGCGCAACCAGGCTCCAATAACGACGAGCACTGTCGTCATGGTTGAGACAATCTGTTCCGTATAACCGGCTGCCTTCCCAATTACCCAGCCGACCGCCAGCGGCATCGCGAGCACCAGCGCGGCAAACAGAAGCGAGCGTGCCCAGCC
>Ga0068864_100005052_pt1 | contig 10803 bp, 6 predicted proteins | sample KBSSwiS72_FD_66586 | JGI IMG/M metagenome (GOLD analysis project Ga0068864, IMG submission 66586) | Switchgrass rhizosphere microbial communities from Kellogg Biological Station, Michigan, USA - KBS Switchgrass S7-2 | ecosystem: Host-associated > Plants > Roots > Rhizosphere > Soil ...
AACAGCGGCCATGGACGCCCCTTTCCCCAACCGGTGTACGCTCCGCCGTCTTCTCGCTGGCCAAAACCGTCGTGGTTGTAGCGACGCCAACATGGTCCATGCGGCGTGTCCACCTTGAGCACAGCATCGACTACGCGCAGCGAATCCTGAATGATTGGATCGTGCGCGCTGCGGATGCCATAACGAACTAGTTCAAGAAATCCAGCATCGACAATCTCTTTCGCGGGAAACTCAGTGCGTGCGCCAGGAGGCTGATTTGCGAGTACCAGCGTCCCGTGATTTGGATCCTCATCCGTACAGTCAACAGCGCTGCAAGGATTCACCCGAATGTAGTGGCGGGCGATGTCTGGTACTAGTGTTCCTTCCGTCGTAACTGTCCATCGTTCGATGTGTGATTCAAGAAAGTCAGCATAATCACGAACGAATACGGCCGTGACCTCGTCGCCTCGATCGGCGAAGAACTCGGCCGCACATACAAGAGCTGCGATGTGGACCGCCAGTGTTGATGGCGAATACCCGCGCGCTTCCTCCCAACGGTCTTGCGGAGTAATCGGTCCCTCGCGGATGAGGAACCCACAGGCGAGACGAACCATCTGGAAAGGATCGAAGTTTCCCAACGCATCGTGTTTCCAGAGTCGCCACGCGAGCAGAACCGGGAAGGCTACCTCATCCAGTTGAATGCCCGACCAGTAAGGCCGACCATCGATCCAGAAATTTTGATAGAACCCGCCATCCTCACGTTGAGATACTGCAAGATAGATAAGCGCGCGCAAAGGTGTGCTCAAATCACCAACCGCAAGCAATGCTGAGACCGACTTCACCAAATCACGCGTCCATACCAGATGATAACCGCCGGTTGCATCATCGCTTTGTTCGTCACCCCAGGGAATACTTAGGGACGCGATCATGGCTCCAGGGTAGGTCTTGTCCTCATGGGCCAGAAGTAGATTGACGCTTCGCTCGAACAATTTGGAATTGTTGGAAACTGCCCCTAAAGCAAATCGTTTTGATGTACGCTCCCATTGGCGAACAAAAGACTTGAGCGTCTCTGCAAACGGGATACTCAAGGACTGCGCGAGTGTGCTTAGGGCGTCGTGTTGAGTGGTGCCAAACGCCAAACCGATCGTGAACTCTGGACCTTTGGAAAGATCGATCCCTCCGGTCAGGGCGATGTTGCCGTCTGGCGCCGACTCGTACTGCCAATCCAAGCGGTAATTGTCAGCGAGATCGGTCCAACCATCATTCACGCCTACGTAACCGGCGGAACATTCGGTGAACGGTACGGTGGCACCTATGACCAACCAGGTATTGCCCTTGTGTGCAGTCAGAAGTGTTTGTTCGCGTATTCGCGAAACCTGGCCATTGTTATGCCAACCGCCAATCTCGAGGTGCGGAGCACAAAGCACATACAGACGAAGCTTCCGCAATAACTCGGCAGGCGCCTCAAGACGAGTGTGTATTAGAAGGCACGTCTGATGAGGATCGCCAAGTATGGACTTGTGAATGCTGTAACGCCTCTCCTTTTCTCGATTGACGACCTCGAATCCGAGTGCTGCTTCTGAAACGCAGTCGATCTCACCAACAAAGTTCCTGCGCTCATCGTGAAAAAACGTTTCCCCATCGGTTATGAGGAACTGGAAGTCGCGGATTTGTGGCGAGTCAATGGTTGGATAATAAACTTCGGTGATGCATCCATGATCGAGCGTGTACCAAACGCGGCTGGAAGTTGAGTATGCCGTACCAACCGCGGCTTTGGCGCCGCGAGTCCAGCGCGGCTCGATACCGGGGCCGCCGGGCGCGACAGTTGGAGAACTTGGATTGGTCATAAATCTATTTTGCGTCGTTCACTCCGCTTGGATTGCTAGTACGCCACTTGATGGATGGTCTAACACTTGTGATTTCCTCAAACAGTCTTAGAACGTCGCGCATCTTGCGCAACCAGGAGGGTAGGATTCGATTGCGCATCAAGGTTTCGATCACGCGAACAGGATTGCCTAAAACTGCCCATCCCGAAACTTCGTCTTGAATCACCAACAACTGACGCTGATCCTGGCTCAATACATGTTTTGAAAAATCGATTGATCCCATATCTCGATAGGCGGCGTACAGGTCGCCTTTCGTGAGTGCCTTCGAAATCTCAGAGACTGCCGATGGCACCGTAGCGGTTAAAACTTTTAGGAAGGCACTCGCATATCCGATCGTAACGAATGTGTTCCAGAGGCCACCAGTGTTCATCAACTGGTGCGCTGTGGCAAGTGGAGGGCTTTTCCCAGAATTGGTTCGCGTTGAATAACGGAATCCCGCTCCCGGGCGTCAGCGAAGCTCCGGGTTTAATCCAACCATATTCGACTTCGAGCCATTGAGGCTTCGCACCTATCAGAACTATTGAGTCGCGGTGCTTTCGACTGACTCCAATCGCCGATAGAGCTGTCGTACGAAATTTCGACACCGCAATAGAGGATTACAGAAAGGCGTGGAACGCAGTCAGGGAAATGATGAGTTGGGTTGAGGCGTGCATCCCCGACTGAAAGAGATCTCCCGCTGGGAACGCCAGCGGGAGATTTGGATCGTTTTAGTTGCTTGCGTTGTTTTTCTTCAGATCCTCCACTAAAACCCACTCTTCGGATTTCGTGTACATGTCACCACGCAGGATGAATGCGCCCAACACCGCATTGCAAGGCAGGATTTGGGCGAGCGGGTCTTCCTTCGACGAGTAGATTTCCAGAGCAGCAGCATCGGCCGCAAAGAACTCCGCCTTCGTGACGTGCCAGGGGGTTCCCACGAGTTGGAGCACTTCCGCTCCGAAAGCGCCATTCGGTCCTGTCCCGATACCTGGTACACGCCGCAACGCCATCGTTGGTATCACGTAGTCCTGTGGCTTACCTGTCGGCGCCGGCAGCGGAAGGAGCAGATTGTACGGTGCGGGCAAATCAACCGTTTCAGTCGCAGGTAGTGGCACTGAAAACAGTTTATTGCCCTTGGTGACACTGGTTGATGCGAGGTCGTTGAAGTTTGGATCTTCTGTCTTCTTTTGAATTACGCCTCGAGACATGTGACTCAGGAACAGATTGCCATAGTTGCGCATAGTGATGTGGGCCATCTTTTTTGGATAACCGCCCAACTCGCGTCCGGCAAGCAATGCTGCGTCGTTGTCCACGTAGATGCCGGTGATGAATCCGTAACCCTGACCTTTATGCAACACCGGGAATGAGACGATCACTTCCATGTAAGGACCAAGGTCGCACTCACGGTACTTTGCGAACACGAGGTTTACTGCGCACTGACCCGGCAGCCCAGGTATCGTAATAAGTTCCAGTTCCTTCGGGATCAAAGCGGCGGCCTTTTCGGCATCGGTTGCAAAGGCGACGCACACGTAGTCGATGTTGCCGTACCCGGCAATCATTGGATACGTCTCTCCCCAGTGCGGCTCGACTTTCGTCGTGTACTCTGCAGGCGACAGGGTGCCCCTAAGGCCAGGAGTAATTGTAGGTGTTGGTTGACTAGCAGGTGTACTCATGCGGCTTTCCTTTCCTTGATTAGTATCGGCAGAGAAATTTTTAGAGTCGTTGGTGTAATTAGTTATCGCGGAATTCTGAGCAGCGCCCTGCCGAGCTGCGCGTCTCGTTCATCGTGCGATTCGAGCAAATTTTACCGCGGGAAAAATGGAGACATAACTGTCAGTACTGACAGAATTCATCGGAAGTAGATGCTGAAGGCCGTACACAACACCTCCGCATGCTGGTTGCAAGCGCTATCGTTTGGACAAGCGAGATAAACGCTCAGCACAAATTGTTTTTGAGATGGATTGTCAGGTGTCGGATGGAAGAGTGAAACGGGTCCGATCCTTTTGGCTATCTTGTTTGCTACTTCTGGTCCTTAACGAACCTCACTCCGACATGATTGGTTGCTGTAGTGACCTCACCTTTGCCACGGGTGCCAACCATGTAACGCGTGCAGTATTGATCTGTGCAAAGAAATGATCCGCCTCGATGCACACGCTTTCTCACACCGGGCTCTGCGGGATCGAATGAAGAGTCTGGACCACGTGGATTGCGCGCTGTGCCGCCTTTAGCTGCCAACTGCTCGTAATAGTCGGGTCGGTACCAATCACTGATCCACTCCCACACGTTGCCCGCCATGTCGTACAGACCATAACCATTCGGAGCAAATGATCGTACTGGTGCGATACCTGCAAAGCCGTCAGCACCCGTGTCTTTCACTGGAAATTTTCCCTGAAAAGTATTGGCCATCGCTTTATCACTTGGACGAAAGTCATCGCCCCAGGAATAAAGCTTTCCTGCTAAACCTCCTCGAGCGGCAAACTCCCATTCCGCTTCGGTAGGAAGACGCTTATCCGCCCACTTCGCATAGGCTACTGCATCGTCGTAGGCGATCTGGACCACCGGATACTTCTCTCGTCCCTTGATAGTGCTATCAGGTCCTTCCGGATGACGCCAGCTCGCACCATTTTGATAACGCCACCATTGAAAGTAATCATTGAGTCCGACAGGTTGGGAAGTAGGAGTGAACACCGATGAACCGGCTACCAGATTCTCAACTGGCGCATCGGGAAACTCTTCCTTTGTTGGTGTGCGCTCGGCGATCGTTATGTAGTGGGTTGCGTTGACGAACTTTTCAAACTCTTCGTTAGTCAACTCAGTTGCATCCATCCAGAACCCGTCTACATAAACGCGATGAACAGGTAGTGCGTCGCGCGTAACACCAGGCAAACCACACATCGATTCGCTCTCGACCGTACTACCCATCGAAAATTCACCACCGGGAATCCAGACCATTCCGTGGGGCACCAGGGTCGGCGCGAGCCCGTTGTTAGAAACTGTGGCTTTGAAGGCGGCGTTATTTGGAGTGGATTCAGCAATGATAGTTTGTGGTTCGCTCGGTGGCTGTTCCTCATGCTTCCTCGAACCGAGGACTTGCCAGATTAGAAAGCTACCTGCGAGCGTCGTCAGCAAAACCGTCAGCCACAGATTTTGAGCTTGGGGCACTCTTGGTTCACTACTGATCTTGGGTTTACCAGGATATATTTTTGCCATCAAGATATTAGCCTCGGAAGCGAGTGCGGTCAGGGGAGGGGCCGTTTTGACGGCGCGGCACTGTGCAATCAACCGTTGTAGTTGCCCTGGTCCACAGTCTTTTTACGTACTAACAAAACGGCTACCAAAAGGATTGTCATCAGGATGTGCAGAACCACTACGGGCCATAACAAGGGGCCGAGAAATTCTCCCTTGCCCGCCACCCAAATCAGATAAGCCGTCATTAAGGCGTTGTAGATCAACATGCCTCGAAAGGGATTGAATGGACCGGGCCAACAGGCAGTGCTTAAAGCAACAAGCGCGATTCCTGTCACGCGGGCCATCACTAACGACACTCCTGAAAATTCGGCGCCGAGAAGCAGACGTCCGATGAGTGTCGGAACAATCAGCAGCCCAGCGCCGGTTGCGGCTTCGGTAATAGCAGCAAGCATGAGCACTCTCTTCATCGCAACTAATCCTTCGCGCGGGCGACAGCTTCGGCCGGAGCCGGAACTTGCTTCGGATCATTTTCGGCCGTCTGTCCGGGTTTGAGATCGAAGGTAACCTTGTCGATTTTGCCGTCGAACTTGAACGGAGGATCGTAGTGATACTCGAGTAGCGCAACACCTGTTCTCGTGTCCCTCCCGATGTCGAAAGACTCGTCCTCAGGGAACGTAACCGGCGTACCGTGCTCGATGGATTTCTTGTCTACTTCATGTCCATCCACGGAGAACACGCCCGTCCCACCTTTGCCCAGTTCCGGACCATCGGACTTGAAGTCGAAGACGATAGTGTGCTTGCCCGCGCCGAGCTCAGATCCCGACCAAGTCGTGCGTTTGAGATCGAGGAAGTTATAGACAAACACAGGCTTGCCCCGACCAAGGCCTACGATGCGAGTGGTGAATACTGCTATGACCAGGCCCGCGGCCAGGATAACGATGAGGTAGCTCACACCCATCGTGATGAATTTCCAATGTCTGATCCGACCAATCCAAACAAGCAGCAATCCAAATAGCAGGACCACGATTCCGATATTTCGAAATACACTTGCTTTGTCCCACCAGTTGAAGCTTCGACTAAGAAACATCGCATAGCCACCGAAGCGCCCGCCGTCGGTAACAATCATGCCCTGGCCGCCGCCTTCCGGTACGTCAACTTCGGCCGTGATGCGGTAGGACTTGTTGAGAATATCAGGCGCTGCGCTGCTCACCACTCCATACAGTTCACCGGAATAGGTGAAGATGGTTCGGCCCACCTTAAGGCTCGGGCGCTCAGTGTTCCAACGTGACAAGGTTGAATTATCGAGTGGCAGTACGTTGTACTTCGCTGCTTCCGAGTAGAAGAGCGCCTGCATCTGTTTGACCTTATCAGGCATTGAGGTGGCAAGGTCCCTGGATTGGGTTGGGTCGTCCATAACATTATAGAGTTCCCAATTGTAGCCAGTGATCACATCGGGAGGTGTCTTGGTGCTCATCTCCCAAGGCAGCGTAGCCGGCGTTGTGGCTGCCACCCAGCCATTGTCATAGATGGCTCGATTACCCAGCATCTCAAAGTATTGAGTTGTGTGCTTAGTTGGCGCATTGGCATTCGCTTTATCCCACGTGTAAGCCATGCTAGTGCCTTCAATCGGACTCTGCGTGATGCCGTTGATCGTCGTGGGCGCCTGAATGCCGGTCGCTTCGAGAATGGTAGGCACGATGTCGATCACGTGGGAGAACTGATTGCGAATGCCACCCACGTCGTTAATGTGGCCCGGCCACGACATCGCAACACCTTGCGACGTCCCACCGAAGTGTGAAGGAACCTGTTTCGTCCACTTGAACGGTGTGTCCATGGCCCACGCCCACGGGGCTGCAAAGTGCGGGAACGTCCGTTCCGATCCCCAGAAGGGATACCAGAGAAGTTGATCTTTGACCGGCACTGGAATGCCATTGAAGGTAGTGAACTCATTCGGTGTTCCATTGAGCATGCCTTCGGCACTCGCGCCGTTGTCGCCACCGATGTAAATGATCAAGGTGTTGTCGAGTTCACCTAAGTCTTGGACACTCTGGATGACCCGCCCAATCTCATTGTCAGCGTAGGCGAGGTATGCTCCATAAACGTCTGCTTGCTTAATAAAGAGTTTCTTCTCTTCGAAACTAAGTGAATCCCATTCGGGTAGTGACTTGGGCCACTCAGTCAGTTGGGCATTCTGAGGCATGATGCCGAGACGTTTCTGATTGGCGAAGATTTTCTCGCGCACCTTGTTCCAGCCCTCGTCGAAGAGATGCATATCGCTGATCTTCTTGATCCACTCTTCAGTCGGATGATGAGGAGCATGGGTGGCACCTGGAACGTAATAAATAAGCCAGGGCTTACTGGGAGCGACCTCTTTGAGCTGCTTCATATAGCCAATCGCTTCGTCAGCCATGGCCGTTTCCAGGTTCCAACCCGGATTGCCCTCGAACGGGTAGATCGCGGTTGTATTGCGGTACAGGTTTGGCTGCCACTGACTGGCATCGCCACCGACGAATCCATAGAAGTATTCGAAGCCCATTCCGTTGGGCCATTGATTGAATGGGCCGGCCTGACTCGATTGATAAGACGGCGTGTTGTGGTCTTTGCCAAACCAGGAAGTGGCGTAGCCGTTCTCCCTGAGGATGGTGCCGATAGTACTTTTCTCAACCGGGATGATTGAGTCGTAACCGGGATAACCCGTGGCTATTTCACCTACCACTCCCGAACCGACCGAGTGATGATTGCGACCGGTGATCAGCGCCGCTCGTGTCGGTGAGCAGAGCGATGTCGAATGAAAGTTCGTATAACGCAACCCGGCATTCGCGATCCGATCCATCGCCGGAGTAGGTATCACACCACCGAAAGTGCTTGGTGCACCAAACCCCTGGTCATCCGTCATGATGAGCAACACGTTAGGGGCGCCCTTGGGAGGAACAACGCGCGGCGCCCACCACGGCGTCGACTCAGAAGCCTTTTGTTTTATCACGCCGCCGAATTTCGGGTTGGGCCCAGGTACTTGTTTCGGATCTAAAGTCGTGGTGCCACCTGGCGAACCAGAACCCCCATTCGACTGTTGGGCAAACACTGAAAAAGTGCTGACAACTAAAATTGTAATCAACACTGACCAAGCGATTGAGGTTCTAATTGAATGCATGCTCTGTCTCCCTTAAACGCCTGACTCACCAAAAGGGGCACAGTCCGCGACGTTGAACTAATTGAATTCCCACCTTAGAACTCAGAGACCTTCGTTACTGTGGTCCAAACACCGATGACAATCATTGCGTTTTGACTTGGGTGATCTCATTTGTCTGACGAAGTTAGTGGTCCTCTGTTTTCGATCCTTACTGAGGATCTCAACCCAAGAACTTCCCGAAACGTCGAGTTTCAAATTCGAAACCCAACCTATATGAACCGTGTGCTGATTGGATAGCTGTCAGTTCTAGCAGGTACGGCGCTCGAGTGATTGTGGTCTTGGTTTGCGGTCACTTTGTGAGGTGCCCGGTTCTCAGGCACTGAACCCGATCATTTAGCCCGTTTGCTGACAAACGGACGTACTCGCGATCAAAAGAGCTTCTTACTTCGAGTGGAGTTGGAGGTCATGCTCGAGATTGGCCTGTCAACACTGTCAGTTACGTCTTCGCCTCATCAAAAGTCGATTTCGGCGGTAACGAGTTTCGTGTTTAGTTCGTGTGATTTCGTGGATCTTTCCTTTGTCCAGAAAACTAAAGGACGATCCACGAAGTCACACGAACCAACAATAATCAAAACATTCCTGCCTCGAGCTAGATTCGACTTTTGAGGCAAAGCTGCTTGCGTGGTTAATCGCTACACAGATCAAACTCTACCAACTTTGTCTGTTGAAACAGGTCGATCCCTCAAGTAAATCTAAGGTGACTATGGCTATTGTCAGGTTAAGGGAAACCGATACCGGGCCAACACCACCGACACATTGTCAATTCCGCCACCACTCAATGCGAGCTTGATTAATGAATCGCATGCCACCTTTGAGGAACTTGTCCGACTCAGCACCGAAGAAATAGTCTCCGTCGACACCATCTCAGTCAGACCGTCAGTACACAGCAGGACCTGATCATTATTCATTAGTGTGAAACGAAGCACTTGAGGATCGGTCTGTTGATCGGTTGCGCCAAGTGCCGCCGTAAGCACGTGATGAAGAGTTTTAATCGAGTCGTCGTCAGGATTACTGATGCCCGCGTCGACCAGGGCCTGGGCCAATGTATGATCTTTCGTCATCTGATGGAGCGAGTTGTTCCTCATGAGGTAGGCCCGTGAGTCTCCGATGTGTCCAATCATAAGAGTCGAACCAAGACTTAACGCAACAGTCAACGTTGTACCCATTCCGACTACCGTGTTGTCGTGCTCAGCTTGCTCGCGTAACGCATTGTCGACCTGCCGAAAGCGTTGAGTAATACGTTGCATGACTGTGTTTTGGTCCTGCCGGCGGTTAAGTTTCAATATCCAATCAGGAGTGTTCAATACCAGTTCTACCATTTTGCAAAGGGCCATCCGGCTTGCAATTTCACCTGCTTCCAAACCACCCATGCCGTCAGCTACCAGCAAACCATAGCCGGTTTCATCAGCGCGAGGATCAAGGAGTTCTTGTTCAAGATTCGTGCAGATGGTTTCCAAGGATCGTTGAAACTTAACAGCGAGAAAGTGATCTTCGTTGTTGTCTCGAACGAGGCCGCAATGTGTTGCTCCCGCGATATCGACCGCTACCTGTGACGATTTTGGGTCGTCAGGTGAGGTGAGAGTGTTTCCTGACGGGGAGAAATTGGGCGGGTCGTGTTTGGGCTCGAAATCTTGATCTCGGTTCATCGAGTTGTCCTTAATGAATCTGCGTGGTGTGAATAGCCATCGCTCTGGAACTATCTCACGCTCGACATCTGGTCCAAGTTGTGGCGCGACAAACAGAAGGATCACCAACGCCTTGAGATTGGCATCACTCGTTGCTGGTAGGCGATGTTAGTCCCATTTAACTTCGCCCTGAGCTGATGCCAATCAAAAAGCGCTTCTTAGCCATCATCGTTTGGCTAATTCACTTCATCACTCTCAACGCCTCACGCTGATGTTCGTAAGGGTCCCTTCTCGCAGTCTAGTGAGATTAAGGCAAGCGGACCACTGGCAAAAGGAACAGGATTCTAACCGCTAGTCTTTAACGGGTACGAAAATGCTCAACCAACACTCACCATCGAGTAACGCGCTGGGCGCAGCTGCGAACATCATTCTTCCCGCGCGTAAAGCGAGTCTGGGTTTCAAGTACTTCAAAGAGTTTGTCAATCGATCTACTGTTGAGGGCTACTCGATTTAGATATACGGTGCGATCACTTTCTAAACGGAATCAAGATTGACCCCACGGGAAGATCTTCTAAGACCACGACAAGCTAAAGCATATCGGACACAGCGTATACGCAGAGACGCCGAGAAGAAGCCAACTCCAATATTCTGTCAGTATTGACAGTTATCCCAACAACTCAACGCTGCTATTTTGAACTTCACATTTACGAGTTTAGTTTTTGATCCACGCCGAAGCAGACGTGAAACAGACGTCCTTAGGACTGGTTGTACCCTCTTTTTTGCGCGCTTTCCGTCGTGGTCGCTGGATTGATCAAAGGACGTTTAGTTTTGCAAGAACAGCAAGCAAGGCAGCGAGCGAACCGAACAGGAGTCAATAAAAGCCTATGAAGACAAGATTCATCTTTGCCGCATTGATAGTCGCGCTCTCGCTCACGTCTGTCCACGCGCAGACGGA
>Ga0068864_100005060_pt1 | contig 10797 bp, 10 predicted proteins | sample KBSSwiS72_FD_66586 | JGI IMG/M metagenome (GOLD analysis project Ga0068864, IMG submission 66586) | Switchgrass rhizosphere microbial communities from Kellogg Biological Station, Michigan, USA - KBS Switchgrass S7-2 | ecosystem: Host-associated > Plants > Roots > Rhizosphere > Soil ...
TTCGATCACGGCTGGGCCGACGCGTGGGAGCGGGCCGGCGGGCAATATTATCCCAAGCTCCAGGTCGCAGTGCCGTTTACGCCGGTGCCCGGACCTCGGCTTCTCGGATTCCGGCCGCAGCAGCTCCTAGCGGCGATCGAAGCGGTGACGGTGCAGAACGGGTTGTCATCGGCGCACATGACCTTCATCGACGCCGCAGGCGCCGCAGAGGCCGAGCGGCGCGGCTGGCTCATCCGTCATGGCGTTCAGTATCACTGGTTCAACCGGAGCTACGCATCGTTCGAAGAATTCCTCGCGACGCTTAGCAGCCGAAAGCGCAAGACGCTGCGCAAGGAGCGCGAAGCCGCGATTGAGGGCCTGGAGATTCGAATCCTGCGTGGCGCGGAGATCGGTGCCGAAGAGTGGGACGCGATGTGGGCCTTCTATCAGGACACCGGCTCACGGAAGTGGGGACGGCCCTATCTCACGCGCGAATTCTTCGATCTCGTCGGCAAGAGCATGGGCGACAAGGTTCTGCTGTTCCTCGCCTGCCGCAACGGGTCGCCGATTGCGGGCGCACTCAACTTCGTCGGGGCCGACACGCTCTACGGCCGCTACTGGGGCACGGTCGACGAGGTGCCGTTCCTGCATTTCGAGCTCTGCTATTACCAGGCGATCGAATGGGCGATCGACCACAAGCTTGGCTGCGTTCAGGCGGGCGCGCAGGGCGAGCACAAGGTTGCGCGCGGCTATGAGCCTGTGATCACAAGCAGCGCTCACTTCATTCCGAACAAGAGCTTCCGCAACGCCGTGGCCGACTTCCTCGAAGCCGAGCGCGCGGCGGTTGCGAGTGAGGCCGAGTGGCTTCGCGAGGACCTGCCCTACCGCTCCGCTTCTTCGGAGTAGAGCGCGACTGTCCGGCCGCTCGCGTCGGCCATCCCGCGGTACATGCCCGGCGTCGTGAATCCCCATGCCGCGTCGCCGTCCGGCGCGACGGCGATCAGTCCGCCCTTGCCGCCGAGCTCCGCGATGTCGGCGAGCACCGCGTCTACCGCCTCCTGCAGCGGCTGCCCGCCAAGGCGCATGCGCTCGGCAACCTGATGCGCGGCGACGGCGCGAATGAAATATTCGCCCGAGCCGGTGGCGGACACTGCAGCCGAACGGTCGTCTGCGTAGGTGCCGGCGCCGATCAGCGGCGAGTCGCCGACGCGGCCCCAGCGCTTGGCGGTCAGGCCTCCGGTCGAGGTCGCCACCGCCACATGGCCGTCGACGTCGACCGCGACCGCGCCGACGGTCCCGTACTTGATCTCGTCGTCGAAGCCGTCGGACGCGAGCAGCTCGTCGAGCTGGCGGCGGCGCTCGGGAATTTCGAACCAGCTGTTCTCGACCTGCTCGAAGCCGTGGTCGCGCGCGAAGTCATCGGCGCCGTGGCCCGACAGGAACACGTGCGGGCCATCGTCAAGGAGCCGCCGCGCGAGGCTGATAGGCGCGCGTGTCGTGCGCAGGCCGGACACGGCGCCGGCGCCGCGCGTGCGGCCGTCCATGATCGCGGCGTCGAGCTCGATGCAGCCGGTCGCCGTCAGAACGCTTCCCCGCCCCGCGTTGAAGCAACTGTCTTCCTCCAGCACGCGGACTGCCGCTTCGACGGCGTCGATCGCGCGCTCGCGCTTCTCGAGGATCTCCGAGCCCGCCGCGAGCGCGGCTTCAAGGCCCGCGCGCGCGCACCGTTCCTGCTCGGGCGGGAGGCGCCCCGGCCGCATCGAGCCCGCCCCACCGTGAACCACCAGACGCCAACGTGTTTCGCTCATGCGCGGCCCATAGCGGCCCCTTCCGAGAGGCGCCAGTTGACGGCGGCGCTTCGTACATATAATTATGATATCAAATTAAGGAGCGCAGAGAGATGACCGACGGAAAAGTCATTGCACTGACAGCAACGAGCGAGCGCGAGGCTGCGACCTCGAGCGGCTACGTCATGCTGATCGTCCTGCTGCTGGCGGTTCTTGCAGATGTCTATGCGATCGGCTCGCTGCCACGCGGCCCGGGCGGCACGCTCAACGTGGTGATTCTGATCGCTTCCACGATCGTCTTCATTCTCGTGATGCCGGGCTTCTACATGCTGCAGCCGAACCAGGCCGCTGCGATCACCTTGTTCGGCGAATATCGTGGGACCGACCGGGTGACCGGCCTGCGCTGGACCTGGCCGTGGATGGCGAAGAAGAAGGTGTCGGTCCGCGCCAACAACTTCATCTCCGACAAGATCAAGGTGAACGACCTTCGGGGCAACCCGATCGACATCGCCGCGCAGATCATGTGGCGAGTCGTCGACACCGCGCAGGCCCTGTTCGACGTCGACGACTACAAGCAGTTCGTCCGCGTCCAGGTCGAGGCCGCGATCCGGACCATTGGCTCGCGCTACCCCTATGACGACTACACCCATCAGGAAGTGACGCTTCGCGGCAATCATGACGAGGTCGGGGTCGAGCTTCGGAAGGAATTGCAGGAGCGGCTTTCAGTCGCCGGGATCACCATCGACGAATGTGGGTTCACCTATCTCGCCTACGCAACGGAAATTGCGAACGCGATGCTCCGCCGGCAGCAGGCCCAGGCAGTGGTCGCCGCGCGTCAGACTTTGGTCGAAGGCGCGGTCGGCATGGTCGAGATGGCGCTGGCCGCATTATCCGAGAAGAACGTCGTCCACCTAGATGACGAGCGCCGCGCGGCCATGGTCTCCAACCTGATGGTCGTGCTGTGCGGCGAGCGCGACACGCAGCCTGTCGTCAACACTGGCACCCTCTATCAATAAGGAGCGGGCGCGTGCCCGATGCCGAGCGAAAGGCCTATCCGCTGCGCGTCGACCCGGCGCTGTGGGCGGCGGTCGAGCGCTGCGCTGCGGCGGACCTCCGAAGCGTCAACGCGCAGGTCGAATGCCTGCTTCGCGAGGCGCTCGCGGGCCGCGGTGTGAAGCTGAAAGCGCCGGCACCGCGCAAGCGCGGCCGGCCGCCGAAGGAGAAGAGTGATGAGTGACGGCCCCGAATGGTTTGCACCCAAGCGCTACGGTTATGGCGCCGGTTTACCGATCAGTTGGCAGGGCTGGCTGGTCCTCTCCGTGTTCCTTGGCATTTGCTTCGTCGTGAGCATCGCATTCAAGGACCGCCCGCTCGTCACCGTCGCGATCATGGCGCCGGTGATCGCGACATTCCTCGTCATCGTTGCCCGCACCACGAAGGGCGGCTGGCGCTGGCGCTGGGGGGAGGAGGACTGATGATCGGATTTGCAGCGCTAGCCTACTGAGAGATCGCGCTGCTGATTGACGAGCTGCCACTCGTCGAGGTCCGCCAGCATGATCCGGCCGGCCTGTTCCGCCAGGTCGGCGGCGCGGGACAAAGTGACGTCGTTGCGCAGTTCCTCGTCGATCTGGCGGAGCGTGTTGGAGGTCGACATGGACCGCACCGCATCGCCGCCAAAATCGGCCTGGAAGCGAATCCCGAACACGGCGGTGCCGAGCGCGGGGAAGCCGGCCGAGACGAGCGTGAACCAGTTGCCGAAGGTGTTTATGAAAGCGAAGTTGCCGGCATAAGCGATGATCGTTGCGACCGAGACGACGAGCGTCGCGACGAACAGCGTGGTGCCGACCTGTTCCAGGCGATGGTCGAGCTTCTTGATCTGTTCGGCGTGGCGCTCGTGGTACGAGACTTGCGGTTCGACCTCATGCTCGGCGATTGCGCAGCCGAGACGAGCAGCGGAACGCGCGTCGATAGCACCGGACGGGCACCCCATCGCGCGCCAGATGCCACCCGCATACCATTCGATCCAGCGGTTCGGGATCGGATTCGTCTCCGTACCCGGCGGATCAGGTGACGCGATTCCGAGCAGCTTCAAGGTGCGCATCGGGCGCAGCCGTTCGGCGAGCTGGCGATAGTCCAGCCAGCGGCGATGCCACTCCTGCTTCGTGCCGATGTGCGCATTGAGGATGATGGCGATCGTGATCAGCATCTCCAGCACCGCTTCCTCGAGCTTCAGGTGCGGCGCCATGAACGCCGCAAGGCCGAGACAAACGGCCACTCCGCCGAGCACAAAATTGAAGATGTGGCCGCTGCGATACGTCTGCGCGAAGTGCGTCGCGAGCCGGTCCGCCCAGCTATATGCGTTCTCCAGCAAATCGATGGGCGCGAGGAGGTTGTGCGCATCGGCGCAGCCCGCGCGATATCGCTGCCATTCGTCGTGAATCTGCGCCGCATGATATTGATCGGAATAGGTACGCGGCTTGAATTGCTTCACGCCGGTGGCGGCGAGCAGCAGAGGATATTCAATCCGCAGCCCGAAGTGCCGGAGCTGTTCGCGGGCGAAGGCGCGGAGAAATCGTTGCTCCTGCTCGTCGAACGGGGGCATGAGGAGACCGGTCAGAAGCGCATCGACGCTCTCCCGATCGAGCGCCCGGGCAACGCCGGCATCGTCGGCCACCGTGACCACTGTCGGATCGAAGGCCGCCCAGAGAACGCGTGCGTCTTCGTCGGTCTCGAGCGGGACATGGATGATCGCGGTGCCTCTCGTCAGCGCGACCTGAACGACTTCCCCCGTCCCGCCGCGGCCGCGCGGCGGCTTGCCGTCCCAGACGGCGATGAGAATGTCGCAATGCGCCACCGTGGCGCGGCCGGTCATGATGTAGGCGTCGAGGCTGTCGTCGGGATCGCCGGGTAATTCGAGCACGCATGTTGCGCGCGCCAGCAGAGCATCGAACCGCTCGCGAGCGCCATGGTTGCTGATGCTGTCGCGGTAAATATGGCGCGCGAACGGGAGTACTGCCTGGAGCTCCCAGCCGAGCTCGAGCGCGAGCTCGGCGGCGATCTGGTCGGCGCCGTCGGCGATCGGCGACACGAAGCGAAGCCGCGGCGGTCCGGGCGTAAAGCAGTCCCGCTCGTCCTCCAGCAGCGCCCGGCCAGAATCAGCGAGCAGCAGCAGCGTTTCCCGGATACGCTCGCGGAGGCGCTCGACGTCGCCTTCGGCAAGAACCTCCGCGCGGTGACCGGTGACCCCGACCGACAGGACGAACGGTACAAGCGGCGGTCCGCGCGAGCCCGCGGCCGCAGCTTCTCGAACCTCAAGAACCGCGGCCGGAGCGTCCACCGTTCAATCCTCGGCCGCGATCAGTGGTTGATGATGATCGGGTCCAAATCCTTCTTCTGCTTGCCGTAGGTGAAGTTCAAGCGATAGCCGATGGTTTCCGCCGCACCGTTATTGTCATCGATGGTGAGCAACGTGTCGGTGCAGGATTCCACCGTGAGCGCGGCGCAATTCTTTCCCGATGCAGGGCAGTTGTTGCCTGTCGCATAGTAGACGGGATCGCTCGTGTTGAATGTGGTCGGGCCGTTCGACGTTTGATCAACCAGCGCAATTGCGATCTGGTTCTGGCCGCGAGGCACTTCGATGGTCTGGGGCGAAATTGACGCCGACCATTTGCCATCGGCGTCGGTTGCGGTGACTGTTGCATTGATCTTCGGCATTGTCTGCACCCTTTCATCCTGTAGTCGCGCGGCCAGCGGGGTGGAGCGTGCAACTGATGCTTGATCGATCAGTGGTTGATGATGATGGGATCCCAGGTAAGGGCCGTCGTCCCTCCGTCCGTGAACCTCAAACTATAGTGCACGATGGGATCGGTCCCTGCGTCGGCCGTGACAGTGAGCGTCTGGCCATCGGCGCTGACGACCGCATTCGTGAATTGCGGAATCTGGTTGCCCTTCTTGGGGCATCCATCGACCACTGAGCAGAACGGATAGCTCGCCTCTGGCACAAAGCTCAGCCCGCTGACATTCCCAGGCACCAGCTGGAACGTCATGGTGTGGGAACTGCCGTCGCTCAGCTCGATCACGCCGCCGTTCACAGCCGAACCGGTTATTGCGCAGGCAAGTTGCGTCCCATGCCTCTCGAGAGGCTCGATCTGAAAATCGACGCTTGTCATTTGCGGCCTTGCCGCCGCTCGGCGTTCTTTAGGCCGACCTTTGTCCAGTACCGTCATTATCATGCCCTCCTTGCTCTTCTTCTTCTTCTTCAGGTCCTTCCGATGTCAGGCAGCCGGTATCCGATGGCCGCAAGTCTCTGTTCGAGTTTCCGCGCCTCTTCCGTCCGTCCCACTCGAGCCAGGACGATCGCATGCTCACGCATCTCAGTCGGACGCTCGGCGTCGACGTGAGGCAATGATTGCACGGCAGCTGTCCACGCTGCGGCGGCACCCCTGCTGTCACCGGCGCCTTTGCGCGCATCGCCCAGAAGGCGGTATGCCCCCGCGACGTCGAATGCGTCGCGTGCCCGGTCCACGGAATTCTCCAACCGTCCGACCGCAACCGCCCTTTCGGAAGCGCTCGCTGCATCCTCGTATCGGCCGGCGGCGTAAGCGATGTAGCCCCGCATCATCCAGCATTCCTGCATCGCCGTCCGCCAGTCCGCGCTGCTCGGATCTTTCTTCAGAAGGCCGGAAATGATGCCGCAGCTAGCTTCGTTCTGCGCCGTCGCCTCATCAGCCTTGCCGGAAACGAGGAGCAGATAGGCGAAGATGCTTTTCGCCTGCGCGTTTAGCTCCAGCCATTTGCTGTTGTCCGGCTCTATGCGTGTCAGCGCGTCGCCTTGCGGCGCAGCGATGTTCATATGCTGGATCGCGAGGGCCAGTTGGCCTCGCATTGCGTAGAGGAACGCCAGCTTGCGTTCTGCCGTGACCAGCCTCCAGCGGTAGGCAACATCGGCGCCCTTCGAGATTAGGGAATTGAGCAGAGCCACATGACGCTCGCGCAGCGCGACGGCCTTGTTCAGATGTCCCGCGTCGCGTTCGGCATCTGCCGACCAGGCGTAGGATTCGACCAGCGACTCCTGATAATCGCGATTGTTCGGATCGAACGTGCTGAGCGCCTCGATCGCCCGAAGCGCCTGCTCGTTGAGCGAGGCTGCCTCTGCGAAGTGGCGCTGAGCAAGCCGGACCGATCCGAGGTTGGCGAGGGAATTTTGCTGCTCCATCCGCCATTTCATGTTGTTCGGGTCCAGCGCGACCATGCGGTCTGCGAGCTGCCTATATTCGCCGAACCGCGCGGCTGCCTCGTCGAGCCGCCCTCGTGCATAGGCGATGGCGCCAACGTAGAAGACGTTCTGGGCGTGATCGAACAAGCGCTCAGGATCGTTGGGCTTCCGGCGTATCGCTTCGGCCGTCCCCGCCATCGACTCCCGGTAGAGGCGTAGCGCGCTGTCGGTGTTCCCACGTTGCGTCGCGACGTCCGCCATCAGGCTTAGCGCCTGCGAACGCTGCACCAAGGCGGCGTCGGGGAGGTCGTTGATCGACTCGTGCTGGTAATAAGCGAGCACCTTGCCGCCGACGCCGTCGAGCGCATCGAGCTTCCCGATCGGCTCCAGCTTGTCCTTGAGGTCGCCGAGCATGAAGCTGATCAGGCCTTCCGCCTGGCGGCGCTGGTCGCGGGCGGCGTCCCGCGCCTGGATCGCCGTGACGGCGAGCGTGCTCGTCACGGCCATTCCCGCAAGCGAGGCGGCGGCAATGAAGGCGAGCTGCCGGTGATGCCGAGTCTGTTCGCGTTGCACGAGCTCGTCGAGCCCGACGCCGAGCATTCCGCCGACGAGTTTGAGGAAGGCCAGCCTCCTTCCCTCGGCGCTCTCCCGGAAATCGGCGGCGAGCGGTTCGGCGCGTTTCGCGGTGCGATGCCCTCGCCGATCGTATTTGTAGCGGAGGGCGACCGGGAAGCACTCCTCGTCCTCGCGCCCAGGAATGTCGCTGGCGAATGGCTCTCCGGCTGCGACCGCCGCGAGCACGCAACCCTCGGGACGGGTGCGCTTGAACGATTCGATCTCGAGATTCATCCAGCGCGACTTGGCCGCCCTCGGCGAGCAAAGGACGATGAGGAACTGCGACGCGGCGAGGGCCGCCTCGATCTCCACTGCGAGATCGTCGCCGGCGGAAAGGTCATGCTGGTCGCGGAAGATCGGGCTCAGCCGGCGCGGAACCACGCCGGTGGCGGTGAGCTTTCCGGCGAGCGCGTGCGGCACTCGAAACCGTTCGAGCTCGCGGTGCAGCCAGTCCGCAAGCTCCTTGTCCTGGTGGCTGTAGCTGAGGAATGCGTAGTAACGGGTGCGCAGCCGGGGGGCTCGTCCCGCGCCCGGTTCGGGCGAAGGCGTCCCATCAAACCCCGGCAGTCGGGCAAGCTTGGCCATAGGCCGCCCCCAGCGAGTCCGGTTAACGCCGTTAACACAAGGGAATAAGCCGGGCGAATCTTGGTTGGCGGTTTCGCGTGCCGAGCGAACGCCCTATATGCGCCCACAAGAGGTATTCATGTCTTCCATCCGTCCCTGGCGCGATATCGAGCGGCGCAAGTCGCGGCAGATCATGGTCGGCTCCGTCCCGGTAGGCGGAGACGCGCCGATCAGCGTCCAGACCATGACCAACACGCCGACCGAGGACGCACGCGCGACGATCGACCAGATTCGCCGCTGCGAGGATGCAGGCGCGGACATCATCCGCGTGTCCTGCCCCACGGCGGAGGCAACCGCTTCGCTCAAGGAGATCGTCCGCGCGGCGAGCGTGCCGATCGTCGCCGACATCCATTTCCACTACAAGCGCGCGCTCGAGGCTGCAGACGCCGGCGCTGCGTGCCTCCGGATCAACCCGGGCAATATCGGCTCCGAAGAACGGGTCCGCGAAGTCATCGCCGCCGCGCGAGCGAACGGCTGCGCGATCCGCATCGGCGTCAACGCAGGCAGCCTCGAAAAGGACCTGCTCGAAAAATATGGCGAGCCGTGCCCCGAAGCGCTGGTCGAGAGCGCGCTCGACCATATCCGGATCCTCGAGGACCACGGCTTTCGAGAATACAAGGTCGCGGTGAAGGCCAGCGACGTGTTCCTCGCCGTCGCCGCCTACCAGCAGCTGGCGGACCAGGTGGATTGCCCGCTGCACCTCGGAATCACCGAGGCCGGCGGTCTGATCGGCGGCACGGTGAAGTCGGCGCTCGGGATCGGCAATTTGCTGTGGGCGGGCATCGGCGACACCATCCGCGTTTCGCTATCGGCCGAGCCCGAGGAAGAGGTTCGCGTCGGCTACGAGATCCTCAAAAGCCTCGGCATCCGCAGCCGCGGCGTTCGCGTCGTTTCGTGCCCGAGCTGCGCGCGTCAGGGCTTCGACGTGATCCGCACCGTCGAGGCGCTCGAGCAAAGGCTGCAGCACATCAAGACGCCGATGTCGCTCAGCGTCCTCGGATGCGTGGTCAACGGCCCTGGCGAAGCGCGCGAGACCGACATCGGCATCACCGGCGGCGGCAACGGCAAGCATATGGTCTATCTGTCGGGCGTCACCGACCATCATGTGCAGGACGCCGACATGATCGACCATATCGTGAAGCTGGTCGAAGCGAAGGCCGCGGAGCTCGAAGCCGAAGCGGCGCAAGAACGGACCCTCGACGCCGCCGAATAGTCGTCTAAGCGGCGCGGGTGCGCCGTCTCGACCATCCCATCCAGGCTTTCATCGCCGCGCTCGGCGCGGTCGCGGTGCTGTCGATCATGGACGCGGTGATGAAGCATCTCGTGCTGGCGATCGGGATCATCGCCGTCAGCATCTGGCGCGCTGTCGCGAATTTGGTGATCAGCGGCGGGCTCTACCTCCCGCGGCGGCTGCCTTGGCCAAGCCGCAAGATTCTCCGGATCCACGTCACTCGAAGCGTGGTCGTGACGGTGATGGCGGTGCTGTTCTTCTGGGGCATCGGACGCGTGCCGCTCGCGCAGGCGATCGCGCTGACCTTCATCGCGCCGCTGATCGCGATGGTGCTGTCGCCGTTGCTCCTCAAGGAAACGTTGAGCGGCCGGTCCATCGCGGGCGCCGTGGCGGCCTTCGTCGGCGTCATCATTATCGTGCTCGGGCAGGCACGCGCCGAGGTCCGTCCGGACGTGTTGCTTGGCATCGCAGCGATCCTCGGCTCGGCCTTATGCTATTCGGTGAACATCCTGATGATGCGTTGGCAGGCGCTCGCCGCGAAGCCACTGGAGATCAACTTTTTCCAATCGCTGGTCGTGATGTTGCTGTGGATAGCGGCGATGGGCGTTGCGGGTATTCCCGCATGGCCGCATGGGCAGATCGGATGGATCGTGCTTGCCTCGATCCTCTCGACCGCTGGCAGCTTGCTTTTCGCCTGGGCCTACGCGCGCGGCGAAGCGGCCTATCTTGCGGTGACGGAATATAGCGCCTTCCTGTGGGCCTCAGCGCTCGGCTGGCTCATCTTTCAGGAGCGGGTCTCGTTCTACACGCTCGCCGGCGCGGTCCTGATCGTAGGCGGTTGCCTCATCGCGGCGCGCCGCAAGATTGAAGCGCCTCCGGAGATCGACGTCGCGGCCTAGCTGCTGCTTCCCAGCACGTTGATGGTGAAGGCGAGCACGCCGATGTTGAAGGCGAACGCGGCGAGGCAATGCACCGTCACGACCTTGCGGATATGTTGGCTGGTGACCTGCACGTCCGACGTCGCGAAGGCCATTCCGCAGGTGAAGGCGAAATAGACGAAATCCCAATAGGCCGGCACCTTCGTGCCGGGGAAATCGAAGCCGAGGCAGCCCCGCTCCGGATGGCGGTAGGCGAGATGCGCATAGTGGATCGCGTAAATCATGTTGCTGAACAGCCAGGCCAGCGCCAGCGTCACGATGATCAGCGCCTTCGTAAAAGGCTGCGGATTGTGGCCGATGACCTCGGCCGCGATGGCGACGAACAGGACGCCCATCACGACCCCCGTGATTGCGAGCAGGACTCGACGATTGGCGTCGTTGGACGCGGCATGCTTGCTGATGACGGCT
>Ga0068864_100005078_pt1 | contig 10781 bp, 10 predicted proteins | sample KBSSwiS72_FD_66586 | JGI IMG/M metagenome (GOLD analysis project Ga0068864, IMG submission 66586) | Switchgrass rhizosphere microbial communities from Kellogg Biological Station, Michigan, USA - KBS Switchgrass S7-2 | ecosystem: Host-associated > Plants > Roots > Rhizosphere > Soil ...
GCCGGGTGCGGCCCGGCCGGCCACGGCGGTCATGTTCGCCAGCACCGGCGGCGCGAGCTGATCCAACGGACGGGAGACGGCACCGGCGGCGAACCCGTCGACCAGGATCCCCAGTAGGGCCAGGCTGACCCGGCTGCCTGGCTCAAGCGTGTCCGGCGGCGCGACGTAGCCCGGGACGGGGCTGCCGTAGGTGAGCGCGTACTCGTGCGGGTGTGCGATGGCCCAGTCGCGCACCGCCCGGCCGAGCGCGCAGAACCGGCCCAGCAGGTCCTCGCGCGGCACCGAAGCCTCCGCGGACTCCGCGGCCTCGCCGAGACTGGTGTACGCGTCGATGATCAGCGCGGTGAGCAGGTCGTCGCGGCTGGGCACGTACCGGTAGATCGCCGAGGAGACCATCCCCAGGTCGCGCGCGACCGCGCGCAGGGACAGGTTGGCCGCCCCGCCCTCGGCCAGGTGCCGGCGCGCGGTCGCCTTGATCTCCTCGGTCATCTCGGCCCGGACGCGGTCTCGTAGCCGCCGTGCGGTCGTCGCCACATGACGAGTATTGCAGAGCACTGCTCTTGACAGGAAGCGCTAGTCCGAAGACTATGGAACCGAAACGAGAGCAGTGCTCTCCACGAAGAATTGGGGACGAGAGATGGCACACCACGTGATCGTCGGAGCCGGACCGGTCGGCACCGCCACCGCGCAGCACCTGCTCGAGCTGGGCCACCAGGTCACGGTCGTCACGCGCAGCGGGACCGGGCCCGAGGGCACCCGACGGGTCGCGGCCGACGCCGCCGACAAGGACCGCCTGACCGAGATCGCCCGCGGCGCGGAGGCGATCTACAACTGCGCGAACCCGCGTTACCACCGATGGCCGACCGACTGGCCCCCGGTCGCGTCCGCCATGCTCGCGGCCGCCGAGACGACCGGCGCCGGGCTGGTCATCATGAGCAACCTGTACGGGTACGGACCGGTGAGCGGCGCGATGACCGAGGACCTGCCGCTCGCGGCGAAGACCGTCAAGGGCGGGGTACGGGCACGGATGTGGCGCGACGCGCTTCGGGCCAGCGAGCAGGGTCGGGTCCGGGTCACCGAGGCGCGGGCAAGCGACTTCGTCGGCCTGGGCGCCCGGTCGGTGATGAGCGAGATCGTGCTGCCGCGGGTCCGCGCAGGCAAGCGGGCGTTCGCGCCGCTCGACTTCGACCAGCCGCACAGCGTGACCTACACCGGAGACGCGGGCCGGCTGCTCGCCGTACTGGGGACGGATGAGAGGTCGTGGGGTCGGGTCTGGCACGTACCGACGGCACCGGCCACGACGCTTCGCGGCGTCGCGGCGACGTACGCGGAGCTGACGGGAGCGCGCAAGCCGAGACTCAGCCGCGTTCCGACCACGGTGATCCGAGCGATCGGCCTGGTGAGCCCCGAGATCCGGGAGACGGTCGAGATGGCGTATCAGTTCGACCGGCCGTTCGTGCTGGACTCCAGCGCCGCCCAGGAGACGTTCGGCCTGCGCCCGACCCCGCTGGCCGACGCGCTACGAACCCTGCTCTGAGTCGTCCTCCCGGGCCAGGCCGTCAAAGTCCACCATGGAGTATCGACGCAGCTTCTCCAGGCGGTGGAACGAGTCGATGACCCGGATCGTGCCGCTCTTGGACCGCATCACGATGGACTGGGTGTAGGCGCCGCCGCCGCGGTAGCGCACCCCGCGCAACAGGTCGCCGGTGGTCACGCCGGTGGCGGCGAAGAACACGTTGTCGCCGTTGACCAGGTCGCGGGTGTGCAGCACCCGGTCCAGGTCGTGCCCGGCCGCGATCGCCCGCTCCCGCTCCGCGTCATCGCGCGGCCAGAGCTTGGCCTGGATCGCCCCGCCGATGCAGGTGAGCGCGCAGGCCGCGACGATCCCCTCGGGCGTACCGCCGACGCCGGCCATCACGTCCACATCGGACTGATCCCGGGCGGCGTAGATGGCGCCGGCGATGTCGCCGTCGCCGATGAAGCGGATCCGGGCCCCGGACTGGCGGACCTCCTCGACCAGCGCGGCGTGCCGGGGCCGGTCGAGGACGCAGACGGTGAGCTCGGAAACGCTGGAACGCTTGACCTTCGCGATGCGGCGCAGGTTCTCGGTGATGCCGGCGTTGATGTCGACGACGTCGGCACACTCCGGTCCGACCGCGAGCTTGTCCATATAGAAGAGTGCGGATGGATCGAACATTGCCCCGCGCTCGGCCACCGCGAGCACCGCGATCGCGTTCGGCATTCCCTTGCTCATCAAGGTGGTGCCGTCGATCGGGTCCACCGCGACGTCGACCTCGGGGCCGCCCTTCCAGTCGCCGACCTGCTCGCCGTTGAACAACATGGGGGCGTTGTCCTTCTCGCCCTCACCGATGACGACCGTGCCCCGCATCGGCAGTGAGTTGATGAGCTGGCGCATCGCGTCGACCGCGGCGCCGTCCCCGCCGTCCTTGTCCCCTCGGCCCACGTATCGACCGGCCGCCATGGCCGCGGCCTCGGTCACCCGGACAAGCTCAAGGGCGAGGTTGCGGTCGAGGTCTTCGGTCCGTCGGGACGCGTACTGGGGGCGGGGCTCGGTCATCATGGCCTCCTCGCGGGCATCGTTGCCTGCAGAAAATCCTGTCAGAACCGGCGTCTGCACACACCTGTTCCGCGGCGCCGGTTGTGTCACAGCAATCCTGGGTACCTGCTGAGGTGAGACTGAGGCTCAACCGTCCTGCGGAGGCGCAAGTGGCACGGACAACCTACGCTCGGGCGGAACAGTTCCCCATCCCCCTTGGAAGGTTTGCAGTGATGAGACGACGGGTGGCGGTCACCGTCGCGGTGCTCGCCGGTATCACGTTGGTGGCCAGTGGTTGCACGACGACCCCGGGATCGGCCGGACCCAGCGCTTCGGCCAGGCCCGCGACCCAGGTCCTCACCGACGCCATCGCGAAGACCAGGGGTCAGAGCTTCACCTACACGCTGACCTATGGAACCCAGGTGACCGCGGACGGCGCGCAGGACGTGGCTGCCGGCAACGGTTCGCGCAACGTGACCTTCACCGACCCGGCCAGCGGCCTCGTGCTGAAGGCGAACCTGGTGATGGTGAGTGGCGGGCTCTACGCGAAGGTGGACCTCGGCGCGGCCGCCCTGCTCGTCCCTGGGCTGGCCGGCGCCACCAACAAGTTCCTGACCCTGGACCCCAAGAAGGTCAACCCGAACGGGCTGGCTGCGGGCCTGCTGCCGACCGCCGATACGGTCACGCCCGACTCGTACCTTGGCGGCGTGGTCACGGCCAACTCGGTCAGCGCGACCCAGGTCACGGGCACGACAGACCTGTCGAAGTCGGCTCCGAAGCTGATCCCGGCGACCTCGATCGCCAAGCTCGACGCCACCTCGAAGGTGGTGCCGTTCACGGCGACGCTGGACGATCAGGGCCGGATCACCAAGGTCGTGCTGAGCCTGCCGAAGATCGAGGCGTTGCCCGCGGCGGACCTGACGGTCAACTACGCCGGATACGGCTCAACGGTGCAGATCACCGCACCGGCCGCGGCGGACACGGTCCCCGCGCCGGATCTGGTCTACAGCTTCCTGCCCTGACGCCCGTGCCGTGACTCAGGGGCAGGTCCGTGGGACCCGCCCCTGGGAGCGTTTCCAGCGTGAGCCAGCCTCAAGGGCCAGCCTCAAGAGCCAGCCTCAAGAGTCGGACGGGCGGGCGGCGTCCAGCCGGGCCCGGGCCCCGTCGAGCCAGCGCTGGCAGATCTCGGCCAGCTGCTCGCCGCGCTCCCACAAGGCCAGCGACTCTTCGAGGGTGCCGGCGCCGGACTCGAGGCGTTCCACGGTTCGGGCCAGCTCGGCGCGAGCGTCCTCATAGGACAGTTCCGGTTCGGTCACGACGTCTCCTCGGTCACGGTGGCGGTGAGCTCGCCGGCGGCGAGGCGGATCCGGAGCTCGTCGCCGGGCGCGACGTCAGATGCGTCGCGCAGCACGGTCGAGCCTCGCCGCACCACCGCGTACCCGCGCTCCAGGGTCGCCGCGGGCGAGAGCGCACGCAGGCGCGCGAGCGTGTGGCTGAGGTCGCTACCGGCACGCTCCAGGCGGTGGGTCAGGGTACGGGCGGATCGGGCGCGCAGCGCGGAAACCTGCTCCGACCGGTGGTCGAGCATCGTCGCCGGGCGGGCCAGCACCGGCCGGCTGCGCAGCCCGTCGAGGCGGTGCTGCTCGCGGTCGAGCAGGCCCCGGATCGAGCGGGACAACCGGGCCCGCGCGGATTCGAGCAGGCGTACCTCGTCGGCCAGGTCGGGCACCGCGCGCTTGGCGGCATCGGTCGGCGTCGATGCTCGTACGTCGGCGACGAAGTCGACCAGCGGAGTGTCGGTCTCGTGGCCGATCGCGGCGATGACCGGCGTACGGCAGGCGAAGACGGCCCGGCACAGCGCCTCGTCGGAGAACGGGAGCAGGTCCTCCACGCTGCCGCCGCCGCGGGCCAGGATGATCACCTCGACGGACGCGTCCCGGTCGAGCGCGCCCAGGGCGTCGATGATCTGCGTGACCGCGTTCGGACCCTGCACCGCGACGTTCTCCACCCGGAACTGGACCGCGGGCCAGCGGCGGCGGGCGTTGTCCAGAACGTCGCGCTCGGCCGCGCTGGCCCGCCCGGTGACCAAACCGACCCGGCCGGGCAGGAACGGCGGCCGCCGCTTGCGGGCGGGGTCGAACAGGCCCTCGGCGGCGAGCAGCTTCTTGACCCGCTCGAGCCGTGCCAGCAGCTCGCCGATGCCGACCTGGCGGACCTCGTCGGCCCGCAGCGACAGCGTGCCCCGGCCGTGGAAGTACTCCGGCCGGGCGTGCGCGACGATGCGGGCGCCCTCCCGCAGGTCGGGGACGCCGGCGTCGAGCACGTCCCGGTGCGCGGTCACGGTGAGGCTGATATCGGCGACCGGATCGCGCAGGGTGACGAAGACCACCTGTGTTCCGGGTCTCCGGACGACCTGCGCCACCTGGCCGTCCACCCAGACCCAACCCAGCTTGCCGACCCAGGCGCCGATCTTCTGGCTCACCACCCGGACCGGCCACGGGGTCTCCGCGGAGCTGCGCGCCTCGGCATCGGTCACGGTGCACACCCTACGATGGGGATCGTGACGGGAAAGAGAGTGTTGCTGGCCAAGCCCCGCGGTTACTGCGCCGGGGTGGACCGCGCGGTGCAGACCGTCGAGGAGGCGCTCAAGCTCTACGGCCCCCCGATCTACGTCCGCAAGGAGATCGTGCACAACAAGCACGTGGTGACCACGCTGCAGGAGCGCGGCGCGATCTTCGTGGAGGAGAACGACGAGGTGCCCGAGGGCTCAATCGTGATCTTCTCCGCGCACGGGGTGGCGCCGGAGGTGTACGAGCAGGCCAATGCCCGGGGGCTGAAGGCGATCGACGCCACCTGCCCGCTGGTCACCAAGGTGCACCAGGAGGCGAAGCGGTTCGCCAACGAGGACTACGACATCCTTCTCATCGGGCATGAAGGCCACGAAGAGGTCATCGGCACGGCCGGCGAGGCGCCTCGCCACGTCCAGCTGGTCGACGGCCCGGCCGGCGTCGACAAGGTCACCGTGCGTGACCCGTCGAAGGTGGTCTGGCTGTCGCAGACCACGCTGTCGGTCGACGAGACCATGCAGACCGTGGCGAAGCTGCAGGAGAGGCTGCCGCTGCTGCAGTCGCCGCCCAGCGACGACATCTGCTATGCCACGTCCAACCGCCAGCACGTGGTCAAACAGATCGCGCCGCAGTGCGACGTGGTGCTGGTCGTCGGCTCGCGCAACTCGTCCAACTCGGTCCGCCTGGCCGAGGTGGCCCGCAGCGCCGGCGCCCGCGCGTCGTACCTGGTCGACTACGCGCAGGAGATCGACGACGCGTGGCTCGAGGGCGCGACGACGGTGGGGCTCACCTCCGGCGCGAGCGTGCCGGACGATCTGGTCATGCAGGTGCTCGACCACCTGGCCGCGCGCGGTTTCGGCGAGGTCGCCGAGGTGACGACGGCCACCGAGAAGCTCGTCTTCTCGCTGCCGCAGGAGCTCAAGCGCGACATGCGTACGGCCGCCGCCGAGCGGGCCGCCGCCGCGGCCGAGCTGGCGGCCACGGTGAAGGAGTGAGTCCATCCATTGTGGAGCGTGCGGCCCAGCCGTACCTCTCCATCCCTTGTACCGTCACGATGTCGACCGTCTTCGAGGCGGCCGACCGACTGCCCGGACTGATCGGGTGGGCCGCGGCCCGTGGCATCACGCCGGTCGGGGCTCCTTTCCTCAAGTACGACGTCATCGACATGGCCGGAGTTCTGCGGGTGCGCGTGGGCATTCCTTCGACGGAGGTGCAGGGCGAGGGTGAGGTCGTCGCCGGGGTGCTCCCGGCCGGGCGGTACGTGACGGTTGTCCACACTGGACCGCCGGCGTCGCTGACCGGGGCCAACCGGGACCTGTTGGAGTGGGCCGCGGCCGAGGGCCTCACCTTCGATGTGACCCCGACCGATGCGGGCGACGCGTGGGGCGCCCGGTTGGAGGTCTTCCTCACCGATCCCCGGGTCGAGCCGGACATCGAAAGATGGCAGACTGAGCTGGCATTCCTGCTGGCCGACTAGAAGGTGTCGATGGACCACCCCACGTGGTACCGCAAGGCACGCATTGCCGGGGTCCTCACCGCGGCCCCCGGGTACCTGCTCATGTGCGCCCTCTATCCGGTCATCGCGAGCGACCCGCGGCCCGGTGAGGCGAAGATCGAGCCGGACTGGTTCCCGACCGTGTTCATCGGGACCATGTTCCTGATCACGGCGGGCACGATCCTGGTCCTCGCGCCGCTCGTGCACCGGTTGCCGGAGACCCTCAAACGGCTGTGCCAGGGCGGCCTGCCCTCGGCCGCGGAGCGTGCCCGTCGGCGTTAGCGCTGGCTGGGTACCGTGGAGGAATGTTCTGGGGGAGACGTAAGGCGCAGCAGTTGGCCGACGCTCGGGCCGAGGCCCTGCACTGGTACGAGCGACTGGGTGGGCAGATCGCCAACCTCTCCGGCGGCGGGGACGCGGTGGTCAAGCAGGCGCTCGTCGACGCGGGGGAGCGGTACAACGCGGCCGGGGCCCAGCTGGACCGGGCGTCCTCACCGCGCGAGTTCGAGCTGGCCCGGGAGGCGTCGCTGGAGGGGCTGGCCTACATCCGGGCCGCCCGTACCGCGATGGGCATCGACCCGGGGCCGGACCTGCCGCCGCTGGCCGGTCAGCGCGGGGTCGGCGTGATCACCCAGGACCGCCAGCTGGACGTGGACGGCCGGCAGTACCGCGCGTCCCCACGCCCGGCTGACGACACCCCGTACTACTACCCGGGCGGGCGGGTGCAGGGCCGGCCGATCCCGGCCGGCTGGTACTCCGAGCCCTGGTGGAAGGGCGCGCTGGCCAGCGGGGCCGGCGTCTTCGGCGGCCTGCTGCTCTTCGACGCGCTCGCCGGCGGCTTCGGCGGGTACGGCGGCGGCGGGTACGACCAGGGCTACGACGCGGGGCGCGAGGCCGGTTACGACCAGGGCCAGGAGGCCGGGTACGACCAGGGCCACGACGCGGGCTACGACCAGGGGTACGACCAGGGCCAGGACAGCGGCTACGACCAGGGCGACGACCCCGGGTACGACCAGGGCGGCGACTTCGACGGTGGCGGTTTCGACGGCGGTGGGGACTTCGGCGGCGACTTCTGACCCTCCGTCGCCGGCGGACCCTCGATCGCCGCGATCATGAGGCTAGCGTCATGATCGCAGCGATCTTGGGCGTCCAACCCCATGATCAACCCGCGTCGGTACGGCGGGTCAGAGGTCGCAGGTGACCGTGAGGCCGCCGCTGGGCACCTCGACCAGGTCGAGCTTGGCGATCCGCCCGGCCGCCCGGAGGTCCGCCTCGGCGCGAGCCAGCCGGGCCAGCGCCGGCGCTGGTGCCCGTACCGTGGCCAGGGCCACCTCGGCGCGCATCGACTGGCTGCGGGCCGACTTGGCCCGGCGCACCTGGGCCAGCGCGGAGGAGACCACGTCCAGCACCTCGGGGTCACCCTCGGTCGTGAGGTCCGGCGACGGCCATGGGGCCCGGTGCACCGAACCGGCCTGGAACCACGACCAGACCTCCTCCGTCACGTACGGCAGGAAGGGTGCGAACAGCCGGAGCTGGACGGACAGGGCGGTCCTCAGCGCGGACCGGGCGGACCCCGACTCGGAGCCGTACGCGCGCTCCTTGACCAGCTCGATGTAGTCGTCGCAGAACGCCCAGAAGAACGACTCCGTGGCGACCAGCGCGCCGGTATGGTCGTACGCGTCCAAGCACCGCGTGGCGGTGTCGACCACTGTGGACAGTCGAGCCAGCATCGCCGCGTCGAGCGGGTCATCCACAGTGGACTCCTCGGGAGACGCACCGAAGGACAGCGCGAACTTGGACGCGTTGAGCAGCTTGGTCGCCAGCCGCCGGCCGACCTTCATCTGGCCCTCGTCCATGGCGAGGTCCACTCCGAGCCGGCCGCTGGCCGCCCAGTAGCGCACCGCGTCGGCGCCGTACCGGTCCAACAGTCCGTTCGGACCCACGTCGGCGTTGTCCTTGGACTTGGACAGCTTCTTGCGGTCGGGATCCAGGATCCAGCCGGACAGGACGGCGGTGTGCCACGGCAGCAGGCCGTGCTCGGCCCGCGACCGCACGACCGTGGCGAACAGCCAGGTCCGGATGATCTCGTGCGCCTGCGGCCGCAGGTCCATCGGGAACACCCGGGCGAACAGGTCTGGGTCGCGCTCCCACCCGCCGACGATCTGCGGGGTGAGCGAGGAGGTGGCCCAGGTGTCCATGACGTCCGGGTCGCCGATGAACCCGCCCGGTTGGCCGCGCTGCGCCTCGGTGAAACCGGCCGGCGCGTCCGAGGAGGGGTCGACCGGAAGGTCCACTTCGGACGCCGGAAGCGGGTGCTCGTAGTCGGGCTCGCCCTGCCCGTCCAACCGGTACCACACCGGGAACGGCACGCCGAAGAACCGTTGGCGGCTGATCAGCCAGTCACCGGTCAGTCCGCCCACCCAGTGCTCGTACCGGTGGCGCATGTGGTCGGGCACCCAGCGCAGCTGCCGACCGAGCGCCAGCAGTTCCTCACGAAGGTCGTCGTCGCGCCCGCCGTTGCGGATGTACCACTGGCGGGTGGTCACGATCTCCAGCGGCTGGTCGCCCTTCTCGTAGAACTTCACCGGGTGCGTGACCGGCCGAGGCTCTCCGATGAGCTCGCCCCGCTCCCGCAGCAGCTCGACGGTGCGGGCCCGAGCCCGGGCCACCGGCAGGCCGGCCACCTCCGCGTACGCCGAAGCGTCCACACCGGACGGTGCCTCGGTCAGGAACCGTCCGTCGCGGCCCAGCACCACCCGGGTCTCCAGTCGCAGGTCGCGCCACCAGGTCACGTCGGTCAGGTCACCGAATGTGCAGACCATCACCAGGCCGGTGCCCTTGGCCGGATCGGCCAGCGAATGCTCGAAGACCGGCACCTCGGCGCCGAACACCGGCGTCCGGGCCCTGGTCAGGGCGCGGTAACGGGAGTCAGACGGGTGGTACACCAGCGCCACGCAGGCCGGCAGCAGCTCCGGCCGGGTCGTGTCCACCTCGAGCGCGCTCCCATCGGCGCCGGTGAAGCGCAGCCGGTGGTAGGCACCGGCGACCTCGCGGTCCTCCAGCTCGGCCTGCGCCACCGCGGTGGCGAACGTCGCGTCCCACAGCGACGGGGCCAGGGCCGAGTACGCCTCGCCCCGGGCCAGGTTGCGCAGGAACGCCCGCTGCGCGGTCGTCCGGGCGACGTCACCGATGGTCGTGTACTGGTACGACCAGTCGTAGCTCAGCCCCAGCCGCCGCCACAGCGCCTCGTACGCCTTCTCGTCCTCGGCCGTCGCTCGCGCGCACAGCTCCACGAAGTTGCGCCGTCCGATCGGCTGCTGGCGCTTGCGGTCCGGCTTCGCGGGCGGCGTGAACGCGGGGTCATACGGCAGGGTCGGGTCGCACCGCACACCGTAGGTCAGCTGCACCCGCCGCTCGGTGGGCAGGCCGTTGTCGTCCCATCCGATCGGGTAGAACACCTCCCGGCCCCGCATCCTCTGGTAGCGCGCGAGGAGGTCGGTGTGGGTGTACGAGAACACGTGTCCAATGTGGAGCGTGCCGGATACGGTGGGCGGAGGTGTGTCGATCGCGTATACGTCCTCGCGGTCCTTTGACCGGTCGAACGCGTACGTGCCCTCCTCCTGCCACTTCTGCGACCATCGTGCCTCGAGGCCCTCGAGCGAGGGCTTCGCGGGCGGGCCGCCAGCCGTATCCGTCATGGCTGCAGGTTAGGCCCCGCCGGGGCCACGTGCGACCGGTTTGCCCGGGTGCCATTGATCCCGATCGCGGCGCGCGCAACCATCGGTGGCTCCCCGTTCGTACGTTATGGCAGACCCCGACGTGGAAGGCTGCCGATGCCCGATCCGGAAGCGTTTGACGACTTCGTTCGCGCGTGCTCGGTGCGGCTCGGCCGCATCGGTAGCCTGTTGACCGGCGGAGACGTGGCGCGGGCGGAGGACCTGGTCGCCGAGGCGTTCACCCGGGTCTACCTGGCCTGGCCGCGGATCCGGGCCGGGGATGCCTTCGGCTATGCCAGGCGCACGATGGTGAACCTGCACACCGACTGGTGGCGGCGGCAGGTCCGTGGCCCCGAGGTCCTCACCGACCGCCCACCCGAACTCGCCAATGGCGTGGACCCTCCCGGTGACCTGGCCCAGCGGGACAGCCTGTTCCGCGCGCTGCG
>Ga0068864_100005107_pt1 | contig 10756 bp, 8 predicted proteins | sample KBSSwiS72_FD_66586 | JGI IMG/M metagenome (GOLD analysis project Ga0068864, IMG submission 66586) | Switchgrass rhizosphere microbial communities from Kellogg Biological Station, Michigan, USA - KBS Switchgrass S7-2 | ecosystem: Host-associated > Plants > Roots > Rhizosphere > Soil ...
CGGCTACATCCTGCACCCTGACTACTGGGGCCAGGGGCTGGCGTCCGAAGCGCTGACCGCAGTCATCGGCCACGTCTTCTCGACGCGCGCGATCGAGGCGATCAAGGCTGACGTAGATCCACGGAACGAGGGCAGCCTGCGGCTCTTGGCGAGACTTGGCTTCGTCGAGACGCACAGGGCCGAGCGGACGTGGCTGGTCGGCGAGGAATGGTGCGACAGCGTCTACCTGGCCCTCAAGCGGCCCTGAAGGACACTTTAGGCAGTTCGCTTTTCAGCGGAGGGCTTCCCCGCCTTTGAGAGCCGCATCAGCGCCTGGATGCGGGCCTCACGCGACCTGGGCGTCAGCTTCATCGGCGGCTTCAAAGGCGCCTCCCTTCACGACGTCTTCCAGGCCCTGTTCGCGGACCTTGCGATAGAGGGTCGAGCGGCCAATGCCGAGGCGGCGGGCGACCTCGCTCATGTGGCCGGCGTAGATCTCGATGGCGAGCTGGATCAGGTCGCGTTCGATTTCCTCCAGGGTGCGAAGGTGGCCGCGCTCGTCGAGGATGCGGACCGGCGCGGCTTGCGGCATGGCAGCCATCAGCTCGCCGCCCGTGGGCACCAGCGTGATCGCCGCCGGAGCCGCGTCGGCCAGGCCGGCCGGCGGGGCGGCGCCTGAAATGGCCGGGAAATCGTAGGGCTGCAGATAGGGCGCGTCGGCGAGCACGATGGCGCGATAGACGGCGTTTTCCAGCTGGCGGACGTTGCCCGGCCAGTCGAAGGCGGTGAGGCAGGCGATGGTCTCGGGTGCTGCGCCCACGACCGTCTTGCCCTCTTCGACGTTGAAGCGCTTCACGAAGGCGTCGAGCAGGGCGGGCACGTCTTCCTTGCGCTCGCGCAGGGCCGGCGCCTCGATCGGGAAGACGTTGAGCCGGTAGTAGAGATCCTCGCGGAAGCGGCCCTCTTTCACGGCCTGGCTGAGGTCGCGGTTGGTGGCTGAGACGATGCGCACATCGACCTTGATGGAGCGCTTGGAGCCCACCGCGTCGATCTCGCTCTCCTGCAACGCGCGAAGCAGTTTCACCTGAATGTCGAGGGGCAGCTCGCCCACCTCGTCCAGGAACAACGTGCCGCCGTTGGCCTCCTGGAACTTACCCAGGTGCTTGTCGGTGGCGCCGGTGAAGCTGCCCTTCTCGTGGCCGAACAGGATCGACTCGACGAGGTTGTCGGGGATCGCGCCGCAGTTGACTGCCACGAAGGGCTTGCCCGCGCGCTCGGAGGAGCCGTGCACGGCGCGGGCGATGACTTCCTTGCCGACGCCACTTTCGCCTGTGATCAGGATCGGGATCGAGGACTTGGCCGCGCGCTCGCCCAGCCGCTTGACCATGGTCATGGCGGGCGAACCGCCGATCAGGTCGTCGAAGGTGGTGCGGCCGGACTGGTGCTTCTTGAGCCGGTCGACCTCGCCCTTCAGCGCGCCCATGGAGAGCGCGTTGCGGATCGAGACGGTGATGCGCTCAGGCGAGGCGGGCTTGACGAAGAAGTCGACGGCGCCGGCCTGCATGGCCTGGACGACGGTGTCGATGCCACCGGTGGCGGTGACCACGATGACAGGCTGGTTGAAGCCGCGCGCCCGCATCTCGACGAGGGTGTCTTGGCCGGACATGCCGGGCATCACCAGGTCGAGCAAGACGACGTCGGCTGGGCCGCCGGCGCCCAGGCGCGCGATCGCCTGGTCGCCGTTCTCGGCGTGGATCACGACAAAGCCCTCGCGCTCGAGGACCGCCTGGATCAGGCGACGTTGAGTCGGATCGTCATCGACGACGAGAACCGTCTTGGCCATTGAAAACACCCACCGTGACTGGCCGCCGCCTCTTCGGACGAGGGCTCCTGTTGTCACGAATTGATACAGGGCGAGGCGTAAAGGCGGAGTTTCGTAGACCTGAGTCAGGAGTTAACGCGCGCGCCTGGTTCGGCCCCCCGGACGCAGGATTCGATGGGGTTCAGGACGCGTTGTCGGGATTGATCCGGACGTGCACGACGTCGACCGCGGCGCGGGTCCAGGCGCCATTGCCCACGGCCGGCCCGGCCGGCTGAGCGGCCCAGGCGCCGTAGGCCGCGAGCGCAAGCGTGAGGGCGAGCGCCGCGAGGCTCCAGTCCCGCTGGCGATCGCTGGCCACCGGCAGGCGCAGCGCCGCAATGCGCACCTCCAGCGGATGCACCCTGCCGCCGACCCAATGGCAGCCGAGCGGGGCGAGGCTTTCGGTGAGCTGCGTCTTCAGAAGGGTCTCGGCGTAGCGCCGCCGCTGGCCGGGCATGCGGGTCAGCACCGTGGCGTCGCAGGCCAGTTCCTGGTCAATGCGGGCTTCCCGCGCCGCCAGGTGGATTAGTGGGTTGAACCAGCAGAGGCACTGGGCAAGCGCGATCCACCCGTTGGTCCGGTGATCCTTGCGGTCGATGTGGGCGCGTTCATGGGCGCGGATGATGGCCCGCTCCTCATCGGTGAAGCGCTCGCAGGCGTTGGCCGGCATGACGATCCGCGGCGCGATGACGCCCGCCACCGCCGGCCCTGCGAGCCCTCGCCGGGCCAGCGACAAGAAGCGCATCTGGCGCACCGCGATCAGGGCCACGGCCACGAGGGCGCCGACGATCCATAGCGACAGAATCGCGGCGGCCGGCGCCTGAGCCACCGCGTCGGCGGCCTGGCCGACCAGGCTGCGCGGTGTTCCGGGCAAGGGGATCCAGCGTGCGGCGGGCGGCGGTAAGAGGGCGGCGACAGCGGCCACGGGGACGCAGGTCCATAGGCTGTAGGCGAACCCGGCGCCGAACCGTTGCCGCGCCGCGCCGCGCACCGTGAGCACCGCAAGCGCTGCCCCGCCGGCCGCGAGGTTTACATGCAGCAGGATCGCCAGCAGCTCATTGCCCATCGTCCAGCTCCTCGATCAGGCGCTTCAGGCGCGCGATATCGTCGGCGGAGAGCGCCTTGTGCTTGGCGTAGTGCGCCACGAGCGGCGAGAGTTGCCCCTCGAACAGGCGGTCGAGCAGGCCCTGGCTCTCGCCCTGCACATAGGCGGTGCGGGTGACCAGGGCGCGGTAGCGCGTGCGGCCCTCGCTGCGCTCGGAGATCAGCGCCTTTTTCTTCAGGAGCCGATTAATCAGCGTCTTGACCGTGGCCTCGCCCCAGCCCTGCGGCTGGCCGACCTCCGCCACGATCTCATCGGCGGTAAGCTGGCCGCCACGCCAGACCGCCTCCATCACCTGGCTTTCCGCCGCCGATATCTTGGTCATCACCGAAGCTCGCAATTGCCCCGCCACGGTTACACCTGTAATTTCACTCGTCAAGCGTCCTGATCGCCGCCTTGACGCAGCCTGGCTGGCCCCACACGTTATGATATTACAAGCGTAATAATCATGGGGTGAGCCGTGGGCGGGACGGAACAGAGGGCGGCGGAGCATCGCCGCGACATCGACGGCCTGCGCGCTGTCGCCGTGCTCTCCATCGTCATCCACCACGCTTTGCCGAGACTCGTTCCGGGCGGATTCGTGGGCGTCGACATCTTCTTCGTGATCTCGGGCTTCCTGATCACCCAAATCATCGCCGGCGAGATGCGCGAAGGCGACTTCTCGTTCACCCGCTTCTACCTACGCCGCGCCCGCCGGATTGTGCCTGCTTACGTCGCGGTGACGGGAGCGGTGACGGCCCTGGCGGCCTGGCTGCTGCTGCCCCGGGCGTTCTACCTCTTTGGCGGCAGCCTCGCGGCGTCGGGCCTCTTCCTGACCAATTTCTGGTTCGCGCAAGGGTTTGGCTATTTCCAGCCGCAGGCCCAACAGAACCCCCTCCTGCACCTGTGGTCGCTGGGCGTCGAGGAGCAGTTCTACCTGGTCTGGCCGCTGCTGCTGGCAGGCCTGGCCTGGCCGCGCTTGCGGCGCGTGCGAACGGGCGTCGTCCTGGTGCTGGCGGCGGCGTCGCTGGCCGGCGCGCAATGGCTGGTCGGTCACGACGGCTCCGTCTGGGCCTTCTACTTGTTTCCAACCCGCATCTGGGAGTTCCTGGCGGGCGGCGTGCTGGCGCTGCGCCTTACGCCCGCGCCAGCAAGCGAGCGGGCGGCCGGCGTAGCCGCCGCCGCCGGACTGCTGCTGATCTTCGCCAGCCTGGTCCTGATCCGCGAGGCGACACCCTTTCCCGGCCTGGCCGCGATCCCGCCCTGCCTGGGCGCCGCCCTGGTGATCTGGAGCGCCGAGGGTCGGACGCCGCCTACGGCAGGTCCGTTGCGGTGGCGGCCGGTGGTCGGCGTGGGGCTCATCTCCTACTCGCTCTATCTCTGGCACTGGCCGCTCCTGGTGCTGGGCCGGGTCTGGCTGCAGCGACCGTTTTCGACCCTGGAGGCTGCCCTGGTGGTGGCGCTCAGCGCGGTGCTCGCGGCTGTCACTTGGCGGCTCGTCGAGCAGCCGTTTCGCAAGCCCGCTGCACAAACCAGCCGACGGCAGCTGGCTTTTTCCCTTTCGCCCCTGCTTCTGGTCGTCATGGCCGGCGTCGTGGTCTTCGCGACCAGGGGCCTGCCGGACCGGCTCGCGCCGGCCGCTCGCACAGCGGCGGCGTTTTCGGGAACCGACGTGAACCCCGCGCGGGCCATATGTTTCGACGGGCCCCAACTCCCGCCCACGGGCTGCCGCTTCGGGGCGAGTCCCGGTGCACAGGACTATGACGTGCTGGTCTGGGGAGACTCCCACGCCGATGCGGTCACTCCAGGTGTCGTGACCTGGGCCGCGGCCCGGGGCCTGAGCGTCCGCGAGGCGGCCAGGGGCGGCTGCCCGCCGCTGGTGGGCGTGCGCGCGGTCGCCCCAAGGCGGGGCGAGATCCCGGGCTGCCGCGGCGTGGCTCCGATCCTGTTGCAGGAAATCGCGGACAACCCTGCTCTGAAGGTGATCATCCTGGCCGCCCGCTGGCCGATCTATGCCGATCCGAAGGTCGTCTACGATCCCGACTCACCTCCGATCAGTTTGCAGGACGCCCGCCGGACCTCGACGGCGGCCTATCCCCTCGGTCAGGCGCTCGGCCGGACGCTGGACGCCATCGCCGCGACCCATACCCGCGCACGGATCCTCATCGTCGGGCCGGTCCCGGAACTCACGTTCAATCCGCCGGATTGCCTGGCCCAGGCCCTCGTTCTCGGCCGAGGGGAACAGGCCTGTCGGGGCGCCCCCGCCGCCCTGCCGCTCGTTCGCGCCCGCGGGGCCGAGGCGGAGATCCGCAAAGCGTTGGGTCTCCACCCCGGTGTCATGGCTGTCTTTCCGAGCGAACGGCTCTGCACTGCGTCGAGCTGCCTGACGGCTCGCGGGCCGACCCTGCTCTATTTCGACGACGACCACCTCTCAGCCGCCGGCGCTCGGATGCTGCTGCCGGGTTGGCTCGACGAGGCGTTCAGCGGACCCGGATTTCCGGCGTCCCGGCGCTGAGCCGTCCAACGACCGCCGCACGATCGAACCCGCGGCTGCGGACCAGGGCCAGAACGGCATCGGCCTCGCCGGCCGCGACGGCGATCAGCAGGCCGCCGCTGGTCTGCGGGTCGGTCAGGAGATCGCGGCGCCAGCCCGACATGCCGTCCGGCAGCCCCACCGCATCGCCATAGCTCGCCCAGTTGCGGGTGGAGGCGCCCGTCCGCACCCCGGCGCGCGCCAGGGCTTCGACCCCGGCGAGGAGCGGCGGGGTGCTGGTGATGTCCGCCGTCAGGCCTGCGCCCCGCGCCATCTCCAAGGCATGGCCCAACAGGCCAAAGCCGGTGACGTCGGTCACCGCATGGACGCCCGCGATATCGGCCAACTCGCGGCCGACGGCGTTGAGCTGGGTAGTCGAGGCGATCAGGGTCGCGTAGCCTGCCCCGTCCAGCCGCTCCTGCTTGAACGCCGCGCTCAGCACGCCGACGCCAAGCGGCTTGGTGAGGATCAGCACGTCGCCCGCCCGCGCCGTACGGTTGGCCAGCACCTTCTGCGGATGCACGAGACCGAGCGCGACCAGGCCGTAGATCGGCTCGACGCTGTCGATCGAGTGGCCGCCCGCCACCGGGATGCCCGCCGCGGCGCAGACCGAGGCCCCGCCTTCCAGGATCGCCCGGATCGTCTCCGGGGCGAGCTTGTCGATCGGCATGCCAACGATGGCCAGGGCCAGGATCGGGGTCCCGCCCATGGCGTAGACGTCGGACAGCGCATTGGTCGCCGCGATCCGCCCGAAGTCGAAGGGGTCGTCCACCACCGGCATGAAGAAGTCGGTGGTCGCCACCAGCGCCTGGTCCGCGTTCAGCCGCCAGACGGCGGCATCGTCGGAGGTGTCGGTTCCCACCATCAGGTCGGAGAAGGCGGCGGTGGCCGGCATCCCCTTGAGGATCGATTGCAGGACCGCAGGCGCCAGCTTGCAGCCGCAGCCTCCGCCGTGGGCGAGAGAGGTGAGGCGGACGCCGCTGGGGCTGGCTTCCGATGGGATCGCTGTCATACCCTCGAATATAGGGCGCGTCCGCGTCGAACCAGAAGGCTCCAAGTGTCCCGAATCCAGATCATCGAGACCGCGGACGCCGCGAGCCTTGCGCCCTTCGACGCGGTGATCGATGTCCGCAGCCCCAGCGAATTCGCCGAAGACCATGTGCCCGGCGCGATCAACCTGCCGGTGCTCAGCGACGCCGAACGGGCCGAGGTCGGGACGATCTATGTCCAGGACTCCCGGTTTCGGGCGCGCAAGGTCGGCGCGGCCCGCATCGCCCGAAACGTGGCGCACCACCTGGAGACCGCGCTCGCCGACCTGCCGGGGTCCTTCGCGCCGCTGATCTACTGCTGGCGGGGCGGCCAGCGGTCGAGCGCCATGGCTACCATCCTCTCGCAGGTCGGCTGGCGAACCACGCTGCTGGCGGGCGGCTACAAGACCTACCGCCGCCATGTGACCGCGAGCCTCTACGACAGCGAGGCAGCGTTGAAGGTCGTGCTGCTCGACGGCAACACCGGATCGGGCAAGACCGAGGTCCTGCAGCACTTGGCCGTGCTGGGCGCACAGGTGATCGACCTGGAGGCCCTGGCGGGGCATCGCGGCTCGCTGTTCGGCGGATTCGCCGCCCATCCCCAGCCCAGCCAGAAGATGTTCGAGAGCCGGCTTCTTGCGGCGATCGAGGCGATCGACCCGAGGCGGCCGGTGATCGTCGAGGCCGAGTCGAGCAGGGTTGGGGAACGGATGGTCCCGCCGGCCCTCTGGCAGTCCATGGCGACCGCGGCCCGCATCGAGATCACCGCCCCGGCCCAGGCGCGCGCCAGCTATCTGGTCAGGACCTATCGCGACATCGTCGAGGACCTGCCCGCGCTCGAAGCCACGATGGCGCGGTTGCCGACGCCGCCCGGCCGCAAGCGCCTGGAGGAGTGGCGCAAACTCGCCGCCGCCGGGGCCTTCGAAGAGCTGGCGCTGGCGCTCATAGAGCTGCACTACGATCCCGCCTACCGCCGATCCGGCCGCAAGGACGCGCGGCCGAGACTGGAGCTCGTAGAGCTTCCAGGCCTGCAGCCCGACGATCTGAGGACGGCCGCCGACGAGGTCCTGCGCATCGTCGGCAAATCCTTTGCGGAGGCCTGAAACTATCCCGCAGGCCGCGCAGTTGGCATGCTAAGCTTACGCATCGCCCGAGCGCCGAACTGACCTGTTGGCGCTTGTCGCGTCCGCACCCCCTGCGCCGGGACGAAAGGACGCCATGAAGACCTACACCGGCACGATGACGCCGACCCGCCGCGACCTCACCGACCCGAGGTCGTCGTCGCGGCCACAGCCCACATCGCGGCCGCCGCTGCTCAACGACCGCCGCAGCACCCGCTGACACAAGACGAAGGAGACGGCCATGGCCAAGGGTCAGAAGAAGTCCAACAAGGAAATTCGAAAACCGAAGCAGCCGAAGGCCAAGCCGCCGGAAGTGATCTCGGTCCTGAACCCGGCGCACAAGAAGCACTAGCTCGGCTGCCTATGCAGGCGCGCATAGCCGGTCCACGTTTGCGGCCGTAGCTGCGAGACGGCGCCTTAGGCTACCCGTTGCCCATCGAAAGCGGGGGACGGCGATGTTCGCAGGGCACTATTCGGCGGCGCTGGCCGCCAAGGCTGTGGAGCCCCAGGCGCCGCTCTGGACCTATGTGATCGGCTGCCAACTGCTCGACGTGGGCTGGTCCGTGCTGATCATGACGGGCGTGGAGAGGGCAAGCGTCGATCCCAGCTTGCCGGGATCCGGCCTCGTCCTGGAGCACATGCCCTGGACGCACAGCTTGCCGGCCGCGCTTATCTGGTCGCTCTGCGCCGCGGTCGCGGTGCGCTGGGCGTTGAAGCTGCCTTGGCGCGTGGCGGCGTTCGTCGGGCTGACCGTCTTCTCCCACTGGCTCCTCGATCTGGCGGTTCACCGCCCCGACCTGGAGCTGTGGTTCGGCGGGAGCAAGGTGGGCTTCGGTCTCTGGAATTATCCGGTTCCGGAGCAGGCGGTGGAGATCGGCCTGCTGGCGATCGCGGGCGCCTTCTGGGCCGGCCAGCGGGGCCACGCCGGACAGACGGTCTGGCCGGCGGCGCTGTTCCTGGGTCTTCTCGTGGCGATCCAAATCGTCGGCATGATCATGCCGCCCGGCGGTGGCCACCTGCAGATGGGACTGATGGCGCTGACGGCCTATCTCGCTATCGGCGTCATCGCCTGGCTGGTCGACCGCGGGCAGGCTGACGTAGCGGACCGCTTGCCCGCGGGCGCTGCGCGGGCTTAGCTCTTTCCCAAGGCCGAGATTACGGCCGCGGGAGACGGCGACCATGAAGATCATCAAGCTCGGCCTGGCGCTTGCGCTGGCCGCCACCCTGGCGGCCTGCCAGAAACCGGCGCCCAAGGCGGGCAACGTTGACGGCGCGCGGATCGCAGCGGCCGACGCCAACGGCGAGTGGGTCTCCTACGGCAAGGGCTATTCCGAGCAGCGGTTCAGCCCGCTCGACAAGGTCTCCACCGCCAACATCGGGCAGCTGGGCCTGGCCTGGTACGCGCAGTTCGACACCGACCGCGGCCAGGAAGCCACGCCGCTGATGGTCGACGGGGTGATCTACACCTCCACCGCCTGGTCGAAGGTCTTCGCGTTCGACGCGGCGACCGGCAAGCAGCTCTGGGCCTTCGATCCCAAGGTCGAGGGCGCCAAGGGCTTCAACGCCTGCTGCGATGTCGTGAACCGCGGCGTCGCGGTCTGGAAGGGACGCGTCTACGTCGGCACCATCGACGGGCGGCTGATCGCGCTCGACGCGGCCAACGGCAAGCCGGCTTGGTCGGTGCAGACCACCGACACCTCCAAGCCCTACACGATCACCGGCGCGCCCAGGGTCATCAAGGACAAGGTGCTGATCGGCAACGGCGGCGCCGAGTACGGCGTGCGCGGCTACATCACCGCCTATGATACGGCCAGCGGCAAGCAGGTCTGGCGCTTCTACACCACGCCCAATCCGAACGGTCAGCCTGACGGCGCGGCCTCCGACAAGGTGATGGCCGAGAAGGCCGGGTCCACTTGGTCGGACGGCGAGTGGAAGGAAACCGGCGGCGGCGGCACCGCGTGGGACGCCATCTCCTATGATCCGACGCTCGACCTCGTCTACATCGGGGTCGGCAACGGCAGTCCCTGGAACCACATGCGCCGTTCGGGCGGCAAGGGCGACAACCTCTTCCTCTCCTCGATCCTGGCGCTGAAGCCCGACACCGGCGAATACGTCTGGCACTACCAGACCACGCCCGGCGAGAGCTGGGACTACACGGCCACCCAGCAGATCATGCTGGCGGACCTCAACATCGGCGGCCAGCCGCGCAAGGTGCTGATGCAGGCGCCGAAGAACGGTTTCTTCTACGTCATCGACCGCGCCAACGGGCAACTCATCTCGGCCGGCAAGTACGACGCGGGCATGACCTGGGCGACGGGCGTCGACCCCAAGACGGGCAGGCCGATCGAAACGGCGGGCGCGCGCTACGAGAAGGCGGCCATCCGGCAAGTGCCCGGCCCGCTCGGGGCCCACAACTGGCAGCCGATGGCCTTCAATCCGAAGACCGGGCTCGTCTACATTCCGACCAACATCACCCCCTTCGACTACACCGACGATGCGGGGTTCAAGTACCGGCCCGGGGCCTGGAACGTGGGCGTCGACTTCCTGACCGGCGCCATTCCGTCGGACAAGGGCAAGCTGATGGCCCTCATGGCGTTGATCCACGGCCAGCTCCTGGCCTGGGACCCGGTGCAGCAGAAGGCGGTCTGGACCGTCGACCATCCCTACTTCTGGAACGCTGGCGTGCTGTCGACGGCGGGCAACCTCGTCTTCCAGGGCGCGGCCGAGGGTGAGTTCTCAGCCTACGACGCGACCAGCGGCAAGAAGGTCTGGTCGTACAAGACCGGCAACGGCGTGATCGCCGCGCCGATGAGCTACTCGTTGAACGGCGAGCAGTATGTGGCGGTCATGGTGGGGGCGGGCGGCGGCGGCCAGATCTCCGGCCCCGCGAACCTGCCGACCCGGCCGCGCCTGCCCGGGCGACTGCTGGTCTTCAAGCTGGGCGGCAAGGCGGTCGCGCCGGCCTTCCCGGAGCGGCCCGCGACGCCGATCAATGTCGCCGGCATCACCCCTTCGACGGGCGATGTGAAGCACGGCTTCGCGCTGTTCCAGGAGAACTGCCAAGTCTGCCATGGTCCCAATGCGTCGGGCGCCTGGCTGCCGGACCTGTTGCGCTCGCCGATGCTCCAGACGGCCGACAACTGGAAGGGCGTG
>Ga0068864_100005108_pt1 | contig 10755 bp, 6 predicted proteins | sample KBSSwiS72_FD_66586 | JGI IMG/M metagenome (GOLD analysis project Ga0068864, IMG submission 66586) | Switchgrass rhizosphere microbial communities from Kellogg Biological Station, Michigan, USA - KBS Switchgrass S7-2 | ecosystem: Host-associated > Plants > Roots > Rhizosphere > Soil ...
TGCCCATGCGCGACAGCCAGGACAACGTCATCGGCTTCGTGAAGATCCTTCGCGACCAGACGGCGGCCCGGCGGTCGCGGGAGGAGCTGGAGCGCAGTCGCAGCGATCTGCTGCGCGCCCTGCAGGAAAAGGAGGACGCGCGCCTGGCCCTCGAAAGCGCGGATGCCGCGAAGGATCGCTTCCTCGCGGTCCTGTCGCACGAACTGCGCAATCCGCTGGCGTCGATCAGCAGCGCCGTGGGAGCATTCGATCCGTCGCACGGCGACGACGCCGATCGCCAACGCGCGACCGAGATCATTCGCCGGCAGGCCAACGTGATGCGGGTCCTGCTGGATGAACTGCTCGACGTCTCGCGACTGCGTCTGGGCCGCCTCACGCTCCAGCGCCGGCGTGTGACGATCGGGTCGGTCATCGACTCGGCGGTCGAGGCATCCCGCCCCGCTGTCCTGTCGAGCGGCCAGAACTTCACGGCCTTCGCGTCCGACGCGGCTGCCGAATTCGACGTCGACCCCATCCGCATGGCACAGGTGCTCACCAACCTGCTGACCAATGCGGCCAAGTACACGCCCGACGGCGGGGACATCGAACTGACCGTCAGCATCGACGCCGACGAGGTGGTGTTTGTCGTCTCGGACAATGGCGCGGGCATGCCGCCGGACAAGGTCGACTCGATGTTCGACATGTTCACCCAAGGCGAGGGCGAGCCGGTGTCGCGATCGGACCGCGTCGCGGGCATGGGTCTCGGACTGGGCATCGGCCTGGCGCTGGTGCGCAGCATCGTCGAACTCCACGGCGGCAGCGTGTCCGCCGCCAGCGAGGGCGTCGGACGGGGCAGTCAATTCGTCGTGCGCGTGCCGCGCTGGGCCGACGCGGCGCCGCTGGCACCCGCGCCGGCGCCGCGCCCGGCCCTGCGCATCGTCGATCACCCGGTGTGCGTGCTCGTCGCCGACGACAACCGCGACGCGGTCTGGGGTCTCGCCAGATTCCTCGAGATGGCGGGCCATCGCGTGCTGCGAGCCGACGGCGGCAAGGCCGCCCTGGCGACGGCGCGTGCGGAGCGGCCGGATGTCGTCCTGCTGGATCTGGGCATGCCGGACCTGGACGGCTACGAAGCCGCCCGACAGATCCGTGCCGAGCCGTGGGGAGCGTCGATCCTGTTGATCGCCGTCAGCGGCTGGGGGCGTGACGACGACCAGCGCCGATCGGCCGAGGCCGGCTTCGACGCGCACCTGGTCAAGCCGGTCGACCTGGAGGAGTTGAACACGATCATCGGCCAACACATCGAGTCGCGCCGGGCCTGACCGCCGGGTCGCCGCGCCTCGTTGCGCATCGCAGTCATCAACGCCCACCACGTGTAGGAATCGGCCGACCCGGAGACGGGCACCCGAGTGCGTGCTTCCCACTGCCTCAGCGCCAATAATTTCCGTGCGCTGGAGGAACGACACGATGCCGCATACGCTGATCGTCGACGATGAAACCGATGCGGCCGAAATGCTGGCCGCGCTGTTCGACACGGAGGGCTTCACCGTGGCCACGGCCGGCACGCTGCGAGACGCGCGACGGCAGCTCGCGCTGCAGGCGCCGGATCTGGTGTTGCTGGACCTGATGCTGCCCGACGGCAACGGACTGGACCTGGTGAGCGAGATCAAGGCGCTTCCCGGCGCCGATGTCGTGCTCATCACCGGCCATGCGTCGGTCGAGAGTTCCGTGCAGGCCTTGCGCGCCGGCGCGGCCGACTACCTGGTCAAGCCACTGAACGCGCGCCAGTTCCAGGGCGTCATCGCCCGCTTCCGCAAGCCTTCGACATTGCAGCGCGACGTCGGGGTGCTGGAGGAAATGCTCGAGCGCGATGGCCACTTCGGCGCCCTGTGGGGCCGATCGAACGCGATGCGCCGCGCCTACCAGCGGATCGCCCGTGTGGCGGGCACCGGCGTCACCGTGTTCGTGACCGGCGAGAGCGGCAGCGGCAAGGAACTCGTCGCGCGCAGCGTGCACGAGTTGAGCCGCCGCCGTGGCAAGCCGTTCCTCGCAGTCAACTGCGGCGCCATCTCGCCCAACCTGATCGAAAGCGAGATCTTCGGCCACGAACGCGGCAGCTTCACAGGCGCCGAGCGCCAGCATCAGGGGTTCTTCGAACGCGCGAACGGCGGGACGCTCTTCCTGGACGAAATCACCGAGATGCCGGCGGACCTGCAGGTCAAGCTGTTGCGCGTGCTCGAGACCGGGACCTTCATGCGCGTGGGCTCGGCGCAGACGATCGAGACCGACGTCCGGCTGATCGCGGCCAGCAACCGCGATCCGGTGGCCGCGGTGGCCGCGGGCAAGCTGCGCGAGGACCTATTCTTCCGTCTCAACGTCTTCCCGATCCATGTGCCATCGCTGCGCGAGCGCGCCGACGACATCGCGATGCTCGCGTCGCACTTCCTCGAGGAACTGGGTCAGCGCGAGGGTGCCCAGAAGACATTCTCGTCGCGTGCACTGCAGGAGCTGCGCAGCTATGCATGGCCCGGCAACGTCCGCGAACTGCGCAACATCGTGCAACGCGCCTACGTGATGGCCGGGGAGCGCGTCATCGACGACGCCTGCCTTCCAACGCCACCCCGCGACGGATCGCGTGCCGATGTCGTCGCCGAGCCGGCCGGCACGCCGACGATGACCTTCCAGGTCGGCACCTCGCTGGCAGACATCGAGCGCACGGTGACGTTGACGACACTGGACCACTTCGGTCGCCACAAGGAGCGCACGGCCGCGGCACTGGGCGTGAGCCTGAAGACGCTCTACAACCGGCTGAAGGAATACGCCACCGCAACGGGCCAAGGTCGTGAAGCCGGATGAGATCTCGGGCGCACCGGCATTGCGGCAAATCATGCCGCGATCGGTGTTTTGTACCGGCACGCCGCGGCGCTCCGCCCGAAAGGGCGCGGGCGCGCGGTTTGCCGTTCGTGGTCGACGCCGTTGGTCGGCGCGACGAAAGGACTGCCATGACACGACGCTTCATTCGGGTCACGATCACGTTCGCGACGCTCGCCCTTGCAAGCACACTGCTCGCCGGCTGCAACAAGCGCGCCGATACGCCTGGGGCGATGCCCGGCGCATCGGCGGCCTCGGCGCCCTCGGCGCCGCGCTGAGCGCGTGGACGGTCGCGCGCGCGATCGGCGATGCGAAACGGTGCGCTTGCCGGTGGACGCGGCCGTCGACCCAGCGGTCCAAGCTTCGAATCGACGCGCGATGCCTCCGACCACGATCCTGCTGATGCGGCATGCCGAAAAGGCCGAGCCCGAGCGCGACATTCGTGCTGTCGACATCGACGGCCATGAGAACCCTGCGGAATTGAGCGTCACGGGTTGGCAGCGCTCGGGCGCCCTGCCTCGCCTCTTCAGCCCCGCTCAGGCGGCGGAGATGCTGCCTCGCCCGGACGCCGTCTATGCTGCCCGCTCGCATCCGAGGAGCGCCCGGCCGGTCAGGACGGTCGAGCTGTTGGCGGCGAGTCTCGGCCTCACGGTTCGCGATCAGTACGACAGCGACGAGGTCGAAGAACTCGTCCGCGCGATTCGCGAGCGCACGGGCGTGGTCCTGGTGTGCTGGCGCCACGAGACGCTCGCCGGGATCGCGCGGGCGTTTCTCGACGACGACGCGGTCGTCCCCGAATGGGACGAGCGGCGCTTCGACATGGTCTGGGTGCTGACCACCCGAGAGGGACGATGGAGCCTGCGACAGCGACCGCAGCTGCTGCTTCCGAACGACTCGCGCGATCCGATTCGTTGAGCGACGAGAGTCGGTGCTGTCAGTCCAGCTCGATCCACACCGGCGCGTGGTCGCTTGATTTCTCCCAGCCGCGCACGTCGCGATCGACTCCGGCGGCGCGCAACCGCGGCTCGAGCACGGGACCGAGCAGCAGGTGGTCGATGCGCAGCCCTGCGTTGCGCTGGAAGGAACCACGGAAGTAATCCCAGAACGTGTAGACCGTCTCGTCCGGATGCAGGGCTCTGAGCGCGTCGATCCACCCCTGGCGCATCAGTCGTTCGAATGCTGCTCGCGTTTCCTCGCGAAACAGTGCGTCATCGACCCAGCGCTCGGGCTTGTAGACATCGCGTCCGGTCGGGATGACGTTGTAGTCCCCGGCGAGCACCACCGGCTTGCCGCTGGCCATCAGGTCTGCTGCGCGAAGGATCAAGCGCTCGAGCCAGCGCAGCTTGTAGTCGAACTTCGGTCCCGGCGCGGGGTTGCCATTGGGCAGGTACAGCGACGCGACCGTCAGTCCTGCGACCTCGGCCTCCAGGTAGCGGCTGTGAACGTCGTCGGGATCGCCGGCCAGTCCTCGATGAGTCTCGACCGGCGGGCCACCGCGCGAGAGGATCGCCACGCCGTTCCAGCTCTTCTGGCCGTGCCAGATCGCCTGATAGCCTCGCCCGGCGAGTTCCTCATGCGGAAACCGATCCTGCGGCGACTTCAACTCCTGCAGGCAGACGATGTCGGGTCGAGTCTGCTCGAGCCAGCGCAGCAGCAGCGGCAGGCGCGCGGTCATGCCATTGATGTTGTAGGTCGCGATGCGCATCGGTCCGAGTCAAGTGTGCGGTTGCAGCTCACCCGTGTGATCGAAGCAAAGCTTATGCCCTTTCCAGTCGGCCCTGACTCATCAGCCCTTTATGTCGGTGAGGATCAATCGCAAGCCGAGCACATCCGCGATCGGCTGGCCCCCCAGGGCGCGCAGGTAACCCTGAAAGACGCGTTGACTCCGCTCGTGGCCTAGAGTCCGTGGTCGGTCATCAGGAGACTCGCATGACGCGGTACCGGCTCACCGTCAATGGCACCGAACAGCAGGTCGATGCGTGGGACGGCGACATGCCGTTGCTTTATGCGCTGCGAAATTCGCTCGGCCTGCACGCAGTCAAGTTCGGCTGCGGTCTCGGCCAGTGCGGTGCCTGCACGGTTCTCGTCGACGGCCAGCCGCAGCGCTCGTGTCTCCTCAGGCTCGCCGACGCGGTCGATCGACAAATCGTCACCGCCGAAGGACTGGGCACGCCCGAGAAGCCGCATCCCGTGCAGGCCGCATTCATCGCGGAGCAGGCCGCGCAGTGCGGCTACTGCACCAACGGCATGGTGATGAGCTCGGTGGCGCTGCTCGCAGGCAACCCGAAGCCCACGCGCGAGCAGACGCAGGCGGCGCTCGCCGGCAACCTTTGCCGGTGCGGCTCGCATGATCGCGTGCTCAAGGCCGTCAGTCGCGCATCGGGCCAGGGGAAGGCGCCATGACCACCATCACGCGGCGCGAGCTTCTTCTGCAGGGAAGTGCCTGCATCGTCGGCTACTCCTGGCTCGGGAGCGTGCCGCAGGCGCAGGCACAAACGGCACCCCAGCCCGCGCGCGGCGCCTTGCCGCTGAACCAGCTCGATTCCTTCATCGCGCTGCAGAAGGACGGATCGCTCGTCATCTACTCCGGCAAGGTCGACCTCGGCACCGGGCACCGCATCGCGATACGCCAGATGGTGGGCGAGGAACTGTCGCTGCCCGTCTCGCGCATCGAGATGGTCGAAGGCGACAGTGCACTGACACCCAACCAGGGGCCGACCGCCGGCAGCAGCGGCGTCATGCGCGGCGGCGTGGAACTACGGCAGGCCGCAGCGTCGATGCGCGAAGGACTGTTGGCGCTGGCGGCGCAGCGGTTCGCAACGAGTACCGCTGCGCTGACGCTCGAGAACGGCCGCATCACGTCTTCCGATGGGCGCTCGATCGACGCGGTCGAGCTCTCGGGCGGTCAGCCCCTGAGGCTGCCGATGAATGCCAAGGCGCCGCTGAAGTCGCCATCGCGCTACACCCAGGTCGGCCAGTCGATGCCGCGGCCCGACATCCCGGCGAAGGTGACAGGTCGGCATGTCTACGTCCACGACTTCGCATTGCCCGGCTTGCTGCATGCACGCATCGTGCGGCCGCCGACGCTCGGCGCGACGCTCCAGTCGGTGGACGAATCGTCCGTGTCCCATCTTCCCGGCGTGCAGGTCGTGCGCATGAAGAATTTCCTCGCCGTCGCCAGCGCTGACGAATGGGCGGCGGTACGCGGTGCGCGCGAGCTGAAGACGCAATGGGACGGCGGCGAGGCGCTGACTTCGCACGAGGGCGTGATCGACTGGATGCGCAAAGGCCCGTTCGCGGCGGACGAAGACCTCGTGAACAAGGGCGACGCCACTCGCGTCGATGCGCTGCGTGATGCGCCCGATTCGTTGAAGTCCACCTACTACTGGCCCCTGCAGTCGCATGCCTCGATGGGACCTTCCTGTGCCGTGGCCGACGTGCACACGGACGCCGCCACCGTGTGGACCGCGTCGCAGGCCAGCCATCGGCTGGCGGGGGCATGCGCCGCGGCGCTGGGGTTCGATGCCTCCAAGGTGCGCACCATCTACCTCGACGGCGCCGGCTGCTACGGCATGAACGGCCACGACGACGCGAGCGTCGAGGCAGCGATGCTGTCCAGGGCATTGGGCAAGCCGGTGCGCGTGCAATGGAGCCGGGAGGAGGAGCTGGGCTGGGACCCGAAGGGCCCGCCGCAGCTCCTCGAACTCAGCGCGCGCCTGACTCCTGGAGGACGCGTCGAGGCCTGGTTCACCGAGATGTGGCTGCCGCGCGCGACGGCCAACCTCGCATGGATACCGTTGCTGTCGCCGGCCGCAGCAGGACTGCCGCAGCCGACCGGCCAGTCCACCGGGCTGATCTCGCAGAACGGCGACCCACCCTACGGCGCAGGCGCGCTGCGCGTGCGCGTGCACTGGATCGACGGTGCACCGCTGCGGCCGTCCAACATTCGCGCCCCCGGCAAGGTGGGCAATTGTTTTGCGGTCGAGAGTTTCGTCGACGAGCTGGCGGCACGCGCGAAGGCAGACCCGATCGCCTTCCGCTTGCAGGACCTGGCCAACCCGCGCGGGCGCGAGGTCATCGAGCGGCTCGCGCGGCTCATGCAGTGGCAGGCGCGGCCCTCGCCGTCGGCGGATCCGGGCAGGGCGTCGCCGGCCCGCGGCCGCGGCATGGCCTATGTGCACTACAAGCACAGCGAGACCCTTGTCGCCATGGGCATGGAGGTGGAGGTCGATCGCAGCACGGGCGCGGTGCGCGTGCTGCGGGTTGCCTGCGTGCAGGACTGCGGCCTGATGATCAATCCGAACGCCGTGCGCGCGCAGGTGGAGGGCAACATCCTGCAGACGCTGTCGCGCACGCTTTACGAGGAGACGACCTTCGACCGCAGCCGCGTGACGAGTGTGGACTGGGCGCGCTACCCGCTGTTGCGCTTTCCCGAGGTGCCGTCCGTGGACATCGAACTCGTGCAGCGCATCGATCAGCCGCCGCTCGGCGCCGGCGAAGCGGCGGCAGCGCCCGTCCCTGCTGCGCTGGCCAACGCGATCTTCGACGCAACCGGTGCGCGCCTGCGCACGGTGCCGTTCACGCGCGAACGCGTGAAGTCGCTTCTTGCTTGAATGCTGTCCTCCGATTCGTGGCGCTTGGGCGGAATCTCCGCTGCACCGAGTGCATGCGACGAGGCCGACGGAACAGCAGTGCAATGGGGGCGAAGCGCATTTCGAGATCAGTCACATCATCGTGCTCGGACTCACCGTGAGGCGGTGCGCTGACTCCCGCCTTCGACGCAGCAAATACCAAGCCGCAGGAATGACAAGCATCGACAGGAGCGGCGCGGTGACCATGCCGCCGACCATGGGCGCAGCGATGCGCTGCATGATTTCCGACCCGGTGCCTTCGCCCCACATCATCGGGATGAGCCCGGCGAGCACGACGGCCACGGTCATGGCCTTCGGACGAACACGCAGCACGGCACCCTCTCGGATGGCTGCCAGCAAGGTCTCGTCGTTGTCCGGCTCGCCAGCGGCCAGGCGCCGCTTCAGCGCGTTCTCCAGGTAGACCAGCATCACCACGCCGAACTCTGTAGCGACGCCTGCCAGCGCGATGAAGCCTACGGCAGTGGCCACCGACACTGAGTGACCCAACAGCCAGACCAGCCAGAAGCCTCCGACGAGAGAGAACGGCACGACAAACATCACGAGCGCTGCGTCGCCGGCCTTGCGAAACAGCACGAAGAGCAGAACGAAGATGACTGCCAGCGTCGCTGGCACGACCAGCTTCATCCGATCGGTGGCACGCTCGAGGTACTCGAACTGCCCAGACCACGAGAGGGCATAGCCAGGCGGCACGGCGACCTCCTTGGACACGACTGCCTGCATGTCACTCACCACCGAGCGCAGGTCGCGCCCGCGGACATCGACATAGACCCATCCCGACAGGCGAGCGTTCTCGCTGCGCAGCATGGGCGGCCCGTCCTCGATGCTGACCTTCGCGACGTCGCGAAGCAGCACGGTGGCGCCGCCGGCGGTCACGAACGGCAGGTCCCTCAGCCGCTCCAACGAGTCGCGCACTTCGCGCGGGTAGCGGACGTTGATGGGAAATCTCTCGCGCCCCCTCACCACTTCACCGATGTTCTCGCCACCGATTGCCGTGGAGACGATAGCTTGCACATCCGCGACCGAGAGCCCGAAACGCGCCGCGGCCGGCCGGTCCACATCCACGTCGACGTACCTTCCGCCGGTCAGCCTTTCTGCCAGCGCCGAGGACACCCCCGGAACCTTCTTGACCGCCGCCTCGACCTGGGTGGTCAGCCGGTCGATGATCGTCAGATCAGTCCCGGCCACCTTGATGCCCACCGGACTCTTGATGCCAGTGGCGAGCATGTCGATGCGGTTTCGTATCGGCGGCACCCAGATGTTCGAGAGGCCCGGCACCCGCACGACGCGGTCGAGCTCCTCGACGAGCCTGTCGGGCGTCATGCCCTCGCGCCATTCGTCTCGGCGCTTGAACTGGATGGTCGTCTCGAACATCTCCAGCGGCGCAGGGTCCGTCGCGGTGTCCGCGCGCCCCGCCTTGCCGAACACCCGCTCGACCTCGGGCACCGTCTTGATGAGCCGGTCGGTCTGCTGCAGCAACTCCGCAGCCTTGGATACCGAGATGCCAGGCAACGCCGATGGCATGTACAGCAAGTCCCCCTCGTCCAGCGGCGGCATGAACTCGCCGCCCAGGCGCGTCACCGGGACGGCAGTCAACGCGAGCACCACCCCGGCAACGGCGAGCGTCGCCTTCGGAAACCTGAGCACCACCTCCAGCGCCGGGCGGTAGATGCGCATCAGGAAACGATTGAGCGGGTTGGCCGCTTCATGCGGGATGCGGCCGCGCACCAGGTAGCCCATGAGCACCGGAACCAGCGTCACCGACAGCGCGGCTGCCGCTGCCATCGTGTACGTCTTGGTGTAGGCCAGCGGTGAGAACAGCCGCCCCTCCTGCGCTTCCAGCGCAAACACCGGAAGGAACGACAGCGTGATGACCAACAGCGAGAAGAAGAGCGCGGGTCCGACTTCGACGCAGGCGTGAGTCACCAAGGCCCAGCGCTCGTCACCTGCAGGCTGCCGACCGTGTCGGTGCTCGAACGCTTCGATGTGTTTGTGCGCTCCTTCCAGCAGAACCACGACGCCGTCAAGCGCAGCACCGCAAGCGAGCGCAATGCCCGCGAGACTGAGGATGTTGGCGTTCAGGCCCTGCCATCGCATCACGACGAAAGCGGCCCCCACGGCGATCGGCAACGCCAGGACAGCGACCAGTGCGGAGCGAAGGTGGAAGAGAAAGATGGCACACACGACTGCGACCGCGATGAACTCTTCCGTCAACTTGAGCTTCAGGTTGTCGATGGACCGGTCAATGAGCATGGAGCGGTCGTAGGTCTCCACGACCTCCACACCGGGTGGCAGGCCGGGCCTGAGAGCAGCCAGCCGCCCCTTGATCGCTTCGATGGTTGTGCGAGCGTTCTTGCCGGAACGCATCACGACCACGCCACCAGCGACTTCGCCTTCGCCGTTCAACTCGGCGATGCCGCGACGCATCTCCGGCCCGACTTGAACGAAGGCGACGTCGCGCAACAGGACAGGGGTGGCGCCGGACAACGCGACGGGGATGGCGCGGAAGTCGTCCAGCGATTTCAGGAAGCCGCGGGAGCGAATCATGTATTCGGCCTCGGCCATCTCGACGACCGAGCCGCCAGAAGCCTGGTTGGCGCTTTTGAGCGCCTCCAGCACCCTCGCCTGCGTCACGCCGAGGGCACGCATGCGGTCTGGGTCCAGGACGACCTGGTACTGCTTCACCATGCCGCCGATGCTCGCGACCTCCGCGACGTCGGGCACGGTCTTCAGCTCGAACTTCAAGAACCAATCGTTCAGCGCGCGCAGCTGTCCGAGGTCGTTCCTGCCTGTGCGGTCGACGAGCGCGTACTCGTACACCCAGCCTACGCCGGTGGCGTCCGGGCCGAGGGCCGCGGCCGCGCCGGCGGGCAGTCGACCTTGCGCCTGGCTGAGATACTCGACGACGCGTGAGCGCGCCCAATACGGGTCGGTCTTGTCGTCAAAGAGAACGTAGACGAACGAGTCGCCGAAGGACGAGTAGCCGCGGACCGTCTTCGCACCAGGAACGCTGAGCATCGTCGTGGTCAGCGGGTAGGTGACGAGGTCCTCAACCACCTGCGGCGGCTTGCCGGGGTATGTCGTGCGCACGACCACCTGCGTGTCGCCGACATCGGGGAGCGCATCGACCGGAGTCGTCGCCGTCGACACAAGGGCGGCGGCGACAAGGAACGCCGTCGCGATGAGAACCAGGATGCGGTTGGTCACTGACCAACGGATGAGCGCAGCAATCACTTCTTGCCTCCAATTCGCTGAA
>Ga0068864_100005116_pt1 | contig 10747 bp, 8 predicted proteins | sample KBSSwiS72_FD_66586 | JGI IMG/M metagenome (GOLD analysis project Ga0068864, IMG submission 66586) | Switchgrass rhizosphere microbial communities from Kellogg Biological Station, Michigan, USA - KBS Switchgrass S7-2 | ecosystem: Host-associated > Plants > Roots > Rhizosphere > Soil ...
GCCGGACCAGCCTTGCGACGAGCGGCCCGCTCGACCAGCTCCCCGCAAGGCGCGAGACGCCATGTCTGACGCAGTAGGCCGCCGGTCTCGAGGAGCGGCCGGTCGGACAGGCGCAGGCTCTCGGCGCGCCTAGCCGCCCGGGTGGCGCCCAGCACTCCACCCACGTCTGCGGCGCAGTTCGATTTGACATTCATGTCGACTGGCGGGAAGGTCGAGCCGCCGAGCGGGCCCAGAGCCCTGGGCGCCCAAATCATTTGACCGCCGAGCGGCTTGGGGCGGCCGCTGTTTCGACGAGGAGAATATCGGTTATGACGCAGGCCGTAATCGTGTCCGCCGTTCGCACGGCGATCGGCACGAGCCGAAAGGGGACGCTTGCAAACACCAGCGCCGAGGAGCTCGCGCTCGCGGTGATCCGCGGAACGCTCGCGCGCGCTGCCGTCGACCCGTCGCAGGTCGACGACGTCTTTTTGGCCGAAGCCGGCTACGGAGGCGGCGCGGTCGCGCGACACGCGGCCGTGGAAGCCGGGCTCACGACAGCCGCGGGGATGGCGGTCAGCCGTCATTGCGCAGGAAGCCTGAGCGCGGTCGGCCTGGCGGCGGCCTCCGTGCTGTCGGGGATGGAGCGCATCATCATCGCCGGCGGCGTGATGTCCGCCTCCACCAGCCCTCAGATGCGCCGCCGCATACCGGGCACGGAGGAGGTGCAGGACCCGTGGCTCCCGCCGTCCCACCCCGACAGCCCTGAGGCGCCGAATGGCGACATGACGATCACGGTCGGCTGGAACGCCGCGCGAGCGGCGGAACTGACACGCCAGGCGCAGGACGCCTGGGCTTTTCGCTCGCACCAGCGCGCCGTGGCCGCGATCGACGCGGGACATTTCGTTGACGAGATCATTCCCGTCATGGCGCGCCTTCCCAACGGCGGACGCGTCGAATTCAAGGTCGACGAGCACCCGCGCCGGGACACCACGCTGGAGAAGCTCGCGTCCCTGAAGGTGATCCATCCTGAGATCGAAGGCTTCTCCATCACGGCGGGCAACTCCAGCGGTGTCAACGACGCGGCCAGCGCCATGGTCGTGACGACCAGCGAAGTCGCCGCCGCCGACAGGCTGCAGGTTCAGGCGACGATCCGAGGCTGGACCGCCTTGGGCATAGAACCGGCGCAAACTGGCCTCGCCGTACCGGGCGTCGTCGAGAAACTGTTCGCGCGAACCGGGGTGACGAGCCGCGACATCGCCCTCTGGGAGATCAACGAGGCTTTCGCTTCTGTTCCGCTGGCCGCGTCAAGAGCGCTCCGGATCGACGAGGAGACGATCAACGTCTCGGGAAGCGGTTGCAGCCTCGGCCACCCGGTGGGGGCGTCCGGTGCGCGGATGATCACCACGCTGATCAACGATCTGCGCCGCCGCGGCGGCGGCCTGGGAATCGCGACCATGTGCGCGGCCGGCGGCCAGGCTGGCGCCGTCCTCATCGAGGTGTGAGCGCGGCTGCACCGGCGTGATCCGCGGGGCGCGAAGACGCCTTCGAGCAGGCATGGTCGCTGCCGAGGACAGAGGGCTTCAGGCCACTGAAGCGGGCTCTCATCGAAGCTCCGCAGATTGACCTGCCAGACGGCCCCGACGGCGGGCGGATGACCAATTCATCTGGAACCACGGGCCGGCCGGCGAGACCCGGCCTCGCCGGCCATGACCGCCTACTCAACACCCGCAAAAGCCCGAACGGCCGGGCCGCGATCGGCTTGGCTCCTCCCGGTCCAGCGCAGATCGCCGTCGCGTCGCGCCTCGACCTCCCGCGCCGAGCGGCTCCGCGACATGCACGGGGCATAAAAAGCCCGAGAAGCCAGGGGCTTCTCGGGCAGGAACTCGACGCGCGGGGAGAAAATGTGTGGCGCCGAGATAACTTGTTCACATCAGCCCGGACGCAGGCGGGGCTCGAGACTGGAGAACCCGAGCCAACCGGGCGGCCGGGGGGCGAGCGGATCAGCCCTTGAAGGGCCCAGCCTTGAGCTGTTCGCGCACCGGCACGAACTCGGGGGCTGCGAGGCCCGGCCTCAGGCAGTGGCCGCCGTCGATGACGAAGGTCAGGCCCGTGACGAAGGCGGCGTAGGGCGAGCACAGATAGGTCGCCGCCCAACCCAATTCGTGGGTCTCGCCGACCCGCTGCGCGGGCAATCGCGCACCGCCGCGGCTGCCGGTCATATGGCCCTGGAGCGCGGGCGGGAAGTCGTCGTGGGGAAAGGGGCCCGGCACCAGCGTGTTGACGCGGATGTCGACCGGCGCCCATTCCACGGCCAGTGACCGGCTGAGGTTGGTCACCCCGGCCTTGGCTGAGGCGGAGTGCGCTGCGCCGGGTCCGCCGGTCCAGGCATAGGCGGCGCCAATGTTGAGGATTGCGCCGCCGCGCCCCGAACCTATCTGCCGTCGGCCGAACTCGCGCGAGCAGTTGAAGGTCCCGTTGAGCACGATGTCGACCACCGTGGCCCACGCGTTGGCGCTCAGATCCTCCGCCGGGCACGCAAAATTTCCCGCCGCATTGTTGATCAAGACGTCCACGGCCCCGAGCTCCGCCTCAATCGCGTCGAACGCTTGGGCGACCACCTCCGCCTTGCGGACGTCGACCTCAAACCCCGCGGCCTGGCCGCCCTCGGCTTCGATCGCGGCCACCCCCTTGCGCCGATGCTCCTCGCCGCGGCTCAGGATCGCGATCTTGCCGCCGAGGCGGGCGAATTCCAGGGCCATGGCCTTGCCAAGCCCGGTGCCGCCGCCGGTGACGGCGATTACCTTGCCGTCGAAGGTCCCGGGCGGGAGCATCGCGCGACCGTATTCAGGAGCGGGTGAAAGTGGCATCGAGAGAAATTTCCAGCGCTTGAGGTTACGGTCACCACCGCGGAGGGGCCAGCGCATCCGGTTCCGCTTTTTCGACGAGCGCCCTGATCAACCAACCATCACTTGACATACACGTCAAGTCTTCGACAGGCTGCGCGGGCTACTGAAGATCGCTGGGCCCAAGTTCGACGGCGCGGCGCGCCACGGCCGGGTCCCGTGCAAGGCGTTCAGTCCGAGGACGGCAGCGGCTTGGCCTCTTTCGGCGCCATTCGCCGGCCGTCCACCGTCAAGCTGCCAAGCCCCGCCTTGCTCGCCAGCAGCTCCAGGCCCGACGTCTCGTCGAGGTACCGCTTGCCCAGTCCGACGCCGCCGTCCAATCCGGCGGCGATCGCGGCATACGCCTCGATCGTCACGTCCTGAGCCACGAGCGGAGCGCCGCCGCAACTCAGCTCATCGATGCCCGTCCCAGCTCTTACGACGACGAATTCAGCCGAACACACCGCGCTCTTCAAGCGCGCTCCGGGCTTTAGGTCCATGCGATGACACTCCTCTAAGCGACGGTCTGCTGGCGAACAGGCCAGGCTCATGCGATGGCGCCGTTGTCCTTCAGCGCCGTGATCCGCTCCCAGTCGAGCCCGAGGTCCATGAGAAACAGCTCGGTGTGCTCGTTGGCTTCCGGCCCGCGCGTGTTGCTGACCGGCTCGCCGTCGAACTGAACGGGGTTCGCGACCAGCCGGATCGGCGGCCCGCCATCCGCCGATTCCACCTCGTAGATCATGCCGTTCGCCAGGACTTGCGGGTCCTGCGCCACCTCGAGGGAATTCTGGTAGACGGCCCACTGCCCCTTCATCGTCCTAAGCCGCTCCGTCCAGTAGCTGAAGCTATGGCAGGCGAATGCCTCGGCGATGTAGGGCGCGCAGAGGTTCGCGTTCGCCATCAGCGCTTCCGGCGTGTTGAACCGCTCGTCCTGCATGAGGTGATCCAGGTGGAGATGCTCGAACGTGTCCTGAATGTAAGGACCCGGCGTCAGCACGCAGAGCTGGATCGGTCGGTCGTCGCGCGTTTTGTAGACGCTCATAAACGGGTTTTGGCTGCCCTCGACAATGCCGCCGTTGACCGGAAGCGGCTGGGTGAAGGGCAAGGTGTTGAGATCCATCGCCACATCGTGGCCGAGCCCGGTCGCCCAGACGCCGGAGGACAGGAGCGAGACGTCAACCACGCTCGCGACGCCGGTCCGCTCCCGGTGGAACAGCGCCGCCGAGATCCCGCCGGCGATGAACATGGCTCCGATCGTGTCGCCGTAGGCCGGCCCAGGCATGCCCAGGGGCCCGTCGAGCTCCTTTGGGGTGGCGAGCACCGCCGATCCGCCGCGGGCCCAAAAGGCCGTCGAGTCGAAGCCGCCGCTCTCCCGCTCGGGCCCCTTATCGCCGAGCGCCGATCCGCGCGCATAGATGATGTTCGGGTTAGCGCGCCGGATATGTTCGACGTCGATCTTCAGCTTCTGGCGGGCGGCGGGGAGGAAGTTGGTGAGGAAAACGTCGCAGGTCGCCGCGATCTCGTACAGCAACTGCAAGCCTTGCTCGTTCGAGATGTCGATCCCGACACTCTTCTTGCCCCGATTTGAATGATGCATGGTCGCGGCGCGCTGCGGGTTCACGGCCAGCCGCTGAAGCACTTTCAGGCCGCGTTGTGCGTCGCCCCTGACCGGGTGCTCGATCTTGATGACTTCGGCGCCCCAGTCCGTCAGAACGCCGCCCGCGGCTGGGACGAAGGTGAATTGCGCCACCTCGAGCACCCGCACGTCCTTCATCACCTGCGTCATCGGATCATCCTCATCTACTGCATGCCCATCGGCAGGCCCCTCGGGGAAGAAAGCTACCGCTCAGCGAACAAAGCGAAATCCAAGAGTTCGGCTCGACCGAGCTATTCGATCGCGCCGGCCAAGCTCGTTGGCGCACCCGCGAGAAAGCCTCGCGCTCTCGCACCCGTCGTTCTCTCGCACCATCGCGGCTCTTAGTCCCTGAAACCATCGACCAAGGCGGCGGCTCACGACACCCCCGCGGCATCGGGACATGCCCGCATTTGACACATACGTCAAGCCGTAGGGCGGCCCGAACAGCGCTGGCGGAGGCGCAGCGTACCTATCCGGTGAGCACCGCTGGCGCGCTGACCGGTTGAGCTCTTAGGCGGCCCCGTGCGCCCTGACGCCGAGCCCGCCAGTTCCACGGCAGCAGCTCGTCGAGCCCCTGAGCGGGACGGGCGGCGATGCGGGACGTCAGCGACAGGCCGGACTCGAATTGACACAATCATCAATTAATGCGCGAGTTGCGGGAAGGAGGTGCCCCGGAAATGGCTCGATTTGACAACATGGTAGCCCTCGTGGTGGGCGGCGCGGACAACATCGGCCGCGCGACCGCGCTGATGCTCGCGAAGGACGGCGCAAGGGTGGCGATCGGTTATTTCAGCAATTCGAACGGCGCCCGGCAGGGGGTGCGCGAGATCACCGAGGCCGGCGGCGAAGCGATCGCCCTGCAGGTCGACCAGTCATGCGAAGACTCCGTGCGCGCAATGATCGACCAGGTTGTCTCCGCCTACGGCAAGCTCAACATCGTCATCAACAACGCAGCGGCCATCGCCGGAACGGCTCAGGACCCGGACGGCGAGATCCAAACGATGGATGTCGACTATTGGGACAAGGTGTTCGCCACGAATCTGCGTGGCCCGATGCTGGTGTGCAAGCACGCCATCCCATATCTCCTCGCCTCCGGGTACGGCTCGATCGTCAATACAGGCTCCGCGATCGTCTTGCGCGGCAACCCCGTGCTCACAGCATATTCGGCGTCAAAGAAGGCGCTGGAGAGCCTTACTATGGATATCGCGGCAACCTACGGGCAGAGGAACGTGCGCTGCAACCTGGTGGTGCCAGGGCTCGTCATGAGCACGGTCGCTCTGGCGAAATGTTCGGAGGCGTTCCTGCGACAGTCGAAGTTGGAGATCCTCGTCCCGTTCATCGGCGAGCCCAACGACATCGCTCATGTGAACTGTTTCCTCGCCTCACCGGAGTCGCGGTACATTACCGGCCAGGTGATCGTCGTTGATGGCGGAATGCACGTCGGTAAGGTCAGCGTGCCGATCGCCGCCGACAGACCCGAGTCAGCGGTTAAGGGTCACTGAGGAGGGTGCAGCGGCGCGAGGGCAGGCGGCGGCTGCCCGACAGCGTGTCGCAGGCCGCCTGCGCCAGCCACGCACCGCCTCTGCTTGTCCGAGGTCGCGCGCGCCCGGGGCTCCGTAGGGCTCATCGCAGGGCGTGTAGGTGAAAATCGCAGGATTGACGCTTGCGTCGAGAGTCGCTCAGAGGACCGAGGGACAGGATGGCCCTCGCCCACGGCGCTGGAACCCACTCCGATGTCCCAAGCCGCCAACTCCGCCGAGCCCGTCAACCGGCAGATCTTCGTCCCGTCGAAGGACCTCGGCCTCGCGCCTGAGAACATGCGCTTCGATGAGCCGATCGACGCCGGCGTCCCGCAGCTCGGCGAGACCATCCACGCGGCCGGCATCCTGATTCCCATCGCCATCCGCCCGGGCCGCAAGAACGAGCAGCTCGTATTGCCACGGCCATCACCAAGTCGCCCGCAGGCCGGGAAAGCTGCAACCTCTGGACAAGGATCCGGCTGTCCGACGCGCCCTCGCCTCCTACGAAGGGTGAGGTGTTGCCAGCGAGGCCGTGGCGGCGGCGCTGCGGCGCTCATTCTTGGCCGCCGCCGCGCACGCGACGGACCAGCCTCGCTGTCGCAGCTGGCGCTGCAGGCACGCGCGTCGCGTCTGACGACCGCCACCGTTCAGTGTCTCTTGAGTCGCTCGGCGGCGGCGTCGAGGGCTTCGCGTTGATCGCCAGGTCGGCCCCGCGGCCGCAAAGACCTAAGTGGCGCGCGCATCGGTGGAACATCCTCACGTCCTGGGCCTGGTAGCCTTGCTGAGGGTCCACGAAGCGACGGAACTGCTCTTGCGCTTGGTCCCGACTGGCCGCTCGCTCGGCTTGATCCAAAGCGTTGGCACGACCCTGGGTCGCCAGCGCTGCTTGGCCGACGGCACCAGAGTCGCATCCGAAGCGCGCTCTCCGACGGGACCAAGCCGAGGTAGGCCATCAGCTGGTTCGGGCTCTCGAACCGGCTGAGGTCGCCGATCCCCTCCATGAAGGTGACCGCCGAGATCGTCTCCAGCCCACGTAGGCCGCGCAAAGCCTGCACCACCGGTCCCATCGACCAGGTCGGGATGAGGGACTCGATCCGAGCCAGCAGCTGGACGGCGAGACGCTGGTGCGGACGCTGTTGGCCTACAAGCGCGGCGAGCCGCGGGTGTGCTCCATGGTCCGGACGCCGAGACATGGGTCGTCAAGCGGCACGATTTGATCGCCGAGGCGCTCCAGGCCACCGCCGCTCCAGACCGCTTCACTCCGCTCCGAACGGAAGCCTCAGGCGGGCGCCGACGACCCGCGGCGCGCCATGGATCACGTTGCTGACGCCGACGCTGCCGGCCGCGCCAAACCCGCCGAGTTCATAGTTCTTGTCGAACAGGTTCTGCGCGTAGAGCTCAGCCGTGACGCGCGACCCCATGACGTGTTCCCACCGGACAGACGCGTTGACCAAGTCGTAGCCGTCGACCACCGAGCCGGGATAGTTGACGATTTCCAGTTCGAAGCCGTCCCGGTGGGCGTAGTTGATATTGACACCGAAATCACCGTTGCTGGTCCGCGCCACCACCCAGTCCAACGTCGCGCCGGCCTGAACCTTGGGCACAAAGGTGAACTTGTTCCCCGACCGATCCACGCCGTTGTCGATAAATTTCTTATACTTTGGGTCCGTATAGCCGAAGAATCCCGACAGGGTCACATTACGTCCGAACCCGAGACTGCCTTCGAGCTCGAAACCACGAATGCGGGCCGAAGGGGTGTTGATGACCACCGAGACCGGCGCGCCGGCGGAAATGACGACCAGGGCGCGCTGGATATTAGTGTAGTCCATCGTGTAGGCGGCGGCGTTGAGCGATGCACTCACGTCTTGCGTGAGGGACCAGTTCGTTTTCAAGCCCAACTCGTAGGACACGGCGAACTCAGGGGCGAACGGAACCTGCTGCGGCAGACTCGTCGCACGGCCGTTGAAGCCGCCGGAACGATAGCCGCGGCCGACGGTCCCGTAGAACAGGGCCGACTTGATCGGCCGGATATCGAAGCCCGCGGTCCAGGTCGTCGCATTGAACGACTTCGAATCCGGCTTGATGCAGTTTACGGGCGCTGCTGCGACGATGCAGGTGAAGCTGCCATCGGCGTTCACATTACGGTTCTCGAACGTGATCGCGCGATCGTCCTTGTTGTATCTCGCCCCCGCGAAGATGTGCGCGGGCGCCGAGAACGGCAGCTTGTAGTTTGCCTGCGCGAAGCCGGACAGGTTCTTATTTGTCGCGGTAAACCTGTTCTGCGTTCTCGCGATCGAGGTTTCCGACCGACGGACGTAGCTGTTAGAGAAATCGTGACCCGATTCCCAGAAATAATACCCGCCGACGATCAAATCCAATGAATCGTTTAATAGATTTGATTGAATCTGAAATTCTTCAGAAAACTGTCGTGTCTTCGATTCGACTTCCGTACTCAGGATAGTGGCAATCGTCCCGTCGTGATCGACAGTGTCGTCCGCAAATTGCCAACGTCCGCCAATAATATTCTTCAGTAGAATATCCGGCGTGAGTTGAATCTTAGTTATATTGTTCACGCCACCCGTATGAGCACGACTGAACGGCTCGAACTGGCTATATTTTTCATGCCAGCCGAGCGTGTTCTGCTGCGCAAAGGCGGCAAGGTACGCAGCGCCGGGCGCCGTTGTCGCGTTGACCAGGGTCGGATTGTAAGCTTTTGCGAAAAACGCGGCGCCATTTGAATTGTTGTGGAAATAGTCGCCGATGAGCGTGTTTTCGAATATCCCGCGCTTGAACTCCAGCGTGCCGCGCAACGCGTAGCGGTCCTTGTCGTCGAGGTGGTAATTTCCGTTCAGGACCTTCGTGTACCCCCGGACGTACTGACGGATGCCGGCCAAGCGCAGGCCGACGTCTTCGCCCAGCGGGATATTGACAGCGCCGTCGATCGTATAGCCAGACGGGTCCTCGACCGCCGCATTCACGTAGCCGCCGAACTCGCTCTCGGGCCGGCGCGTTTCGACCAGCACGGCGCCCCCCACGGAGCTGCGGCCGAACAGCGTGCCCTGCGGCCCCTTAAGGACCTGGATGGACGCGATGTCGAACATGGCCGCGTCCAGCCCGGCCGGGCGCGCCATATATTGTTCGTTGAGGTAGACACCGGTCGACGGGTCCACGCCGATACCGGCGGTGGTCTGCACCTGGCCGCGAATTTGGACGGACGCCGATGAGCTCGAGCCGTTGAGCGGCGTGATGCTCAGACTGGGGGAAAGCCGCTGAACATCGGTGAGCGAGCGGATATTCTGCCGCTGCATCTGACTGGGCGTGATCGCCGTGACTGCGACGGGCACATCCTGCAACCGTTCATTGGTCCGACGCGCGGTAACGACAATTTCGCCAATGGTCGATGGCTCGGCCGATGCGGGCTGGGTCGAGCGATCCAGCACCTGGGCCTGCGCGATACTCGCGGCGGAGACCGATGCCAGCAGCACGACCGCCAAGCACGAACACCTATGCATCTATCCCCCCAGTCGCTGATAAATTTCGTTGGCATAGAGAAAAGCACGTCTAAAGAGATACTTCAATATCTCAATTGCAGCCGGCCTGTACGCCATGCGGGCCGCGCCACAGGTATGGAAGGCGCCGGCCTCGGCCACGGCGAGGCAGCGGCGCTTGCGGCGCGGCGCTGCGCCGAGCTCACCTAGGCTGGGTTCTCGAAAAGTTCGGCCGGGAACGCGGCGGACATGAGGCCCCAAGCGAGGGCGTCGATGGGCGGGGCCGCGCCAGCGCTAGGCAGGGGGTCTGGGCGGCCGCCGCGACGGCCAGTCTGGCGCACGCTTCTCCCGAAATGCGCGCACGCCTTCCCTGCTGTCCCCAGAGCGCAACAGCGCGTCCACGGCCGGATAGGTGAGCTGCGCGCGCATCGCGGCCTCGACTGTCGGTTCGGCCATCCCGCGCCACACCGCCTCCTTGATCGCCGCAAGCGCTGCCGGACTCATGGCGGCGATCGCCTCGGCGAGTTCGATCGCGCGATGTTCGAGCCGCGCGGAAGCAACGACCTCGTGCACGAAGCCAAGCCGCCTTCCCTCTTCGGCTCCGACCCGCTCGCCGGTGAGCAAGAGCGCAAGCGCGCGTTTCTCGCCGATCGCGCGGGGCAACCGATGCAGTCCCCCGGCAAGGGCTACGAGGCCGAGTGTCGGCTCGGGAAGCCCGAACGACGCGCTGTCAGCCGCCAGGATGATGTCGCAGGCCAACGCCAGCTCGAAGCCGCCGCCGAGGGCGACTCCATTTACCGCGGCGATGACCGGCTTCGCGAGGTCAAAACGGGCAGTGAGGCCGCCGAACCCGCTTGCTGGCCGCTCGCCATCCCTGGCCGACGCCATGAGATCGGCGCCGGCGCAAAAGGCGCGGTCGCCCTTTCCTGTAACGATGAGCACGCGCATCGCGTCGTCCAAGGCGAATGCGTCGATGACTTCAGCGCACGCCCGGCTCGTCGCCGGCGACAAGGCGTTCATCCACTCGGGACGACAGAGCCTCATCAGCATGACGGCGCCCCGCCGCTCGACTTCCAGTTCTTCGGCGATCACGGCCTCCTCCGTCAGAGATCAGCTTGCCTGCCGGCCCAAAGCCGTGTCAATAACGGAGCGGAAATAGAGATAACTCTAAGACCCTCCGCCTGGCCCAGCGGCAGGCTCGCCGAGTCGAGAGAGAGAGAGAGAGAGAGAGAGAGAGAGAGA
>Ga0068864_100005118_pt1 | contig 10742 bp, 10 predicted proteins | sample KBSSwiS72_FD_66586 | JGI IMG/M metagenome (GOLD analysis project Ga0068864, IMG submission 66586) | Switchgrass rhizosphere microbial communities from Kellogg Biological Station, Michigan, USA - KBS Switchgrass S7-2 | ecosystem: Host-associated > Plants > Roots > Rhizosphere > Soil ...
GGATATGTCGTGTCCCCGCTCGACGGCGTCAACCTTCGGACGCCTCTGCACCTCTTTTTGGCCGGCACCAATGCCGCCTGAACGTCCACAGTGAGAGCTTTGATATCGCGCTGGATTTCCGCGCCAGCGGGAACCACCTCGAATGTTACAAGTTTGCGGAGATTGGTCTTTCCAGGATCATCCGGCAAGAAGACGCGACAATGCCGGGCCGACATCAGACTGGCGTGGTGGATCGGCTCCGGCGCGCCCGCATGTGACGGCCGCGCAAGTCGCCGCAAACGACAACACCCGGCCAAGCTCCTCGGAATTCAATTGCGCCAGCGTTCCGCGCCTGATCCGTCCGATCGCTCGCAAAGCGAACAACAGGGCGGCTTGAAAGCTGTCGCCTGCCCCGATCGAGTCCACCACGTCGATGATGGGCGCCTCGACCTCGACCAGACCCGCCTCCCGGTGCCACGCCCGGGCTCCCTTGGTCCCGCGCGTAACGACGACCAGGCTCGCTCCAGCCGCAATGAGCGACCTCGCCCTTTCACCGTGGTCGCTCCCGCCATAGAGAAATTCAAAATCGACATCCGACATCCGCACGATGTCGGCGGCGGCGGCGAATGCATTCATCTGATCGACGTAGCGCGCCTTGTGGCTGACCAGGTTGGGCCGGCAATTCGGATCGAAGGAGATGGTGGTCGAGCTGCCCGCGTCTTCGATCATCGCCAGCGCCTGGGCTGCCCCATCGTCGTTGGCAAGCGTGGTCGAGCCGACATGGATTGCTTCAATCTGATCGAAGGGGATGGAGCCGCGCTGGTAGCTCCAGCTTCGGGACGCCGTTGCCTCGTCATAGAACGCATAGTGCGGCTCACCGCCGACGTGGCGGACAAACGCGAGAGTCGTCTGATGGGCACTGCGCGTCACATAGCGAAGGTCGACCTGGGAGGCCGACGCGTGGTCGGCAATCATGCGGCCAAAGAGATCGGTCGAGATACCGCCCACAAACCCCGCCGGCGCACCCAGACGCGCCATGCCGACAGCGATGTTGAGACAGGAACCCCCGACAACCGGCACGGCCGCGTCACGTCCATCCGCGGACTTGACCGGCAGGAAATCGACCAGGGCATCTCCACAACTCAGCAGCATGGCTCTAGTTCTTCGTGTCAAGTCCGGCGATCGATGCGATCCCCTGCATCGCATCGCGGCTGTCTCGCTCGAGCTTTCGCATCATTCCGTGAACTCGCCGCTTTGTCCGGTGGAAATCGGTCAATCCCGGTGGCGTCGGTTCGCTCAGCCGGCCGATCGCCGACATCGAGGCCATCGCTTCGCCGATTGACCCGCAAGACGTCGCCGCGACTGCGCCCAGCATGGCAGCCCCGAGCAACACGGGCTCCTGCGTTTCGGGGACCGCAACGGTCAGGCCGGTCGTATCCGCCATGATCTGGCGAACCAGCGGACTTCGTCCCGCGCCACCGCTGATCACCATCATGTCGCTGTCCACGCCATGCGATCGAAAGGCTTCGACGACGTCGGCAAGACCGTAGGCAAGCCCGCACAGCCCGGCCACGAACAGCCGCTCCATCGAGCCGATATCGACGTCGAGATCCATGCCTGCAACCACCGCGCGGGAATAGGGATCGGCGAAGGGCGACCGGTTGCCGAGAAACTCCGGCAGAACGTGGATATCGCGGGCCAGCAACGCCGCCTCACCCAGGCTCGGCGCGCATGAGACGATGCGCCGTTCGAGAAATTCAAGAACTTCCATGCCGGCCGAATGCGCGGCAGCGACGGCCTCGTTATAGGCGGGATGGGACCTGATGAGGTGATCGATGGCGGCACCGGCGGCGGACTGTCCGCCCTCGTTGAGCCAGAACCCGGGCACCATGCCCGAATAGTAAGGCCCCCAGACGCCCGGGACGAAGCAAGCCTTTGGCGTTGTCGCCATGATGCAGGCCGAGGTTCCCATGATGTAGGCAAGACGACGGCACACATCGACTGACTCACCCGACTTGCCGCGCCCGCCGATCGTCCCTACGCCTCCGGCGTGCGCGTCAATCAGCGACGCGGCAACCGGCGTGCCTTCGAGGAGGCCGAAATCGTGTGCCGCTGATTTCGTCAGGCCGGCACCCAGCGGCGTGCCGGACGCGACGATCTCCGTTCCGATCTTCGCGTATTGGTCGGAGACGAGGTCGCCAAGACCAACGCGCTCGAAATAGCCGCGGCTCCAGCATTGATCATGGGCAAGATAATTCCATTTGCAGACGACGGTGCATATCGATCGCGCCGTCGATCCGGTGGCGCGAAACGAGAGATAGTCGGCAAGGTCGAAGAAATGACCCGCCGCCCGATAGGTCGACGGCAGGTGCCGCTTCAGCCAAAGCAGTTTTGGAATTTCCATTTCCGGCGAGATCGAGCCGCCGACATAGCGGAGCACCTCGTCCTGCGTCTCGTTGACCTCGCGCGCTTCGGTCATTGCGCGATGATCCATCCAGACGATGACGTTCCTTTGCTCGTCGCCGGAGCTGCTTACGGTCAGCGGATGGCCACCGGTATCGAGCACCACGAGCGAGCAGGTCGCGTCAAAACCCAGACCCTTGACCGCGGAAGGCGGAATGGCGGCCTCCCCCATCGCGGCGCGAACCGAAGCCACGCATGCTGACCAGATCTCGGACGACGACTGTTCGACGACGCCGCCCGCTTCGTGCCATAGCGTGGTCGGGTGCCGGGCGGTCGCCAGCAAGGTTCCGTTCTCGTCAAATACTCCGGCGCGAGCGCTCGACGTCCCGACGTCGATGCCGATGAAGGCCTGCTGCATTGCAACCCCACTACAGATCAGCGCCAGTTCACCAGCACGTATAACCTCCGTCAACGAGGACAACGCTCCCGGTCATCAGGCTGGCGGCGTCGGACGCCAGAAACAGGACGACGGACGCGATTTCATCGACCTCTCCCATCCGGGCCATCGGCGTACCGCCGATCCAGGCATCGTACATCCGCGGGTTGCTTTTGACGAACTCATTCAGGGGGGTGGTGATGTAAGTCGGCGCCACGGCGTTGACACGGACGCCGCGCGCCCCCCACTCGGCCGCGAGCGATTTGGTCAGATGGTGCACCGCGGCCTTGGAGGCGTTGTAGTAGCACTGCTCCTGCGGTTTGTTGACGATGAAGCCGGACATCGACCCGATGTTCACGATGGAACCGGACTTCGCGTCCAGCATATGCTTGCCGAAGGCGCGGCAGCACCAGAACGTGCCGTTGAGATTGACGTCGATGACGTTGAGCCAATGTTCGTCGGCTACCTTCTCGGCCGGTGTCTCGCTCCGCGCAATGCCGGCATTGTTGACGAGGATATCGACCCGGCCGAAGCGAGATGTCAGCTGATCGGCGACCTCGGAAACGCGCGTTGGGTCCGTCACATCCATGATAGCGATCTCGGCATCCAGACCCTTCGCTTTCAGGTGCGCACACCCGGCAGCGGCAAGTTGGGAATCGCGATCCGCGATGACGACCTTCGCTCCCGCCTCCGCCAAGGCTTCCGCGCAGGCCAGTCCGATTCCCTGACCGCCGCCGGTTACCACGGCTGTCTTCTGGTCCAGTTTGAATTTTTCCAGATACATCTTCTTCTTGGTCCTGTTTTCCTATCGCGGCGCAGCGCGCCGTCCGCTCATGTCCTGATCACCGCGCCGTCCTTGTCGAAACGGTGCAGCCGGGTTGGATCGGGCGAGAGCCATACGCGGTCGCCGGCCTTGAGATTGAATTCTCCGATGCAGCGCGCCGTCAGCAGACCAAGCTTGCCGGCGTCGACATAGAGGAAGGTATCGCTGCCGAGATGCTCGGCGACCGACACGGTCCCGGGCCAGCCTTCTCCCTCCTTGCCGATCTTCAGATGCTCGGGCCTGATGCCGAGGGTGGCGACGCCGGCCTCGCCGGCCGCCTCGCCGGACACAAAATTCATCTTCGGCGAGCCGATGAACCCGGCGACGAAAAGATTCGCCGGCCGCTCGTAGAGTTCCAGCGGCGAACCGTATTGTTCGATGTGGCCGGCGTTCAGCACGACGATCTTGTCGGCCATCGTCATGGCCTCGACCTGGTCATGGGTGACATAGATCGCGGTGGTCGCAAGCTGCTTCTGCAATTTGGTGACTTCCAGCCGCATCTGAACGCGGAGCGCCGCGTCGAGATTCGACAAGGGCTCGTCGAACAGAAACGCCTTCGGCTCGCGCACGATCGCGCGCCCGATCGCGACGCGCTGGCGCTGTCCGCCGGAGAGCTCGCGCGGCTTGCGTTCCAGATAGGGCGTAAGATTCAGCGTGGCGGCGGCCGCCTCCACCTTCCGGTCGATATCCGGGCGCGGCAGGCCGGCCATCTTCAGGCCGAAAGCGATGTTGCCGCGGACGCTCATATGCGGATAGAGCGCATAGGATTGGAACACCATCGACAGGCCGCGCTTGGCCGGCGGCACATCCACCACGTTCTTGCCGTCGATCAGGATTTGCCCGCCGGTGACGTCCTCCAGTCCGGCGATCAGCCGCAAGAGCGTCGTCTTCCCGCAGCCGGACGGTCCGACGAATACCACGAAGGAGCCGTCCTCGATATCCAGGTTGGCATCCTTGATGATGTTGACCGGTCCGAACGATTTCCGGACTCCCTGCAGCGTGATCTGGCCCATGATCTCAGTTCCCTTGCTATTTGACCGCGCCGAAGGTCAGTCCGCGGACAAGCTGCCGCTGCGTGAACCAGCCGAGGATGATGATCGGCGCAATGGCGAGCGTTGAGGCGGCCGACAGTTTTGCCCAGAACAGGCCCTCGGGACTCGAATAGGATGCGATGAACGTTGTGAGCGGTGCGGCCTCCAGCGTCGAAAGATTCAGCGTCCAGAACGCCTCGTTCCACGCCAGGATGAAATTAAGCAGCAACGTCGAGGCGAGGCCTGGGACAGCCATCGGCGTCAGTACATAGACGAGTTCGCGCCCGATGGTCGCCCCATCCATCCGTGCCGCTTCGAGAATGTCTTTCGGGATTTCCTTGAAGTAAGTGAAGAGCATCCAGATCACGATCGGCAGATTGCCGAGACAAAGAATCATCACCAGACCGGCGCGCGTATCGAGCAGCCCGAAATCGCGGAAGATCAGGTAGATCGGAACCAGCACGCCGACCGACGGCATCATCTTGGTCGAGAGCATCCAGAGCAGGAGGTCCTTGGTGCGCTTGGTCGGCGCGAACGCCATCGACCACGCCGCGGGTATTGCGATGATCATTGCGATCAGCGTCGAGCCGCCGGCAATGATGATCGAATTGAGCGCATGATGCAGGTAATCGCTGCGCTCCTGCACCGTCGCATAGTTCTCAGTAGTCCAGTGAAACAACAGGAATTTTGGCGGCATCGAGAACGCGTCGAGCTCGGTCTTGAAGCTCGTCAGCACCATCCACAGGATGGGCAGGAAAATCAGGAATCCAAAAAACCACGCCGCCGCCGTGGACACCCATACGCGTCTCACCGTCACCTTGCGTGCCATCGCTTACGCCTCCAGATTCCGCCCGACGATCCGCACCAGGAAGAAGGCCACGATATTGGCGATCACGACCGCGACCAGCCCGCCGGCGGAGGCGTTGCCGACGTCGTACTGGACCAACGCCTGTTGGTAGATCAGGAATGCGATATTGGTGGTCGCCAGGCCGGGGCCGCCGCCGGTCGTGACAAATATCTCGGCGAACACGGTCAGCAGGAAGATCGTTTCGATCAGGATGACCACGGTGATCGGCCGCGCGAGATGCGGCAGGGTGAGATAGATGAAGGTCGAAAGCGCGCTCGCGCCGTCCATCTCGGCGGCTTCCTTCTGCTCCTCGTCCTGGGACTGCAGCGCCGTCAGCAGGATGAGGGTCGCAAACGGCAGCCATTGCCAGGCCACGATCAGGATCACCGCGAACAAGGGCACGTCGTTGAACCAGTCGATCGGCGTGGCGCCCACGAGTGTCGCGACCCAGGCGAACAGCCCGGACACCGGATGCATCAAGAGGTTCTTCCAGACCAGCGCGCTCACGGTCGGCATCACGAAGAACGGCGCGATCACCATCAGGCGGACGATGCTGCGCCCGACCACCTGCTGGTCGAGCAGCAGCGCCAGCGGCGTGCCAAGCAGTATGGTGATGGCGAGCACCGATCCGACCAGCACCAGCGTGTTTCGCAGCGCGGTCAGAAAAGCGGGGTCGGTGAGAAAATATCGAAAATTCTCCAGCCCTACAAAACTCCAGGTTTCCGCGTCGAGCAGGCTGTAGTGCAGGGTCGAAAAATAGATCGTCATCGCCAGCGGGACGATCATCCAGATGAACAGCAATGCGACGGCCGGCGTCAGCAGAGCCCTACCGAGGACCTGGGTTTGCTCCGTCGCCATCGCGGTCTCCTGCTATCTCTTGAAGGGAGATGTGGCTGCCGTCCGTGCTCCGGTCGACCGGCAGCCAAGAGTGGCGCAGAGCGCTATTTGATATAGCCGGCGCGCTTCATTTCGCGTTCGGTGGCGCTTTGCGCGGCCGCGAGTGCTGCGTCCACCGTCGATGAACCGGCCAACGCCGCCGAGAACTGCTGACCGACGCTGGTGCCAATACCCTGGAACTCCGGAATCGCGGCGTACTGCACGCCGACATACGGCACCGGCTGCACACTCGGCTTGTTCGGATCGGCGGCGTCGATCGATGCCAGCGTCAGCTTGGCGAACGGCGCGACCTTCAGATATTCCGGATTCTGGTAGAGCGAGGTACGCGTGCCGGGCGGGACGTTGGCCCATCCCTCCTTCGAGGCGACCAGCTTGGTGTAGTCCTTGTTCGTGGCCCAGGCGATGAATTTTTCGGCGGCGGCGGTCTTCTTCGAGCCGGCAGGGATGGCGAGATTCCATGCCCACAGCCAGTTGGCGTTCTTGCCGAGCCCTGCGTTCGGCGCGAGCGCGAAGCCGACCTTGTCGGCCACCCTGGAATCCTTCGGGTTGGTGACAAAGGACGCCGCCACGGTGGCGTCGATCCACATCGCGCATTTGCCGGAGTTGAACAGCGCGAGGTTTTCATTGAAGCCGTTCGAGCTTGCGCCGGGAGGGCCCGCGGCCTTCATCAGATCGACATAGGTTGAGAGGGTCTTCTTCCACTCCGGCTTGTCGAATTGCGGCTGCCATTTCTCATCGAACCAGCGCGCGCCGAACGAGTTCGACATCGCGGTCAGGAACGCCATGTTCTCGCCCCAGCCCGCCTTGCCCCTCAGGCAGATGCCGTAGACGCCGTCGGATTTGTCGGTGAGCTTCTTGGCCGCATCGATCACGAAATCCCAGGTCGGGTTTTCCGGCATGGTCAGGCCGGCCTTCTGGAACAGGTCGGTGCGGTACATGACCATCGAACTCTCGCCGTAGAACGGCGCGGCGTACAGCTTGCCTGATACTGACGCGGCGTCGCGGATCTTGGGGAGCAGGTCCGCGGTGTCGTAGTCGGGTCCCAGATTGTCGAGCGGAATGAGCCAGTTCTTCTTGGCCCAGATCGGAACCTCATAGGTGCCGATGGTGAGCACGTCGAACTGTCCGCCCTTGGTCGCGATGTCGGTCGTGACGCGCTGGCGCAGGACGTTCTCTTCGAGCGTCACCCATTTGACGGTGATGTCGGGGTTTTTGGCGGTGAAGTCGTTGGTCAGCGCCTGCATCCGAATCATGTCGCCGTTGTTCACGGTGGCGATGGTCAGGGATGTCTGTGCGACGGAAGGAGCTGCGCCCAACAGGGTAGCCGCGCCCAGGAGGGCGCCGAGGACGTGTTTCACGATAACCTCCCTTGGTGACGTTGAGCATATGCCCACGCCTTGCAATTATGTTCACACCGACTCCGGAGGTTGTCAAGGATCGGAATTGCGCTTGTGCACCGATGCGTAGACGGGAGGGCACGGTTCGATTGCCCGCATGCCTGGATTGGCTGGCGGGAACCTCCGCGCACGACGAGGCCGAAAGACCGGTTTGGTCAGCTACGACTTGAGGATGGCGCCCGCGGTCGCCTCGTCGGTGATCAGCCCGTTGAGGAGCCGACCCTTGAGCGCAGCCCTGATGGCCGAAACCTTGGCGCGACCGACCGCCGCCCCGATGGTCAGGGCCTCGGCAGGTACCTGCGGTGGAATGCTGGTGAGGCGAAGGTTTGTCCCGCCTTTGATGAGGTGCCCCTCCTCGTCAAATGCCCAGCCGATCAGTTCGCCAACGGCGCCCAGCCGCATCATCTCGAGCAGCTCTTCGCGCGAGACGAAACCGTCAATGTGGACTTGCGCCTGCCGGTCCATCTGCCCGACCCCGACAAGCCGCAGGTCGGCCTTGGCGGCGACCGCTCTCACCCTGGCGATCGGATCTATCTTGAGCATCTGGTCGCGCTCGCGCTCGGACGACATCAGAAACGGCAGCGGCATCGGATAGTGGCGCGCCCTGGTCCGGTCGGCGAGACGACCGACGGTGTCGAAGAAGCTGGCAGAGCCGTCGGCCGAAATGTTTCCGACCAGCGACACGATCTGGTGGTTCGGACAGTCAATCGGAGACACGCGCTCGACGGCAGCCCGCACCGCTCTCCCGGTGCCCAGCGCCACGATCGTCGGCTTCTCGGTACGCAACGTCGTTTCGAGGATGTTGGCGGCCCGCTCGGCAATCCCGGCGGCCGAGAGCGGCGCGGCGGGGTCGGTTGGCACCACTTCGCAGTAGACGAGGTGAAACAAGTCCTTCAGCCGCGCCGCCAGCTCCATACAGGCCGTGATCGGGTGCTCCAGCCGGAAGGTAATCAGGCGCTCGGCGAGACAGAGTGAAACCAGGCGCTGGGCCGATGCGCGCGATACCTTCAGCATCCTGGCGATTTCGTCCTGGGTGTGACCGGCAATGAAATAAAGCCAGCCTGCCCGCGCGGCTTCGTCGAGACGCGACTTCTCGTTGTCGGATGCCGCCATCAGTCTCCTTGCCGGTCCGTTCGCCAGAAATCCGCCATTCGTCCGAACACCCGATCAGCCCCCGCCTCGCGCAGAATGGCCTTGCCATCACGCGATTGATAGTGGCTGCCTCCGACAAATCCCCAAACCATCATGCCGGCCGCCTTGCCCGCCTTGACGCCGCTAACGCTGTCCTCGATCACGAGGGTGCGACGTGGATCCACCTGCATCCTTTCGGCTGCGTAGAGAAAGAGGTCGGGTGCCGGCTTGCCGCGTTCCACCATTTGCGAGGTATAGAGACGCGCGTCGAAATGCGGCGCGAGGCCGGTCAAGGAGAGCGAGTAGGACACCCGATCGATATCACTGGACGAGGCAACGCAATGCGGGATCTGCATGTCTTGCAGTACCGCGTTCACCCCTTCGATTGGGCGAAGCGACGAGAGAAACGCAGCTCGAACCCCTGCTCGCAGCTCGGCCGCAAATTGCTCGGGGATCGAGTGTCCCAACGCTTCGTAATGCTGGAAGACCGCTGTCACGCTTCGTCCAAGGAACAGGTCAAGCGCCTGCTCGACGTCGAGCTTGATGCCGTATCCCGCAAGCGCATGCGAGAGGCAGCGGCAGCTCAGCACCTCACTATCGACCAACACGCCGTCGCAATCGAAAATGATGAGATCGGGCACTATCATCGGAGATTTTCCCGATCCGATAAGAGCATATACCCAGATAGTGGGCAATAACCCGAATTTTCGGCCTAAATGGAGCCTCTCCTGCCGAAGCATGCAGGTGCCGGGCGCCTTCGGCGACAATGACCCTGCCGGCGAGCTGCGAATAGCCGACGTCGCGATCGGCATGCTGGTCGAATTCGTGAACCGGGAGGTCTCTTGGCGCGCATCTAGCGCATGAGAAGGACAATCGCGGCAGCCACCACCGGGGCTGATCCCCACACGATGATACTGGCGATCAGAAGTCACCTTGTGCGCATAGGAAAACGTAGAGCTTGGGGTTATCCGCGACAAGCAGCCCCACTGACGTTTCTGCCCGGCCCATTCCTCAGCGAGCGGACATCGGCGGATTACCTAATTCGCCTGGTACGGCGCTGGCGCATCTCCTGTTCCGAAATAGCCTGCTGCGCCTGGAGTCTCTGGACAAAAATTATTGCTGCGCGCGAGATATGGTCACGGCTTAGCGCCTCTGCGCGGTCACCGTCGCCAGCCACAATTGCATCGAGGATCGCGACATGCTCGCCCAGAATGATCTGCGGCATCTGCACATCGTCGCGCAACACCTCACCCATGACGCGGCGCAGATACGGCCAATGCGGCGCCGTCGTCTCGCCAATCAGCGTGTTTTCCGAAAGCTCGTTGATAAAGGCATGAAAGTTCATGTCAGCTTCGATCTGCTCATTCAGCGAGCCGCTCTCTACCGCGGCGCGTCCAGCCTCGAGATAGGCCGGTCCTTCGGTGCGTGCCCGCGCAGCGCCGCGCTCGGCTGCGAGCCGCGCGGCCAGCCCATCCAGCATGGCCCTCACTTCATAAAGCCTTCTGACGAAATCAGGATCGATCGGTGAGACGATAAGGCCTCTCCCGGGGGCCTCGCGAACCAGCCCTCGATCGCGAAGAAGCAGCAATGCCTGCTGCACGGGCTGGCGGGAAACGCCATAGGCGCGAGCCAATTCGTCCTGGATCAGGCGCGAGTTCGATGGCAACTCGCCATCCACAATCTCGGAAACGATAGCATTTACAACCTGTTCCACCAGGGTTGGCTGGCTTTGGACCTGTGACATGCGCACTCCAGAGGGCAGTTCTGCGATTCCATAGCACTGCAATGCAAAAGAATC
>Ga0068864_100005120_pt1 | contig 10738 bp, 10 predicted proteins | sample KBSSwiS72_FD_66586 | JGI IMG/M metagenome (GOLD analysis project Ga0068864, IMG submission 66586) | Switchgrass rhizosphere microbial communities from Kellogg Biological Station, Michigan, USA - KBS Switchgrass S7-2 | ecosystem: Host-associated > Plants > Roots > Rhizosphere > Soil ...
CTATTGCTAGAAGTGGAACAAACCCTGGAAACGTAGGTCATTCATATTTCAAGAACAGATTTGTTAAGCCTAACAAAGAAGGCTATACATTAATTAAAGATAGCAAGACCGGACTGAAGCGGATGTTCATTCCGGCTAGGATTCAAGACAATCCTACGTTACTTGCGAATAACCCAGAGTACATCCAACAGTTGATGTCTCTGAGTGAAGCAGAAAAGAAAGCTAAACTTTACGGTGACTGGGATACTTATGAAGGTCAAGTCTTTAAAGAGTTTCGACTTGAACCTCTCTCAGACGAACCGCCTAATGCAAGACACGTCATTGATCCTTTTGCTATTCCGAGTTGGTGGCCTAGATTCATTGGTATTGATTGGGGATATGCCGCCTACACCGTAATCTATTGGGCAGCGTTATCTCCTACAGGTAGACTGTTTATCTATAGAGAATATGCATTCAAAGAGAAACTCATTGTAGATTACTTAACTGATCTTATTAACTTAACTGAGCAAGAAGAAAGAGAAGCTTTACTTAAGGTTCTAATCTGTCACTCAGCAGACCAGAATAGAGGAGAACCTTCCACTATATACGAGCAACTTACTAAGGCATTACGAAAAGCAGAGTTCAAGTGTCAGATTCAATTAGGTGAGAAGAACCGGCTTAACGGTAAAACAAACTTACATGAGTTCTTAAGATGGCAGCCTAAAGAGAATCCTGCTAAGGTTTATGGTGGTGAGTTCTCTAAAGAATATGCAGATAAGATTTTCCGCTTATATGGACAAACCGCTTACGTAGATTACGTTAAGATGTTTGAGGCTGAGAAGCCGGAAACTAATCTACCTAAGTTACAGATATTTAATACTTGTCCTTTATTAGTAGAAACGATTCCAGCTTGCGTATACGAAGAAACACCAGAAGAAGGTAAGAAGAAAGAAGATGTTAAAGAGTTTGATGGAGATGATCCTTACGATTGCATTAGAATATTATTAGGCGGAGTAAAAGAACATCAGGTTATTTACGCTAAGGAAATGGAACATAATGAAAAGTCTCAAGAAGCTATTAATGGATTGGTTAATGGGGATCAAACTTCTTTTTACAGGAAGATGGAGTTCTTGGAATCGAAAAGGGAAACAGATCGAAACCTTACAACTTTCCGTCGTAGAGGCTTTAGAAGGACACATTAGAAGTAAAGATGAGTTCATTGTATATTTACAGGACGAACTTGCTAGATTAAGAGCAGAGATGAAAGTAGAGATTCCTGAACGAGTAAGGAACGAAGTAGAGTTCAAATCTAGTAGAGGATATAAGTCAATCCATACTCGCATGAGAGAACGAGTTCTTATTAATCAAGCTAAGCATAAAGTTGTTCCTATTGCTCAGGAAGAGCAGTACGAGAAGATTGAAGTAGATAGCCTGGGTATCCCAGAAGATTACTAGCAAGGGTAAAAATGATTCCTACTTCTGGAACAATTAATAAGCCATCTTCTCCGGGATTAGTAAATCCTGGTACTTCATCAATGCCTGGCACTGAACAGACTGATATGCAGGTATTAAATGATACTGCTGAAAAGCCTAAACAAGCAACAGCAGTTCCAGAAGAATGGAAAACTCCGCTTTCTACCCTTTTGAATCTTTGTGAAAGAGAAGATGAAGCTGTTCACTATGCTTGGGTCCGCAAAGCAAAGCGGCTAGAACTCTACTTTAATAATATTGTAACTCTCTTTTGGGATAACCTCACTAATGACTGGGCCATTCCTGACTGGGATGATAAGGAAAGTGAAGGCATTCCTCCTAGAATTATTAATATCTACCGGCCTCACGGCGAATCTATTATTGCTGCTCTTACTGTTGGCGTTCCTTCTGTCTTATTCTTTCCTGCTGATGCTGATAATGCAGATGATATTGATAAAGCTGAAAATTTCTCCAGTCTCGCTAAACTAGTTCAGAAGCATAACAAATCCAAACTTCTCTATATTAAGATTCTTTCTATCTTCTTTAATCAGGGAACACCATTTGTCTATACCTACTCCAAAACTGATAAAAAGTTCGGATTCTACCAGACAGAAGAAACTTCTTTACAAGACCAGACATCTTACATACACGAGTGTCCGGTCTGTGGTAATCCTTTTGGAGAGGGAGCAGAAGAACCCCTTTCAATTACCTGCCCATCCTGTGGACAAAATATTACCACAGAAGTAACTCCGCAAACTACACAAGTTTCTGTTCCTATCCAAGTTAACAAGGAAAAAGCCAGGGTCGTTATTGATCCCTTTGGAGTCTTAAATGTTAAGGTTCCTTACTCAGCTAGAACTCAAGAGCATTGTGGTTTTCTTATCCTTAAGTTTGATCAGTCTATTGCTTCCCTTCGCAGTATCTTCTGTATTCCTGGACCGGCCGGAGAAGAACCTTTAATTGAAAAGATCGAATCATCTACTGCTGATACTTCTACTGATTCTTCTGTTAGATATCCTTCTGTCTACCTTAATAACCAGCCACAAAATACTGCCGTAGTTCGATGTGTCTGGTATCGACCCTGGCAGTTTGAATTATTAGTAGGCAGTAAGGATTCTAATTTTAGAGAAGAAGTTGATGCTATTCAGAAGAAATACCCGGCCGGCTGTTATGTAATTTATATCAACAATGAACCCGTTGAAATTAACGGGGAAGATATGGATGAGCATTGGTCGATGGGATTAGACCCTAGAGCTTCCTCTATTCATGGAGAGCCTTTAGGAACTAATCTAGCAATGATTCAAGATATTAATGCGGAGATTGATGAACTTGAATTGCAGACAATGGAGCATGGTATCTCTGAGCTGTTTATTGCTTCAGATGCTATTGACTTCAATAAGTATGCAAATAACCAAGCGAAGCCAGGTAATGTCACTCAGGCTTTCAAGGAACCAGGAAAGAACATCGGCGACAATTTCTTTGAAACAAGAACGGCGCAGTTATCTCCTGAAGTTATGGGACTTACTGCTAAGTATAAGAATCTTGCTGAGTTTGTTACTGGCGATTTTCCAACTGTTTATGGTGGTTCGGTTCCTGGAACCTCTACAGCAACGGAATATACGAAATCGCAGAACCAAGCGTTACAAAGGTTAGGAACTATTTCTGCTATTGCTGCTAATCTTTGGGCAGAAGTAATCGGTAAAGCTACTAAAGAGTATGCAGATGTATTACAGTATGATGAGAAGTTAACTGAAAAAGGTGCTGGTGGTTATCAGTCAACTACTATTGATCATATGTCTCTCAAGTTAGGAGAAGTTGGTTCCTGTGAACCAGAGTTCTCTGAACTGTTACCAATCTCTTCCGGACAGATTAAAGATACATTAATGCAGCTTGTCCAGTCGAAGGATGAGATGCTTATGGCAGTCCTAGCGCACCCTCAAAATAATGAGCTGGTTAAGAGAGCCTTAGCTATTCCTGAACTCTACATTCCAGGAATTAATGATAGAACCAAACAGTATCGAGAAATCTCTCTACTGTTACAACAGCAACCACAACCGTCACAAAACTCTCCATTAGGATTTGAATCTTCTATTGCACCAGAAGAGTTTGATGACCATTCAGTAGAGATGGAAGTTCTTAAGGTTTGGTTAAATAGTTCCAAGGGTCAGAAAGCTAAGACTGAGAACCCAGCTGGGTATCAGAATGTTGTGTTACATTGGAAAGCTCATCAGATGATGCAGCAAATGCGTACTGATACTCCCAATGAAACACCTCCAGGTATGCCTCCAGATACAATTTCTAATGGATTAGGTGGATAATGTCTAAGACCTTTACGTTTGATCCTAAAGTTCTCTACTCTCCGAATGACGTTACTGGTGCTCCTTCTGGCGGTGGAGATGTTGAACCTCCGTCTAATGATCCTTCTGATAGAGATATTCTGAATGGAGACGACGATGCCATTTCCGAAGATGATGAAGAAGTTCCCAGTGGAGGAAGAGACGATGAAGAAGAAGGGGAAGAAGAATCCCTTTCTGATGAAGAAGAAGAAACCGATGAAGAAAATGAAGAAGAAGATGAAGAAGATGCCGATGATGGATCTTCAGGGACTGGGGATGACGGATTAGATGACGATGAAGTTCAAAACTTAGCTCAGTCAGATTTAGCTAAGGCTGTAAAGAAAGCTTCACCTAATCTCTTTAAGAAGATTCCTGGCTTACGAGAAGCCTTAGAACGAGACAAAGAGTTTAGTGAAGTTTTCTCTACAGTAGAAGATGCTAAGCAAGCTGCTCAGAATACTCACTACCTCGCAGCAATGTATAAGGATATTGCTTCTGGAGATGTAGAGAAAACTGGCAACTTCCTTAAGGCATTAAAGAATACTAACGAAGAATCTTTTGAAGATTTCTCTCATACTATTCTAGATTCTATTGGTAAGATTAATCCGCAGCTTTATGGCGAAGTAATGCTTAAGCCAATGAAGCGTGCTATTATGGCAATGTATGAAGATGGATTGCGAACTGGCAATAAGAATCTTGCAGCAGTAGCGATTCATGCTCACAACTACTGGTTCGATACCCAGGATATTAAAGCTCCTTTAGAAGATAGAAAGAAGGCTTCTAAGACTAAGGAACAGGAAGCCTGGGAGAAAGAGAAGCAGGAGTTTGTTGAGACTAAAGCTCAAGAGTTCCGAGGCGGCGTAACGGAAGTAGTTAATCATTCCATGAAGCTGTCTATTACTAAGGAACTCGATGGAATTAAGCTCGATGATTACCAGAAGCGGAACATCATTCGAGATATCTTTTTAGGAGTTGATGAAGTATTAGCTTCTGATCGACGATACTTAGGAGGTATTAACTCCTTGTTCGATCAGGCCAAATCTTCTAAATACTCCCCAGATTGGAAATCACGTATTGTTAAGGCTTACCTGCAACGCGCAAGACAAGCCTTACCGGCTATTAGGAATAAAGTCTTGCGCGAAGCTGGAATAAAAGTTAAGGAACAATCAAAGTCTGAGTCACGCCGACTAGTGCCTGCTGGGTTGGGTGGCAATAAAAGTGAAGATCGTATTGATTTTAGCAGGGTCGATCGTTCAAAAACCACCGACATGGATATTTTGAACGGTAAACCGAAATACATTAAGTAGTCTATAAAGACTAGAGGGTATCACAATGGCAGTAGGCGGAACCCAGTTACTTTCAGTAGAGATGGAAAAGGTTCGTAAGAAGCTCTCCATGCTTTACGAGTTGGAATCAGCGAAGTTCTTCTCGACCGTAGAAAAGAAGGATACGGAAGTTATCTCTGAACGAGATATGCGTATTCCTCTGGCTATTGGTCCGGGTGGATACTTCGGTTACTACAATCCTGATGGTGGAGATTTAGGGATTGGTGATGGCCAGACTTACGATAAGGCCGTTATCAATACCGTGAACTTCAAGCACGCCATTCAGTGGAATACTAAAGCTCAGTGGGGAACTGACGATAGCCGTAAGGCAGTTGTCAATCTCTTCAAAGAGCTTATGGCTAAGGCAATGCCTGAGTTCCGTCGTCAGACTGAAGCTCAGTGCATGACTAATGGTACTGGTGTTATTGGTACCGTTACTTCCTTAGCTACCACCACGTTAACCAATGATACGCTTACCTTTACCACCGATGGTTATGGTGTGAAGTTAATGCGTAAGGGTCAGCGTATTACCATTTACGATTCAGCCCTTGCTGCCCCTCGCAATGCTACTCCGGTTAAGATTATCGCTTACGATCTCGTGAACAAGAAGATCGTTGTCGATGCTACCGTTGCAGCTATTGCACCTGGTGACGTTGTTGTTCCGGAAGGTTTAGCAGGTGCAAATCCTGTTGGATTATTCGGAGTTCCTTACCATGTGCAGAATAGCACGGTTGGTTCTTGGTTAGGTTTACCGAGAGCTACTACGCCAGAAGTTCAGGCCAATCGTGTTAATGCTGCTAGTGCTGCCCTTTCTCCTGCTTTTGCCCGTCGTGCAATTAATGCGATTGGCGATCGTTTGGGAATGGACAATAAGACTCCGCTTACTGCTTGGATGCATCCGGCACAGGTCCAGGCTTATGAAGCACTTGGTCAGTTAGTTTCTGTAATCAATAAGGAAGCCTCTGAACAGGGGTTAAACTTATTCTTCTCAGAGAACATGCGTTTAGCTGGAGCGCCAGTTAAGCCTAACTTTGTTTGGAATAAGACCCGGATTGATTTCTTGACTAACGATCATTGGGGTCGTGCAGAACTCACTCCTATTGACTACTACACTGTTGAAGGCCGTAAGATTTTCGAGATGCGCGGACCTTCAGGTGGAGTGGCAACGTCGCAGGTGTTTTACATTGTGGCTTCATGGAATCTGTTCTGTGATTGCCCGCCTGCTCAAGCCTATATCGACAACTTGCAAGTGCCGACAGGTTACTAGAAAATCAAACAACTGGGGGGTAAGAGAAATCTTATCCTCCAGTTCTCAAAGTGAGGTTAATGTGGTTCCAGAGTCAAGGTTATTAAAGTACAGAAGGATCGACAACGTAACTGGATGTTGGAATTGGACAGGTAGTACTCAGAACGGATACGGGCAGCTGAATGATAAAGGCAGAGTCTTTAGAGTTAATAGACTCGCTGCTCATTTCTGGTTAGGTTTTGACATTGAAAGCGATAAATTAATATTACATAAGTGCGATAACAAGAAGTGTTTTAATCCAGAGCATTTATATATTGGAGATAAAGGTGACAATTCAAAAGACTACCATGCGAGCTTGAAAGCTCAAGGTAGAGTAATCAAAGATTGGTTTGTTAGTAATTCTGAAAGAGTTTGAGGTAGCCTTTAGAGGGGGGAACACTAAAGGCAAAAGGGAGAGTGGGGCTAGTAGTACAACTCCAAGGTGTAACTTACTAGCCTCACTTAACTGATTATGTATAGCTTAGAACAAGAGATTAACGAAAGATTAGCTAGACTGCACGGTAATGAACCTATTACCGGCAAACAGAAGTATCGTATTGTTCGGTCAGAGTTTCAGACTGAGAAACGATACGGTTCCTACGATATCCTTACTCAAGATACTGGTCTTTGGTTAGGTAAGAAAGAAGGACTGGTAGAGATTAAGAAGTATTGGTATATGAAAGATTGCTGGCTCCTTGAAAGAGTTGAGCCTAATACTAACAGAAAAGATGTAATTCACGACAAGTTTACTTACGAACCAATTTTGCCGTTCTTGGATAACAAGGATAATCCTTTACCCTTGAACTGGAAAGCAATTGAGTTCTGTATTGGTCACTTGGAAAAAGCGGAGAAGAAGTTCTTAACTGAAGAAGATCATCGACAAATTGAAGAGAAGAAGCAACAAGAAGAAAGCGATGTAATCTATGGCGAACTTGATAAGCCTGATCCTATCAAGGAATTGCCATCATTCAAAGTATCAACGTTGATTCCAAAAGGTAAAGCAAATGCCATCAGCAACGGTTCTTAGCATCTGTCCGTTTGAAACGATTGAAATTAAGCCTATTGCTCGTGGCTATTTCAAGATTCCTGCTGCTCCTAAAGATGATTTCGTCTTAATGTATGTAGAAGAATCTTCATATATTCAGAGAATGCCAGCTACTGAGCATCATATTGTTATTCCGGTAGCAGCACATCATATTGCTAAGTCATTAGTAGATGATTTTGTTAACACTGTTATTGAAGCTAGTGAAGAAGCTGGTCCGGGTATGATGTGGTTTGAAGGGAAACTTACCCGCGAACAGATTACTAAAGATCATAAAGCTGAATTGATGGCTTTACAGGCAAAACAGCTTCGTTGGTTTGAGAATCTTTGTAAGAAGGGCGATGATGATTGGAATCAGTATCATAAACTGGGTTTAATCTCTCAGCATCAGCGTTATGCAGCCGATTACTTGGGTTATAAACCCGAATGGCTGGCGAATTACAATACGAACGAAGGATTAATGGATTGCCCGGCTTGCTTTTCACAGATTGATGCTCGTGCAGCTATCTGTATCAATTGCAAAGCCATCATTAACCGTGCTAAGGCTATTGAGTTTGGCTTAATTCCGCCGGATGTTAGACAGTTAGCTCCGGCAACCAAGTAGGTTAATTATGGCACTACTAGCTACAGAGATTATGGATCGTGCTAGAGCAGTATTGAACGATGTTGCAAAAGACCTATACACAGATGTAGTTCTTCTGCCATATCTTCAGATTGCCAACGACGATTTAGGTGATGAGCTAGTAGATAATGGTTCTACTGTAGTAAAAGAAGTATCAGTAGACCTTATTCTTCCTATTACTATTAAATCTCCTGTACTTCCTAACGATTTCATTGTTCCTATTGAAGTCTTTGAGAAGAATCAAGGAGAAACTGACAATTACTATCGATTCATGAGGCAAAAGGATTTCTTGCCTAATGGATTACCTGGAACTGAGCTTGGAGTCTGGTCGTGGAGAGAGAATACAATTAACACCAATGGCTCCACTCAGAATAAGAGTTTAAGGGTAAGATACTACAGACTTATTGCTCAGCTTATTGGAGTTAATTCTAATGCTGAGATGACTCATGCGCTTAATTACCTAGCCTACCATACTGCCGCTTTAGCTGCCGAGCACATTGGTCAAAACAGAGGTAAGGCTATTGACCTTGAAGCTCAGGCTATGGTTAAGTTAGCTAAGCTGTTGAAGAAGGAAGTAAAACAGAATCAGGCTAGAGTATTCAGGCGCAGACCGTTCAAGTTAAACCGTTACACAACTTACACGAGGTAATCATGGCTGAAGCTAAGGCAACTTTCACCACTAAAAAGGTTTGGGATGACGGCAAGAAAGTCCACGCTGTTGGTTTATTAACAGTTACAGCTGGACCAGATACCTATACTACTGGTGGTATTGCGTTCAATCCTCAGGGTAATACAGTAGATGGTGCTGGATTAGGTATGCCTTTACCGGGTGTTCCTGGTCAGCCATTCTGGGGTAATGTAGTTGGTAATGCTTACTTTGCTCAGTATCTTCCTGCTACTGGTAAATTAAAGATTTCAGTAGTAGCTGGTGGAGCAGAAGTAGCATCAGGTGCTGTTCCTGCTGGATTAAGTAGCGATACCATTAACGCCTACTTCATCTTCGACAAAATGGTTTAAGAGGTAAAAATGAATAGTGGAATCACTGTCAAAAAGATAGCTTGGCTAGCTGGCATCCTTGAAGGCGAGGGGAGCTTTTCTTTTAATGACGGTGGTTTCACTATCTCATTAAGTATGACTGATGAGGACGTAGTAGCCAAAGTTGCTAGTCTGTGGAATAGACCTTATCACTTATCTAGTAAGGGCGTTAAACACGGATACAAGGTTCAGTATCGTGTTAATATTTGTGCTACGCCAGCAATTGAATGGATGTTTACTATTTATAGTTTTATGGGCTACCGTAGGCAATCTCAGATGCTTCATGTTATAAACAAGTGGAAAGCTGTTCCAGCAAAAGATAGAGTTAATTTTCCATGTGGTCATCCACGATCGCATGAAAATACGATTAGTCGTCGCAGAACTACGGAGTGCCGATCTTGTGCTAATGAACGATCTAGACAACAGTGGTTAAAGAGAAAAGCCGACGCTAATGGCTAAATCACAAAGTATTCGAGATCACGGTCAATTGCCTTTTGGCGGTTTCAAGGGGCTATACAGTAATGGCATGGATGACGCCTGTCCGCCGGGATATTTTATCGACTCGTTGAACACCCAATTTGAAACCATTGAAGTTCGTACTCGGGATGGCTTTAGAAAGATTTTCGATCTCCCAAATATTAGAAGGTTCTTTGTTTACAAACGGTTAAATGAAACCAGTAGATACCTTATTTTAACTACGTCCGGCGAGTTATGGGATTCTTTATATGCTAGCCCGCTTATCAGTAACGTCGCCTTTGTGGACTTCAGTGCTGTTAATTATCTCAACCGTGCTTATATTACTTTTCATAATCGCATTAGTGGTATCCCTGGGTATAATATTCAGGTATATGAAGGAGCGGGACCGGGAACATTAAGACCTGCTGGTGGAGCACCACCTATTGGATTTACTCTTACTCCCTCAATGTCTACTAATTCAGGAGACTTAGGATTAGGAACTTATATTATTGCAATGTGCTATGAAACCTCCTCAGGATTTATTACCGCTCCTGGTCCTGAAGTATTTGCTACTATTGATTCTCCCGGTGGATTTAAGTTAAATGTTGATGATATTTCTAAAGGTCCGGCTGGAACTATTGCTAGAAGGTTAATCATTAGTAAGTCTATTCCTCCAGGATTATATACAGGAAATCAGTATGGCTATGAAATGTTCTTCTGTCCGGGAGGTAGGCTTGGTGATAATACTACTACCTTCATTCATGATATTAATTTCTTTGATGACGATCTTATTGATAGTGCTGATTATCTATTCGATTCTAGAAATACACTTCCTTGCGGATTAGGCTTAACTGTCTATAACAATAGAATGTGTCTTTGGGGAGTTCCTGAATACGAACATTACGTATTCTTCTCTACTCCACTATTCGTAGAAATCTTTGATCAGACTGGTGGTCAATTATATTTAGACCCCTCTGATGCAATCTCAGGTATTAAGAACGTAGTAGACCATGAGACTTCGTTATTCATTCAGACTCAAGACAGAACATACGTTACTGTTGACAATGGTAATGATCCCGACACATGGCGTTGCGATCCACTTGATAAAGCAGTCGGAGCAGAGGTCTTTTCAGTATCAAAGATTCTTGATTCTAGAGGTACTTCAGTTAAGCGATTCTTTCAAGGTGA
>Ga0068864_100005127_pt1 | contig 10726 bp, 9 predicted proteins | sample KBSSwiS72_FD_66586 | JGI IMG/M metagenome (GOLD analysis project Ga0068864, IMG submission 66586) | Switchgrass rhizosphere microbial communities from Kellogg Biological Station, Michigan, USA - KBS Switchgrass S7-2 | ecosystem: Host-associated > Plants > Roots > Rhizosphere > Soil ...
CGCTTCGGCTTCCCCGAGATCGGGCTCGACACGATGCCCGGCTGGGGCGGCACGCAGCTCGCCGTGCGCAAGATGGGGCTGGCGCGCGCGAAGGAGATGGTGCTGAGCGGCTGCCACTACACCGTCGACGAATGCCGCGGCTTCGGCTTCATCAGCCGCGTGACCGACCCGCAGGCCTTGCGCGCCGAGACCCTGGACTTCGTCGCGTCCTTGACAGCGCACCATCCGATCGCGATCGAGATGGCCAAGCTGGCGGTCAATCGAGCCAGCGAGCTTCCCCTTCACGCGGGCCTCGAATTCGAGGCCGCGACCTACGCACTCAATTTCAGCGCGCCGCACGCGCGCGCCGGGTTCGCCCGCTTCCTCGCCCGCCGCGACGCCCAGGCCGCGCGGGATGCCGGCGTCTCGTCCACCCTCTCCAAGTGAGTTCCTCATGCATCCCTGGCTGACCGAAGAGCACACGATGATCCGCGACGCGGTTCGTCGTTTCGCGGAGCGCGACATCGCGCCGATTTCCGAAGCGCTGTGGGAGGCGCAAGGCTTCCCCTACGACGTCTGGCGCCAGTCCGGCGAGCTCGGCTTCACGGGGCTGCCGTATCCCGAGGCGTACGGCGGCGGCGGTGGCTCCTGGCTGTCGTTCGTGATCGTGCTGGAGGAGCTCGCACGTATCGACTGCGCGGTTGCCAACTCGTTGATGGCCAACTCGTCGGTCGCAAGCCTGCTGAACAACTTCGGTACCGAGGCGCAGAAGGAAACCTTCCTGCGTCCGATCCTCGACGGCTCGCGCATCGGCTCGATTGCGCTGACCGAGCCGAACGCCGGCTCCGACGCCGCCGCGATCCAGACGCGCGCAACGCTGGTCGACGGCGGCTGGGTCATCAACGGCGCCAAGATCTTCATCAGCAACTCGGGCACCGAGGTCACCGGTTCGGTGGTGCTGGCAGCCGTCACCGGCAAGAAGCCGGACGGCCGCAACGAGATCTCCAACATCATCGTGCCCAACGGCACGCCGGGCTTCACTTGCGGCAAGAAGCTGAAGAAGATCGGCTGGCGCGCGTCGAGCACGTACGAACTGTTCTTCGACAACTGCCGCGTGCCGGCCGGCAACCTGCTCGGCGCGCAGGGCTCGGGGCTGCGCCAGACGCTGTCGACCATCAACACCGGGCGCATCCTCATCGGCGCATTGGCGCTGGGCATCCTGCAGGGCTCCCTCGAGCGTTCGACCGCCTACGTGAAGGACCGCTCGCAGTTCGGCAAGCCGATCTCCAGCTTCCAGGCGCTGCAGTTCAAGCTCGCCGACATCGCCGTGCACACGCATGCGGCGCGGCTGATGCTGTACCAGGCGGCGGCGCTGAAGGACGAAGGCAAGCCGTTCGACCAGGAGGCGTCGATGGCCAAGCTCTTCGCGACCGAGCGCGCGATGGAAGCGGCGCACCAGGCGATCCAGATCCACGGCGGCTACGGAATCATCAGCGAGTACCCGGTCTCGCGCGCCTTCGGCGATGCGAAGGTGCTGGAGATCGTCGAGGGCACCTCGGAGATCCAGCGAATGATCATTTCCCGCGCCTTGCTCAACTGAACCCATGCGTACCACGGAGAAAGCCATGTTCGAAGGCGTCAAAGTCCTCAGCTTCACCCATTTCCTGCAAGGCCCCGCGGCCGTGCAGATGCTTGCCGACCTCGGCGCCGACGTGATCAAGTTCGAGCCGCCCAAGGGCGCCTTCGAGCGCCACTGGGCGGGGTTCGACTCGTTCATCGAAGGCGTGAGCGTGTTCTTCATGCTGGGCAACCGCAACCAGCGCAGTCTCTCGATCGACCTGCGCACCGACGCGGCCAAGGAGATCGTGCTGCGCATGGTGCGTGAGGCCGACGTGCTGATCGAGAACTACCGCCCCGGCGTGATGAAGCGCCTCGGCTTCGACTACGAGACGCTGAAGGCCATCAACCCGCGCCTCATCTACTGCTCGTGCACCGGCTACGGCTCGGACGGCCCGTACCTCGAACGGCCCGGGCAGGACCTGCTGCTCCAGTGCATGAGCGGCCTGGCGATGCTGTCGGGCGAAGACGGGGCGCCGCCGACACCGGTGGGCTCGGCGATCGTCGACCAGCACGCGGCGATGCTCGCGGCCTTCGGTGTCGTCGCCGCGATGTACGAGCGCGAGAAGACGGGCAAGGGCAAGCTGATCGAGAGCAATCTCCTCAACGCTGCCCTCGACCTGCAGATCGAGCCGCTGACCTACTACCTGAACAAGGGCCCGCTGTGGAAGCGCAGCTCGCCCGGCATGGGCAGCCGTTTCCATCCGGCGCCCTACGGTGTCTATCGCACGAGCGACGGCTGGATCGCGATCTCGCTGACCTCGGCCGACAAGCTGGTCAAGGCCTTCGGCGCCCAGCCGTTCGCGCGCTACACCGACCGCGACCAGACCGACAAGCGCGACGAGGTCCACCAGGCCGTCAGCGCGGCGATGCTGCGCAAGACGACGGCCGAGTGGGAAGCGGTGTTCAAGGAATGCGACGTGTGGAACGCACCGGTCAACGACTACGACGCTGTCGAACGCGACCCGCAGGTGGCGTTCAACGGGATGATCATGGACGTCGAGCACCCCGATGCGGGCGAGGTGAAGCTGCTGAGCCACCCGGTGCGCTACGACGGCAAGGCGCCTGCACTGACGCGCCCGCCGCCGCGTGTCGGCGAGCACAGCCGCGAGGTGCTGGCCGAGCTTGGCTATGGCGCGGCGGAGATCGACGCGTTCGTGAATGCCAAGGTCATCAAGCCGATGGCCGAGCCGCTGGCGCGTGCCGCCTGAAGGGCGATTGCGAATGATCGACGCATGGAAGTTCAACAGCGCCGGACAGATCGTGTTCGGCAGCGGCGCGATCCGTCGACTGCCCGCTCTCGTCCGTCGCCTCGGCGCGAAGCGAGTGGCGGTCATCACCGACCCCGGCATCGCCAAGGCCGGCCTGCTGCGCAGGATCGAGCAGGTGCTGCAGGCGGACGACATCAACCCCAAGCCCTATGCGCAGGCGATGCCCGAACCCGACATGGCGTCGGTGCTGGCGTGCCGCGACGAGCTCGCATCGTCCAAGCCCGACCTGCTGGTCGCCCTCGGCGGCGGCTCGAGCATCGACCTGGCGAAGATCATCGCGGTGCTGCTGACCCACGGCGGCCACCCGTCGGACTACTACGGCGAGAACAAGGTGCCCGGCAAGGTGATGCCGATCATCGCGATCCCGACGACCGCCGGCACGGGTTCCGAAGTATCGCCAGTCGCGATCGTCACCGACGACAAGCTCAACATGAAGGTCGGCCTGTCGGACAACCAGCTTCGTCCGGCCATCGCGCTGCTCGACCCCGAGCTCACGCTGAAGCTGCCGCCCTATATCACCGCCTGCACCGGCATGGATGCGCTGACGCAGGCGATCGAGGCCTTCTACGGCAAGGACCATCGCTTCGTCGAGGCCGATGGCGACCCGATCTACCAGGGCAGCAACCCGATGAGCGAGCTGCTCGCCGAGCGCGCGATCGCCTTGATCGCGGAGAACCTGCCGGTCGCGGTGCACCAGGGCAGCAACCTCGAGGCACGCTCGAACATGCTGCTCGGCAACATCCTCTCCGCGCTGGCCTTCTCGAACTCCGGCGTGTCCTGGGTCCATGCGGTCGCCTACCCGGTGGCCGAACGCGCGCCGCGGCCGCACGGCGAGGTGGTGGGCCTGCTGCTGCCCTACGGCATGCAATACAACGCGGTCGTCGCACCGGACAAGTTCGCGCGCATCGGCGAGCTGCTCGGCGAACCCGCCCAAGGCTCGCGCGAGGCCCGTGCGCAAGGCGGCATCGCACGCGTCTTCCGCCTCCTCGAGACGCTGGGGATGCCGACGAAGCTCTCTCAGATCGGCATCACTGCCGAGCAGATCGAACCGATCGTCGACAACTCGCTGACCATCGAACGGCTGAACCGGCTGAACCCGCGCGCGCCGGTGCGCGACGACCTGGTCCGCCTGCTCCTGGGGGCGCTGTGATGGGACGCGCAAGGACCCAGGGTCGGCTGGCCGCGCAGGTCGCCCTTGTCACAGGCGCGACGTCCGGCATCGGCGAGGCGATTGCACGCCGCTTCGCCGCCGAAGGCGCTCGCGTGGCGGTGGTCGGGCGCAACGCCGATCGCGGCGCGGCCCTGGTTCGCGAGATCGACCAGGTCGGCGGCACGGCGCGGTTCTTCGCCGCCGACGTGACGTCGGACGACGCCGTTCGCGCCCTGTTGCAGGCGGTGCAGCAATGCTTCGGCTGGCTCGACATCGTCGTCAACAACGCCGGACAGTCGATGCCGGGAACGGTGGTCGACACCACCCTCGCGCAATGGGAGCAGGTGTTCAGCATCAACGTGGCATCGGCCTACCTCATGTGCCACCACGCGATGCCCCGCCTGCTGCAACGCGGCAGCGGATCGGTGATCAACATCTCGTCGGAAGCCGGCCTGAAAGGCCTCAAGGACCGCGCCGCCTACTGCGCTGCCAAGGCCGCGCTGGTCGGCTTGACCAAGGCGATGGCGGTCGATCATTCGGGCAACGGGGTGCGCGTCAACTGCATCTGCCCGGGCACCGTCGAGACGCCGATGGTCAGCCGCCTGATCGCCGAGCACGCGAGCCCGCAGGCGATGAAGGACGCATTCCTGAAGCGCCGCCTGACGCCCTACCTCGGCACGCCCGACGACATCGCCGAGGCAGCCCTCTATTTCGCCCTGCCGGGCAACCGCTACGCGACCGGCGCGATCCTGTCGGTCGACGGCGGTTCGCTCGCGCGCTAGGACACCCTCATGATGAAAGCCGACACGCGACTCCCGCTCCACGTTGTGCACACCCCGCGCAAGCCGCTGTGCTACGACGACATTCCGACCGGCCGCAAGCTGACCCTTTCGCGCACCATCACCGGCGCCGACGTCGATGCCTTCGGCCACCTGAGCGGCGACCTGAACCCGCTGCACATGGACGAGGCCTTCGCCGCCACGACCCCCTTCGGCCAGCGCGTGGCCCACGGGCTGCTGACCGGCGCGATCGTGTCGACCGCCCACACCGAGCTCACCGGCCCGGGCTTCGTCTACGCGAGCCAGGAGCTGCGCTTCCTCGGGCCCGTGTTCGTTGGCGACACGCTCACCGTCCAGGTCACCGTTGTGGACAAGCGGCCCGCCAAGCGCATCCTCATCATGGACACGATCGTGCGCAAGCAGACCGGCCAGGCCGTGCTGAGCGGCTTGTCGGCCCTGAAGGAGATGTGCCTTGCATGACGGCTCACGGGCCTTGCGTTGACGAGGGCCGCGGACGAGCGCCGCGCCTGCCGCTGGCCGGCGATGAGCGCACGATAGTCAGGCGTATCGTTGCAAGCAGGGACGCGGCTCTCGCAGCGTTGTGCGCCTGAGCCCGGCTTCTCGAATCGAACCGGAGACACACCGATGAACGACATCTCGAGCTTCCTTCCCGCCGACGGCTGTGCCGGAACACTGGTGGGCCGCGCCTGGCTATCGGGTCCAGTGCAGGGCCCGGCCGTCGTCGCGATCCGCGACGACGGCATCTACGACCTGAGCGCCGTCGCTGCGACGATGAGCGGCCTGCTCGAGCGCAGCGAGCCGGCCGCGCTGGTGCGGCGGACTTCCGGCCAGCGTATCGGCAGCATCGACGACGTGCTCGCCAACACCGTCGCGGCGCCTGACGAAGGCAAGCCTTATTTCCTCGCGCCCTGCGATCTGCAGGTCATCAAGGCCGCGGGCGTCACCTTCGCGGCGAGCATGCTCGAACGCGTGATCGAAGAGCAGACTCGTGGCGATGCGAGCCGCGCGGTCGAGGTGCGCAGCCGCGTGCGTGCGCTGATCGGCGACGACCTCGCGGCGATCGTTCCCGGATCCACGCAGGCGATGAAGCTGAAGGCGCTGCTGATCGAGCAGGGCCTGTGGTCGCAGTACCTCGAGGTGGGCATCGGCCCCGATGCCGAGGTTTTCACGAAGGCCCCGGTGCTGGCAGCCGTCGGCACCGGCGCCGACATCGGCATCCATCCGAAGTCGGAGTGGAACAACCCCGAGCCCGAGGTCGTGCTCGCCGTCGACAGCCGCGGCCGCATCGTCGGCGCGGCGCTCGGCAACGACGTGAACCTGCGCGACTTCGAGGGCCGCAGCGCGCTGCTTCTGAGCAAGGCCAAGGACAACAACGCCTCGTGTGCTATCGGCCCGTTCATCCGCCTGTTCGACCAGACCTTCTCGCTCGACGACGTGCGGGCGCAGGAGGTCGAGCTGCTGGTCGAAGGCGACGACGGCTTCGTGATGCGCGGCTCGAGCTCGATGAAGCGCATCAGCCGCGACCCGCAGGACCTGGCCGACCAGACGCTGAACGACAACCACCAGTACCCCGACGGTTTCATGCTGTTCCTCGGCACGCTGTTTGCACCGACCGACGACCGCGGAGCGCCGGGCCAGGGGTTCACTCACCACGTGGGCGACATCGTGACGATCCGCAGTGCCCAGCTCGGCGCCTTGCGCAACCGCGTCGACACCTCCGACAAGGTGCGGCCGTGGCGCTTCGGATTGCGCGCGCTGATGGCCAACCTCGCGGCACGCGGGTTGCTCGTCGACGGCAAGTTCTGACGCGACGGAGAATCCAATGAAGATCACTGGCGAGATGCTGATCGGCGGCGCTGCGGTGCGTGGCCGCGAGGCGGAATTGCAGGCCATCGACCCGAGCTCGGGGCAGTCGATCGGGCCCGCTTTCGGCGGCGGCGGCCGGGGCGAGGTAGAGCGCGCGTGCCAGCTCGCGGCGCAGGCTTTCGACAGCTACCGCGAAACCTTGCCCGAGCAGCGGGCACTGTTTCTGGAGGCGATCGCGCAAGGCCTGCTCGACCTGGGGCCGGTGCTGATCGAGCGCGCGATGGCCGAATCGGGCCTGCCGAAGGCGCGGCTCGAAGGCGAGCGCGGCCGCACGGTCGGCCAGCTCCGTTTGTTCGGCGAGGTCGTGCGTGCAGGCCGCTGGCTCGACGTCACCATCGACCGCGCACAGCCCGCGCGCCTGCCCGCGCGCCGCCCCGACCTGCGCCTGCGCAACATCGCGGTCGGCCCGGTCGCCGTGTTCGGGTCGAGCAACTTCCCGCTCGCGTTCTCGGTCGCCGGCGGCGACACGGCCTCGGCGCTCGCTGCCGGCTGCCCGGTGGTCGTCAAGGCCCATCCGGGACACCTGGGCACGTCGGAGCTGGTCGGCCGTGTCGTGCAGGCGGCGGTGAAAGCCTGCGGGCTGCACGAAGGTGTGTTCTCGCTGCTGGTCGGCGCCGGCAACGACATCGGCCAGACGCTGGTCCAGCATCCGGCGATCCAGGCCGTGGGCTTTACCGGCTCGCGCCAGGGCGGACTCGCGTTGAGCCGCATCGCCCACGCGCGCAAGCAGCCGATCCCGGTCTACGCCGAGATGAGCAGCATCAACCCGGTGTTCCTGCTGCCGGGCGCGCTCGCCGGTCCGGTCGACAGCCTGGCACAGGCCTTCGTCGATTCGCTGGTCCTCGGTGTGGGGCAGTTCTGCACCAACCCCGGCCTCGTCCTCGGCATTGCCGGGCCGCGGTTCGATGCGTTCAAGGCGGCAGCCGCGGCCGCGTTGGTGGCCAAGGAAGCGGCCGTGATGCTCACGCCGGGCATTCATGCCGCGTACGCCCACGGCGTGCAGCGCCTGCAAGGCGTACCCGGCGTTCGCGAACTGGCGCGCGGCAAGGCAGAGCCTGGCGGTCGGTCCTGTGCGGCCCAGGCGTCGCTCTTCGAAAGCCCGGCGAGCCGCCTGCTGGCACAACCCGAGCTGGAGCAGGAAATCTTCGGGCCGGCCGGATTGATGATCGACTGCAGCGACATCGCGCAGATGCGCGCCGTGGCCGAGCACCTCGAAGGCCAGCTCACCGCGACATTGCATCTCGGCGCCGCCGACCACGCCGATGCGCGCAGCTTGCTGCCGGTGCTCGAGCGCAAGGCCGGCCGCATCCTCGTCAACGGCTTTCCGACCGGCGTCGAGGTGGCGTACGCGATGGTCCATGGCGGGCCGTTTCCGGCGACGTCCGACGGAAGAACCACTTCGGTCGGTGCCTTGGCCATCGAGCGCTTCCTGCGCCCGGTCTGCTATCAGGACATGCCGGCGGATCTGTTGCCGCGGGCCCTGGGCGACGAGAACGCGCTCGGCGTGCCGAGGCTGATCGACGGGACGCGCGAGGGGGCATGAGTTGCGGCCTATAGTCGCTTCCAGTCTTCCGCGACCTGATCCACCCAACGATGCACGGCATTTCCTGCTGCCGCCTGCCGATCTTCAAGATCGAGAACTTCGACTACGGTTCGCAGATCAAGTCGCTCGATTTCCATTTCGCGCCGCTGCAGAACCTGATGTCGACGCTGCCATATCCGCACCGGCACGACTTCTACCAGATCGACTGGGTCGAGCACGGCACCGGCTACCACGTCATCGATTCGGTGAAGTACGAGGTGAAGCCGAAAACGCTGTTCTTCATGGCCCCCGGCCAGATCCACGACTTCGCGCTGTCGGACGACACGGTCGGCTTCACGATCAACTTCAGCGCCGAGTTCTTCGTGCTGCAGCTGCAGAACAAGAACATGCTCAGCGAGCTGCCGATCTACGACCTGGACAACAGCGTGCAGGCGCTGTACCTCGACGATGCGCAGGCCAGCAGCATCCTCGACACGTTCAACGCCATCGGCGAGGAATACGTGAGCGACCAGAGCGGCTGGGCCGACATGATCCGGTCGTACCTCTACATCCTGCTGATGAAAGCGTCGCGCATGGCCGAGCCGGGCGTCAGTGCCGACCCGGCGTCGCGCAGCCTGTTCCTCGCGCGGCGGTTCAAGAGCCTGCTCGAGAAGGAGTACAGCACCGTGCAAGAGGTCGGTCAGTATGCGCAGATGCTGCGTGTCAACGAGCGCTCGCTCAACGAAGCGGTGCGTCGCGCGACCGGCACGACGGCCGCGAAGCTGATCCGCGAGCGGATCATGCTCGAGGCCAAGCGCCTGCTGCTGCACTCGGAGGTCAGCGTCGCCGAGGTGGCCGACCGCCTCGCGTTCGAAGACCCGGCCTACTTCAGCCGCGCATTCAAGAAGCACACCGGCCGATCGCCGCTCGAATTTCGTCAGAGCCTGAGCAAGCTCACGAGCTGAAGCAGCGCGCAGAAAAGTCCAAGACAAGCCGCGCTTCGTCCTAACGGCCCGCGGGGTCGTCCTCCTAGAATTTTTGGGGTGCGCTTCGGGTGATCCGCAGGCGCCTGAATCGAACCCAGGAGACCGACCCATGACGATCGAAGCGCCGACCTTTGCGCACGCCACGCCTTCGCAGCTGAAGCTTTTCTCGCGCACGCTGGACGCGATGGCGACCAAGGTCGCACAGGACGAGCCTACGCTCGGCGTCGAGTTCCCGCACGTGACTGCGCCCGACGGGTCGTGGATCCGCCTGCCGGCATCGCTGTCTGCCGGCTACACCGGCGAAGCCTGGAGCCATGGCAACTGGTTGTGCGGGTTCTGGGTCGGCCTGCTGTTCGCGTCGTATCTGCAGACGAAGGATCAGAAATATCTCGTCTGGGCACGCGAGCGCATGCGCCTCGTGGCCCAGCGTGCCGAAGACCCGAACACGCACGACATCGGATTCATCTTCGACTCCAGCGCGATCCCGGGCTTTCACATCACCGGCGATCGCTGGTACGCCGACATCGCATTGCAGGCCGCCGACAAGCTGCGCGCCCGCATCGTCACCACGCGACGCGGCGCCTACCTCGCGTCATGGGGCCCGATGAACGACCCGCGCGGTCGACGCAGCTCGGCCATCGACACGATGGCGAATCTTTCGCTGCTGTACTGGGCATCGAACCACGGCGGCGACGCGAGCTACCGCCTCGCGGCCGATGCGCACGCCGCGATGACCGCACAGGCCTTTGTCCGGCCGGACGACTCGACCTATCACGCGGTCGAGTACGACGTGGTCAGCGGCGAGCGCGTGCGCGGCTACACGTTCCAGGGCGCGGCCGACGAATCGGCGTGGTCGCGCGGCCAGGCCTGGGCGATCTACGGCTACGTGCATTCGGCGCGCGAGACCGGCAAGCACGAGTACCTGGCGCTGGCCGAGCGGCTGGCCCGTTACTACCTGAAGCGGCTCGACGGCCGCGTCGTGCCGCCGTGGGACTTCGACGCCACCGGCGCCGATGCGCAGATCAAGGACACGGCCGCAGCGGCCGCGGTGGCGTCAGCCCTGCTCGAACTGGGTCGCTTGCACCCGAATGCCGACAGCGGCGCAGGCTGGACGCAGCAAGGCCTGGCCATGCTCGAAGGACTGTGCCGCGAGGAGTTCGCCGACGAGCCGAGCCACCGCGGACTGCTGCGGCATTCGTGCTATTCGAAGCCGCACAACGAGGGTGTCGACAGCGCCACGATGTTCGGCGACTTCTTTTTCGCGGAAGCGCTGTGCCGCGCGGCGCTGCCGGGCGGGCTGCGGCCGCTGAGCGCTGTGCCCGCGTTGTAGGGGCATCCCGTTCAACCGCCTTGCGGTCGCCGACGCGTGGTCGTCGATGAGATGCCAGGAAGCTGCCCTCACCGACGACCGGTGATGGCCGTCCAGGGTCAACCGGCGGAGGGTTTCGAACCACAACTCAGCGACGCATCGGTGCCGACCAATGACGAACGACAGCTGTGGCTTGCAGACCAGCCTCTGAGGTTCTACGTCCGTG
>Ga0068864_100005129_pt1 | contig 10726 bp, 6 predicted proteins | sample KBSSwiS72_FD_66586 | JGI IMG/M metagenome (GOLD analysis project Ga0068864, IMG submission 66586) | Switchgrass rhizosphere microbial communities from Kellogg Biological Station, Michigan, USA - KBS Switchgrass S7-2 | ecosystem: Host-associated > Plants > Roots > Rhizosphere > Soil ...
GATTCCGACGACACCCGCCACCAGAAAGGGGCTGAAGATGAGCAATCCGCGCGAAGGGCTGATCAGGACCCCCGCCAGTCCCGCCCGCAGATCGCCGCCGAGTCCCTCCGTCGGGAAGCGCTGACCCAGGGACCAGGAGCCGAGGTAGTGCTTCGAGTAGAGCGCCACGAGGGTGATCGGTATCGCCATGAGGAGGACGAACCGGGCTCTCCCCGTCCTTCGCCTCAGCAGCAGGTAGGGAATCGCAAACGCGAAGAGCAGGGCGTCGGTCGGCCGGCTCGCGATGGCGCAGCCCACCAGCAGACCGGCGGCTCCGGGGCGGGTGGACGCGAACATGAGCCAGAGAGCGCCGGAGAGAAACAACAGCGAAGCCGTGTGCTGCCACAACGCGGTGCTGGCGACGCTCCAGACGCACGTTCCGAAAGCGTAGAGATAGGCGAAGCCGAGAGCCTGTCGCGACGACTGCGTCAGCCGCCGCACGGCGAGAAACATGAAGACGACGGAACCGGTCGTGATGAGAATCGCCGCTGCCAGCGCAAGATGCTGGCGCCGGGAGAACAGGTCGGCGCCGAACAGCGAGGCAGCCGCATAGACGGGTACGGCCAGCAGGCCGGCGACCACCGGGTAAGCGGAAAGCACTCTGCCGCCGTGCCGGATGAAGTAGTAGGGCAGGTCCGCGCTTCGCTCGAACTCGTTGAAGTCCAGGTTTCCTTCGCGCAGAACGGAGATGGGCAGGAGCTCGGCCGGCACGGTGTCGCCGCTTCCGAGGTATCGCCATCCCGCGGCGAAAACGAGGCAGGGCAAGGCGAACGCCATGAGCGGAGCGAGGACTCGAGTTGAACGGGCGAGTCGATTTCCGGCGGCGCCGCCGCTTCGGTCCGGTCCGCTGGCGTTCGATGTTGTTGGCGTCAGCACGTTACAACCGACCGGGACGGTGTCGGGGACGTGAGAAGGTTTTGCCGGAGCCCACTCTAGTCCACGTCGCCGGAACCCGGAGGCGCGCGACCGCGGTGAGCGCTCAGCTTTCGCGCAGGACCTTCGCGGGATCGATCCGCGCCGCCCGGCGCGCCGGAAGATACGCGGCGAGCAGAGTGATCGCGAAGAGGAGCGATGCGGCTCCCGCGATCGTCAGCGGGTCTCCCGGCTCCAGGCCGTAGAGGAGGGACGTCACGAAACGGGATGCCCAGGCGCTCACCGCCGAGCCCGCGAGCACGCCGAGGAGCACGAAGCCGAGGACGCGGCCGAGCACCATCCGCACGACCCGCGGTGCGTCGGCGCCGAGGGCCATCCGAACCCCGATCTCCCCACGCCGGCGCGCGACGGCATGGGAGGTGACGCCGTAGAGTCCGATCGCCGCGAGCATCAGGGCCAGCGCGCCGAAGAAGCCGGACAGCATCGCGACGAGACGCTCCCGCACGAGCGCCGCGTCGATCTGGTCCGAAAGCGTGCGGCAGCGCAGGGTCACTCTGGGATCGATCCGGGCGATCGCGGCGACGACGGCAGAGGTGAGACGGGAGGGGGGACCGGCCGCCGCGCGGATGCTCAGGCTCGCCTGCGGGGCGGTCACGTTCTTCATTCCCTGCGCGAACGGGACATAGATCGTCGGCGCGTGATCCTCGCGCAGGTCCCGGTACACCGCATCCTCGACGACCCCGACGACTTCCATAGGGGCCAGGTAGATCCCCGTCGTGCGAATGGTCTGCCCCAGAGGGTCTTTGTCGCCGAAAAACGTCCGAGCGAATGCGCGATTGATCAGCGCGACCGGCCGCGACTCGGCGTGATCGCTATCGAGGATGTCCCGGCCTGCGAGGAGCGGCGTCCCGTAGACCGAGAGCCAGCCGCGCGTGACGATGTGGACGAACGCCTGCTCGCGGCCGCGGCCTGTGCCCGGGATCTCGAACTCCTCCCTCCAGCTGGAGCCGGAGATCGGTGTGACATCGGAGAGGCCAGCGCTCGCGACCCCGGGCAGCTCCACGACCGACGCCCGGATTCGGTCGGCCAGGGGAACGAATTGATCCAACGCGATCCCGCTCTGCCACGCGTACAGCTTCACGACGAGGACGCCTTCGCTCCGGAACCCGAGCTCGCGGTTCGTGATCGCCGCGAGGGTCCGCAGGAACAGACCCGCCGCGACGAGGAGAACCAGGGAGATCGCGACCTGGACGACGATCAGCGCGTTGCTCGCGCCGACGCTCCCGCCTGCCGCGCCGCGAGCCGGTTCTCTCCAGGCCCCTTCGGCGTCGGACCGCCCGGCGCGGCATGCGGGGAGAGTTCCGAAGAGAAGCGCGGTCAGAACCGCGACGGCTCCGGTGAAGAGGAGCACGCCGGCGTCCACGGGGAGGTCGAGCGCGAGCGTGCCGGACGAGGAGAAGTTCCGAACCAGAAGCCGGCTTCCCCAGAGAGCGAACGCGAGCCCGAGGATCGCACCGAGCCCCGCGATCAGGATGGACTCGGTCAGGAGTTGCCGGGCGACTCGCCAGCGGGAGGCGCCGAGGGCAAGCCGCAAGCGGAACTCGTGCTGGCGCTCGTTCCCTCGAGCGAGCTGGAGGTTCGCGACGTTGGCGCACGCCACGAGCAGGACCAGGAACGCGACGGCGAGGATCGTGAAGAGGGGACGCCGATATCGGTCTCTCAGGACGGAAGTCCCGGCGGCGGCCGGAATCACCTGGAAGGGCTCGCGGAGGTATCCGGCGAGCTGTTCGGCGGTCTGGCGCGGCGGGAGTGTCGCGGCTCGGATCGGCGCCTGCACCGCCCGCAGCGCGTCGGTGACCCCGGCCAGCGTCTGCCCCGGCTTCCGCCGTCCGACGACTTCTAGCCACCAGAAGTTGCGGTCGTCGAGGCCATCGAGGGGAGGCTGCAGGATCGGATAGGCCGCGATCGGCACCGCGACGTCGAACGACTCCCCGACCTCCGGCCCGACGAATCCGGGCGGCGCGACGCCGACGATCATGAAGGCCGCGCGGTTGAGATGGAGCGTCCGACCCACGACTCCGGGGTCGCCCCCATAGTGCCGCTTCCAGAATCCGTCGCTCAAAACCGCCACCAGTCCTTCGGTCCCCGAGTGCCGACGGTCGTCCTGGGGAAGGATCGTCCGGCCCAGCCGGGCGGGCACGCCGAGGACCTCGAAGAAGGAGCCGCTGACGAACAGCCCGTTGACGGGCTTCTCCTCGCCGCCCGCCGCGAGGTCGAAGTCCGCCCCGGACCAGGCGACGGCTCCGTCGAACAGCTCGTGCTGCCGGTCTCGGATCTGCTCCCAGATGGGATTCGTCCACTCGCCTTCGAGCAGCACGAGACGCTCGGGCTCGCGGACGGGCAGGCTGCGCCGCATCAGGCTGTCCACGATCGAGAAGAGGGCGGTGTTGGCGCCGATGCCCAGCGCCAGCGAGAGGACGGCGACGGCCGCGAACGCCGGCCTCTGTCGCAGTCCGCGCCCCGCGTAGCGCAGATCCGACGAGAAGTCCTCGAGCCAGCGCGTTCCGCGCTCGTCCCGGCAAGCCTCCTTCACCTGTTCGACGCCGCCGAGCGCGAGTCGTGCTCGCCGCCGCGCCTCGGACTCGCCGACGCCCGCGGCGACCAGGTCCGCGACGTGCCGCTCGATGTGGTCGGCGAGCTCGGCCGAGAGCTCGCGCTCCAGCCGCCCGCGATCGCCAAGCCGCCGCCACCAGCTCATCGCGCTTCCTCCGGCGTCGCGCGCAGGATGAGACCGACCGCGTCGGCCAGCCTCTTCCAGCTCGCGGTCTCCGCCTCGAGCTGAGTTCGCCCCCGGCGTGTCAGGCGATAGAACTTCGCCTGGCGGCCGGTCTCGGAGTCCTTCCACTCCGCTTCGAGCAGCCCGCGGTTCTCCAGGCGGTGCAGGGCGGGGTAGAGCGAGCCTTGCGGGACGTCGACGACGCCGCGCGAGATCTGCTCGAGCCTCTGCGCGATCGCGTAGCCGTGGAGCGGTCCCAGTCCGATCACCTTCAGGATGAGCAGGTCGAGCGTCCCCTGCGGCAGGTCCATCCGGGCATCATCGGGCGCGGCCATGACGATACCTCCGGCTTCTACATGTACCACCCGACGTGTCGAAGGTCAAGGTATCGGCGCGAGCCCGAGCGCGAGCGCGGGTTTCGCGCGCGGTCGAACGAAGTGAGTTCCCGATCTATAGTCCGTCACTCCCCGGGCGCCATCGGGTGCCGGAAGGATGCCGAGGCGGAAGAACGGAGAGACGCAGAGAGATGAGCGGATCGGTATCGCAGAAAGCGAAGTCCAGGCCGCTCGCCGTCACGGCGCTCTACGTCGTCGCCGGGCTGATCGGGCTCCTGCTGTTGGGCCTTGCCGGCGTGAGGTATTACTTCGAACACAACAAGGCCCGCATCGTTGCCGACCTGAATCGTTACATCACCGAGCGCATCAACGGCACGCTGCGGATCGGCAGCATCGATCTCGATCTCCTGACGGGTTTCCCGACCCTTTCGCTGACCCTGAGCGACGTCGAGCTGAGGGACGATGTCCCTGCGTCGCGCCGGCTGCTGCAGGCGAAGAAGATCGGCGTCGGCCTGAACGTCATGAGGTTGTTGCATCGCGAGATCGACGTCCAGTCGATCCGGATCGACGGCGCGACCGTCGACCTGTTCACCGACGAGAACGGAGTCACCAACTTCAACGTCTTCAAGGCCTCGCCGGCCGGCGCGCCGGCCGGCGCCGTCGCGGTACCGGGCCGCAGCGCTCCGACGCTCCTGGTCCGTGACGTCGAGCTGCGAGACGTCGACTTCCAGGCCGAGATTCGGCCCGAAAAAAAGCTGTTCCACTTCGTGATCGCCTCGCTCCACGCCCCGATCGACTACGGACCCGACGGGCCGCGAAGCCGCGTCAAGCTGAAGACCCTGTCCCGCCGCTTGACGTTTCTCAGCACCAACGGGAGCTTCCTCAAGGATGAACCGGTGACCGGAGTCTTGAAGGCCGCCTATTCGACTTCGACGCGAAGCCTGGCAGTCGAAACGGACGCACTCGAGATCGGCAAAGACTCCTTCGCGGTCAAGGGCCGTTTCGCGATCGGCCAGAAGCCGGCGCTCTTCGATCTCGAAATCCGGAGCAGCATTCGGTGGCTCGACGCCTCTCGCATGTTGTCCGAGAACGTCACGCGAATCCTCGATCAGATCGACGTCTCGAACCCCGTCGAGGCGAGGTGCGTCATTCACGGCGACCTCAACGACAAACGGGACCCCAGGATCGTGGTCGACGCCGACATCGCCGACAGCGAGGTCCACATTCCCGACGGCGTGCTCTCGAACGTCTCGTTCCACGGGCAATTCATGAACCACGTCGACGCCAGCAAACCGAACGGCGATCCCAATTCATCGGTGACCCTCACCGGATTCCAGGGAGCCTACGGAAGCATCCCCTTCCAGATCCCTCGCGCGACCCTCGTGAACCTCTTGAAACCGGTCGCGAGCGGGACGTTCCAGGCCGAGTTCGGCCTGCCCGGCCTCAACGACTTGATCGACGAGAAGCTGATCCTGTTCTCGGGCGGGCAGGCCAGGGTGAACCTGGAGTTTCAGGCGGCGCTCGACCAGCTGAAGCTCCATCAGCCGCGCTTCCAGGGGCAGATCGTCGTCCGGCAGGGCGATCTGCTCTACAAGCCGAAGAATCTCCGGCTGAAGACGGACGTGGATCTCGCGTTCTCGGACCGGAAGCTGACGATCCGGAACGTGAAGTATGTGAGCGGCGACAGCACGCTCCTGATCGACGGCGAGGTCGAGAACTTCTTCGGCCTGTTCTACGACGCTCCCGAGAGGATGATCGTCGCTCTGAACGTCCGCAGCCCGTTCCTGGACGCGAAGAGGTTCCTCGGCACTGAGTTTCGCGGGGAGGACGGCGTCCCGCTCGAGAGCGCACCCCAGGAGAGTGCGACCCGCACGCTGCACTCGGTCATCGAGAAATGCCAGATGGTCCTCAACATGCAGATCGACAAGGCGGTCTACGATCACATCGAGGCCACGAACGCGAGCGCGCAGATCGTGCTCGCCAACGGCCGGATCAGCGTCAAGAAGGGGCACCTCGAGGCGGCGGGAGGAAAGTTCGCCTTCGACGGCCACCTCGCCCCCCAGGGCGAGCTCAACCCGTTCGGCGGGAAGGTCAAGATCACCAGCTGCGACATTCCGCGGCTTCTGAAATCGTTCAACAACTTCGGGATCACCGCCTTCGCTCCCGACAACATCAAGGGCAATCTGTCGGCGGACGCCTCGCTCAGCGGCTCGATGACGGCCGCCGGTGACGTCGTCCGGAGCTCCCTGAAGGGAGGTCTGACGTATCAGATCGAGAACGGATCCCTGAGAGACTTCGAGCCCCTCATCGAGGTCGGCAAGAAGTTCTTCGTGAAGCTGCTCTTCGGAAAGAGAGACCTCGGGCACATCGAGTTCGGCGAGCTGGCGGGGAAGCTCAAGGTCGACGGCGATTTGGTGGACGTGGACTTCTTTCGGCTCAGCTCGAACGTCCTGAACTTCGACGTCGAGGGCATCTACTCCTTCGGGCGGGGCACGAATCTGGGCCTGACGATCCCGCTCAGGGACCCGGCGGACGACGCCAGGATCGTCGACAAGGCGGAGAGAGAGAAGCTCCGCTACAAGGGCCTCGTCCTGCAGCTGGTCGCCGTGGACGGCAAGGACGGCGCGATTGAAGTGAAGCCCGGCAAGTACAGCCGGGAAGAAAGGGTTTCCGAACGCCGATAAACCGGGCCGCGTTCGGAAGGTTGGTGGCGGTGCAGGGATTTGAACCCCGGACACAGCGGATATGAGCCGCTTGCTCTGACCAACTGAGCTACACCGCCAGGGGGGCGGAATATTAGCAGGACGCCGGGGAAACGCGACGCCTCGCGAAATCGCCTCCTCGTCGTTGAGTCCTTTCGCCGGGACGCCCCTCCTCCGCCCTCTTCCCACGGGCCGGCGCCAGCGGAGGAGACCCGGTCCTATACTTCTTTCATGGGCTCGGGCCTGTCCGATCACTGCGCGGTCTGCGGCCAGGAGTTCATGTTCGCGCTGCCGCGCTGCCCGATCTGCCGCAAGTCCGTCTGCGACGGCTGCTCCGTGCGGATGGGAGGCAACGCCTTCTCCTCGACCGAGTGCGCCCACGCCTTCTTCTTCGGCGGGGAAGAGGAGCCGGACGACGCGGAGTCGGAGGTCCCCGGTTTCGACGAAGATGGAGAATGACCCCCGCTGAGCCGGCCGCCCCCGCGCGGCCGTCCCGTTTCGGCCGCTTCTTCTGGCGCGATCCCAACACCCAATTCCTCCTGCTCGCCGCCGCCGCCGGCCTCTGCGGCGGCATGGGCGCCATCGCGTTCCGCTTCGTCACGCGGTACCTGACCCGCCTCTTCGTCGGCTCGGAGGACGTCGTGCGCGGCGCCGAGATGCTCGAGCCGTGGCTCCGCGTCGTGATCCCGGCGGCGGGGGGCCTCGCGGGCGGGCTCGTCGCGAGCTACTTCTTCGGCGAGAAGGGCCCGTCCGGGATCTCCCACATGATCGAGGTCGTCTCGATCGGCCGGCGGACGGTCCGCGTGCGGCCGTCTCTCGCGCGGGGCGTCTCGTCGATCCTCGTCATCTCCAGCGGCGGCTCGGAGGGACGCGAGGGCCCGATCATCCAGATCGGCGCCGCGTTCGCCTCGGCGCTGGCGCGCTGGTGGCGCGTGTCCCCGGAGCGCGTCCGGATCCTGACCGCGTGCGGGATGGCCGCCGGCGTGGCGGGCGCGTACAACACCCCGATCGCCGCGACGCTCTTCGTGCTCGAGGTCGTCGTCGGTTCGTTCTCGATGGCGCTCTTCGGACCGGCGGTCGTGTCCGCCGTGGTGTCGACCCTCCTCGTCCGGGCGGTCCTCGGCGACGAGCCGGTCTACCAGGTCGCGCCGTTCCGGATCGAGTCGGCTCTCGAGTTCCTCCCGTTCGTCGGCATGGGCCTGCTCGCCGGCGTCTGCTCGGCGGCGTTCGTCCGATCGCTCTCCCTCGCGAAGAAGCTCTTCTCGCGGACGAAGCTCCCCGTGTGGGCGACCATGGCGATCGGCGGCGCGATCGTGGGCGTGATCGGCATCGCGCTGCCGCAGGTGTTCGGCAACGGCTTCGAGGCGACCGACCGGATTCTCCACGGCAACCCGACGCTCGTCCTGCTTCTCGTGCTGCTGGTGGCCAAGACGGTCGCGACGTCGGCGACGATCGGCTCCGGCGGCGTGGGGGGCGTCTTCACGCCGTCGTTGATGGTCGGCGCCGCGCTCGGCGGCTCCGCGGCGCGTCTCGTGCAGCTCGCCTTTCCGCACCTCTCGGCGCCGGTCGGCGGATATGCGCTGCTCGGCATGGGCGGCATGATGGCCGGCGTCACGCGGGCCCCGCTCCTCGCCGTCATCATGATCTTCGAGCTGACGCAGAACACCGCGATCCTGCTGCCGATGATGGCCGTCTCCGTCCTCGCGGTCGTCTCCGCGCGCGCGCTCCAGAAGGACTCGATCTACGTCGCGAGCCTGCGCTCCGCCGGCATCGTCTGGGAGAAGACGCCCGAGGCGACCGCGCTCGCGACGCTGCGGGTCGCCGACATCATGCGCCGGGACGTCGCGCTGATTCCCGCTTCGACGCCGCTGCCCGAGATCGTCGCCGCGTTCCTGCGCTCGAGGAGCCTCCTCCTGTACGTGGGCGACGAGGACGGGAGGCTGCTCGGCGCGGTCGACATCCACGACGTCAAGGAGTCGTTCCCGGAGAAGGAGCTCTCGGCGCTCGTGGTGGCCGCCGACATCCTCACGGAGATTCCCTTCGTGACGCCCGAGGAGTCGCTGACGACGGTGAACGAGAAGCTGTGGTTCCGCGACGTCGGGCAGCTTCCCGTCGTGGACTCCGCGGCGACGCGCAAGTTCCTCGGCATCGTCACCCAGCGCGACCTGCTCGGCGCGTTCGACAGCGAGGTGCTGCGCCGCAATCGCCTCTTCACTCCCGTGCGTTCTTTCGGCGAAAGGGGGTCGGTCCCGGGCGGGCTCGAGTTCCTGGAGCTGCCGGAGAGCCACCGCCTGATCGAGCTCGACGTGCCCGCGGCCCTCGAGGGGCTCACCGTCGCGGAGGCCGCGCCGCGCGCGCGGTTCGGGATCTCCGTGCTTGCGGTCAATCGCATGGGGCGCGACGGGATCGAGCGGCGGTTCGTGCCCGGTCCCGCCGACCGCTTCGAGCACGGCGACGTCCTCGTCGTGCTCGGCACCGACGAGGCGATCGCGAAGCTCCAGGACGGGCGCGCGGCTCCGGTGACCACCCTCTAATTCTCGGCCGAGCGCATCCCGGCGTGCGCCGTCCGGGCGCCCGGGTGCTATCCTCGGGGGAACCCTGATGGAGATCCCGTCCCGCTGATGGCGACCACCAGCAAGCAGAGCGAGCTTGTCACGCTCCGCGGAAAATGGTTCAAGGAGCGAACGCGTCTCTACGACCGCGAGACCGGGCTCCCGACCGTCGCCGTGCTCATGGACGACCTGCGCGTTCAGCTCGAGGAACGCGGCTCCCTCGCCGTCCTCGTCTTCCGGCCGAGCTCCGAGGGGCACGTCGAGGAGGTCTGGGGCTGGGAGGCGTACGACGACCTCCTGCTCGATTTCGTCCGGCGCCTCAAGGCGTTTCAGACGGACGGCATTGTGCCGATGGGCACCTTCTGCCTGCCGTTCGTGCGCTCGGACGAGATCATCCTCTTCATCAGCCCCGACGGCGGGGTGGTCGGAGGAGGCGGGCCGACGGCGCTCGGGCAGAAGGCGGTCGAGCTCGACCAGCTGATCCGCGGCTACCTCGCGGAGCGCGCGGACGTCTCGGCGCGGTTCCGGTCCTTCGTCGGCCAGGCGCGCATCCTGAAGGACCCGAAGCACCGGCTCGAGCGGCTGGTCTACCGTGGCATCCAGGAGGCGCGGGACCAGGTCACGCGGCAGACCGTCCGTCAGGAGATCCGCGGAGGCGAGCTCCTCCAGGACGCGATCTCGCGCTCGGACATCCGCCCCGTGTTCCAGCCGGTCTTCGACCTCGCGACCGGGAACATGATCGGGATGGAGGCGCTCTCGCGCGGGCCGCGGGGCAGCGAGTTCGAGAGCGGCGAGACGCTCTTCTCGCTCGCCGAGCGGACCGAGCTGCTCGTTCCCCTGGAGCGCGTGTGCCGCCAGCGCTCGCTGGAGGCGGCGGCGGAGGGCCACGGGCGCCGGCAGATCTTCCTGAACCTCTCGCCGGCCGCGGCGTCGGATCCGGAGTTCCTCGGGCCGGTGTTCCGCGACCAGGTCAAGGCGCTCGGCCTGGAGCCGGACCGCATCGTCCTCGAGATCACGGAGCGGACTTACGCGGTGTACGAGGGGCTGTTCCGCGAGGTGCTCTCGAAGTTCCGGTCGCAGAACTTCCGCATCGCGGTCGACGACGTGGGCACGGGCTACTCGAACCTCTCATCGCTCGCGGACATCGAGCCGGACTACCTGAAGTTCGACAACGTGTTCGTGCGCGGCATCGACCGCAGGCAGGTCAAGCAGGACCTGCTCGAGGCGCTGATGAGCTTCGCGCGCAAGATGCACACGAAGGTCATCGCCGAGGGAATCGAGACGCGAGAGGAGCTGCGCGTGCTGCAGTCGCTGGGAGTGCCGTACGGCCAGGGCTTCCTGCTCGCGCGCCCGATGCCGGTCAACGAGATCGAAAGGTTCGCGACGATCGCAATCTAAGTTCAGAAGCGCGCGCGGCGCGCGCGCCTCCTCAAAGCCCTCGCCCCCCGA
>Ga0068864_100005132_pt1 | contig 10722 bp, 11 predicted proteins | sample KBSSwiS72_FD_66586 | JGI IMG/M metagenome (GOLD analysis project Ga0068864, IMG submission 66586) | Switchgrass rhizosphere microbial communities from Kellogg Biological Station, Michigan, USA - KBS Switchgrass S7-2 | ecosystem: Host-associated > Plants > Roots > Rhizosphere > Soil ...
ACCTGCGTTAAAGAAGTTCGCAATGCTGTGATCAGTGGCGCGGTTCCGCTCGAGACGTTGATGCACGAGCACCCGGGTGAGATTAAGGCGGAGATCGTCGAAGCTGACGGCCAGGTCGTGATGCGAAAGAATTGTCCCAAGCACGGACAGTTCGAAGATGTGATGGCGACGGATCCGGCGTTTCTCGAACGTATCGAGTCGCTCTTCTTTGGCCGCGACTTCCGCGCTGCCGAAGACAAAGACGTGCATCATCACGGCACTTCGAATATTAAGTTTGGACGCGGCGCTGTTTTGACTGTCGACCTGACCAACCGCTGCAACATGATGTGCAATCCCTGCTTCATGGATGCGAATCAGGTTGGTTACGTGCATGAGCCGACATTTGAAGACACGAAAGCCATTCTCGATCGCGCCGTCTCTTTCAAACCACGACGACAGGTAATCATTCTCTTCTCCGGCGGCGAGCCAACGCTTTCGCCTTACTATCTCGATGCCGTCGCTTACGCAAAGAAGATCGGCTTCTATCGTATTCTCGCGGCGACCAATGGCATTCGCTTCGCCGAAGATCTGGAATTTTGTAAAGCGGCGAAGGCGGCGGGACAGCACGGCGTCTATCTACAGTTTGACGGCGTCAGCGAAGAGAAGAACAAGCATCGGGGCGTCGGCAACTTGTTCGACGTCAAGTTGCGCGCGATTGAAAACCTTGCAGCAGCCGGTATCAAAGTGACGCTCGTCGTGACCATCGTCAACAACTTGAACAACGATGGCATCGGACAGATCGTCGACTTCGCTGCGCAGAACATCGACAAGGTCCAAACGATCGCTTTCCAACCAGTTTCATTTACCGGGCGTGACGAAGACATTTCCGACGAGTTACGCAAGAAGTGGCGTTACACGCTCGCCGGCATGACTCACGATCTCAAGAACCAACTGCGCGGAAACATTCAGCCGCTGCGCGACTGGTTCCCGCTTTCGTCCTACTCCGCGTTCACGAGCGTGATGGACATGTTGCAGGGTGCTGACGCGCCGTGGGGTTGGTCGTCCTGTAATTGTCACCCAAACTGCGGCATCTTCACGTTGCTGGTTGTCAACCGGCACACCGGAGAGTTCAAGTCGTTGTTTGAATTCTTCAACTACGAACAATTCATGAAAGACGTGGCGGTGATTACCGACACGGCGCGTGGACGTAAACTCTCTTACGCGCAGCTTGGCATGGCAATCATGCGCAACTTCGACGCCGCCAAAGCGCCGGAAGGATTTCCGATTTCGCAGATCGTCAACCTGTTCAAGCCTTCGTCAACCAATTCGAATTCCGATCGCAACGATCGCATGGCCCAGAAGCACACGGACTCCAACGATATGTGGCGCGTCCTCTGTGTCGAAGGCATGTGGTTCCAGGATCTTTTCAATTACGACTTTCGTCGCACTGAGATGTGCGTGATTCCTTACGGGACTCAGGAAGGCGAGATCTCATTCTGTGCGTATAACACCGGAGTGGGCTGGCGACAGATCATCGAGAACATGCACAAGACGGCGAACCTTGCGGAGTGGTACGAAGACCATGGGCGCCACAAAGTCTACGCCGCCGGCAAGCCGGTTCCCTTGCGCACGACGAAACACACTTTGAGTCTTCCCGTCATCCAGGCTGTGCTCGCGGAAGATGCCAACGAAAAGCAAGTCCAGCAAGTCAGTCCTTATTTAGTCGAAGACGAAGATACCGTTTCCGTTTAGAGCACGAATTTACACGGGGGTTCACTGGGTGGGTTGATCGCCGTTTGTCTCGCCGCCGGGCCGTTGCACTTCACGCAACTGGGCCACTACATCGCGCAACCGTAAGGCCAGGTCTTCGATCGTCTGTACTCGTTTCCGCGATCGTTCACTCAAATCTTCGCGCAACAGCAGTTGGGCCTGGCCCAACACGCCGGTCAGAGGATTGTTGATCTCGTGACGAATGCGCGCCACAAGTGCCGCCGTCTCTTCGAGCTTCAGACGATATTGGGCAATCTGGTCTTCGTGTTCACTCATTCCGACTCTTTGTCGCAATCTCCAGCGCTGGAGGTAAAAGCAATTGTCGTTGTTTTCTAGAAGGTGTGGGCCGCTAAAAACCGAAACTGCGAACCCATTGTGCATCTTGAGAGGATTAGATTCAAGCATAAAGTTTTTTGATGGAGGTCAAGGTGATGAACTTCAGAAGCTACGCGGGAAAAGTGTTCGTGGTTGAGTCGAGCAAAGCAATCATTTGTGATGCGCAACTCAGAGAACAGAAGTATCAGGCCGGCGAAGCGCTTCCGCCCGGCAAACAGGTAGGAGACGTGAAGACCATCCCACAGCGAACCGAAATCAAAGTCACTGACGTCAAGACGGATCCGGGACGGCACACGTTTGTATTCACTGTCGCTGCTAATGGAGATCAGCAGCTTGGTTGGACTTCGGCGATGAATCTCGAGGGCGGTTTCAAAAACGAGACTGCCGGCCTGGCACCGGCGAAATGGGAACTCGAACCATTGGGCGACAACATGACGTGCATTGATGCGAAAGCGTTCGTCCGTGACGGCGCGCCTGCGTTTACGTCGAGAGGGACCACGATCCCGATCAAATCGTTTGTGGTTGTTAAAGAACGTTCGGGCGAGTTTGTGAGAGTGAGCCGCATTGCGGTCGCTGGGAATCAGATGCAAGTTGGCGAAGAGATTGGGTGGACCAAAGCGTCGAACCTCAAAGATGGCTGCGCGGATTTTTACTTCTCCAACGAGTGGACCAGTCAAAAGGGATTAAACGCTTGCTGGCGCCGCGGTGAGTACCTTGGTCCAAAACTGCTGGTGAACATCGTCGGCTTTGGCGCCGAGATGGAACAGATCACGCTGGACAGTCTCGATCCGTATCTGAAGTTGAAAAATGCCGCGGAAGAAGACAACATTCAACTTTCAATCAACAGCGCCTTTCGAACCTTTCAACGACAGGCCGAACTGCGACGCTTGTTCGAAGCCGGACACGGCAATCTCGCAGCCAAACCCGGACACTCCAATCATCAGCACGGTCAGGCGTTTGATCTCAATACCCGTCATAACTTCTTTGATGGCACTGACAAGATCTACGAATGGCTGAAGGCAAACGCACCAAAGCATGGATTCGTCCGCACCGTGCCGAACGAATCGTGGCACTGGGAACTTCGCCCCGCCGAGGCCGAACTACTGGCGGCTGCAGGCAAGTTCAAGGTCGACGGCGTCGAGGATCGCGCTTAGGTCAGGCTCAGTTGACAAGCAGAGGCCCGGATACGTAAATTCAAATTCCTCTTGCTGGGAGGTCGTCCAATGGTAGGACTCCAGACTCTGGATCTGGCTATCGGGGTTCGAGTCCCTGCCTCCCAGCCACAAAGAATCAAACACTTACGGGCGGCCCACAAACTGGGTCGCCCGTTTTGTGTGCCTATAGTGTGCCAGCCGAATTTTTTGCAGATTTCGCAGTATGAGAGCGGGCAGCGTGAGCCAACGATGATGCTGGTGCTCGCGTATGCCAGGTTTGGCGGGTATTTCAGTCGAGAGTTTGATCGATGACAAAATGAAACTTTGAACCACCGAGCCGACCCGTCGCGTGACCAAACAGGGTTTTAGGCGCCTTTCTTGTATTCCGTTTTGAGCCACTTGACTACGATATGTGAGTAATCGCGGTACGTTACCTCATGGATGTCTAGATGTGATCGCTCGCAGATTTTTGGCAGGTCTCTTTGAAATCGGCGATACTCTTTGCCAATTATCGTTCCGCTCGGCATATCGGTCGCATTTGTGGCCGTTCTCAGCCAATCTCTAACAGCTGAGATAATTCTGCTAGCCCTTCCGTGGTGTGCGCTGATGTCTTGCCCGCCTATGTCCGAAATATACTTTTGGTATCGGTATGGGGCCTTATCGAGAACGAGATGAACTTTTTTCTTGAATTTTGGATTGCCAGAGTGACGCAGCCCAGCATCTACGCCTAGCTCAAATGGCATGTTGAACCGCGGCAACTTATGACTATCGAGCTCGGTACGTGACAAGTCGTGAATACCAAACCTTGACTTCCTGATCAGCTTCACAATTTTGCCGATTCTTATATCGCCTGAGTCGTTTTCTTCACGAGAACACCTCGGACGAAAACCAAGTAAATAAACAGTAAAGACCATGGCGTGAAACAGCGGATCGTACTGCGGGTCAATGGGACAATTGATGAAAACATTGCGCGCAAAGTCAGAGGACACTTTCATAGATGAGGTTCCTGCTTTTGGGGTAAAAACTGGATAGGGCTAAGGCAGTCATACTGCTTTAGCCCTATTTCTTATCCGCCATCTATGGCAGATGCTTTATCTGGTTGTTTTGCCGTGGACCACAGCCCGCACCGCCGCTGCTAGCACTTTCGCGTCCGTGTCGGGCTTGACCGGAGGTAACAACACGGGTCGGTTCTCTAGACGTCGGTAAATGGATCTCAGCTCACCGCTACGGCCTTTGAGTCCGACCGAGCGTGTGCTATCACCGTGGAGATCTTTTCGAATCACTTTTGCTCCTTGTAAGGTTTTCTTAACAGCCATCGTACTCACCCCTTAAAGACAATGGGGGAGACAAGTTATGATGCATCAACCATGCTAGCCGATGCGTCAGATCGAGCTTCTCTCCGCTAATTGTACGTCCGAACTTTACGCTAACACTGTCGCGAAAGTTTGCGGATTCTTAAGTACAAAGTAGGTCCAAGCAGGCAGTAAGGATGCGAAGTAAACGATGTTTAACCGTTCTTCCTTCTGAAGCTTACTAAGACCGTGAGCGAGGCGTCAACGACTTTAGACGAAACGGCTGCACTTCCGTGTGCCCGGAGATTGGCCGTGATTGTCTCAAAGTGGCGCGGAGTCTAGCACCGGCCCGTGGAACCTGTAAAGACCTAAGGCGAACAGACAGCGAATGATTTAATGGCCCCCTAAACAACAAAAGCCGATCCCGCGCTGGGTAACGCGAGCGGCTTTTGCGAAGAAGGTGGCGAAGCGATGATACATCCGCTTAAATAGTATTTCAAGTAATACTTTAACTAGACTTTTTGAACGCCAAATAACGATGCAACTTTCGCGCCCCTACCACAAAGCCTAGTAACGATTAATGCCAGATTTATTGGACATTTGCTTCTACGCTCTTTCGATCCCAGGTGCTTGCTGGCGAGCACTTCTGGCATTTGCAAGAGCGCCGGAGGGAGGATACTTCCTATCTGAAGTCAGTACATCGTTGGAAACTGCCGATCGATATAGCAAAAACCCGCCATAGGCACTTAGGCAAAATATGTAATTACCGCGCCTAGATTAGGTGGGCCTCGTTATCCTCTGCTATGAGGTTTTTTATTCGAGGTTTTGACGTTAACAGATCGACTTTCCGGCATCGGGGAATCTGTCACTCTGTCAGCGCCGGAATTGCTTGCGCGAGTAAGTGTGGGGTCACTCCGAGCTGCGCCATTCGCTCTTTGATTTCGCTGTTCACTTGTTCGATGTCGATGTTCAGTCTGTCCCGATAGATCGGACGGTGGGCCTTGAGGTAGAAGATCCCCGCGAGTGTGTTGCCGCCGACAGCTTGCTGGTAGATCGTGCTCTCCTCCGCGTCAACGGCGTTCTCAATCGCTTCGTCCCACTGATCCGCGAAGTCAGGATCTTCCCGGTGCCATCGATAGGCCGTCTGACGAGAGATCCCGGCGGCTTGTGCGGCGTGGTAAACGGTGCCTTGAGCCGTTAGCGCCGCGAGGAATCTCTTTTTTTGTCTGTCACGTTTGTCACGCATCGGCAGCGGCTCCTACTGTCTCTCATTCCCGGCATTCTAGCATTGCGGTAAAATCCGAACACTTAATTTCGGCTCGCCTTGACTCTCAGTTTGTCCGGCCAGGATAGACCTAGAGGACAAGTTGCGACTTCCCTGAACGTAACAGGCGGGCCGGATACAGCAAGTCAGGGAGAGGCCACAGGGAGGCCGATCTGGTGAGTGCGCCCGTTCAATGTCCTTTTTGTCAGAATCCTGAGTTATTCCACGCCGACTTTTCTTTTTCCGCAAGCCGTTCTGAGCTAGGGCTAAGTTCGCGAGGTCGTTTTTTTAAGCGATTACAAAATGAACCGGGCCGGTTATGGCCGATTCCGATAGTCCAACGGGAACTCGATGGCTTGCACTCTAAACTTGTGGTTGGGCGAGACCACTTTGCTCCGAAATGGCAACCGCTTACTGTCGAAATCTTGGGCTGTGAATTCACAGAGAAACCGCACATGCCGCCTGTGCCGTTATTTGGTATGGATACCAGACGTGGGTTTGAGACCACTTATACGCTGTGGCACGCATGCAGAATAACGCATGAAGGTTTCAGTTTTGTCTTAAACCTTCATTGGTGGCCCACTCATGGACGCATCTTCACCGTTGAAGAATTTGATTTTGAAACCACAGAGGCTCGTTCAGCTCTTAACACAGCACTCTCCCTTTTTGCGCGGGGACGAGGCAAGCCATCCGAATATTTCCAAAATAACAAACAGTTCTTCGAGACGATCAGAGCTGCGGTAATGCGACGTTACGACGAAGGAACGCCGACAAAGAAAATTCTGGCGATTGACATTGCCGAAGAACTGTTTCCTGAAGCGAATGATGACGGTAGAACCCTAAGACGTTGGCTTCAGACTAGCTGGCCTAAGTGGAAGTGGAAGGACGTTGTTAATGCCATCATAGAAAGCGTCAGAAAGGACAGAGAAGAACGAGGACATAATTAGCACTAATTATGCCTCTCAGAGAGGGTTTAATTCGGAGGAAAAAGCCGCTAAATTGGGCCATAATTCCTGCGAATTAAGTCCTTCTTACAAAACCTACTTTGCTGTAAAGATGTCTTTCTGGAGGGACAAGTGGAATGAGAAGAAAGAAAAGCACCGTCGAGATGCCGACTTAGCGGGGCGTAAAACAGAAAACCTCAGAGGGTTTCGCGTCAACGAGTCCCCTCTGAGGCTAGGCAAATAAATTTCTTCCAGCGGGGACGTGGCGAAAAAGGCAAACGCGCAAGACTAGGAATCTTGTAGCTTCACGGCTTTGCGAGTTCGACTCTCGGCGTCCCCACCACAATGTAGTGATGGCGGAATGCCCCTGTCAAGTTGAACGTTTTGACAGTTGAACGTTTTGACAGGATAAGATTGTTGACAAGTCACCTGTGAGCAAGCTTTTTTCCTTTTTTGTTTTTTGACTCCCGTATATGGGGGGTTCCGCGTTTGTTTACTTTCTTGGGTGCCGATAGTGTGCCAACGCAAAGAAACAGCGCGATACTGTGAGACACACAGAGAATGAGTAAGCAGTCGAACGGTAATGAATCAGCACAAAAAGGAACTGACAACGACTGAGAGAAAATGGTCAGTTAAGACTCTGGATCTGGCTATCGGGGTTCGATCCCTGCCTCCCAGCCAAATATCTCAGGTATTCCGCAGGCACGTTTGCAACGCAGGAGTTTCAGGCGGTCAAAGCGTCATTTGATTTTTTTCGCCTCAAACAGACGCGTAGTCCGCTGGATATTCACCTGCACTACTTGTCCTTTGTCGTTACGCACAAACGTGAACTGTGCATCCGCATCCTTTACGAAAAATTTAGTGTCCGATTCCGGAAACATCTCTGACTTTGGCTGATCGGTCATGCTCGGGGGCGTGGGTATCGGCATTGCCCGACTAAATAACTTGTCTCCTTCTCTGGACACGAAGAGTATGAACCCGGGAGCAATCTCATACTCACCGACGTAAGCGTCGTAAATGGCCGGATCAACTTTGGCGATGACTCTCTCGCGGGGATGAAAATCGGGCCAGCCATATTCGGCCGCCACGCTGCGGATAATCTCGGTTGTTAGCTCCGCGCCATTTTCTCCATTCGTCATCACGACAACGCCTCGACCTGAATTCATGTAGGCCAGCATGCGGGATTTGTAGCCGACGTTGGAGCCAGCGAAACTGAATCGCGCCGAGCTATCTTTTCCGTCCACCAGCCAGCCCAGAGCAACGTTGTCTATCTCAGGCGTCAACATCTGATTAATACTCTTTGTGGAGAGGATCTTATTGGACTTTCCCAGTCTAGCTTTCTGCACCTCGATCAATAGGCGAGCCAGATCCGTCGGCGTGGTCCACAAACCATCCGGGGCAAGCTCAGGAAGGACGAACCACTTGCCTTCCATCTCTTTGCCATTTGGCAGATGACCGGCGGCTGCGTTGGCAGCCAGAGCCCGCGCCAACGGCTGTTGAAAAGTGCTGTGCGTCATCCCAAGTTTTTCGAGGAGCATCTTCTGCATCAGTTCCGGAAAGGACTTACCAGTTACATCCATTATCAGTTGCGCCAGGATCACATAGCCGCCACCCGAGTAAAGGAACCTGGTTCCAGGCTTTAGTTCGACACGAACCGGATTAGAGTTGGCGGGCTTCTCCCCATTCAGTATTTGTCGCAAGGTCGGCAGTGGTTTGTCCACCGGATAGCCCAGGAAACCAGGGTTGGATACGCCCGCCGTGTGAGCCAGCAGACGGCGAACAGTGACCTTCTGATCTTTGGTGAACTCGTTCTCTGGAACTTTCCATGAAACCAGGCGGTCATTTACGTCGCTATCGAGATCGAGCTTTCCCTGTTCGACCAGCCGCAAGACCACCATGGCCGTGAGCGACTTGCTGTTCGAGGCCGCCTGAAAAAGCGAGTCCGGCGTCACCGGTTCCTTGCCGCCGGCTTCGAGGACACCGTAGCCGCGCGCCCACTCAATTCGACCATCGTTAATCAGGGCAATGCTGACTCCGGGTGTTTTGTAAAACCGCATGCGATCCGCAAGCTTCATCTTTGCCAGCGTCTCGCCTCTTTGCACCGCCGGTGGAAGTAGCCCGTTCTCAACCCTTTCGATTCGTTGGTTGGTGGCTGTGCCCGCTGTTTGATGGAGATAGGATCTGCGTTCGGCTACCCGCGTCTGCGACCAGGTTGTCGCGCTCGACATCATCAATGCCAGAACTAAGAGCGGCAACACTACGCCACGCTGCAATGCGACCAGTCGTCTCATAACAGTTCTCCTAACGCTGTTTAATAGTTAATTGTCGAGGGACTAACTCTCGTGACTAACTGCCAGCGGCCCAATGGCTTTCGACCAAATCCAATGCAAGCTGAACCAAAAGAGAAAGCTGACGATATACCCCAGTAACACGCCGCTTAGGCTGAAGGCCGGATCAACCTTACTACCGACGACTATTGTGACAAGCAGTAGCGCGCCATGGACGACGAGTAGGGTCCACAACGCGATTCGCAGTGGATTGAGCCGCGTTATCGTTATCAGGAGAAAGATGATCAGATTGCCGACAATGCCGGCAGTCATCCCCGCATCAAGGATGCGACCAAAAATCAGGATTGTTGAGATCTCGTGCTTCTTGCCGTAACTCAATAACAAAAAGGCCACGACGATTAGCACGATGCTCCCCAGAAAAGCGAGCGCATTCTTACCAGGGTTCTTCATGATCGCGTTGTCCTTTCGCAGTGTTTCCAGGTGCTCTCTGGGAGCTGTGCGCGCGAGATCCAGCAGGGTGCGGACCCACAAGCCGCCCAAGCCGAGGCGGCCCCGTGTCACTCTTTCCGCCCGATAACAGTCACGAAAGAACTGCTCCATCTGCTGGCCGTAGTCACGACGGAAATCTCGCGGATAGGCGAACAAAACTATCTGAAAGAGTCTTTGAGGCGGCATATTCATCAGCTTCGCGGTTTGGGAATCAGGCGCTTGCGCTGGGCCACTGAAACCATTTTCGAAATCCGCTGCACTTCAGCCTTCAGGACCTTCTGGCCAAAGTCCGTGAGCCGGTAATAACGGCGGCGTTCATCATCCAACTCAGGATCCGGCCTTTCGTCGACTTCCACAATCAGCCGTTCGCTGAGCAGCCTCTTGATGGCCCCGTACAAGGTGCCGGGCCCGAGTTTGATTTGACCGTCAGTGTGTTCCGCGACTTCCTGCATTATTCCATAGCCGTGTAAGTCGCCATCAGACAAAGCCAGCAGGATATGAAAGACTGAGGGTCGCAGCGGCAATAGCGCCTCGGGATCTGTTTGGTTCTTTACCATCTCAAATCGAATGCTGTATCGGAGGTCGATATATCGACGGCCGATATAGTAGGCGTAGACTGGGAATCTGTCAAGGGCTGAGTTTTGCGCGGATGCAACCTGGGGTAATCTCTTCGCGTAGACTGGACGAATGATCGAGGAGCTAACCATACAAACCGGGCACGATGAGGAAAATCGGTCGCCCGCTCGCGGACGCTGGTGGCGCTATGGTCCGCCTATCGTTTGGGCCATTCTGATTTTTATTGGCTCCGGCGATTTGCTTTCCGGTTCGCATACCGGCGGTTTCCTGTTGAAACCGCTACGCTGGCTGTTCCCTCAGGCCAGCGAAGCCACGCTGGGCGGGATCCATTTCTGGATTCGCAAGGCCGGACACGTGACTGAGTATGCAATTCTCGCCGGCCTGATTGCGCGGGCCTTTAGAACGTCGTCCGTTGAATTTCTTCGCCGAGGCTGGTTTTGGGCAGCGCTAACCGTGGCCGTCGTCTACTCTTTGAGCGATGAATTTCACCAGAGTTTCGTCCCCAGCCGAGGGGCCTCACTGCATGACAGTATGATCGATTCGATAGGCGGGCTGCTCGGGGTAACAATTGTTTGGTGGTGGTACCGGCGAAGTCAGAGAAAGATCCGGCGATGAGGCTGCTGCAATTGG
>Ga0068864_100005133_pt1 | contig 10720 bp, 8 predicted proteins | sample KBSSwiS72_FD_66586 | JGI IMG/M metagenome (GOLD analysis project Ga0068864, IMG submission 66586) | Switchgrass rhizosphere microbial communities from Kellogg Biological Station, Michigan, USA - KBS Switchgrass S7-2 | ecosystem: Host-associated > Plants > Roots > Rhizosphere > Soil ...
AGCGGCGGCAAACCAAATCCTTCGAAATAGGATGGGTAGACAAAACAAACAGCTCCAGAATACAAGGCGGGCAAATCCGCGTCGGGCACGTATCCCGTCAGGACAACTGTGTCTCTCAGGCCCGTGTCGTCGAGGGTCCGTAAAGTCTCGTCGTAAAGCCAGGCGCACTTTCCGGCGAGCACGAGCTTAGGCAGCTTATCTGCTGAACCGTTTCCTCGCAACGAAGCGTAGGCCATGATGAGCCGGGCCAGGTTTTTGCGAGGCTGAATAGAACCGACTGAGAGAATATATTCGCCGTCTATTCCGTAAGTGTGTCGCACGCGCTGAAGTTCCCTATTGTCGTCGACCGGGGAAAAATGGTGCGGTGCGGCAAGAGGAATCGCAGCCACGCGGTCGGCGTTCACGTTGTACGTTTCAATGATATCGCGACGCGTGTGTTCTGAAAGCGAAAGAATGCGAGCGGCGCGTTTGGCGGAATGCCGCACTGTCAGTCGCAACTGCGTTCGGCTGCGCCGGTTGAATGTTTGTGGCAAGTGTTCGAAAGAGAGATCGTGAATGCTCACCACGACCGGGCAGGGGCAAAACGGTGGAGCAGTGAACTGCACGTGCAACACGTCGACGGGATGTTTGCGAAGCTCAGCACTGAGTGTGAGTGGGATTCTGATTAAGGGCGTGTGCGGAAGTGTGGAGCGAACTTTGAAATTGGGCCAGCGGTTTTCAAAACGTTCTCGAGCGCCGCTGGTGGTGATGTAGAGCGTGTACTCGTTGACGCGATCGATTTCCGCCAACGCCTCAATGAGGTTAACGGCGTAGCTTTCGTTTCCGCCGAGTTTCGTGCCAACAGAATGGGCATCGATCGCTATCCTCATCGAAAATCTTTAGCCGCAAAAACGCACAAAAAGCACGAAATGCTTAAAGGATAATAGCTTAATAAGCTTTTCTTTTGTGCTTTTTGCGGTTAGCTATTTCTTGCCGGCGGCTGAAGCCTGAGAATCGTCGCCGTGCCCGCGGGTATCGCGTTCACGGATGCGGGCGGCCTTACCACGAAGTCCACGCAGGTAGTAAAGCTTGGCTCTTCTGACGCGACCTCGCTTCACCAGATCGATGTGATCAATGATCGTTGCGTGCAGCGGAAAAATTCTTTCCACGCCGACGCCGAAGCTCGTCTTTCTGACAGTGATCGTTTCGCGAGCGCCACCGTGTTTGCGCGCGATCACGACACCTTCAAAAGCCTGCAACCGTTCTTTGGTTTCGGATTCCTTAATCCGAACGTGCACACGGACCGTATCGCCTGGCTGAAACGCGGGAATATTATTGCGCAGTTGCGTGTTTTCAATTTTATCCAATCGATTCATTGCTCAATGCTCCTTAAAAATCTTCACTCTATTCTTTCAGCAAGTCAGGACGTTTACGCCTTGTTTTAGCGATTGCTGCTTCCTTACGCCAACGCTCGATCTCCGCGTGGTTTCCACTCAACAACACGTCGGGTACTTTCATGCCGCGAAACTCAGGCGGCCGCGTGTATTGCGGATGGTCCAACAAACCTTCTGAAAACGATTCAAACACTGCCGACGTCTCACTTCCCAACGCGCCGGGCAACAGTCGAACAACGGCGTCGACCAAAACCATTGCTGCCGCTTCGCCGCCTGACAAGACGTAGTCGCCGATCGAAACTTCATCCGTCGCCAACGCTTCAGCGACTCGCTCGTCGACGCCTTCGTAGCGTCCACAAAGAAGCACGATCCGGGAAGCGCTTTCCGAAAGATCCTGCGCCAGCGGCTGCGAAAAAACTTGTCCTTGCGCCGACAACAGAATCACGCGCGTGCTCGGCGGAAAGTCCTCTTTGCGAGCGACCCCGGTTAACGCTTCAACGGCGGTAAAGATCGGCTCGGGTTTGAGAACCATCCCATCGCCGCCGCCGAAAGGGCGATCGTCCACGACGTGATGTTTGTCAGTGGTCCACTGCCGCAGATCGTGCGCCTTGACTTCAACCAGTCCAGCATTTTGCGCGCGCCTCAAAATCCCACAATCGATCGCCTCGCGAAAGAATTCTGGAAAGATCGTAATGATATCGAAGCGCAGCATTGCAAAGATCTACAAATCCAAAAGCCCTTCGGGAGGATCGACGACGATTGTCTTTCGCTCCGCGTCCACTTCCACCACGATTGAATCTGCCAGCGGTATCAATCGTTCGGTGCCGTCCTGGTTCCGAACCACCAGAATCTCGGCCCCGCCGGTTTTCATCACTGAGCTAACCTGGCCGATGCTTTCCGCTCCGACCTTGACCGTGCATCCTTCCAGTTCCCAGTCGTAATAATGATCGTCCGGAAGCTGAACTCGTTCTGATTCCGGCACAGCAAACTCAAACCCGACCAACTCTTTCGCTGTTTCGACGTCGTCGTAACCAGTCAACTTCAGTACGACGCGGTCGTTCTGGAACCAGAAATCCTCGAGCTGTTTCGTTGTTCGCTCGCCACTCGGCGAAACGAGCACCAATTCTTCGAGGTCTTCAAATCGTTCGGGGAAATCCGTCAAAAGCTCGGCGACGATTTCACCTTTCAACCCGCGAGGTTTGACCGCTCGAGCGATGACTACCAATTCACTCGCGGTAGCGTCGTCCATGTGCGGTCACTCAACAATTTCCAACAAGTAGCGCCGGTTCTTTTTTGCTCCGGCGATGCGAGCCAAAGAGCGTAAGGCGCGAATAGTTTTGCCTTGCTTGCCGATGATCTTCCCGACGTCGTTCGGCGCGACACGCACTTCGATAAGCGTGGCTGCATTGCGCTGTTCGACTTCGCGAATGTCAACGTTCTCGCTGTCGTCGACCAGCGCCTTGACGATCATCTCAATCGCTTCTCGCATATTCTGAAACTACGCCTGCGGTTCAGTTGTGGCAGCCTTGGCGCTGGCCTTGATCAAGCGGCTGACGGTATCAGTCGGCTGCGCACCTTTTTCGATCCAGTAATTTACTCTGGTCAGGTTGAGATTGATCTCGGCAGGGTTTCGAGTGGGGTTGTAAGTGCCGAGATTTTCGAGATAAGCCCCGTCGCGTTTCGACTGCTTCTCTTTCACCACGACGCGGTACGACGGGCTCTTCTTCGCGCCAGTGCGCATTAATTTAATAGCTAACAATTCTTCCTCCTCTAAAAACTCGTGTAATCTGTGGCTTATCTTCTTCGCTTTTTCTTTTTCTTCTTGAACTTCTTTTTCGATGGTCCCGCGGGCAGAGCTGGCAACGACGGCAACTCATCCGGGTCGCCAGAGAATCCCGCCATGTCAGGCAAGCCGGTCATTTTCCGCAACATCTTGCCTTTGAATCCGCCGCCGCCAAACATTCCCGCGCTGGAAAATTGCCGCATCATCTGCCGCATCTCGACGTACTGCTTGATGAGCATATTGACGCTGTTGACTGTCGTTCCCGAGCCGCGCGCGATGCGACGCCGTCGATTCGCGTTCAGAATTCGATGATCGTTTCGCTCTTCCCACGTCATCGAATCGATGATGGCTTCGGTGCGTTTCAGCTCCTTCTCCATCATCTGCGATTGCTCGTCGGTCATTTGCGGCATGCCGATGCCCTCGAGTACCTGGTCCGGCAAGAGCTTCATTAGTTTTGACAGCGAGCCAATCTTCTTGACTTGGCGTAACTGGGAACGAAAATCGTCTAACGTGAAGTCGTTCTTCTGAAGCTTCTTGAGCTGCTCCTCAGCTTCTCGCTGATCGAAGTTCTCCTGTGCGAGTTCGATCATCCCCAGCACGTCGCCGTAGCCCAGAATCCGTTGGGCCACTCGATCCGGATAAAAAGGCTCGAGCGCGTCGTAACGTTCGCCAACGCCGACAAACTTCACCGGCTGACCAGTCACCTGTTTGATCGAAAGCGCCGCGCCGCCACGCGCATCACCGTCCATCTTCGTCAGGATCACTCCCGTGATGCCAACGCGGCGGTGAAATTCTTCGGCGGAACGAACTGCGTCCTGACCCGTCATCGCGTCAGCTACAAAGAGAATCTCGACGGGATGAGTCTGCTGTTTAATGCTGACCAGTTCTTCCATCAACTCATCGTCGATGTGCAGACGTCCGGCTGTATCGATCAACAGCGTGTCGAAGCCGGTTTGTTGCGCGTGCTTCTGGGCCTCGCGCACCAGCGTCATAGGATCGTTACTCTGCGGATATTCAAAGATCTGCTGACCAGTCGCTTTCGCGATGACTTTCAACTGCTCGCGCGCGGCGGGCCGGTAAACGTCGACCGAAAGCAACAACGGCTTTCGATCCTGATTCTGCGCCAACCACCGCGCGATCTTGCCCGTCGAGGTGGTTTTGCCGGAACCTTGCAGGCCCACCACCATTACCGTGTTCGGTATCTGTTTGGTAAAGACGAGCCGTGACGACTGTCCACCGAGCATTTCCACCAACTCGTCAAAAACGATCTTGATGACTTGCTCGGACGGTTTGAGTTCCTGCCAGACTTCCTGGCCTTCGGCTTTCTGCTGAACAGAACTAATAAAGTCTTTTGCGACTTTATAATTGACGTCTGCTTCGAGCAGTGCGAGACGAATCTCTCGCAGCGCAGCGTCGACGTGTTCCTTCGTCAGCACGCCCTCGCCCCGCAAATTCTTTAGCGTGCGTTTTAATTTATCCGAAAGCGACTCAAACATTATTACCCTAGGCGACGTTCCGCGCTGCGGACGGAAACGGAAATGATAGCGACCCGCCTTGGGGGTGTCAAGGCGCTCAAATCGTTGTGAATGATATGTTTTTAGAGTGGCTGCCGGTAAAAATTTCCTGACTTCGTCCACAAGAAAACTGTACGATCTTGCGCGCTTGTGTTAAATTCACCACGAATACACGTTTGCGCGGCCAAGATGTAAACGGAAAAGCGGTGGCGGTTTTCCCTCCCATAGCGAAAAGCATCATGAAAAGTCCGCTTGATTGATCTTTTATAGGTACTAAATGGATAAACGTGTGGGTCACGGGCCGCTGGGTCGTGATCATCAAAAGCCCCCTACGGAGCGAGGTGTGGTCGATCTCGCCGATGCTCGGGTAAGGATTCGCTCGCGAGGGAAGCCGAGCACCGAGTCGCTGATGCGCGAACTGGATGAGATCCGTTCGCTGCTGGACCAGGGTCTCTCCACCGAGGCGAAGGATCGCCTCGCGCTGCTGATTTCCAACGCTCGAAACAATCAAACCGTGCTCGCTCTTGCGAGATGCGCGCTTTCAACGGCGCTCGAACAGCAGGGACACTATCGTGATTCGCTCGCGGCAGTTGCGATGTATGAGGCGCCTGAGACGCGTCCCAAGCTCGACGATCAGACAGTGAGTTATCTTCGCGTTCAGATCGGTCTCGCCTACAACTACAACGGTGACCATCCGAAAGCGATTGCGATGCTGAAGTCGACTTTGCGCGATTACGCCGAGAGCGGGGGCACGAATCTTGGTCACATTTATGCCGCTCTTTCACGCACTTATCGGAGTATCAGTGAATATCCCATTGCCCGTGACTACGCGCAGCGGGCGCTCGAGAGTTTTCGTCAGAGTGGGGAATGGCGCGGGCTGGCTGAATCATATTTTGGTGTTGGCGTAGCTGACATTCAGGAAGGTCATTACGAAGCAGGATTGGAGAATCTCGAACAGGCACTCATCCTCATCGGCGACCGGCCCGCTGCTTACGTGCTCGGCAGAACTTACGCAAACATGGCGGGCGCCTGCTGGTTCCTGAAACGACCGCAGGAAGGGATCGATTACCTGAAAAAGGCGATCACTTACTACGAGCGTACCGATCACAAGACAAACGCTGCGGATGGTTACAACAATCTCGGCATCAATCTGATTTTGATTGGACAGTGGGAACGTGCCCAGGAAGCGTTGGAGCGTGCTTTTTCACTGGCGACCGAAGTTGACGAACGCGGCGCGAAAGTGCCAATGATCCTGGATTCACTCGGCGAACTTCACATGCTCCGCGGCGATTTGGATCAAGCCAAAGATTACCTGGTCCGCGCGGTGGCGCTGGCCACCGAAAACGGAAATAAATGGTATGCGGCCCAGGCCTTGAGAACGCTCGGACGCTGCTATCTCGCCATATCTGATCCTGCGAACGCGCTGGCGAAATCCCGTGAAGCACTCTTGCTGGCTGAAAACATTGGCGATCGTCAGGCGCTCTGTGAGTCGCGGCTGATTGCTGCCGAAGCTCATTTGTTGACCGGGGACTTAGACGAATGCAGCCGCGAACTTCAGCGTGTTAGTGAAGAAACTACCGATTCACCCACCGATCTCGCTTTCACCGGCGAGGCGCACCGTCTTAATGGAATGCTGAACATGGCGCGTGGCGACTCCGCCGCAGCCGCGCAGCATTTTGGCAGCAGCGTGTCGATCTTCGACATGCTGGGCGATCGTTATCGTGCTGCCCGTGCGCATCTCGAGTTGGGCCGTGCTTACTCGAGTATGTTGCCGGACCGTGCCGGAGAACATTTGAGTCGTGCGTTGAATACATTTCGAGATTTAGGCGCAAAGATCGAATTGTCACGCACCGAGGAAGAACTACGCGACCTTTCCCAATCGACGCCCGAGCGGATTCAGGAGCAGTCGGCCTTGACGCAGCTCCTGACGCTTCGTCTTGCTGAAGCCGTTGCGTCACGAGAACTGCTGTTGCGCGAACTGGCCGCGGTGATGCGTCAGGAAACAGGTGCACAGCGAGTCATAATCACCGAACTCGGTGAGCGTCGTGAACCGAAAGTTGTCGTGACGATGGGCTGCACGCCTGCTGACGCTCAGAACATCGCGATGGAGCTTGAGCCGGTCGATGACGACGCGGCGCGTGATCGCTACTGCCGTAAGCATGACGCGGAAGTGATCTTGCTGAAGTCGACGAACGCCCCGGCGGCCAAGTTGTACCTGGCGCCTCGGAATCGCTCGAAATTGCCGAAAGGCATTGCCCTCGAGCCGTTGTTGCGGGTAGTCGAACTGGGCATGGACGTCTGCGCTTTGCGCGCCGGCGCTCAAAAGAGCGGCACTCACGAAAGCTCCGACGAATTGACGGGAACGAGCCTGATGCCTGGATTTATTCACTCGAGTCCCGCGATGACGCAGTTGGTCGAAGAAGTGCACAAGATCCGCTCGTCGGACGTGACCGTCCTGGTGACGGGCGAGTCAGGTACAGGTAAGGAACTGGTCGCGCGTGCGATTCACGCCATTTCTTCACGGCGCGCGAAGGTGTTTGTCCCGTTCAACTGCACGGCGGTGCCGAAGGAACTGTCGGAAGGGTATCTTTTTGGTTATCGCCGCGGCGCGTTCACAGGTGCTATCTCCGATTCGCAGGGCGTCATTCGTACCGCTGCTGGCGGAACGCTCTTTCTCGACGAAGTGGGCGACCTGCCGCTCGACGTGCAACCAAAGCTGCTGCGGTTTTTGCAGGAAGGTGAAATTCAACCACTCGGCGAACAACGGCCGAGCAAAGTTGACGTGCGCATTATCGCGGCGACCAATACCGACCTTGAGGAGATGGTCTCGCAGAGTCGTTTCCGAGAGGATCTTTATTACCGGCTAAACGTGATTCGACTGCGCGTGCCGCCTCTGCGGGAGCGCCGCTCAGAGATTCCCACCATCGTCAATTATTACGTCAATCACTATTCGGCGAAGTTTGGCCGCAAAGACATCCAAATCACGCCGCAGGCGATTGATTTGTTGATGGTGAGTGACTGGCCGGGAAATGTGCGGCAACTTTGCAATGAGATTCAGCGCACCGTGGCTCGTTCTGAAGATGGCACGATCATCACGCCGGAGCAGCTCTCGCCCGAACTGAAACGTACCTCTTCACCGACGACACCTTCAGGCGCGTCGATCACCGCGATGCCGTCCTCGTCAAACTTCCAAACGAGTGGCGGTGGCACGCTCGCAGACGCGCTCGGGGAAGTTGAGCGCCGTATGATTGCGGACGCTCTGCGACGACATGGCGGGAATATTTCGCGGGCTGCGCGTGAACTCGGTCTAACTCGGCGAGGCCTCTACCTTAAACTCGAACGTCACGATCTCAGTGCCAGCGCCTAAGTCTGAAACTCCTTAACGCCGCTAGTCCTCCGTTGCGCAATTTCCTGTGCGATCTTGGAGATTCTGTCGATGTCAAATGGCTTGGCGACCACCCAGTCAGCCTTTACAGCATTCTTGGTCTGGAGACTAATCGCATCGGCCCACCCGCTGATAATGGCGATAGGCATCGATTTTGACCGGCCTCTAATTTCAGTAACCAGCTCCCAGCCATTCATAGAGGGCATACCAATGTCGGTGAAAACGGCGTCAAACTTACCTTCGTATTGGTCGAATAGCGCCAGCGCAATCTCGCCACTCTGAGCCGAAACTACTTCGCAGCCCTCCGCTTCGAGGGCCTCGATTAGTACCTCGCGGACGTGTGTTTCGTCGTCGACGACCATCACGCGCACTTTATCCTCAGCGGTCGAAGGCACAACTTCCGGAACGCCGACGGCCTCGCTTTGGAGAGCTGCGGGCACTACTTTTGGCAGCGAGATCTTGAAAGTGGTCCCGCGGCCGGGTTCGCTTTCGACCTCGATCGAGCCTTCATGCCGACGGATAATACCGAAGCTAACGGCTAGGCCCATGCCAGTACCGGCCTTACCTTTGGTCGTGAAGAATGGGTCAAAGAGGCGTTGTTTGACTTCGGGCGTCATTCCGGTGCCTGTGTCGGTGATGTGAATGACGACTCTTTCGCGGTGTTCTTGTGTGGAGACACGGACCTCGCCGCCTGACGGCATTGCGTCGATCGCGTTGTAAATCATGTTTACCAGCACTTCGCGGAGTTCGACGGGATCGCCTTGGACGTACGCATTACAGTCGGAATGCAAGGCAAAGCGAAGTGGCGCGAATTCCGAACGCGACTCCCAACGTGGGCGGGTCATCTCGCACGCGTCCTTCAGGAGCTCGCCAATGGTGATGGTTTCGAATTCGCGGCTTGGGCGCTGACGGGCGAAGTCCTGAATACGGCGAATGATGTGTGCGCCGTCCTCGGCGCTCTTAATGATTAATTCCAGGCCAGCCTCGATTTTTGCGGGGTCGTTGCTGTTTCGGAGTATTAATTGGGCGCGGCCGAGGATGCCGGTCAGCGTATTGTTCACATTGTGGGCGACCCCAAACGAAAGCTCACCGAGCGCCGCCATCTTTTGGGCGTGAATCTCCTGTTCACGCTGCGCCTCGTAGCGCGAGTGGGCCTCGGCAATCATTTCCAGGCATTTTTTTAGGCGTTCGCGGGTTGCGTGCTGCTGGGAATTGGCGAGCAATTGGTTTGCCTGCGCGCCGATCTCTCGCCGCTCGTCGTCGGCGAGCTGGTCGCACAGCTCTTCAATCACAATGAGCAATGCCCTGCCCGCCCCCTCGCGGTCCCCACACCTCTCTGCCACGCGCCTGGCACGCTCCAGGATAGGCTTCGCCTCGAGTCTCCGCCCCAATCGGCAAAGAATCAGTCCCTGCGTCGTCAACGCCTCGGCTAGAAGGGCATCTTCGCCGCTTCCCTCAAGTGCCTGTACGGCAAGCTCGATGGCCTCGCCTGCCAAGTCGTATTTGCTGGAAGCTAGGTAAAGCTGCGCAATGGTCTCATCTACTTGGGCGCAGCCAATCGTATCTGCAAGGCCACTGAATAGGTTTCGGGCTCGTTCGAGGTGAGACTTTGCTTCACCAAATCGTTCAAGATTCAGTAGGAGGTATCCACGATTGTTCTCAACTGCAGCCGCGTACCTAAGATTCCCAACTCGCTCGAACTGAAATAAGGCTTCCTTATAGTGTCCTAATGCGAGATCAAAGTAATGCTTTTGACCTTCAGACACGCCAAATTCTTTGAGGGTGTTAGCGATCTCCGTCTCGAAGCGACCCTTGGTCCAAGGAGTAATCTTGTCCTCAACAGTAGACACCCGGTCAAGCAGACTTAGAGCCTCGTGCAATCGGCCCGAGTGGCGTTCCACAATGGCTAGCCGAATGAGTGCGACGGCTTGTAATTCGGAATCTTTGTCTGTAACCCTTGTAACACAGAATTGCAAGGTGGAATGGGCCATCTCAAACAGGCCTTGATGGTAGTAGCAACATCCGAGCTCGATTCGTGCCTTCACGGCTCTAGTATGTTCCTCAACATTTTCAAATAAAGCAATGGCACCACTGATCAATGCCTCAGCTAATCTCTGACCGCCAACAATTTTTTTGGCTCTGGCAACTGAATCGGTAAGAGATCCTGTGGTTAATAGTAGTTCGGCCGCTGCTATCCGAGTAAGGCCCGTCTGATTCGGCCATTCTGCGATTTTCCACCAAGGGGCGAGCACGGAACAGCCAGCATCATAGTCTCCAACTTCGATTTTTTCTCGTGCAATCGTGCAGCATGCCAAGACTCGCTCACTTTCGCCAAGCGAATCTAGCTGAAGACCTTGAGCCCAATGGCCGCTACCTTCGAATGAATTCACAATTTGAATGCTTGAACTGTCGTGCATACCAAATACCCAGTGATACTCACCTATACATGCTCACTATTGTACAAGAGCTTAATTGATGCGTTCGTTTTTTGCTGTTAAATTCCCAGAATCTTCCGCACAGTTTCTAATATGTGTATCCACTATTCAATCTCTGCTTACCTATAGGTTTGCTTGCGCGTTAACAACGATCCATCCGTAACTCCCACTAATACAAAGTTTATGCGGAGCACAGCGCGATCGTACTGCTATGGCATGTATTTTGAAAT
>Ga0068864_100005134_pt1 | contig 10718 bp, 14 predicted proteins | sample KBSSwiS72_FD_66586 | JGI IMG/M metagenome (GOLD analysis project Ga0068864, IMG submission 66586) | Switchgrass rhizosphere microbial communities from Kellogg Biological Station, Michigan, USA - KBS Switchgrass S7-2 | ecosystem: Host-associated > Plants > Roots > Rhizosphere > Soil ...
GCGCGAGATCATCATCGTGGGCATCACGGTCGACATCACGGAGCGCAAGCTCGCGGCGCTGGCGCTCGAGACCAGCGAGACCCGCCTGCAGCTCGCAGCGCGCGCCTTGCCCGGCTTCGTCTACGACTGGAACTGCGCCAGCGGCAAAGTGCTGCGCACCTCCGGCATCGAACAGCTGATGGGCTACCGCACCGCGGAGATCGCGCCGGTGAGCCGCTGGTGGGAAGACCTGGTGCATCCGGACGATCGCGAGCTGGCGCTGCCGCGGCGCGTGGCGCGCGCGGCCGGACCCGACAGCGAGCTCGACAGCATCTCCTGCGAATACCGTGTGCGGCACCAGGACGGCAACTACCTGTGGATCTGGGATCACTGCATCCTGGTGCGCGACCGCGGCGGCAACGTCACGCGCGTGGTCGGCAGCGTGCTCGACACCACCGAACGCAAGGAGGCCGAGGCGCGGCTCGCGGCGAGCGAGCACCGTTTCAAGGCGGCGCTGCTGGCCACGACGGGAATCTTCTGGACGTTTTCGCCCGCGGGGCGCGCGCGCGGCGAGCAGACCAGCTGGAGCGCGTATACCGGCCAGGCTACCGAAGAACTTGCCGATCTCGGCTGGCTCGCGGCCATTCATCCCGACGATGTCGAGACGACGCGCGAGGCCTGGCGACGCGCTCTCGACACGAAGGAAGAGCTCAAGACCGTGCAGCGGTTGCGGCGCCGCGACGGCGTGTACCGCACTTTCGCCGTGCACGCGGTGCCGGTCACCGACGAGCGCGGCGCCGTCACCGAGTGGGTGGGCTCGCACACCGACATCACCGAGCAGCGCGAGGCGGAGCAGAACGTGCGCGACACGGTGCGCCGCCTGGAGCTCGCGCTCGACGCCTCGAGCGTCGGCATGTGGGACTGGGACCTCGACACCGGGCACATGAGCTGGACCCGGCAGACGCATCTCATGACCGGGCTGCCGCCCGAACAATTCACCGGTGATGCACACCAGTTCTTCGCCATGCTGCTGCCCGACGGTGTCGACCACGCCGCCGCCTTCCTGCTCGACGTCACGCAGCCCGACGCGGTCAAGCAGGCCGAGCTCGAGTTGCGCCGCGCCGACGGCAGCCGGCGCTGGATCCAGCATCGCGCCACGGGTATCGCCGATGCAGAGGGGCGCATGCGGCGCATCATCGGCACGCTGCGCGACGTGACCCACCGCCGCGAACTGGAAGCGGAGCGCGAAGCGCTGTTGACCGCGGAACGCGCGGCACGCGCCGAACTCGTGGCCGCCGCGCAGGCCAAGGACGAATTCCTGGCGACCATCTCGCACGAACTGCGCACACCGCTCAATGCCATCCTCGGTTGGGCCACGCTGATGCAGCGGCCGCGCGTCGACGCGAACACGGTCAGTGAAGGACTGAAAGTCATCGAACGCAACGCGCGTGCCCAGACGCAACTGCTCGGCGACCTGCTCGATGCGAACCAGATGATGTCGGGCAAGTTGTCGCTGACTTTCGAGCCCATGGATCTCAACGAGGCGGTGCGCGCCACGCTCGACTCGATGCGCGTGAGCTTCGCCGCGCGCAAGGTGAGCATCGACACCCAGGTGGCGGATCACCCGCTGCCCGTCATGGGCGACTCGGGACGCCTGCAACAGGTGGTCAGCAACCTGCTGTCGAATGCCATCAAGTTCACACCGCCGGGCGGCGTGATCACCATCGCCACGGGCGCCGCTGCCGAGTTCGCCTGGTGCGAAGTCCGCGACAGCGGCGAAGGCATCGCGGCGGAATTCCTGCCGCACATCTTCGAGAAGTTCAGCCAGGCGGATACCGGCAGCGCGCGGCGCTTCGCCGGACTCGGCCTCGGTCTCGCGATCACACGCCAGTTGGTCGAATCGCACGGCGGCACGATTTCCGTGCACAGCGATGGCCGCGGCAAGGGCGCGATGTTCCGCGTGCAGCTGCCGAACCTCAGGGCACAACACTCCGACATCGAGGAGCGCCCGGCGCCGCCACTACCTGACAAACCGCTCGCGGGGCTGCGCATTCTCGCGGTGGACGACGAGGCGGATTCGCGCGAATACCTGCAACGCCTGCTCGCCGAGCAGGGCGCGGACATCATGAGCGTGAGCTCTGCCGCCGAGGCGCTCGATGCGCTCGGTGCGGACTCAGGGCGTTTCAACCTTCTGGTGAGCGACATCGGCATGCCGGGGTCCACCGGCTACGATCTCATCGAGGCAGTACGCGGGCGGCTCAAGTTCGACGCCCGGCAACTGCCGGCCGTGGCGCTCACGGCATTCTCGCGCCGCGAGGACAGCGCCCGCGCGCTCGACAAGGGATTCCAGAAACACCTGGCGAAGCCCGTGCAGGTCGGACGGCTGATCGGCGCGATCCGGCAGCTCACTGGCCGGCAGCAACGCGTCGCGCGCCACGCGCGCCATTGAAAACGGCGCCACGCGCGCCATTGACAATCGCGCCACGCGCGCCGCACTGATTACGGCTTGAGCGTCAGCAGCAGGTCCAGGTTCTTCTGGTAACCCGGCAATGCCTCGCGCAATTCGCGCTTGAGATCGGCGTCGCCATGCCCGGCGAGCTGCGCGCGAAATTGCGCCACGGTGTTCTGGTGCCAGGAGATCTGGTTGACGATGAAATTCGCGTTGGCCCGTACCGGCGAGGCGCTGGGATTCGTGCTGCTGCGTCCCGGGTTCGGTTCCGGCAATCGCCAGCCCTTCCTGCCTGCCAGGTTTTCCAGGCGATGGGTCGTGGCTTCGTTCTGCGCGCCTATCTTCTGCGCCGCGAGCCGCAACGCCGGGTTATCGAGGCTGCTGGCCGCGTCACGCGCATCGACGATGCCCTGGCGCGAGCTTTCCACGACCGCGAGTACGAACGCCGGGTCGTCGGTCGCGACTCGCGGACGGTCGAACCACGGATCCGTGGGCTCGTCGTCGCGGGTTGCGCGATGTTCCGTCTTGTCCGGATCGAGGCGCCGTGGCATCGAGGCCTGGTCGCCCACCGGCTGCCCGGAGGGCTGCGCCTGCGACGGATCGGCGGCCAGCATCAGCAGCATGGCGATCGAGGTCAGCATGTGTGCTCCGGCGAATCACGCGGGGCGCGGGCGGCACTCGCCGCCCGTTGCACCCGCCTGACTCACTCGCGGCGTAACAGCGTCGTGGCGATCAACGCCACCACCGCTCCCGCGGCCGCACCGTAAGCGATCGATCTCCACGGATTCTCGCGCACGTATGAATCCGTCGCTTTCGCGGCATCCGTCGCAGCGCCGCGTACGCGCGTGCCGGCATCCGCCAGCCGCACCCTGGCCTGGTTGACGGTGCGCGCGACTCGCTGACGCACGGCATCGACGGCCGCGCCGCCCTCCTCGCCGAGTGTCTTGAGCAGCTCTTCGGCCTGCGTGATCACACGGTTGAGCTCCACGACCGTGTTATCGGTGTTGCGCGCGCCGTTCTCGAATGTCTTGGCCTGGATGGTCATCATCTCCTCCTTCAAAAAAAAGTTGCGTCCATGGCGGTTCAATTGAATCGACACCCTAAGGCCGCGCGCCGCGCGCGCGTGTCAGCGGCGTGAGCGCGCGCACCTCGGGCGGCGGAGCATGCACCTGTGAGCGCGCGCCGACAATGGCTGAAAGTACGCGCGCGCCGCGCCCGGTCGGTCGCGTCTGACGCCGCATACGCCTCCAGTCCGCGGGCGCCCTCCGCAGCGCGCGTGCAGCATGCGCCGTGACGAAGAACCAAAGCATTCGAACCCCTCCAAGGAGCGAAACGTGATGAAGACATACAGCAGCTGGAGTCTGGCGGTAGCCGCGGCGGTGAGCCTTTGCGCGCTCGCCGGCTGCAACAAGCGGGAATCCACGCAGGAGGTCGCCAAAGACGTGGCGGAAGCCCGCAAGGACGCGAACCAGGACGTCGCAGAAGAACGCCGTGAGGCGGCCGACACCGCCACCGAGAGCGCGAAGGATCAAGCTTCTGCGGAGTACGACGTCGCGGTAGCGCAGGCCGATGGCCAGCGCAAGGTCGCCAAGGAGAAATGCGAGGCGCTCGCGAGCGATGCGCAGAAGGCGTGCAAGGACCAGGCCGACGCGACCTACGAGTCCGCGAAGGCACAGGCCCAGGCCACGCTCGACGCCGCCAAGCGTTCGGGCTCTGCCGAACCGGCGCCGACCACGCCCGGGAATTGAATCGCGCTCAACGCAGTCACGACAGGGTGATGCCCACCTGAGAGTCCTATGCTTCGGTCGTGAATGCGTGACCAGCCGTCCGGCGGCAGCTAACTACTGTCGCCGGGCGGCGCCACTCGCCGCCACACGACCAGGAGGCACCATGAAATCCGCACTCGCATTGGCCGCCCTGTTGACCGGCGCGGCGCTCTGCGTGCCCGCACAGGCGGTCAGCCTCGCGGCCACCAACCCCGCGCAAGCCGTGTCCGCGGATGACACCGCGACCGTGGCCCCGGTCGCCATCGAAAACTGGACCATCGAAAACTGGACCCGCGACAGCTGGTCGGCCGGCAGCGCAGCGCTCGTGCCCCTGATGGCGGCCGACGCGCCCGCGAAATCCGCCGCCACCATCGATGGTCCCGCAGACGGCGGGGCCGACGTGGCCCGCAAGCCGCCGGACGACATCTCCTTCGTCCACCAGGCCACCGAAAATGGCCGCAAGGAAGTCAATGCGGCGCGCGACGCGCTGCCGCAACTCAAGAATCCGGAATTGAAACGCATCGCGGAGATGCTGGCGAGCGATCACGGCGCGGCCAATGCTCGCCTGTCGAAGCTCGCCGAGACAAAGGGCTGGCCGCTGCCGGCACCCCAGTCCGCGGCGTCGCCACCGGCGGGGACCGCGAGCGGCGATTTCGATGCGAAGTGGACCGCCGAGATGATCGCCGGCCACGAACGTTCCCTCGCGTTGTATCGCGGCGAAGCGCAGTCCGGCGCGGACAAGGATTTGCGCAATTTCGCGCGGGACACTCTGCCGGTCATCGAACATCACCTGGCAGAACTCAGGAGTGTGCAGAAATGAACGGCACGGAGGGCAGGATGCTGACCTTGAGGATCGTCAAACTACTCGGCATCGCCGGGGTCGCGGTGCTGGCCGCGGTATACATCGCGGCGCGCACGCAGCGACGCGCGGAAGAGGACAAGCGGCGCCTCAATGAGCAGCTCGAGAAGGAACGCTGGGAGAGCGAAGGCGGCGCCAGTCACACAGGGCCGGCCACACCCAGCGCGGTGAGCGTCTCCGCCCACTAGCCCGGTGGCGGGCCCTCGGGCACCGGGGCTCGATCGGGCTGCGCGGTCTTGTCGATCACCATCAGGGTGTTGCGCGGCTGCTGGATGGCGTGATGATCGAAGGCCTGCTTGAGGCGCAACAGGAATTCGCGCTTCACGTGCGCTTGCTCGAGCGCCTGCACCTTCATGCGGGCACGCAGCTTGATCCCGCCCGCATCCCAGGATTCGATTCCGGCGATGTCGAGATCGTCGAGGATCTTTGGCGCGAACGCCGCATGCGCGCGCAGCTGCGCGGCGATGTCGCGCATCACCTGCATCACGGGCTCGATCGGCTGGTCGAGCGCGATCGGCACGTCGACCACCGCGTACGCGAACGTGCGGCTCGAATTCGTGACCACGGCGATCTCGCCGTTCGGCACGAAGTGCACGTTGCCTTCGTAATCGCGCAATTGCACGTAGCGCAGCGTGATGTCCTCGACCAGTCCGCTCTTGCCGGCCACCTGCACCACGTCGCCCTGGCGTATCTGATTGCCCGCCAGCAGGAAAAAGCCGCGGAAGAAGTCCTTGACCAGCGATTGCGCGCCGAAGGCGATGGCGATGCCGGCGACACCGGCGGTGGCCAGGAACGGCATGATCGGAATGCCCAGCGTATTGAAGATCGCCAGCACCGCCAGCACCGCGATCAGCGTGGTGGCGACATTGCGCAGCGCGTTGCTGACGGTCGCCGCGCGCCGCTTCGATTCGATGTCGTGCGCGTGCAGCGCCGTGAACTTCTCGAGGCCGCCGATCAGCCGCCGCGCGATGAAGACCAGGACGAAGGTGACGACGAGGATGGCCGTGATGCGGCCGCCGGCCTGGATCCAGTCGACTGTCTTGAACCACTGCATCACTTTCACTTCGTTGTCCATCGGCCGCTCCGCTCCCGGGGAGCGCGAAGTTAGCGCAATGTCGCCACGGGTGCACGCGGCTGGCTCCTACAGGCGTCTGCCATCGCGTCCGAACGCCACGCCCCCGGCACGGCGGGATCATGGCGCCGTGAACTCGAAGAAGGAAAAGGTCTCAAAGGCGCTGGCGGTCACAGGCCTGCTCTGCCTGCCCGGTTTGTTAGCGCCGGAAGTCTTCGGGTCCGCAACCCCCGCGACACTGCCCTCTGCGATTGCCGGGGATGCCTGCGGCGCGGAGCAGAAAGATCTGCGCTTCAGGATGCTGCGGCCGGGCGAAGAGCCGGACCTGCGTGCCGCGCGCGGCTTGCAGGTGTGCCTGGCGGTGTATCACTCCCCGGCCTATGCACGTCGCTGATTCTCAGCGTTTGCTACCGGCAACCGCTCCCGTCGATGCCGGCGCGCCCTTCGATTCCTCCGGCTGCATTCGAATCACACTGATCTGGCCGTCGGCCTCCAGCCAGGCATGTTTCACCTCGGCCAGTTTCTCGACGCCCGCCTCGCGCAGCCTGGCGTGCAACTCCTCGAGCGTGATGTATTCGCGCCGCAGGTTGCGCCGCTGGAGCACGCCGCGCTGAACCAGCAGCAGGCGCTGCGGCGCCGAGAAGCGCCGCACCGCCGGCGAGTAGTACGAGAGAAAGTCCAGCAGCCAGTTCCAGCCGATGATGGTCGATACCAGGATGGCGCCCTCGGCCACGGTATCGTAGCCGCCGGACATCGCGTTCTGCGCCGCATCCGCGACGATCACCAGCAGCAGGATGTCGGCGATGCCCACCGCGCCGACATCGCGCCGCAGGATGAAGCGGAAAATGACGAACAGCAGCCAGTAGACCAGCGTGCCGCGCAACACCAGCTCCGGCACGGAAACGTGGATCGCGAACAGATCCGCGAGCACGTTCCGTTACCGGGCCTGTTTCAACGCACGCGTTTGCGCGTGAAGAGATTGACCAACGCCAGCAGGATCACGGCGCCGAGGAACGACACCAGCAGGCTGCCGATGCTGATCACGCCCGAATTGATGCTGGGCGCCCCGAGCAGCGGCCCGATCAGCCAGCCGCCGAGAAACGCACCGACGATCCCGACGACGATGTTGAGGAAAATGCCCTGACTGCCATCGGTGCGCATCACGATGCTGGCAAGCCAGCCAATGACGCCTCCGATCACCAACCACAAGATGATTCCCATGACTATCTCCTGACTAGCTAGTTGATTCCCACGTTGCGATCGCGTTGGTACGCGTGCAATTTGTTGTAGAGCGTTTTGAGACTGCAGCCTAACACGTCCGCAGCGCGGCGCTTGTCACCCTCGAAGTGCTTAAGGGTCGCAAGAATGAAGGTGCGCTCGATCTCCTCGAGCGACGCGCCGATGGGCATCTGGATCAGATCGTGCCCCGAGGCGTCGCCCTCCTGGCCGGCGCGCAGCGTGGGCATGTCGTGTTCGCTCAGGTGCAGTTCGCCGTCGCAGAGAATGTATGCCCGCTCCACCGCGTTGCGCAGCTCGCGCACGTTACCCGGCCAGCGGTGCCGCAGGAAGCGGGCGCGCAGGTCGTCGGACAGTCGCTTGCGCGTACCCTGGCGCAGGTTGAGCTCGGCGAGGAAGAATTCCGCCAGCACCAGCACGTCGTCGCCGCGCTCGCGCAGCGGCGGCAACTGCACGGTCACCACCGCCAGGCGGTAGTAGATGTCCTCGCGCAGCCGACCCTCGTCGAAGGCCTGCGCCGGGGACCGATTGGTCGAGGCCAGCACGCGCACGTCCACTTCCAGGTCATTGTTGCCGCCGACGCGGTTGAGACGCTTGGTCTCGAGCACGCGCAGCAGGCGCGACTGCAGGTCGAGCGGCATCTCGGTGATCTCGTCGAGCAGCAAGGTGCCACCGCTGGCGCGTTCGAATACGCCTTCGCGGGTGCGCATCGCGCCGGTGAAACTGCCGCGCTCGTGACCGAACAACTCCGCCTCGATCAACGTCGCGGGAATCGCCGCGCAGTTGATCGCGACGAAGGGTTTGCCGGCACGCGGACTCATGGCATGGATCGATTCGGCCACCAGCTCCTTGCCGCAGCCGGATTCGCCGCAGATGAGAACCGTCGAATCCGTCGGCGCCACCCGGCCGATGAGGTCACGCACCCGCTGCATGGCCGGTGAATTACCGATCAGGCGCAGCGCGCTGTCGTCGAACCGCTCGGTGATGCCGTCGTAACTTGGCGCCGCGGACGCCGGCGAATTCCCGGCGAGGCCGGCGCCGAAATCCGCGGAAAAGAAATCTCCGGCCGGACTCTTCACGGCGCTACCGGCGGCTGGCGTGCCGGGATCGCCTGGTTGTCCTTGCCCACGACGATCTCGACGCGGCGGTTCAATTGCCGGCTGCCCGCACTGTTGTTGCTGGCCTTGGGATACTGCTCGCCGTATCCGGTCGCCTGCACTCGCTGCGCCTCGATGCCGCGCTGGATGATGGCCATGGCCACGGCATCCGCGCGCTTCTGCGACAGCTCCAGGTTGTAGTCGTCCGTACCCTGGTCGTCCGTGAAGCCTTCGATCTGAACCCGACGATCCGGATGCTCCTCGAGGAAACTCGCGATCTGTTCGATGGAGCGCTGCGCGCCCGGCTTGAGGCTCGCGCGTCCCGAGTCGAACAACACGTCGCCGCCGAGCGTGAGCACCATGCCGCGGTCGGTCTGTGTCGCCTGCACGTTTTCGAGCTGGGCCGCGAGACGCTGTGCCTCGGCCTGGGCCTGGGCGGCCTGCGCCTGGGCGCTCTGGGTCTCGGCGCGCGCGTTCTGCGACTCTGCACGCGCCTGTTGCGCATCGGCCTGCGCGCGCTGCGTTTCGTTCTCGCGGGCAGACACCAGGATTTTCTGGCGCTCGGTCTCACCCGCCTTGATGTGCGCCATGGCGACCTGTTCATGCGCGCGTTGCGCGGCGACGCGTGCCGTCTGCGTGGCGAGGTATGCGTACTGCGCGGCGTCCGGACTGCGCGCACCTTTGCTCTTCGCCGCGCCTTCGGCGTTGGTCAGGAACTGGCGCGCGCGCGTCAGTTCGGTGGGCGCGTACTTCGAGATGTCGGGATCCGATTCGGCCCGCGACACGGCGTCGCGGGCCTCAACAATGATGCCTTCGTCCTTTGGCGCGGTCTGGCATCCGATGAACAATGCCGCGCTCGCGGCGATCGCGAGATATCCCGGTAACGTCCGTTTCATGGTGTACCCCTCTTTCACTGCGGCGGCGGAGACTGCGGCGCGGCCGTCGCGCTGTTGCGCTGGGCTTCGTGACGAAGATCGTCCAGCGACGCGTCCATCTGCGCCGCGAGCTGTTCCTGCTGCTTGGCGCGGGCCGTGAATTCGGCGAGCTGCGCGTCGACCTGCGCCTGGTCGGCCATGCGTGCCGCGACATCGGCGTCGTGCTTGTCCGCGGCCGCCTGGGCCGCGGCCAGCTTGTTGCGTGCCGAGGTCAATTCCCCCTGCGCGAATTGCCCGGCCTGCGCCTGCTCGGCGCGATCGACCGATGACTTCGCGACCGCGAGCTTGTCGCTCGGCATGGGCGTGGCGGCACAGGCGACGATGCCGAAGGCGACGCCGCACCAGATTGCGTTACGGATTCCGCTCAAAGTAATCATGTCTATCCCCTTCCGTTTGTGCCGTCCGCCCGGTCTTCATCGGAGAAAGTCAGTTCGCGCTCGGTGAATTCCTGGATCGCCAGATTGCGTTCCCAGTTGCGCAGCTGACGATCGGCTTCTTCGCGCGTGAGGTCGTACGTTTCCTGAATCTGCCTGAGCAGCGGTTCGCGCCTGCCGGCGGCCTTGTCGAGCTGGTAGTTGGTGAGGCGGCTCCAGCGCGCCTGGATACGCTCTCGCCAGTGCGCCCAATTGCCGGAAATGCGTTCCCAATCCATGGCCACCCCACCCGTGCAAAGCGTGAAATTTATTCTGTGTGCCGCGATGCGGCACTCACAGCGGCGGGCACTGGTAATCTCGTGGGAGCGCGCGCGACGCAATGTCGTGGTTTGTCCGACAGTGCCGCAATAGGAGACCGCCGACATGCACGTCGGCGTTCGCCGCGTGCCAATTTCCTGTCGGCGACAGGCGACCCGCAAGTCACTGAATGTAGTTAGATTACGTGCGCCTGTCGCCGCGCGGCGGCAGCCACGACGCAGTTTGTCGCGGTGCGCCGGCAGACGCGCCGCCCTTCGCGCCAGCCCTGGCATCCAAGTCCATGATCGCAAACCGGCTTGCGCTGACTGGCACGCCGGATGCTTGTGGATAGGGTGTGAAGCCAACGCAAAGGATGAAGGAGAAGCGCATGAACAGATTGCTTGCCGCTACGCTCGTCGCGCTGCTGCCGTCGGCCGGATTCACCGCCGAACCGACCGCGGCCGATCCGGCGACACCCGCGGGACAGTCCGGGTCGTTCGACACGCTCGACACGAACAAGGATGGTCGCATCTCGATGCCGGAGGCCGCGGCCGATCCCAAGCTGGTGGAGATCTTCTCCGCCGCCGACAAGAACGGCGACGGCTACCTCGACAAGACCGAATACGCCAACAGCACAAAGGCGCCGCCCCGGCA
>Ga0068864_100005138_pt1 | contig 10717 bp, 10 predicted proteins | sample KBSSwiS72_FD_66586 | JGI IMG/M metagenome (GOLD analysis project Ga0068864, IMG submission 66586) | Switchgrass rhizosphere microbial communities from Kellogg Biological Station, Michigan, USA - KBS Switchgrass S7-2 | ecosystem: Host-associated > Plants > Roots > Rhizosphere > Soil ...
CTGACCTCCTACGCCGACTGCCCGCCGGGCTCAGGGCTAGGGTCGTCTTCGGGCCTGGTCGTGGCGATGGTCGAGGCCATGCGCCGCTTCCTCGGCGTGGAGCTGACGCCCGACGCCCTGGCCCGGCTAGCCTTCGAGATCGAACGCGAGGACCTGGGTCTGGCAGGCGGACGGCAGGACCAATGGACCGCGGCCTTCGGCGGCCTCAACCTCATGCACTTTAAGACGGACGGCCAGGTCGTCGTCGAACGCGCGCCGGTCGCGCCTCAGGTGCTGCGCGAGCTGGAATCTTCGCTCGTCCTCTACTTCACCGGGGTCAGCCGCGAATCGGCGGCGATCATCGACGAGCAGACCGCCAACATGCGCTCGGGCTCGGCCCGCTCGCTTGAGGGCCTGCATGCGCTCAAGGTCGGGGCCTTCGACATGCGCGAGGCCCTGGTGGCCGGCGATCTGGCCCGGCTCGGCGAACTGCTGGACGCTGGCTGGCTCTCCAAGAAGCTCACCGCCCACAACATCTCCTCGGCCAAGATCGATGAGGTCTACGAGGCGGCCAAGGCCTTCGGCGTGTTCGGCGGCAAGGTCTCCGGAGCCGGCGGCGGCGGCTTCATGATGTTCCTTGTCGAGCCCACCCGGCGCGAAGGGCTAAAGCGCCTCTTGACCGGTTTCGGCGGTATGGCGCAGGGCTGCCGGCTCGAAGAGCGCGGCGCGGAGTCCTGGGTCGCGCCCTGACCGTGAGCATGACAGCCAAAAGTGGGATCCGGTTTTGGCGCCTGTCATGCGACCCAAGTGAAATGGAGCCTGACGTTTGAAAGAGCTGTCCAAGTCCATCGTTCGGCGGATGAGCGAGCCCAATTTCGCGCGACGCTGGTTCGTTGGCGCGGGCCTCGACATCGGCGGCAAGCCCGATCCGCTGTCGCTTTACGTCGAGTTCTTCCCGCTGATGACCGCTTGCCGGGTTTGGGACTGGGAAGACGGCGACGCCCAGGACCTGGCCGGCGTCCCTGAAGACAGCCTGGATTTCGTCCACTCCAGCCACTGCCTGGAGCACCTGCGCGATCCGGCGATCGGCCTCGCCGCCTGGTTCAAGGCGTTGAAGCCAGGCGGCTTCCTGGTGATCACCGTGCCGGATGAGGACCTCTACGAGCAGGGCAGCTTCCCGCCGAGCGACTTCAACCGCGATCACAAGTGGACCTTCACGGTGAACAAGGCTCGGTCCTGGAGCGACCGGTCGATCAATGTGCTGGAACTACTCGCCGACCTGGGGCCGGCCGCGGACATCGAGAAGATCGCGCTCCTCAACTCGACCTATCGCTACGAGCTGCCCCGCTACGACCAGACGCTCACCCCGATCGGCGAGAGCGGCATCGAGTTTGTGGTGCGCAAGCGCTCCGGCCGCGAGCTCGCCGCGGGCGGCTTGGTGCGCGAGACCGCCCAGCCCTCGCCTGCCGATCGCCGTCATTTCAACCAGTATAAGGCCGACCATGCCCGGATGAAGGCTGACGCCGGGCAGACACCGCCGTTCGAGGATGAAACCGACCTTTAAAATCCCCGGTTAATCCTCCGGTGATCTAAAGGGCGCCGTCCTTGCCCGGCCAAGAGCCACCTGTTAGGAGCGCCCCTTCGTTCGGGAGACCCCATGGAAGCCGCCACCCACATGCTGCGGACCGGACGGCGCGGGCCGCTGTTCGAGTACCAGATGGCGTTCAGGGACCTGCGCGCTTCGATCGGCCGCGCGGACCTCGCCTGGTCGCTAGCCTGGCACGACGTCAGTTCCCGCTACCGAGGCTCCATCCTCGGCCCCTTCTGGATCACGCTCTCCATGGGGCTGATGGTGGTGGGCATCGGCGTGGTCTACGCCAACCTCTTCGGCATCGCGCTCAAGGACTTCCTGCCGCTGGTCGCGCTCGGCATCGTCTTCTTCGGAAGCATCAGCGGCACGGTCACCGAGGGCTGTGAGACCTTCGTCCAGGCCGCCGGCATGTTGTCACAGACCAGCCTGCCGATGTTCACCTTCGTCTGGCGCACCGTGTTCCGGAACGTGATCAACCTCGCCCACCACCTGGTGATCGTCGTGGGCGTGCTGATCTACTACGGCTACTGGCGTCACTCGAACGTGCCGGTTGCCGCACTCGGCCTGGTGTTCCTCGTGCTGAACGCAAGCTGGATCAGCATGCTTGTGGCCATCGCCTCGGCCCGCTTCCGGGACATCCCGCAGGTCGTCATTTCCGTCATGCAGTTTGCGATGTTCGTGACGCCGGTATTCTGGCCTGCGAACCGCCTCGGCGCCCATCACTTCGTCCTGGACTTCAACCCGTTCTACCACCTGCTCGAAGCTGTCCGGGCGCCGCTGATGGGCGGAACCGTCGCGCCGCACACCTATCTTTTCCTGGCGTCGATGGCGCTCGTAGGATGGCTTCTTACCTTCAGCCTGTTCGCCAACACCCGCCGTCGGATCGTGCACTACCTATGAAGGCGCCCCCGGTTTCCATCTCCTGTCAGGACCTGACCCTGCGCTTCCCAGTCTATGGCGTGGACGCCAAGTCGCTGAAAAAGAGCCTGGCCAAGATCACCGTCGGCGGCCGGCTGGGCCGTTCGCATGGCGCGACCGAGGTGACCGCGATCTCCGGCCTGAACATGGAGCTGAGGGCTGGCGATCGGCTGGGGCTCGTCGGCCACAACGGCTCGGGCAAGACCACCCTTCTGCGGGCGCTCTCGGGCGCCTACGAGCCCGACGAAGGCAGCATCGAGGTGCAGGGCCGGATCGCGCCGCTGCTCGACCTCAATCTCGGCATCGACCCCTCGGCCAGCGGCTATGAGAACATCCGCCTGCGCGGCCGGATCGCGGGCTTGTCGGCGAAGGAGGTCGAGACCCGGATGGACGAGATCGCCGCCTTCACGGGCCTGGGCCCCTTCCTCGCCATGCCGGTGAAGACCTATTCGGCGGGCATGCAGGCCCGGTTGGCCTTCGCCGCGGCCACCTCGGTCGAGGCCGACGTGCTCCTGATGGACGAATGGATCGCGGTCGGCGATGCGGAATTCCAGCAGCTCGCCCACAGGCGGCTCCTCAAGCTCGTGGAGCGGGCCGGGATATTGGTGCTGGCCAGCCACGATCTCGACCTGCTTCGCCTCTACTGCAACAAGGTCATGCGGATGGAGGGCGGCGTCGCCTCGCCGGTCACCGACATCCGCAAGCTCGACGAGCTGATGGCGGCCTGACCGGCCGCGCGTTACCCCTCGAAGCCAATCCTTGGTAGGTCGCTCGCTTGGACGTCATCTTCACCATCGTCTCCCGCAACTATGCGGCCCAGGCTGCGACGCTGATGGAAAGCCTGGCGCTGGCCGAGCCGAAGGTGCGGCGCGTAGTCGTCGCCACCGACGGGCCGATCCCGGCGCTTGAGGCCCATGCCGAGGTGATCGACGCGGCAAGCGTCGGCGCCCCCTTCGCGGCCATGTGCGTCTACTACGACGCGCTCGAGCTCAATACCGCGGTGAAGCCCTACGTCTTCAAGCACCTGCTGGCCCAGCCCGAGGTGACCTCGGTCACCTACCTCGATCCCGACATCTATGTTTACCGCCCGCTGGATGGTGTCCGTGAGGGCCTCGCCCAGGCGCAGCTGGTGCTGACGCCGCACGTGACCCGGCCGCTGCTGGGCGACGCCAATCCCAACGACCAGGCGCTCCTGCGCTCCGGGGTCTACAACCTGGGTTTCTGCGCCGTGCGGGCCGAGCCCAAGGTCGTGGAGCTGATGAGCTGGTGGGCGGACCGCTGCCGGTTCGATTGCCGGGTGGACCTCGTCAACGGCCTCTTCACCGACCAGAAGTGGATGGACCTGTCGCCAGGCTTCGTGGACAGCGTCGCCATCCACCGCAAGCCGGACATGAACCTCGCCTACTGGAACCTAGAAGGCCGCACCCTGGCGCGGGGCAAGGACGGCTGGACGGTCGACGGCCAGCCCCTCACCTTCTTCCACTTCTCGGGCTTCGACCCCCTTCGCCCGAAGATCCTCAGCAAGCACCAGAACCGGGTCTCCGTGCCGCATGGCTCGGCGTTGGCGGAGCTCCTGGCCGAATTCGGAGAGGCCATGCTGCGGAACGGGCACGTCACGACCAGCCCGATCCCCTACCTGCACAACCGCTTCGCCTCCGGCCGGCCCGTCTCGCCCCTGATGCGCCGCCGCGCCCTGCGCGCGGCGCGGGCGGGCGAGGCCTTCGAGACCGGGCTCTCCGACGAGACCGAAGCCTGGTTCGACGCTCCCGACCCGGACGCCGCCGAACCCGGCCTGCCCGACCTCACCCGTCTCATGGAGCAGGTCTGGCGCGAAAATCCGGCCACGGCCCCCTTCGACATGACGAGCCGCGAGGGCCGGCTGGCCTATCACCAGTGGTTTGTCGACAACGCCCAGGTGCTGGGCGCCGACGCCCAGGCCGTGGCCGCCGCCGAGAAGCTGGCCAAACGCGCCGGCGGCAGCGCGCGCAGCGCCGCGTCCGACGTCTGGCGCGACAAACGCTGGTCCGGACCCGCGGCGAACGTTTTCAGCTGGCTGCGCGAACCCGTCGCCGGGCCGCCCCGCGCCTGCCTGGCGCTGCTGGCGGCGCGCGGCGACCTGCGCCAGCGCTTCGGTGGCGACCCGGACGGCCTCTTGGCCTGGTGCCTGGGACCCGAGGCCGCCGCAGGCCGGTTCGCGGCGGACCTGTTGCCGGACGGGCTCCTGAAGTCGCTCGCACACAATCCCGCGCCGCTCTTCAAGGCGGCTGAACTCGCGGAACGCTCAACCGCTCCCACGGACCTGCAGCGGCGGCTGAGCGCAGGCTTCGGGGCCGGCCAGCGGGCGCATTGGCCTGACACCCTCACCGCGCCGCTGCGCGACCCCTATCTGGCGCCCGCCGAGGGGCATCCGGCCCCATTCGTGCGGCTGTTCATGGAGATCTGGGAGCCGCGACCCGACCTGCAGCGCCTCTATCCGCTGAACCGGACGCTCAGCCGGGTGCGCTATTTGCGTTGGCTGATCGCCGGCGGCCTGGCGGAGTACGGCGTCGAACTGGCGGCCCTGCCCCCGGCCGTGCGTGGCCACCCGATGTTCCGCCTGGCCGAGTTCAGCGTGCGGCGCCATCGCCGCGCGGTCCCACCGCCTGTCCCCGCCCGCGCTGCGAAGCTGCTGGTGATGGAGACCACTGACGGCGTCACGATCCCGGCCGGCACGCTTGCCTACGACGCCGCGACCGGGCGTTTCGTCGGTCATGGCGGTCCTTCGGCCGCGCCCGGACATGTGGACCTGGTCTGCTTCCAGACCGCGCCGGCCCTGGTGCCCGCCGACGCCATCGCACTCCACGCCAAGGGCGTGAGCTGGAGCCGCGCCACGGGCGTCTGGACCGCAGAACAGATGAAGGGCCTGCCTTCGGGCGATCTCGTCATGGGGTTTGTCGATGACGTCCGCACGCCGGCGGACGCGGCGCTGGCCAGCCTATGAGCGGCCTGGGCGGCCTCCAGGCTCTCTGGCGGCGCCTCCTGCCCAAGTCCGCGCGGGAATTCGCCGGCCCGGCGGTGGCCGCGGCCACCCGCAGCTATTCCCGCCTCAACGCCCGCCGCCGGACGCACGCCGCGCCGGCGGGCCAGGGCCTGAAGGTCGTCGGCCTCTTCTCCACGACCAGCGGCATCGCCGCCTCGGCCAAGCTCTGCGTGCGAGCGTTCGAGGCCCTCGGCGTCCCGGTGGAGAAGGTCGACGTCGGCGGTGGCGGCGGCCTCGATTTCTCCCGAAATCTGCCCCGGCCGACCGCCGCGGCAGCCTGGATCTTCCACCTGAACCCGGCCGAACTGCTCGCCGCGCTCGCCCTCCTGGGACCTCGTCGGGTCGTGGGGCCCCGCTACGGCTTCTGGGCCTGGGAGTTGCCCAAGGCGCCAGCCACGTGGCTGAAGGACGCCGCCGTGGTCGATGAGATCTGGGCGCCCAGCCGCTATACCGCCCAATCGCTGGAAGGCGCCGCGGCGCCGGTTCGCGTCGTGCCGCATCCCCTGTTCCTCGAGGACTACGCGGGTGTGGAGCCGGCGCCTCGCCGCGCGCCGTTCCAGGCCGTCAGTCTGTTCGACTTCAATTCCTCGCTGGCGCGCAAGAACCCCGACGGCGTCATTGAAGCCTTCCGCCGCGCGTTCGGCGACGACCCGGCCTGCGAACTCACCATCAAGACCCAGAACGGCGCCCGCTTCCCGGAGCTGCTGGAGCGCCTGCGCGCCGGAGCCCCGGCCAACGTGCGCGTCGTCGACGAGGTCTGGCCCTACGCCGAAGTTCAGCGGCTGATCGCAGGCGCTGACGTCCTCATCTCGCTGCATCGCGGCGAGGGCTTCGGCCTGACCCCGGCCGAAGCCATGGCGCTGGGCACGCCGGTGCTGGCGACCGCCTTCTCCGGCGTCCTCGATTTCCTCGATGAGACCTGTGCGGTGATGGTCCCCTACAGCCTCACGCCCGTCGACGACCCCCAGGGCATCTATCGCGGCCAGAACTGGGCCGATCCCGACATCGACGCCGCCGCCGAAGGCTTGAGGCGGCTGCGCGGCGACGCGTGGCTGCGCACAACCTTGGGAGACGCCGGCCGCAAGCGGGTGGAGGAGCGGCTTTCACCGGCTGCCTGGTTCGCCACCTTGCCGCCCGCGGTCCAGGCCGCGGCGCTGGCGGCCAAGGCTGCGGCTTAAGCTTCTTCCGGCGGCCTGACGCTCTGGAAGCGCCACAGGAGCAGGAGGTCATAGGTGATCTTCAGCCCGCCCCCGATCACCAACGGCCAGGCGAAGGCGTAGGTGCTGAACAGAAGTCCCGCGAGCGTCGGGCTCAGCGCCGAGGCCAGGCTGCGCGGCACGTTGGTCACCCCCGCCGCCGCCGCGCGCTCGGCCGGCGTGACGATGGCCATCACGTATGAGCTCCTGGCGGGCACATCCATGCTGGAGAGCAGTGAGCGCACGATCAGCAGGGTGAACGCGACCGGCAGGGTGGGCGCGAAGGCTGCGGCGATCACGCAGAGGTTGGCCGGAATATGGGTGAAGACCATCGTGTTGATCAGGCCAAAGCGCTTGGCCAGCACCGGCGCGGCAAGCTGCGACAGGGCTGAAAAGGCCCCGGTCCAGAAGAAAAAGGCGCCGGCCGCCGGCAGCGAAAGGCCGAAGCGGTGGAACAGCCAAAGCGCGAAGAGCGATTGGACGAGAAAGCCGCCGCCGAAGCTATCGATGCTGAAGAGGGCGGCGAGCCCGAACACGCGCCGCCGTGACGGGCCAAGGGCGGTGCGCGGCGCGTCCTCCTCCGGCGGTTGGTCGGGCAGGGTCCGGTAAAGCAGGAAGCTGAACAGGCCCAGCGCCCCATAGACCAAGAACGCGCCCTCGATCAGCGCCTGCTGCGAAAACCCCGTCACGGTCTTGAGCGGCGCCAGCAGGCCGACACTCAGCGCCCCCACCGCCACCATCGCCGAGCCCGCCAGCGTGTAGCCGGCAAAGAGGCTGGTGCGCTCGGCCGGCGGCCCGGCGTGGGCCAGGAGCGACTGCTCCAAGGGCAGGAACGGGCTGACGTCTCCGCCCGAGGGATTGAGGGTCCCTAAGAACCCCACGACCATCAGCGGCCAGAAGGCGTGCGCCTGTGCGAACGCCAGGCCGGTCGCCGCCATCAGGACGCAGGCGCCGAACAGCAGGCTCCTGGCGCTCATCCGGTGACCGGCGAGCCCTACCGCGAGCGTCAGCATCGCCGAGCCCAGCAGGGTCGCCGTGGTCAGCGCGCCAACCCGAAAGGGGCTGAAGCCCAGCCCGCTCAGGTAGACCGGCAGCAGCAGCGCGGTGAAGCCGTCGCCAAAGGCGCGGACCGCGCGCGCCGCGATCAGGGTGTGCGAGGTCCGCATGACCGCGACAGTCGCATGCCGGCGGCGACGGAGCGAGCCATCCGCATCCAACATCCGCGCGGCGCGTTCCCGGCTCATCCCCCACTTCCAGGAGCCCGCGCGATGAGCATCTTCGGTTCGATCATGGACAAGATCTTCCACCACCCGAAGGCCCAGGCCGCACCGGCGCCAGCCCCGGCCGCAGCCGCAGCCGCCCCCGCCGCTCCGGTTCCGGAAGCCGCGCCCGCGCCTATGGCCGCCGTTGACGTCGAGGCTGTGCTGACGGTGATGGCGCAGGACAATCCCCAGACCCTCGACTGGCGACACTCCATCGTCGACCTGATGAAGCTGCTGTCACTGGATTCCAGCCTGACTGCGCGCAAGGAATTGGCCGGCGAGCTCGGCTACACCGGCGACACCAACGATTCCGCGACGATGAACATCTGGCTGCACAAGGCGGTGATGGCCAAGCTCGCCGAGAATGGCGGCATGGTGCCGGACTCGTTGCGCTGATCGCTCAGTAGCGGCGGGTGGTGATGTCGGTGTTGGGCCGGCCTTCGCGGATGGTCTTGTTGCGGTAGATCACCGCACCGATGAGGTTGGGGCGCTGGTCCACGGCAGCGATGAACTCTGGCCACAGCTCAGCTGGCACCCACAGGCACGGCGCCCGCGGGTCCTCGTCGATCGCAACATCCACGAGCATCCTTGCATCCATCGCGCCAGCCTAAGCCCGCAAGCGCCCACGGAAAAAGCCCCGGCTTTGGGGCCGGGGCTTCTCCGCATTGAGAGACTTTGGAGAGAGACTAGAGAGTTACGCGTAGGCCAGTTGGCTGCGACGGCGACGAAGCGTTGCGCCGACCCCGCCGAAACCGAAGATCAGCATCGCCCAGGTGGCCGGCTCAGGAACCGCACCGCCCTGGATGATGGCGCCGACCGGACCGGTGACGCAGGTCGGGCTCAGGCACTGGCGAAGGTCGGCGCCGAACACGACGTTGTAGGTGCCGCTGTTGAAGGTTTCCGACTGACCGGTTCCCAGGCTGGCGATCGACAGAGGCGCGCCGCCTGTCGACGTGACCGAGAAGGTCAGGTGGCCGGTGTAGTAGTCAAGGTTGCTGCCGGCCGAGGTGTCCCGAACCCGCATGGCGTAGTCGTAGCCCGAGACGTTGCCTTGGCCGTAAGCGTCGTTCGAATAGTTGGCGCCGGTGAACAGCCCGCCCGTGGGATAGTCGCCGCCGGGGCTGACACCGTCGGCGTTGGGCGCCGAGATGTTGTAGGTCACCGAAGTGTTGCCCGCGAGGCCCGGCAGGTCGAACCAGAAGGCGTCTTTGAGGCCGCCGTTGCCCTGGAGCTGGAAGAACGTGTTAGCGGCCAGAAGCACGTCGATGTCGAGTGTATCGGTGCCGTGATCGGTGACCGAAACGGTGCCGAGGTTGCCGACGAAGGCTGCGTTGTAGACCGAGAAGTCATAGACCTGGGTTGCTGCGTTGGCGGCAGTCGCGCCAACCAACAACGCCCCGGCGGCGACGGCCGCCAAAAAATTCCTGTTCATTGCCCAAAACCCATTTTGGCACGGTGATCGTGCATCCCACCGGCCCATTGCAGATCACGGGCCAACTGCGGTCTGGGCTGCCTTGCCTCTCCCCTTCAGAAGGGTATCCGCTGAGCCCGCAACGAGATGCGGGGATGCTCCGCGCCTGCCTGCAACCGAACGATGGTGCGCCGGGAGGGCGCAAGCCGCCCTCACCACGAAACGAAGAAGAGCCATGGCCCACACCATATCGACCTTGCTGCTTCGCAACCTCGATGACGTGTTCGGCGAGGTCGATCCGGTGCGTCGGCGTGCGGCGATCGACGAGATCTTTCACGAGGACGCCGTGTTCTACGACCCAAACGGCGGCGAATTCCGCGGCCGCGACGAAATCGACCGCATCGCGGGGGTGATCAAGGCGACGCATCCTGCCTTCCGATATCAGCCGCTCTCGCCGCCTGAAGAGATTGGCGATGCGGGCCGGGTCCGCTGGGTGGAGAGCATCCCAGGCAAGCCGCCCGCCGTCGCCGGAACCGATTTCATCATCGCCCGGGACGGCAAGATCGCCGCCGTCTATCTCTTTTTTGATGAGCTTCCTTCCCAGTGGCCCCTTGCATGAGCGCGGCCTGGGCAGCCTGAGCGAGCGGTTCTGGGCAGATCGCGGCGCCCGCCGTCACTCGAATTTACAGCGCGGTTCAAGCCGACAAATGATCCCGGCAGACACCTTCCACCAATCCGCGGAGGACGCCTGCGCGCTCTCCAATCCATGCCAGCTCATCCGCGGTGATCTTGTAGTGCGGTGAATAGCGGGCATCGACGTAGGCGCGCCGCAGCAGCTCCCAGCATCGCTGCTCGAACCGGCTCTCCCGAGGCCACGCGGCAACGAGTTGGGGTGCGAGCCGTTCGGCCTGGGAGCGCAGGAAGTTCAGCTTGTGAGACTTCGGGCTGTACAGCGTCAGGACAAGTTGGACGCTGTGGTAGAGGCGCTCGGTGGCCTGGTGCAGGAGGAACGCGGCGAGCTTGTAGTCCTCGTCATTCACGGCGTAGCCGGCGTTGCGCGTGAAGCCCTCCGCACTCTTGAACCATTGGTCGAAGTATCCCTGAGCCTCCTTCAGCGCGGCCTGCGGGGATAGCGGCTCTGCGTGCTCTAACGGGTGATCCGGCGCCTCGTAGAGCGCGATCCCATCGCGCACGATATCGACGAAGAACGGCCGTCCGCGCTTGAGCTGTTTGTTCACGTCGGTGAGGTCGTGGACAATGAAGTTAGCCGGCGCGGTCAGTTCGTGGGCGATCTGGTAGGCCCGCAAGAGGTGGTCGTCGGCCTTGCCCCAGTACTCCGCG
>Ga0068864_100005150_pt1 | contig 10710 bp, 9 predicted proteins | sample KBSSwiS72_FD_66586 | JGI IMG/M metagenome (GOLD analysis project Ga0068864, IMG submission 66586) | Switchgrass rhizosphere microbial communities from Kellogg Biological Station, Michigan, USA - KBS Switchgrass S7-2 | ecosystem: Host-associated > Plants > Roots > Rhizosphere > Soil ...
CGCGCGAAGCTCGACAATCCGAACAAGCCGATCGGTGTGTTCATGCTCGCAGGCCCCTCCGGCGTCGGCAAAACCGAGACTGCGCTTGCACTTGCGGAAGCGCTCTACGGCGGCGAACAGAACATGATTGCCATCAACATGTCGGAGTTCCAGGAGGCTCATACGGTCTCGACACTCAAAGGCGCGCCACCGGGCTATGTCGGCTACGGCGAAGGCGGCCGGCTGACCGAAGCGGTGCGGCGTCGCCCCTACAGCGTCATCCTGCTCGACGAGGTCGAAAAGGCGCACCCCGACGTGCACGAGATCTTCTTTCAGGTGTTTGATAAGGGCGTGATGGAGGACGGCACTGGGCGGCGAATCGATTTCAGGAACACGCTGATCATCCTCACCACAAATGTTGGAACGGATGTGATCATGGGCCTGGCGCGCGACCCACACTATCGCGAGAATCCGCAGGCCCTTGCCGAGCAGCTTCGCCCGGAGCTGCTCAAGGTCTTTCCCGCCGCGCTGCTCGGCCGCATCGTCTCAATCCCGTATTTCCCGCTGTCCGAAGACATGCTCGCCGGCATCGTCCGCCTGCAGCTTGGTCGCATCGCCCGGCGCATCGAAGAGAACCACGACGCGAAGCTGGTCTATAGAGACGATGTCGTCAGCTACATCGTTTCGATGTGTAACGAACCGGATTCCGGCGGGCGCATGATCGACAACATTATCACCAACACCATGTTGCCGGCGCTGTCGCGCGAATTCCTGCGCCGGTCGCTCGCGAAGGAGGAGCCCAAGGAGGCGCAGGTAAAGATTGAAAACGGTGATTTCGCATACGCGTGGAGCTGACACTGTGCCATGACAGGTAAGCTACGATGAGTGGAACGACCAGCCAGCAGGTGGTGGTCTGGGCGCGTGCCCAGCTTGGCAAGCAGATCGGCAAGGGCGAGTGCTGGGACCTTGCGGACGGTGCCTTGAAGCAAGCCGGCGCGAAGAGCTCGGCGGATCTCGGACCGATGGGCGATGATGCCGACTACGTGTGGGGAGACGAGGTTTCTGATCTCAAGGACGTGCAGTCCGGAGACATCCTGCAGTTTCGCGATTTTGCCGTCACGACTACCACCGAGACCGAAACGCGATACGCCGATGGAAGCACGGACACCTATACGTCCGAGAGCACGTTCACACGGCCGCACCACACCGCCGTCGTAAGCGAGGTGAAGGGTGGCGGGCTGCTCAAGATCCTGGAGCAGAACGTCGCTCCCGCCGGAAAGAAAGTGCAGTTGAACAGCCTTCACACCAAGGATGTCCCGGCGGCGAAGAAAGAGACGCAGAAGCAAACCGCCAAGGTGATTGTGACCACGACCGTTACGGTGAGCGGGTCGATCTCGGTCTATCGTCCGAAGAAATAACCCGTGCTTTGGGCAATAGGCGCCGCGCAACAGAGGATGCAGTATGGCAGGAAGCTATAATGCAGTGGCCGACTCCGACGGCGTGATGCACTACATCTATGCGCAGCTTGAGCCGATGTCCTGTGCGCTCGCATGTATGTTTATGATCGAGAACGAAGTCGAGCAGATGACGCATGCGGAGGGGGAGGGCGGCATCAAGCAGGTCTCGGGCGCGCATCCGGGTTCATTGCTGGCGAGCCAGCTGACGTGCGACAACGGCGGTCTCGGCTGGGGCACCACGGTAGCGAATGCCGCGAAGAAGTTCGCCGATCTGGGCGTTCAGCTCACCAAGGTCGATAGCTTCGATCCGACCAGCGCCACATACGGTTTCAAATGGGACAAGCCACGCATCCGCGACAGCAAACCGGCCCTTATCCTGATTGGTTGGTACCAGTACAGCAAAGGCAAGTTGACGCGCAATGGAGGGCGACTTCATCGTCGCGGCTCGTATTGCGAAGAGCAACGCCGTTGTGGTGCTCGATCCGCTGCTCGGTACCTTACATGCGCTGCAGGGCCATAAAGGCGTTTATTTGAACCACGGTCTGTTCGTTAAGATCGAGTTCATCGTGTACACCGGATGATGTGATGAAGCCCGCGCTGGCCAAATTCGTTCGAGTTGTGCTTGTCGGCATCGTCGTCGGCGCGGCCTTGTCGGGTTCCGCAGCGGGTGCGGACAATTCCGTGCTCAAGCGCTTTCTCGGCGGCATCGGACCGGATGCGGTCGGGATGGTCGATGCTAGCGAGGATACCGAGGTCGCGGGCCCGCAGGCGATCTACGCCGGCGAGCGCGACGAGGTCTATCTGCTCGATCAAGTCAACGGCCGGGTGCTGGGGTTCAACTCGAAAAGAGCCGATGGAGCGACGCGGTCGTTCCGCCTCCCCGCCGACTTGCAACCGACCGACCTGATCGTCCGACGCGGCCAGATCATGGTGTGGGACGGCAACATCCATGTGTTGCGCCCGACTGGACCGGAAGACGCACCGACCCGCGGGCTCGAAATCGTCTCGACCCGCGCGGCGGATGATCCCTTCACGGTCTCGGAATTCGCCCAAATGGGCTCGCAACGTCCCGAGGGTGATGGCGATCTTGCGACCACGCGCAGCATGACGAGGCGGACGACGTCGCAAGAACCGGCCCGGCAATACATAAACTCGCGCGTGCGCGGTCAGATCGTCGCCACCGTCAACCTCGAAAAGGGCGGCGCCGGCGCGCAGATCGAGTTACAGGCGCGCGATCAGACCGGCACGCCGCCGAAGTTGCAGGTGAAGGTGCGCGATCGGCTGGGCGCGCTCGAGGTGCTTGAGGTTGACCGACAGGGGCGCATCTTCGTGCTCGGCGAGAATGTGCCGATGTCGGGCGAACTGGCTTCCGCATTCGTCGCGCGGTTTTCCGCGACGGGTGCGCTCGAGGGCGTCTACGACCTGCCTTTGTCGCAGAGCGTCGCCCTGTCGCGGCGCTTCGTGACCGTCTCGGAGAACGGCGACGTCTACTTCATGCGCACACAGACCGCGTCGGTGGATGTCATCGGTGTCGGCTTTCGGCCGTCGCGTAGCAAGATCATCGAGGGGCGCACGCAGTCCGCCTTCGACGGAGGGATAAAACCGAGGAAGGGAAAAGGTCCGATCGCCGCGGTGGTACCGTTGACGCGGCAGCGCGTGGTTGACACCGCCTTTGCCTTCGAGGGCATTCGCTGGAACGTGACGCAGAGCGCTTATGGACGCGACCCGGACACTGCCTGCACCGGCTTCAACCGGGTGCGGCGTCCCGGCTATCTGCACGGCAAGCTCGGACAGGAGGTGCGCGGGATCCCCTACTGTTGGGGCTGCCACGGTGCGCTTCATCAGATCCGCGCGAAGATGCAGGGCGGCATGATGGCGGGCAATGTCTGCACCCGCAATGCGCCGCGCCGCGACGTCATCGGCGTCGACTGTTCGGCCTTTGTGAGCGCCACCTGGGGCCTCGCCACGCATTTCACCACCATGGCGATCCCCTCGATCACCAAACGCCTCGATAACCCCTGGGATCTCCTGCCGGGCGATGCGTTCAACAAGCCGGGTTCGCACGTGATGTTGTTCGTGCGCTTTACGGCGGATCGCAAGGCAGAGGTGATCGAGGCTTCGCCCGGCGCCTGCAATGGTCGGGTCTGCCGCAACGTCTATCCGCTCGCATCCGTGCTGGCGCGCGGGTACGCGCCGGTGCGCTTCCGCGGGCTGGCCAACGAAACCGTCGCCAACGTGTCGTTTCCGGACAATCAGCAGAAGAAGGCAGCTGCCAAGACCCACCCGAAAGCAAAGAAGCGCGCCCGATGACGCAATTTGCCACCGGAATGCTACGATTGAGCATCGGCACCGACACGCTGGCGGTCGGCCAGCGCGCTGCTTTCGGTCACGGCCGCGGCCTCTGCCGGCTGGAGAGCGAAGATGACGTCCGTCAGCGCCTGATGCGGGCGATGAGTAATCCAGGCGCGCTCGAGACGTTGCGATCCTTTTGGGCGCGGCTGTTTTTCGATACGCGGCAGATGACGCACATGACCAACCGCGAGGTGATCGATGGTGTCGCGCTTGCGACAGTGCGCGGGCCGCTCGCGGCCTACTTGGTGCCCGATGCGTCCGTCAAGCACATGCTCGGATCGGCCGCCGAGACCGTAGCGCCGCAGCGGCCGTTGCGCCGGGCGGGGGCGAGCGCTATCGGCGGCGCACGCGCCGCGTCGGCCACAGCGACCTCTCCTGCCACGCAGGTGGCGCCGGCGGCGCCGGCCCCCGGGGCTGATGCATCTTTCGCCGCGACCGCGACCTCCGGTGTCGGAGCCGTGCGTCCGGCTCAGGCCGGGCAGGTCAAGCCGGGTCCGCTGCAACTCGCGCTGATGCCGATCGAAGCGCGCGTCGTCGAGGTACTGCGCCGCGCCCCGCGCCGCATGCCACCTGCGCTGCGCGAGGAGTCGGTCAAGCTGTTCACGCCGGGTCCGCTCGCCGCGGCCGCGCAGGTCCTCGCGACCTGGACGGCAGCGCACATCATCGCGGCCGGCTTCATCATCGAGGCGATCCTGCTGGCCGACGGGCTGACCGCGTCCAGCTCCGCCGGCATGGAAGCCGCCGAAAAGCTGGACCAGATGCTCGAACTGGTGCGCCGTGCGCGCGACGAGCGCGAACTGGATGAGGCCGCCGTTCTGCTTGCAGAGAGCATCGGGTTGATCGGAATTCCTGCATTCGCGGCGACGATCTGGCGCGGCGCCAATCGCTTCACCAGTGCGAACAAGAGCCGCGGGCTGCGCTGAGGGGCGCGGCCTGATCACAGGCTGTTGAAACCAATGGAGGCAGCAAATGGCACGTAATCGATTCGAGCAGGTCGACGAGAAGCAGGACGACGCCGTCACGCTGTCGCTCTGGAGAGCCGACGACCACATGTACGGCACGGTGACCGTCCCATCCGCACTCAGCGGGGGCAAGCTGCCGACCAATCTCACGACCGACAAGATGCCGGTAAAGGACGCCTTCCGCGGCGCGATCCAACTGGCCAATGAGATCAAGGCGCCGGTCGTCGTGATTGACCCGGATTCACTGTGGCAGGCGGAGTGGGGCGATCTCTACCGGCCGGTCTGAATCAGTCGCGGAAGTAGCGCGGCACAAAGATGCGAAATGTGATGCCGATCACAGCGGGCGACTTGGCAAGGCGGTTAAGGTCGCGCGTCTCTTACGTCCAACCGTTTGTTCCCGCTTCGTTTTTGTATTAGCATTGCGGTTAGGCGGATCGAGGAGTTGAATCTGGGTGCGCACAGGGCATTGCGATGACTCCGCTCCGATATCTCTGGCTGGCCGTTCTCGTCAGCGCCTTGTTCGGCGCCCCTGGCGCGACGCATGCGGCCGACTGCACCGATCTGGTCGAAGGCTTCAACCGCGCGGTTGACGCAGGCCGTGAACGCGAAGCGCAACACCTGGTCGACCGGATCGCCCAGGATGCGCAGTGCGGACGCTTTCAGGTCCCGGCGCAGCGTCGCCTCGCGGCGTTGCGGCTCGCGGCGGTCCAGTCGCTGCTGGCGCGCGGGCGCCCCTATGCGGAGTTTGATCGGCTGCTGACCGAGGCGGAGCGTCCGGAGGTGCTGTGGCAGGCTTCCGCGACCTTGGGCGAGGTCCGCTTCGGGGAGCGCCGTTTCGTCGAGGCCGCGATGGTGTTCGATCGCGCGATCGAGATCATGAAGAACGAGGCACGCACGCCGACCGCACCGTCGAAATTCGAGATCGAAGGGCTGATCGATCGGGCGGCGCAAGCGCGTCTGCTCGCCGCAAATGCCGCCGCCAAGGAGTCGGGAGGTTTCGTGCGGACCGCTCGTGACCAACGCGACGGCAAGCTCGGCGGAATCTACTCGCCATCGGTACGCGGCATCGTGCCACGCGCGATCCCAGTGCCGATCACATTCGAATACGCCAAGACCACGTTTACCGATGTTGGCGCGGAGGCCGCTCGCGAATTGCTCAGCGCGATCAAGGAGCAGCAGCCCGACCGGATCACGCTCGTTGGACACACGGATGTGCGCGGCTCGGCCGAGACCAACATGAAGCTGTCACACGCACGCGCCGAAGCGGTGGCGACGTTCCTGCGCGAGAACGGCATCAACGCGGTTGTCGGGACCGACGGCAAAGGCGCGAGCGAGCCGATCCGCCTCCATGACACGTCCGGTCTCACACAGGAGGATATCTACGCCCTCAACCGCAGGGTCGAGTGGCGACGTGACTAGAAAGAGCAGGTGCGTCATGAGCAGCAGGTCCGTCACCGCGTGGTTCCAGGTCCTCGGTATCCTGGCCGGGTTGGCCTGTGTCCCTGCACCCGTGTCGGCGCAGCCGGCCGTATTGCAGGCTCCTGATGAGGCAGGTCATATCCGCGCGTTGCTGGTCGGCATCGACGCTTATCGGCATGTACGCCCCCTGAAGGGTGCCATATCCGACGCGCGCGACATCGAAGGCGCGCTGCGGCGCAGCGGGATCACCGACGTTACCGTGCTGCTCGATGAGCGCGCGAACCGCGATGCCGTGATCGGCGCGATCGAAGCCCTGATTCAGCGAAGCGGTCGGGGCGATCTGGTCATGATTTCGATCGCCGGCCACGGCGCACAGGAGCCCGAGCGCGTTAAGGGATCGCAACCGGATGGGATGGACAGCGTCTTCCTGTTGGCCGATTTCGCCACCACCACGGCCGGCTCGCGGCAGCGGATCATCGGAACGGAATTCAACCATTTCATCAAACGGCTGGAGGAGCGCGGCGCGCGGGTGCTGTTCGTCGCCGATACCTGCCATGGCGGCGGGATGACGCGGGACGTCGATCCCCGCGCCGGCGAAATGAGCTTCCGCCAGGTTCCGCTCTATCGCATTCCGAACGACGCGCATGTCCCGATCTCGACTGCAGCGGAAGCCTTTCTGACCGAGCTCGATTTCGAAAAGACCACGTTCCTCGCTGCGGTCGACCGCAAGACCAAAGCGCCGGAAGTGCGCATTCCGGGCGTCGACGGATATCGCGGCGCGCTCAGCTATGCGCTCGCGCGGGCGCTGGAAGGATCGGCAGACACCGACCGCGACGGCAAGGTTACGCTCAAAGAGCTGTTTAGCTACGTGCGACAGGTCGTGTACCAGCTGTCCGACCAGCGACAGAACGCCGTCACGCTCAATTCGCCGCACCGCAGTATCGACCGCGAACTCGCGTTCCAGATAACGCGCGGGGTGAAGATCGTCGACGCGGCGCCGGAACCCAGTCCAACCGCCACGGCTCCAGTTGCGGCTGTCCCGGTGACCAAGCCCGCCCCGATACGGATCGCCTCACTCGATGGCCAAACCGCGCATTTCGACGGCCTGGGCTCACGCGGGGCACCGTTCGAGGTCGTTCCTCCCTCGCGTGCGCCGGATCTGCTGTGGGATACGACCACCGGTGACCTGTTGGCCGGGGCCGACGTGATCGCCTATCGGCTCGACAAGTCGGAGCTTCCGAGCGCGATCGATCGCGCGGCAGCAGTGCGCGCGCTCAAGGGTCTTTCGGCACGCGCACCGCAAGCGATGCGCGTGCTGCCGGACGACAAACTGCATCGCAACGACAACAAAGTAACGGTGGAGGTCGGCGGCGTCTCCGGGCGTGCGCTTATTCTGCTGAACATCGCCGGCGACGGAACGCTGCAAGTGTTATATCCAGTCGGCAATGATCCGAAGGTCGTGAGTGCGGTCGACTATCGGCTGCCGGTGCGCGTGCGCGGTCCGTTCGGAGCAGACATGGTCGTCGCGATCACGTCGGAGCAGCCGATGAGCCAGCTCGAGCAGGCGCTGCAACCGCTGAACCAGCGCAAGAGCGCCTTCGAAGCGTTGAAGATGGTGGAACGCTACCGGCCGATAGATGGGAGAATCGGCTCAACAGGAATTTTTACAGCTCCTTGAGGCGACGGACATGACGTACTGTCTGGCGGCATTGAGAACACTGGTGGTCGGCACCCTCGCCATCGCCTGTGTTGCGCTACCGGCAAAAGCTCAACTCGAGGGCAACGACAATTCACGCGCCGTCCGCATCATCGAAACTCCACCAGGGCAACCTGCCGCACCCGCCCTCAGCGCTCCGCCAATGGGCAACGTTGACATCCGTCTCCCCATCAAGGTGCAGAATCCCGCCGAGGTCGAGCTCGCGGTCCTGCCCGATGTGGAACTTGTCCCCGGCACCCGGGTCAGCCTTCGCATCGCAACCAAGCAGCAGGGTTACCTGATCGTAGTCGACGTAGATCCGACGGGCAAATTGACGCAGATCTATCCGAACAGGCATAGCCTGCAGGTGCGGGACAGCCGGGAGACGCTGAACCTAATCAAGCCTGGCCAGCCGATCACCATCCCGAATCGGGACAATCCATTCGCCGGCTTTGAGTTCGTCGCCTCCCTGCCGGCCGGGGTAGGCATGCTGGTCGCGATTCTGAGTGATCGGCCAGTGCATTTGATCGATCTGCCGGATATCGCGCCCCCTCACAACGGTCAGACTGCTTTCGACCAGCTCATGGAAGTTGCGCGCCAGCTTCGCATCGCGCGTGAGGATGGGAGGCTGGTGGAGGCAAAATGGTCCTTCGATGCCAAGCTCTACCTGGTGAAGTGATGGAACTCGGTGAACCAGTGGGGACGCGATGATGACCAATATTCAGGTGGCGTCGCTGCTGCCGCGGGTTCTTGGGTGCTTGGAGCAACTCGCCCCGCAGAGGACAATCAGGGACGTCGGGGCCTGACCGCAGGGACCCGCGCTTTTGGAAGGGGATACCGATGCTGACTCGTTTGGCGATGGCACTGGGAATTCTGACCGCCGCAATGCTGCTGCCGCAACAGGCAAGCGCTGAGCGGCGTGTGGCCTTGGTGATCGGCAACGCCGCCTATACGCATGCGGCGGCACTGCGCAATCCGGGGAATGATGCGGGCGACGTGGCGGAAACGCTGAAGAAGCTCGGATTTGAGGTTGTGGTTGGTCGCGACCTTGATCAACAGAACTTCGCGAAGACAATCGAGCAATTCGCGCGTGCCCTCGATGAGGCGGATATCGCGCTATTCTTCTATGCCGGCCACGGCTTGCAGATGAACGATAAGAACTATCTGGTTTCGACCAATGCGCGGCTCGAAAACGAGTTCCTGCTGTCGTCCGAGACGATCGAGCTCGACGCGGTCGTGCGCCTAATGGAATCCAAGGTGCCGACCAACTTGGTGTTTCTCGATGCTTGCCGCAACAACCCGCTCACCGAGAATCTGCGCCGCAGCCTCACCGCACTCAAGCGTAGTGCGCAGCTGGGGCGTGGCCTCGCGCGCATGGAGCCGACCGGTCGCGACACGCTGATTGCGTTCGCAGCGGCGCCTGGACAGGAAGCGAACGACGGCGGCGCCGAGCGCAACAGTCCGTTCACCGCCGCGCTACTCAAGCATTTGCCCACGCCCGGCTTGGAAGTCTCGGTGATGTTGAAGGAGGTAGCGGCGGATGTCCGCCGCGAGACGCGCAACGGGCAACGGCCGCAGCAGCTGAGCGACATGACCAAGGCGTTCTACTTCGCCAAAGCTGACCAAGTGCCCGCAGCGACAATCGTCGATGTGCAGCGAAAGTCGACCGCTTCCTTCGAGGATACGCCACTCGACATGGCGTTCTGGAACGCCGCCCAGTCGTCCAATGACTGCGACGCAGTGCGGGCCTACCTGCAGCGCTTCCCACGAGGCCTGTTCGTCGAATTGGCAAAACTCTCCGAACGCCGCCTTTGCAACACCGGTCGCAAGGTGACGGTGGTCGAGCCCGGCGCGGCCGAAACGGCGGCAAGCAGCGCCGCAGCCGCAACGCTGACGCCGGCTGCGCCGACCAGTCCACCCGCACCGTTAGTAGATGCGTCGATTGCGTCCGCCATCGCGCCCCCGCCAATCACGGTCGCCGCTATGCCCGCCGCGGCCTCTGTCGCGCCATCGGCGTCAGTCCCAGTCATCGGGCCATCGCCGACTGATCTGACCCGGGTGATCCAGCTCGAGCTCTACCGACTCGGTTGCGGCACGAGCGAGGCGGATGGAAAATGGACTATGGTAACGCGTGAAGGCTTAAGAAAATTCAACCTGCGCACCAAGTCGAAGCTCGACACCAATGAGCCCTCCGCCACGATCATTGCCACCCTGCAGAGGCAAAGCGGTCGCGTCTGTCCGCTGGAGTGCGCGCGCGGAACGGCCGCGCGTGGCGAAACCTGCGTTGCGGTTGCCAAGCCCGAACCGAAGAAGCAGTCGCGTCGTGCCGAACGGAATACGCGCTCTGTATCCACTAGGCGGGTGCGCTCCCAAGAGGCTGCTCCGGCCACGGCGGCCGCAGCACCGCAGCCGGTCCAGGCACCGGTTCCAATGATGGGATCGCCGATGGGTGGCATGATGCTCTTCGGATTCGGCGGACGCCGCAGGTTCTAGGCTTCCGATCAAGGGAGAGTTACGGACCCAATAGTCGAGCAGCGCAGTTCCCAAGTGATCCTTGCCGCCGCCAGCACGCGCTAACGGAGAATACGATGTTGCGAAACTTGGCGATTTTGATCGGAATTGGGTGGGCCGTGCTCGCCGCCCCGAACGCGGCGCACGCGGAGCGGCGTATCGCGCTGGTTATCGGTAATTCGGACTATTCCAACACAAGTCCGCTGCGCAACCCCCGCAACGATGCGAACGATGTTGCTGCAACGCTGAAGCAGGTCGGCTTCGAGGTTCATCTGGGACTTGACCTCACTCAGCGCGGGTTTGGCATGATGGTCGAAAAGTTCGCGCGCGAACT
>Ga0068864_100005160_pt1 | contig 10699 bp, 10 predicted proteins | sample KBSSwiS72_FD_66586 | JGI IMG/M metagenome (GOLD analysis project Ga0068864, IMG submission 66586) | Switchgrass rhizosphere microbial communities from Kellogg Biological Station, Michigan, USA - KBS Switchgrass S7-2 | ecosystem: Host-associated > Plants > Roots > Rhizosphere > Soil ...
CCGCGTCCGAACGGACCGCCCGGTCGGCCGCCGGGACCGAAGCCGCGGCCACCCGCGAACCCACCCGGCCCGCCAAAGCCCCCCGCCCCACCGAACCCGCCCGCTCCACCTGGTCCACCGTCCCCGTCGAAACCGTTCGCGAGCCGATCCGCAAAATTACCGGGACCGTTGGGGCCGAGAAAACCTTCTGGCGCCTGCGACCCGCCGATCGCGGTCACCGATTCGGCGGATGTCTCGGGCGAAAAGCCCGGCGGCAGCAACATCTGCGCAGCCGGGTCCGTCGCGCCACCCGCCGCCTCATCCGCTCCTGCCAGACCCGCAGCGTCTGCGACCAACGCGAGGCTCTGAAACGCCTGTCCGCGGCCGGCGGCCTGTCCTCTGCCCGTCGCTTGACCGCGCGCAGCCTGCCGTCCGCCGCCGCCAGGTGGCGCCGGCACAGCCGCGGCGGTCATCGCTGGCGCCTTCGGGACACGCGACGCGAGGGTCATGGAAAGATCCAGGCGCTGGTCGCACGCGTTCTGATCGATGACCAGCTCGCGCGTGACCGCCGCGAAGGCGATGAACTCGGCTTTCAGCGCGTAGCGTCCCGGTCCTGGAATTTTGAGGGTGTACGTGCCGTCAGTGCCGGATGCGCTGACGTCGAGTGCACGGTTGTCCGCGTCGAGCACGGAGACCACCACACCGGGGAGCGACGTGCTTCCGGAGACGATCGTGCCGCTGACGGCACAGCCCGCGCCTGCCTGCGCGGACGGCGCGGCGGGCCACAGCGCAACGACGAGGAGCCACGCGGCGGGGAGGACGAATCTCACCGTACCTAGCAGCGTAGCCGACGCACCCCTCGGCAGAATTAGACAATACGATGACAGCTACTTCGGTTCGAACCTCAGCGCGACACCGTTCATACAGTAGCGCTCGCCGGTGGGCTTCGGGCCATCCGGGAACACGTGGCCCAGATGGCCGCCACATTGCGAACAGTGCACCTCGACGCGCGTCATCCCATGGCTGCGGTCAGTGGTTGTCGCGATCGCGCCGTCGATTGGGCGATAGAAGCTCGGCCAGCCGGTACCGCTCTCGAATTTCGTGTCGGAGGTGAAGAGCGGCTGCCCGCAGGCTCCGCAGGCAAAGGTGCCTTCTCGCTTTTCGCGGTTCAGCGGACTCGTGCCGGCGCGCTCGGTGCCGTGCTCCCGCAGCACATGAAACTGTTCGGGCGTCAGCGTCTGCCGCCACTCATCATCTGTTTTCTGCACCATTCCCGTAATGTAGCACCGGCTGGTCCGGCACCGCGGCGGCCGGGCCAGGATCGCCTTCGACGCTCTCGAACAGGAGTTTCGAATCGATCGGCTTCGACAGGTAGCCGTCCATCCCGGCAGCCAGACAGCGTTCGCGATCCCCATTCATGGCGTGCGCGGTCATGGCCACGATCCGGAGGTGCAGGCCGGTCTCGCGCTCGCGCTCCCGGATGGCGGCGGTCGCCTCGAACCCTCCCATGCCAGGCATCTGCACGTCCATCAGGACGATGTCGAAGGGCTCGCGCTCGGTCGCAGCCACGGCCTCCCGACCGTCGCTGACCATCACGACGCGATGGCCGCGGCGCGAGAGCAGGCCGCTGACAACCCGCTGATTCACGACGTTGTCCTCGGCCACCAGGACGGATGCCGGCCGGACTGCGGACGGTCGCGGTTCGGCCGCAGGCACCCCAGGAATCTGCCGGATGTCGCTGTCGGCGGCGGCGACCAGCCCGCGTGAACTCGCCAGCCGCGCCTCATCGGCAACGTCGTCGCCGTCTGCCGCACGCTTGAACGCGGCGGTGAAATGGAAGGCGCTTCCCGCTCCGGGCTCGCTCTCAACCCAGATGCGTCCGTCCATCAACCCGACGAGCGTGGACGAGATCGCGAGGCCGAGCCCCGTGCCGCCGAACCGCCGGGTCGTCGAACCATCGGCCTGGTGGAAGGCTTCGAAGATCGCCGCATGCTTGTCGACGGGGATCCCGATCCCCGTGTCGCACACCGAAAAATGCACGTGGATCGAGTCCCCGCTCCGCGACTCTTCCCGGATCGAAAGAACCACCTGACCCTGATCGGTGAACTTGATGGCATTGCCGATGAGATTAATCACGACCTGCTTCAGGCGAACTGGATCGCCGACGACACTGGCCGGCAGGTCCGGCGCGACGTCGCAGACCAACTTGATTCCTTTCTGCCTGGCGCTCACGCCCAAAGGCTTGAGCGCCTCGCCGATCACGTCGGCCAGCACGAACGGCACTGCTTCGAGGGTCAGCTTTCTCGATTCGATCTTCGAGAAGTCCAGCACATCGTTCAGAATCGTCATCAGCGATTCCGCCGAGATCCGGACGGTGTTCAGGCAGTCCGCTTGATAGGCGGTCAGGGTCGTGTCCAGCGCCAGTTCGGTCATCCCGATGATCCCGTTCATCGGCGTGCGGATCTCGTGGCTCATGTTGGCGAGGAATTCGCTCTTCGCGTGGTTGGCGGCTTCGGCGGCGTCCCGGGCACGCGCCGCTTCGAACTCGGCGTCCTTGCGCGCGGTACAGTCGCGCGAGATGGCCACGAACGCGACCGCCTTGCCGTCGGCGTCCCGTTCCAGCGAGATGCTCTGCTCGACATAGCGGGTGGGCAGATTCTTCGGAAAGATCTGATACTCGAACGATTTCACGGGCTCGCCGGTCGTGTACACGCGCGTGTAGAGCTCGATCAGTTTGTCCGCCCGTTCGGCGCCCATGGTGGTCTTGAAGTTGCGCCCGACCATCGACTCTCCGACAAAGCCGAAAATGCGGCAGAACGAGTCGTTGACGAACAGGAAATCGCCGCGCAAGTCGACGATACAGCACCCATCCTCGATCTGATCGAGGATCGCCAGGTAACGGTCGTCGCGATGCGCCGCTGGGTGCCCGAGGCGATGATTCATGCGCCGCACGCGCATGACAACGCGAGTGTTCCCGTCGAGCGAAAAGGCCGTGGTGACCCGGAATTCACCACCATCCCGATGCGCCGCGGTAATCTCGCGCCAGCTCACCCCCGTATCCCCGCTGGCGACGTACGCGCTCAACGAGGCCGCGTGCCGCCCGCGGTTGCGTACGGGCACCAGCCGATCGCAGCGCATGCCCAGCGCCTCGAGCTGTGTCCAGCCGAACATCACTTCCGCGGCGGGGCCCCACTTGGAGATGACACCGTCGGCGGTCTGTTCGACGATGGCCTCTTCGCTTCTGTCGCTCATGGTTTATGCCGTCTGTGCAGAATCGGGACGAACCGTCCATAGAGGGGCAGCAATCGCGCTGCCACCGCTGTCCTCAAAACAGCGCCGATCCTGACGAGTCCCCCGCGCGGGAATGCCAACGAAGCACAGGGTGTGCGGCCCGGGCACACCTGGATGGCGATCTTGTCGTCGAACTCCACTCGCAGGAACTGCGTCAAAGCGGTGCATGTGCACTCGCGCAGAGGCGCAGCCATGGGTGGACGTGCGACCTGCCGTTAACCTCGTGCGCATCGCCCGCGTAGTAACAGAAGGAACAATCGTCGGCACGATCGGCGCGGTGTCGTTCGCCATCGTGCACGCCATGCTGATCGTCCCCATCTGGGGCCGGATCCCGGGCGGGATGGTGCAGGCGGTCCCTGCCGGCGTCGCGCTGGCCTGGGCATTTGAGCGGGTTGCGCCAGCGCGGAATTGGCGCAGTTCCACGCACGGTGCCATCTTCGGCGCCCTCCTGTTCCTGACCCTTGTCCCCGGAACCGTGTTTGCCAACACGCTCCGCCTCGCGGGCGCTCATCCGGGCGACTGGCCGGGCACGATCGGTACGCTGGCGATCGCCGCCGCCTCGGGCGGCTTCGCTGGATGGATCCTGACGCGGGAGCGTCGCGCGCCGCCGGCGTTTGCGATCGCCACGTTCGTGCTGACCGCCGCCGCCGGCGGGCCGGTTGCGGTCGTCAACAGCGCGCGTGCGGCATGGCTGTTCATCGGTTTTCTTCCCATCTGCGTGGCGGCGGGCACGGCCACCACACTCGCGCGAAGGGTCGTGCGGAAGGACATGTCATGAACCTGATGCAGGATCTGCGCTTCGCCGTCCGCCTCCTGATCAAAGACAAGTGGTTCACGGCGGTCGCCGTCATCGCGCTGGCACTGGGCATCGGCGTCAATGCGACGGTGTTCACGTTCGTGAACGCCGTGCTGATCCGCGGCCTGCCGTTCAACGATCCCGATCGCATCGTCGTCGTCGGCACACGCGACGGGCGTGGCCGCGATCGTGGCGCCTCGTATCAGGACTTCGTGGACTGGCGCGCCGCCACGCGCACGTTCTCGGGTCTCGCCGCGTACAGCGGCCAGACCATGAACATCAGCGACGAGGGACGCGCGCCGGAACGTTTTCAGGGCCCGTACATATCGGCCAACGCGTTCACGCTGATCGGACAGCCGCCCCTCATCGGCCGAGGTTTTCTGCCGGAGGACGATCGACCGGGCGCTGCCGCGGTCGTGATCCTCGGCAACGGCGTCTGGAAGAACCGCTACGGAAGTGATCCGTCGGTGCTCGGCCGCACCATCAAGGTGAACGAGATTCCGGCAACTGTGATCGGCGTGATGCCCGAAGGGTTCAAGTTCCCAACCGGCGCGGATCTCTGGATGCCGCTCGCGCAGATGCCTCAGCTGACCGAGCAGAAACGCGACGCGCGGAACAACCTCGACACGTTTGGACGGCTGGCCAATGGGGTCACGATGGCGCAGGCGCAGGCAGAGATGAACACCATTGCCGGCAAGCTGGCCCACGACTACCCCGATACGAACAAGGACATCACCGCGCGTGTGATGACGTTCAACGAACGCGTGAATGGCGGGCCGATCAAGCTCGTTTTTCTTTCGCTGATGGGCGCCGTCGGCTTCGTCCTGCTCATCGCGTGCGCGAATGTCGCCAACCTCCTGCTCGCGCGCTCGGCCAGCCGCGCGCGCGAGATGGGTGTTCGCATTTCGCTCGGCGCGTCGCGCTGGCGCATCGTCCGTCAGTTGCTGGTCGAAAGCGTGATGCTGTCGATCATCAGCGGCCTGCTGGGCCTGGCGCTCGCCTCGGTCGGTGTCAGGCTCTTCGACGCCGCCACGCAGGACGTCGGCAAGCCGTACTGGATTCAGTTCACGATGGACGGGCAGGTGTTCGCATTCTTCGCCGCGGTCTGTCTCGGCACGGGGATCGTCTTCGGCCTCGCCCCGGCCCTGCATGTCTCCAAGACCGACCTGAACGAAGTCCTGAAGGAAGGAGGCCGGTCCGGCAGCAGCGGCCTACGCGCCCGGCGTTGGACGAGCGCGCTCATAGTCGCCGAGCTGGCTCTCACGCTCGTGCTCCTCGCCGGCGCCGGCCTGATGATGCGGAGCTTTCTGAACCTCTACCGGCTGGACGTCGGCGTCGAGACCTCACAGCTGCTGACGATGCGGCTGAACCTGCCGAACCAGAAGTATCCGACGCCGGAACAGCGCCGTGTCTTCTACGACCGTCTCGATCAGCGGCTCGCCGGTCTCGGCGGCATTCAGGCGGCGACGATCACGACGAACATGCCCCTGGGCGGCGGCTTTCCGAGGCTGCTCTCGATGGATGGCAAGGAACCGGCGGCTGGCGAACAGCCACCAACCGTGACGCAGGTCACGATCGGTCCACGCTACTTCGAGACACTCGGCCTCAAGGTGCTCCGCGGCCGTCCGTTCGACGAGCTCGACGGCACCGCGGGTCACGAGAGCGTCATCGTCAACCAGCGTTTCGCGACGATGCATTTCGGCACGGAGGATCCGATCGGGCGGCGGATCAAGCTGACGGTGGACGGGCCGCAGTCCCCCGGCGCTCCGCCACCAGTGTGGACGACCGTCGTCGGCATCGCACCGACGGTGCGGCAGCGCATGCAGCCGGGCGACGACGTCCCTGACCCTGTGGCGTATATCCCTCTTCGCGCGCATGCGCCGTCGTTCATGATGCTGCTGATTCGGGCGCAGCGGGACGCGGCGAGCCTGACGTCGCTGGCCCGAGAGGAAGTGCGGGCCATCGATCCGGATTTACCCCTGTTTGGCATCCTGACGATGGATCAGCAGCTCGCGCAGCAGCGCTGGCCGTTCCGCATCTTCGGGACGATGTTCGCGATCTTTGCGTTCATCGCGCTCGCGCTGTCCGCCGTCGGGCTGTACGCGGTGACCGCCTATTCGGTCGCCCAGAGGACCCAGGAAATCGGCGTGCGGATGGCGCTCGGCGCGCAGGCCGCACAGGTGATGTGGCTGATTCTGCGGCGCTCCCTCGTGCAGATGGTGATTGGACTGACGCTGGGGATCGCCGGCGCAGTCGGCGTCGGCAAATTGCTCTCCAGCCTGCTGTTCCAAACGGGTGCGCGAGACCCGATCCTGATGCTGGGCATCATCTCGCTGCTGATCGTCGTGTCGACGTCAGCGTGTCTCTGGCCGGCGCGGCGCGCGACGCGGCTGGATCCGGTCAACGCGCTGAGAAACGACTGACGTGTGCCAGATTCACTGACGTCGGCCGGGGCCTTTCGGACGCGCCCTACTTGATTGCCGGATTCACGTAACCGGCGGGCAGGATGTGATCCCCGTCGACGCGGACGACGAGATAGTTCATGTCGGTGTCGACTTTGCTGAACCAGTGCGCCACGCCCGGCGGCACGATGATGACGTCACCGGGGCCGACGTGCCGGCTCTGTCCGCCCTGAATCGCCGCGCCCGTGGTGCTCGGTCCCACCAGAATCGTGTGGATCACGTTGTCGGCCGGCACCTGGCGCGCGTTCGCGATCGTCCCGCCTGTGACGAACGTCCCCGACCCGTCGATGATGTGATAGACCTCGGTGACCTGCGCATGGTCGATCGCACCTTGCTGCGCGGGCTTCGCCGACCGATGCAGCACGCCGACCGCGACGTTGTATTTCCCCATGTCGACGACGCGAATCTGCTGATCGAGGATACCGTCGGGCGGCGCCTTGGCGATCACGGCGCGGATGTCGGCGTTGGTCACGTCGGTCGCGGTGCGCGGCGGCGCGGCCGGCTGAGACGAAGTCACCGATCCGGCGAGGAACACTGCCGCGAAAACCGCCAGTACGCCTTTTCTCATGAATGCCCCCTGTCGTCGCCTACTATACGCTGATGATTCGGGCTCTCCCGGCGCTCTCGCTACTGGCCGTGCTCACCGTGCAACCGCCTTCCACCGGCGATGCCTGGTCGACGATCGCCGCGTTGTACCGTCAGCGCCTCCAGCAGACCGGCATCGTCGGCAGCAGCCTGGTGTTCGTGAGGAACGGGGTAGTGGCGCATACCGCCTTCGAGGGCTATCAGGATCGCGCGACCAAGCGCGCCGTCGACGAAGAGACAATCTACCACTGGGCCTCGATCACGAAGACGTTCACCGGCATCGCGATCATGCAGCTGCGCGATCGCGGACTGCTGTCGCTCGACGATGCGGTCGTGAAGTACGTGCCGGAGCTGCGCGAGGTCCACAATCCCTACGGCGACATCTCGCAGGTCACGATCCGTCACCTGATGACGCACAGTGCAGGGTTCCGGGCGGGCACGTGGCCGTGGGGCGGCGATCAGCCGTGGCATCCATTCGAGCCGACGCGCTGGGCGCAGGTGGTCGCGATGATGCCCTACACCGAGCTGCAGTTCAGGCCTGGCACGAAATACAGCTACTCGAACCCGGGCGTCATCTTTCTGGGCCGGATCATCGAGCTGTTCTCGGGTGACGACTACGAGGTCTACATCAACAAGAACATCTTCATGCCGCTCGGCATGACGCGCAGCTTCTTCGATCGCGCCCCGTACCATCTGGTGGCGCATCGCTCGCACAGCTATGCGAAGACGGACGAGGGGATCGCCGAGCAGCGGTTCGACTTCGATAGCGGCATCACCGTGTCGAATGGCGGCCTCAACGCGCCGGTCGGCGACATGGCGAAGTACCTGGCGTTTCTGATCGACGGTAACGACACGATTCTGAAGCGGTCATCGCTGGACGAGATGTTCACGCCGCAGATCCGGGCAATCGACGGTGAAGGCGGGAGCGGCGAGGACGTGCAGGCAGGGCTCTCCTGCTTCATCGAGCGGCATGGCGGCGTCGAGCTCGTCGGACACAGCGGCGATCAAAACGGTTTCATCTCGCATCTCTATTTCCATCGTCCGTCCCGGTCCGGCTACGTGGTTGCGTTCAATACGGACGTGACGTCGAAGCGCGACAGGCGTCAGACGACGCGGGCGGTCGACGACGACCTGCGCGAGGCGGTCGCCCGGGAGTTCTGGTCGGGAGGAGCTGCGCGATGACGCTGGAAAGCCTTCGTCAGATATGCCGGGCGCTGCCCGGGGCGACCGAGGACGTGAAGTGGGGCCAGGATCTCTGTTTCTGCGTCGGCAGCAAGATGTTCGCGGCCGTGAATCTCGAGCCGCCGCACCAGTTGGGCTTCAAATGCACGCCTGAGATGTTTGCGGAGCTCATCGAGCGCGAGGGGATCATCCCCGCGCCCTATCTTGCTCGCGCGATGTGGGTCCAGGAGGCCGAGCTCGGGTCGGCGCTCGAACGACGTGAGCTCGAGTCGCTGATTCGCGCATCGTACGACCTCGTGGTGGCGGGGCTGCCGAAGTCAAAGCGCCCAGGAGCAGTACCAAAACCGAACCCTGGAAAGAAATCGAAGCCGAAGCCGAAGACGAAGGCTCGCGCGACGCCGAAGGCTCCGGCGCCACGGTCGAAGCGCCCGGGCCGAAAACCGCGCTGATCGCTACGTCCAGGCCGGCGCGGGCCGCCCCTTCCAGTACCAGGCGATCAAGTCGGTGAGCGGCGGCTCGCCGCCAAGCTCGCGCAGGCGCGTGGCGTTTTGCCCGCGATGATAGTGACTGTGCATGGCGCACTGCGTCAGCGCTTCCGTGACGGTGATCGACAGCGGCGGATCCGTGAACCACGGCATCGCGATGCGTTCCTCCAACCGCGCGTCGCTGACACCGGCGAAAAACTGATCGAACGCGTCGTGCGTGCCGCGCGCGTACTGCTTCAGCGCCGCCAGCGAGGGATACTCCGCCGGCGTGGTGACGGTCAACGCGGCGGCGCGATCGCCCACCGCCCAGAGAAACGCGCGCTGCACCATGTGAATGTGGTGCAGGCGATGACGAAGCACAGTGTCCTCGGCCGACGATGGATGCGCCTCAATGGCCCTCCAGTGTTCGGCATCGGCCCAGGACTGGTGTCCGCAGAAATCGCGAAGTAGCGGGTTCATGACGATGGCATTATCTGCAAAGTTTTGGCGGGCACCGCGAGAAAATCGAGGAAAACCGCGCGGCGCGACGGTTGCAGTCGCGACGTCGCATGGATCCCGTTGAATTCGATCGTCTCGTCACCCGCGCACGCGATCCGAGGCTGATCCCCGGCGTCTACAACTATTGCGACGGCCGGTGTCCGCGCTGCGCGTTCACGCAGCGTTGCCTGACCTATCTCGATGCGCAGGAGCTGAAGGCATCCGGCGACGGCGAGCAATCGGCGGCCGACACCGTCGGCGCCTCGCTGCAGCGGACGCTGGAGATGCTGGCGGAAGTCGCGCGGCGCGAAGGGCTCGACACGGAGTCCACTGCGGAGGAGGCAGCGCCATCCGCCGACGAGGACCTCGAGCGTCATCGCCAGGACCCTCTGGCGGTCCGGGCGCGCGAGTACGGTCAGCTCGCGTGGCGGATCGGCCGTGCGCTGGCGCCGATCGCGGCGCTGCGGGAGGATGCGCCGCTCGTCGACGCGGTCGAGACGATCGAGTGGTTCTCGTCGATGATCAGCTCGAAGCTCTATCGCGCGATCTGCGGACAGGCGGAAGGATGGGAAGGGCGGGACGAGGCGCAGACCGATTTCAACGGTTCCGCCAAGATCGCGTTGATCGCCATCGCCGAATCGCGGGCCGCATGGTCGGTCCTGATGGAAGCCGGTCGCGCCACGGCGGACGGCGTTCCGGCGCAGGCGGTCAGGACGCTCGACGAGCTCGACGCATCGGTTCGACAGCGCTTTCCGCGGGTGATGGAGTTCATCAGGCCCGGGTTCGACGAGCCCGCGACAACCGGTGCTGGACGATGAATGCCAGATTGTTGACAGGAACTGAGAGGCACGCATGCGGGATCTGACGATCGAGCTGAAGCAGCGTCCCGGAGAGCTGGCGCGCGTCGCCTCGACGCTGGCGCGCCACCAGGTCACGTTGAAGGCCGGAAGCGCGCTGGCCATCGGCACCCGTTTCATCGCGCGTCTGATCCCGAGCGACATCGACGCCGCGCGGCGCGCGCTCGATGCGGCCGGCGTCAGGTTCGAGGAGAGCGAAGTGGTGAAAGTGCTCCTCGAGAGCCGGGCCGGGGAGCTGGCGATGTTGAGCAGCCGGCTCACGGACGGCGGCGTCGGGGTGCGGGCGATCTACATCACCGCAACGGCGGGGCACCTCGTAGAGCTCGCGGTCGTGCCGGACAACGCTGAGCGGGCGAGGAGCGTGCTCGAGGGATCGATGTTCGATACGCGGGACCGGTGAGGGTGCCGGCGACACCGGCGGTTCGGCGTACAAAAAGAAAGCCCGCGAAGCGAACCTCGCGGGCTTTCTGACGAATAATGCCGGCAGCGACCTACTCTCCCACACAGTTTCCCATGCAGTACCATCGGCGGTATCAGGCTTAACTTCCGTGTTCGGAATGGGAACGGGTGTGACCCTGATCCTAT
>Ga0068864_100005161_pt1 | contig 10699 bp, 14 predicted proteins | sample KBSSwiS72_FD_66586 | JGI IMG/M metagenome (GOLD analysis project Ga0068864, IMG submission 66586) | Switchgrass rhizosphere microbial communities from Kellogg Biological Station, Michigan, USA - KBS Switchgrass S7-2 | ecosystem: Host-associated > Plants > Roots > Rhizosphere > Soil ...
GGCGGCTCCGGCGCGCGCTCGAGATGCGGTTGCGGCGAACTCGCTCGTTGGCTTCGCGTCCTCGCTCGCCGTCGACCACGTGAAAGCATGGTGAAGGCATCCAGCGGCCGGCGAGGAGCTCGCGCCCAAAAGTCTGAGTCCCGGGATGGCCTCATCAAAGTCATTGCCGTCTTCAAGCTGGTGAAGACGCTGCTCCTCGTTGCCGTAGGCCTGGGCTCTTTGAGGTTGCTCGACCTCGGAGCAGCGGAGACCGCCGACCGTTGGGCCTCGGCCCTGGCGTGGCGCCTGGGTCCACGGGCGGCTTCGGCCGTTCGAGATGGCGTATCCGGCCTCACCGATTCTCGACTGAGACTGATCGGGATCGTGGCAATCCTCTACGCCGGCTTGTTCGGCGTAGAAGGAGTCGGCCTGTGGATGGGCAAGCGCTGGGCGGAATACCTGACGATCATTGCAACGAGCTCGTTCGTGCCGTTCGAAGTGTACGAGCTCATTCGGCACGCGAGCTGGCAGCGCGGCGCCACGCTCGGGATCAACCTGCTCGTGGTGGGCTACCTCGTGTGGAAGGTGAGGCGACATGCCAAATGACATGCGTGCCGCGGACTCGTTCGCCGGGGAGTAAAATTCCGGGACACGCCTGTCGAGAGGAGCCATCATGCGCCGGCCGGGGGTCGCCCGTGGAATCGGTGGCGATCGACTCTCCGCTCCGGATGACGGCCGGCTCCGAAAGGACGTGAGATGGACTTCGGGCGCATCGCACTCACTTCGCTTGGCGGCCTGGTCGCCTACTTCGCTCTCGGCTTCTTGATGTTCGCCGTCCTGCCGGCGATGAAGTCGGAGTTCGCGAAGTACCCGGCCGTGTTTCGACCCCAGGAAGCGATGAAGAGCCTCATGCCCCTCGGAATGGGAGCCATCTTCGTCGAGATGGTGGTCCTCGCGGTGCTCTACGCGATGACCGACCGGGGCGCCCCGGCGCTCGCCGCCGGCGCCATCTTCGGTGCGCTGATCGGCATCTTCGCGGTGTGCTCGTTCGTCGTGCACAACTACGTCAACCTCAACATCGGCTTGACGCTGACGATTCAGCAAGGGGTGGCGTACTTCGTCCAGTGGTTGATCACCGGAATCGTCATGGGCCTGATCTACCGACCACGTTAGGAATTCGCTCATCCGCTCCGCATGGCGACAGGCCGTTCGAGCAGCCTCGTACATCGACGGTGACTGAAAAGGTCGTCGAAGTGTCGGATCTGACGCGCCGGTTCGGCGCCAGAACGGCGCTTGCCTCGGTGAGCCTGTCCATGTCGCGCGGGGCGGTCTACGGCCTCGTCGGCGCGAACGGAGCGGGCAAGACGACGCTCATCAAGCATCTCCTGGGCCTCCTGCGGGCCGAAAGCGGCTCGGTCCGCGTCTTCGGGCGCGATCCGGTCGCCGATCCGGTCGCCGTCCTGTCGCGGATCGGCTACCTCTCGGAGGAAAACGACCTCCCCGGCTGGATGCGCGTGGACGAGCTCATTCGATACTCCCGCGCGTTTTACCCCGCCTGGGACGATGCTTACGCGAACGATCTCCTGCAGGAGTTCGCGCTCGACCCGACCGCGCGAATCCAGAACCTCTCCAAGGGTCAGAAGGCCCGGGCCGGACTAATCAGTGCGCTGGCGTATCGGCCGGAGCTTCTCGTGCTGGATGAACCGTCGTCCGGCCTGGACCCCATCGTTCGCCGTGACATTCTCGGTGCAGTCATTCGCACCATCGCCGATGAGGGCCGCACGGTGCTCTTTTCATCGCACTTGCTGGAGGAAGTGGAGCAGGTCGCGGATCACGTCACGATGATTCACCAGGGCCGGATCGCGCTGAGCGCGCCGCTCGACGAGATCAAGGAGTCGTACCGCCGCCTGAGCGTGCGTTTTGCGGAGTCGCGACCTCAGCCCCCGGCTGTCGCCGGCGTGCTGCGCTGGGACGGCGGAGGCCGCGAATGGACGGCCGTGCATCGCGGCGGTTCGGGCGAGCTGCAGGCCGCTCTCGCGGGCTGGGGAGCCCGCATCGAGGCCGAATGCGTCCCCTCCCTCGACGAGATCTTCGTCGCCCATGTCGGTGTCGCCGCGGCCTCGGCCCCGGATTCGTGAGTCATGCGTTCCCCCGCCGCCGCAATCGCCTGGGAATTCCGCCGGCGTCACCGCTGGGGGCTGATCGCCGTTGCCGCCTACATGCTCGTCCTCGGGACGATCCGGCTCCTCGTTCTCGAGCCGGGTCGGGGCATCGACTTCGAGGACGCCCCGAGCTTTGCGCTCGCGGTGGTCGTGCCGCTGACCGCGACGTTCATGTATTTCCTCGCGGTCTTCAGCTTCGGCCTCGGCGGGGACGTGGCCGCGCGCCAGTCGATGTATCCCGTGCGTATGTTCTCGCTGCCGGTGACGACCGCCGGGCTGGCCGGTTGGCCGATGATCTACGGTGCCGCGGCCATCGCGCTGCTCTGGTTCGCAACGAGATTTCTCGCATTGTGGCCGTCCGGAGTGGACGTGCCGATGGTCTGGCCGGCGGTGCTGGCGGCGTCGCTTCTCGCCTGGACGCAGGCGCTGACCTGGACGTCGTACCCGTTGCGCGGAATGCGCGTGATCGTCACCGTGCTCTGGCTCGTCGTGATCGACGCGGTCGTGATGGTGGCGCTCGAGTCCAAGGCCTCCGAGCCGGTGATGCTGGCAATCCTCGCGCCGCACGTGCCCCTCGCGTATCTCGTCGCCCGCCTCTCGATCGCGCGGGCTCGCCGCGGCGACGTGCCCGATTGGCGGCAGGCCTTCGCCCGGCTCCGACGGGCCACGGACGTCCTGCGGAGGCGCCGAGACCCGTTCTCCTCGTCGGCCCACGCTCAGGCGTGGCTCGAGTGGCGGAGGTTCGGCCGATCGCTGCCCGCGCTGGTCGGGATCCTGCTGCCGTTCGAGCTGGCGTTGCTCTTCGTCTTCCGCGACACGCCCGCGATCGTCTTCGAGACGCTTCTCGGCGTACTGATCACCCCGCCCTTCATGGGCGCGTTCGTCGCCCCGACCGTCGGCAAGTCCGGTCAGCCGGGCCGCGACTCCTCCGGCGTGACTCCGTTCATCGCCACACGCCCGCTGACCAGCGCGTCGCTCGTCGCCGCCAGGCTGAAGGCGGCGGCCTGGAGCACCCTCGCGGCGTGGGTGCCGGTCCTGGTCGCGGTCCCGATCGCGCTGAGGTGGTCGGGCGCTTTGCCGATCGTGGTCGACTGGAAACGTCAGCTGATCGAAGCCGTGGGGACACCCCGTGCCGCGGCCATCGCGTTGCTGGGAATCGCGGCGCTCGTGGCGGCGACGTGGAAACAGCTCGTGCAGAGCCTGTACATCAGCATGAGCGGCCGCGACTGGATCATCAAGTCGAGCGCGTTGCTGGCGCTGTCTTTTCTCACCTTCGCGGTGCCGCTCGCGCATTCGATCGGGGGGAGCAAGGCCGCGATGGCGGCGTTGTGGACCGCCCTGCCCTCGATTGCCGCCGTTCTCGTCGGGCTCAAGACCGCCGCCGCCGCCTGGGTCGCCGCGCGACTCCATGACGGCCGGCTGCTCGGCGACCGCACGCTTCTCGTCGGCGCGGTTTGCTGGAACGTGGTCACGTTCGCCCTCTATGGCCTGCTGATGTGGATCGTCCCCAGGCTGCTCGTCCCGGCGTACGTTCTCGCACTCGTCGCCATCCTGGGCGTTCCCCTGGTGCGGCTGTCTGCGGCTCCGCTGGCGTTCGCATGGAACCGGAATCGCTGAAATGGAACGCAGGACGAGAATCCTCGGCGCCGTTCTGATCCTCATCGGTATGCCGGCGCTGCTGGCCCTGAGCGAGGCCGTCTCGTTCCACGTTCGCAATCGGAACAACGGCTCCATCATCTCGTCGGGTGAGAAGCGGGAGTACCTGCTCTACGTTCCGCGGAGCTACGACCGCTCGAGACCGACCCCGCTCGTCATCAGCATGCACGGCGCCGGGGGATGGCCGACCCAGCAGATGAACCTGACCGAGTGGAACCGGCTGGCCGAGACCGAGCGGTTCATCGTCGTCTACCCGTCGGGAATCGAGAGCGGCGGGCCCAGGGTCTGGCACGTGAGACGGGGGCCGGGGCTCACGAGCGACGTCCGGTTCATCTCGGAGCTAATCGACAAGCTGGAGGGGTCTTACAACATCGATCCCGCGCGGATCTATGCGAACGGCTTCTCCAACGGCGGTGGCATGACTTTCGTGCTGTCCTGCACGCTGTCCGACCGGATCGCGGCCTTCGGCATGGTGGGGGCCGCGCAAACACTGCCGTGGAGCTGGTGCACGGACCATCGGGCGGTTCCGATGATCGCGTTTCACGGGACGGCGGATCCGATGGCCCGGTACGAAGGCGGTTCGTCGTGGGTCTCTCCCGCGCCGTTTCCCCCGGTCCGGACATGGACGGCGAGTTGGGCTCGACGAAACCGCTGCCGATCCGAACCGGTCGACACGGCCGTGGCGGCCGACGTCACCCGCCGCGAGTACGCGGGTTGTGATCACGACGCGGACGTGGTGCTGTACACCATCCATGGAGGAGGGCATCGATGGTTCGGCGGCCAGGCGCTCCCGAAATGGTTCGTCGGCCCGGACAGCCGCAGTATCGACGCCACGAGTCGGATGTGGGCGTTCTTTCGCGACCGCCGGCTGGCGGTCGGGGGTTCGTGAGCGACCGGAGCCGTAGCCGGACGACGAGCGCCGTTCGTGGCGACCCAAGTTAGACAGTTGCGAAGCAGCTCATTGGAGGTCACATGAAACGAGTCACCGGGATCGGCGGGATCTTCTTCAAGGCCAAAGACGCTCCAGCCCTGCAGGCCTGGTACAAGCGGCACCTGGGAATCGACGTCCAGGCCTGGGGCGGAGCGGCCTTCACGTGGGCCGACGCCGAGGGCAAGCCGGTTGCGGGCACGACGGCCTGGCTCATCGCTCCGCAGGAGAGCAAGCAGTTCGCGCCGAGCTCCGCTCCCTTCATGGTCAACTACCGGGTGGACGACGTCCACGCCCTGGTCAAGGCCCTGAAGGAGGAAGGCTGCAACGTGCTCGAGAAGATCGACGACTCCGAGTACGGGAAGTTTGGCTGGGTCATCGACCCGGAGGGAAACAAGGTCGAGCTATGGCAGCCGCCTTCGGGACAGTGAGCTCAGGCGGCGTGAGAAAACTCGTCCCGCTGGCGCTCTTCGCGGCCGTCTCCGCGCTGCTCGGTTCGGGCGGGGCTTCGGCGCAGGCGACGTCCGCGGCTCGCCCGACTCCTGCTCCGGCTCCTATCAGCGCGGCGCCGAGCGGCGCGCCGTCGATGGACGCCTTCGCGATCCCGAGTCACGGAGCGCGGCTGAACGGCTTCATCTACCGGGCGGCGGGGGAGGGCCCGCATCCGGTCGCCGTCTTCTTCCATGGATTCCCGGGCAACGAGAAGAACCTCGACCTCGCGCAGGCCGTGCGCCGCGCGGGATGGGACGCCGTCTACTTCGACTATCGCGGGTCGTGGGGGTCCGGCGGGACGTTCTCGCTGGCAAGCTCGCTCGAAGACGTCGCCGCGGTGCTCGCGTGGCTTCGCGCGCCGGCGAACGCCACGAAGTACCGGCTCGATCCGTCGCGCGTGGCGATCGTCGGGCACAGCTTCGGGGGCTGGCTCGCACTGCTCGGCGCGCGCCGCGAGCCTCCCCAGGTCTGCGTCGCCGCGATCGCGGCGTGGAACGTGGGCTGGACGGCGCGGCATCTCGACGACGCGGGCCTGCGCGACGACGAGCTCGCCGAGTTTCGCGACGCGACGGATCCGGCGGGCGGGCCGCTCCGCACGACCGCGGACGCGCTGATGAAGGAGCTGACCTCCGCGCCGTCCGAGTGGGACTACTTGTCCGACGCGGGGTCGCTGAAGGCCCGGGCCCTCCTCCTCGTCGCCGCGACGCGGGACACGCCGGACGAGGACCCCGCGATGCACGCCCGGCTCGAACGCGAGATCCGCGACGCCGGCGGGACGCTCGTGAAGAGCGTCACGCTCGAGGACGACCACGCCTTCTCGGCGTCGCGCCTGCGTCTCGCGGAGCTGCTCGTCGAGTGGCTGAACGGCGACTGCGCGGCGAGTCAGCGCGGGTCGAGATGATGCGGCGAGGGCTCGGGGCGAGGGTCCCATGGCCGCGTGCGCGGGCCAGGAGAAGCTCACGATCGTGAAGGCGCCCTCGTCCCCCATCGGTCCGCCGGTCCCGGAGCTGCCCGTCGTGGACGTCGAGCGAGCGCAGCAGCACTACCGAGACGCCCTCGGCTTCGAGATCGGCTGGCTCTATCCGGACAAGGGGATCGGGTCCGTGTCGCGGGGAACCGCCGTGATCTTCCTCCGCCGAAGAAAGCCGCCCTTCGAGCCGGCGGTCCACTGGGTGTTCGCGGAAGACATCGATGCGACGTACCGCGAGCTGCAGTCTTCGGGAGCGAACATCGTCGAGCCGCTGGAGAAGAAGCCGTGGGGGCTCACGCAGTTCACGGTCGCCGATCCGGACGGAAACCGGTTCTACTTCCACCATGACTGAGCGGGGCGTGCAGGGAGAGCGAACGTGAACAGGTACGTCGAACCGACCGAGCAGCTCGTGACCGAGATCGTGGTGCGAGACATTCGGCGTTCCACCGCGTTCTACCGCCAACTCGGCTTCTCACTGCTCCGCGACGCCGGCGACTTCGTGGAGCTGACCTGGGAAGACCACCGGCTGTTTCTCGCCGAGGCCTCGGCCTTTCAGGGCGTCGACCATGTCGAGACGCCCCCGCCTCCGCAGTTTCCGCTCGCGAACGTCCGCGTGATGGTCGCCCGGGTGGACGAGCACTGGCAGAGGGCGAGAGAGTCCGGTGCACGCATCGTCGCCCCCATCGGAGACCGGTATTACGGTCTGCGCGATTTCACCATCGCCGATCCGGACGGATTCGGCGTGCGCTTCGCGAGCCTTCTGGAAGCGCCGTAGGAGTCGAGCCAGGTCGATGACTCGTCCAGGCGGACCGCAAGCCGCGACATCCACGAGCCCCGTCATCCGCTGGCTGCTCGATTCCGATCCCTCCGTTCGGTGGCAGGTGATGCGGGACCTGACGGACGCGTCCGCGGACGAGGTCTCGGCGGAACGCGCACGGGTCGCGACCGAGGGCGCGGGCGCGAGGCTGCTCGCCCTCCAGGCGCCGGACGGGCGATGGGGAGGCGCGGCGTGGAACCGCGGGTGGGATTCCACGATGCACGTCCTGCTGCTCCTGCGGGAGATGGGTCTCGATCCCGAGAGCGGCGAGGCGCGGCGCGCGGTCGGCCTCGTTCGCGACCGCGTGACGTGGCAGGGATGCGGTCCACCGGAAGTCCACGACAACCGCTTCTTCGCGGGCGAGGTCGAGCCGTGCATCAACGGACAGGTCGCGGCGGCCGGCGCCTACTTCGGACAGGACGTGCGGAGCCTCGTCGACCGGCTGCTCGCCGAGCAGCTTCCCGACGGCGGCTGGAACTGCGAGGCCGAGAACGGCTCGACGAGATCGTCGTTCAACACCACGATCTGCGTGCTCGAGGCGCTGCTCGAATACGAGCGGGCGGCCGGCGGCAGCCCCGAGGTCACGGAGGCGCGCCGCCGCGGGGAGAGCTATTTCCTCGAGCGCCGGCTCCTGCGCCGCCGGTCGACCGGAGAGGCGATCGAGCGGGATCGCAAGAGCGGCGCCACGTTCACGCGCTTCGCCTTTCCGACGTGGTGGCATTACGACGTGCTGCGGGAGCTCGAGTACCTCCGCCGCGCCGGCGTCGTCCCGGACGAGCGCGTCGCCGAGGCGGTCGAGCTCGTGGAATCGAAGCGCGACGGCGAAGGCCGGTGGCCGCTCGAGGTCCGGTATCCCGGCAGGATGCCCGTCGAAACGGACGAGGGCGAGGGCCGGCCGAGCCGGTGGAACACCCTCCGCGCCCTGAGAGTGCTGGACTGGCATTCCGCCGGTGAGTGAGGGACAAGGTGCGGGGAGACGCGCGATGATGTCGAAGTGGGGACTCGACCGATGAGATCGTCGCGACGCCTCTCCTTCGTGCTGGTCATTCTCCTGGCGTCGGCGGGCCGGGCGGAATCGCCCCAGGCCGAGAGCGTCGAGGGCTCGAGCGGAAGCCGCCTCGTATCACCTTCGGTGGTGGCGACCTGGATCGTGCGGAAGGAGGCTCACGGCACGTCGCAGCTGGAGCTGCTCGTTCTCTGGCGGGGAACCCCGGGGTGGTTCATGCGAGCCGGCTCGGAAGAGTCTTCCAACAGCGACTCGATTCAATCCACGGAGGATGACCGGGGAGGCGGAACCGTGGTCGAGCAACTGTCGTATGGAGGCCTTCGCCTGGAGCTGGAATTCGACCGAGGCAAGCGTACGGCGCGCGTCCAGAACCACGACGTCGGTCTCGAGTCCGCAAACGTGATCCTCGTGGACGAGGTGGATGCCGTGGACGGACCGCAGATCGCCGGCTCCCTGCACGTGGACCCCTCGTTTGCGAGCGAGCCCGCCGAGGTCGAGGCGATCGTTCGCCGCAGCCCGGAGATCTATGAGTTCCTGCGGTGCGATGCCTCGGTCCCGGACGCGAATACGCAGGAGGTGATCGAAACGCTATGCGCACGGATGAAGCCGAAGTGAACGCGTGCCCGTAGAGATCGGACACGTCGAGGCGATCTTCCGGTATCCCGTGAAGTCCATGGCGGGCGAGCGGCTCGAGTCCGCCCAGCTGGGCTGGCACGGGGTCGACGGCGACCGGCGCCTGGCGTTCCGCCGCCTCGACAACCGCACGGGGTTTCCGTGGCTGACGGCCACGAAGCTTCCCGACCTCCTTCTGTTCGCTCCGCGGCGCCGTGACGGCGGCGCCCCAGGAGATCTCCCGACGCACGTCCGAACCCCGAACGGCGACGAGATGCCGGTCTTCGGGGAGGAGCTGGCCGCGGAGGTCGAGCGTCGCCTCGGATCACCCGTGCAGATGATGCAGCTGCGGCACGGCATCTTCGACGACGCGTGCATCTCCGTGATCGCGGACGAGACCATTCGCGAGATCGGGCGCCAGTCGGGACTGGGCCCGACGGTGGACATCCGGAGATTCCGTCCCAATGTGGTCGTCCGGTCGTTGCGCCCCGTCCCCTTCCAGGAGGACGCGTGGCTGGGGGGCGCGCTCTCGTTCGGCGCCGGCGACGACGGTCCCGCGATTGCCGTGACGATGCGCGACGAGCGTTGTTCGATGGTGAACTACGACCCCGACACGGCGGCTCCTTCGCCGGAAGTGTTCAAGACGGCCGTCCGCGCGAACGGGAACAACGCGGGAATCTACGGGACGGTCACCCGCATCGGGCGCATCGAGGTCGGACAGCCCATACGGTTCCGTCCCGCGAACGAGGAGAGGCAACCGGAATGATCCAGGGGAAGTCCCGACGGACTGCTTACTGGATGCTGCCGATGCTCGCTGCCGCCATGGTCATCGCCTGCACGTCCGTCGCCCGGCTCACGAACCTGGCCGACGCCTCGTGCCAGGCCTCGTTCGAGACGGAGATGCAGGCCATCCTCGGCGGGCAGGGCGAGACGCCGGAGAACGCGGCGAAGCTCGCCCAACGCGCGGTCACGATCCTGAAGCTCGGCGACCTCGGCCCGCGGCCGTTTCTCGTGGCGGCGCCGTCCGGCACCGACTACTCGTTCTTCGTGGAGAAGACGAAGTCCGGCTGCATCCTTCGGCTCTACGGGCGGGAAAAGGGCTTCGTCAGCTACACGAACAACCTGACCTACATCGATTCGCGGACGCTCCAGGGCTGTTCGTGCTCGGAATGAGGACGGCGGCGGTGACACGCTCCGGACGCTGCGCTAGAGTGCCGGAAGTCCGCCACGGCACAGAGTCCCCAGCGAGGTCGTAACGAAATGACCGACCGTCCCACCGAGCGCATCCCCGCGAAGGGTGGCGAGCGGCACGCGGCCTGGGTTCGAATCTCACACTGGATCGTGACCGCGAGCGTCTTCGCGCTCGTGTTCAGCGGGTTCGAAATCCTGATGGTCCATCCGCGTCTGTACTGGGGCAACGCGGGCAACGACCTGACGCCGGCGCTGCTCGAGCTGCCGATCAGCCGCAACTACAAGCACCGCGGCTACGACGAGCCGCGGCCGTTCTTCGCGTCCTCCGGCGGCCCGGTCAGCGCCAGCCGGACCTACGACATCTTCAATCAGAACGGATGGGGACGCAGCCTGCACTTCCTCTCCGCGTGGCTCCTCGTGCTGCCCGGAGCCGTATACCTCCTCGCGGGCATCTTCGGCGGCCACTTCCGCTCACACCTGTGGCCCCGGATGAAGGAGCTCTCACCCGGACTCGTCCGGCGCGAGCTGGGCGAGCATTTGCGGTTCCGGGTCCCGCCGGCGCGCGGCGGCCCCCGTTACGGCCTCCTGCAGAAGTGCGCGTACACGTTCGTCGTGTTCGTCGCGGCGCCTCTGATGATCCTGACGGGGCTGACGATGTCTCCCGCGGTGACCTCCGCGGTTCCGTTTCTCCTGCGCCTGTTCGGCGGCTACCAGTCCGCGCGCACGATCCACTTCTTCACCTCCGTCGTCGTCGTGCTGTTCGTGATCGCGCACGTCGTGATGGTCGCCAGGTCGGGATTCCGGCGTCAGATCCGGGCGATGACGGTGGGGGAGTGACATGAAGAAAGAGAGACTCATCACCCGCCGCGGCGCGATCGTCGCGGGG
>Ga0068864_100005163_pt1 | contig 10697 bp, 11 predicted proteins | sample KBSSwiS72_FD_66586 | JGI IMG/M metagenome (GOLD analysis project Ga0068864, IMG submission 66586) | Switchgrass rhizosphere microbial communities from Kellogg Biological Station, Michigan, USA - KBS Switchgrass S7-2 | ecosystem: Host-associated > Plants > Roots > Rhizosphere > Soil ...
TCACCATGCGTACCTTCCACATCGGAGGAACGGCATCGCGAGTCTCGGAGCAGTCGCGCCTGGATGCCAAGACCAACGGCACGATCCGCTTCATCGGCCTGCAGACCGTCAAGTCGAAGGCCGGCGACCTGGTGGTGATGAATCGCCAGGGCTCGATCGCCGTCGTGGATGACAAGAACCGCGAGCGCGAGCGCTACTCGGTTGTGTACGGCGCGCGCGTCAAGGTGAATGACGGCGACCCGGTCACCCTTGGACAAGTGATGGTGGAATGGGATCCTTATACCTTCGCCATCCTGACCGAAATCGGCGGAACCGCGCAATTTAAGGACCTGCAGGAAGGTGTCACGCTACACGAAGAAGTAGACGAGGTCACCGGCCTGTCTCGTCACGTGGTTGGCGAGTCTCCGGACGAGAAGCGCCAGCCCGCGATCGTGGTTAAGGGTTCTAAGAGCAGCAAGCGCTACCTGATGCCGTCTCGCGCCCACCTCATGGTGGCCGAAGGCGATTCGGTTTATCCAGGAGACGTGCTGGCGAAGATCCCGCGCGAAACGACCAAGACCAAGGACATCACCGGTGGTCTGCCACGCGTGGTCGAGCTGTTCGAAGCCCGTAAGCCACACGATACTGCGGTCATCAGCGAAATCGACGGCACGGTGAAGTTTGGCGAGGTCACCAAGGGACAGCGCAAACTCTACGTACAGGCTGACAACGGCACCGAGAAGGAATACTCAGTGCCCCGCGGAGTTCACGTGAACGTGCAGGAAGGCGAGCGGGTGAAGGCGGGCGAACCCCTCATGGACGGCCCGCTCGATCCTCACGACATTCTTGCCGTGCTTGGAGAGAAGGAACTCCAGGCTTACCTGGTAAACGAAATTCAAGAGGTTTACCGGCTGCAGGGCGTGAACATCTCGGACAAGCACATCGAGGTGATCGTGCGCCAGATGATGCGCTGGGTCCGGGTGGAAGACGTGGGTGACACCACGTTCTTGCTCGATGAACAGGTCGACAAGTTCCGCTTCCGCGAGGAGAATGAGCGCGTGATCCGCGAGGGCGGCAAACCGGCAACCGGAAGGCCGCTGCTTCTTGGCATTACCAAGGCCTCCCTGGCTACCGACTCGTTCATCTCGGCGGCGTCGTTCCAGGAGACCACGCGAGTGCTCACAGAAGCCTCCATCAACGGTAAGGTCGATCACCTGCGCGGCCTGAAGGAGAACGTCATCGTCGGACGGCTCATTCCCGCAGGCACCGGAATGGAATATTACCGGAACGTGCGCCTCTCCCCAGAAATGGAGGAGGCTGCGGCCAAGGTGCAGGAAGAAGTCTCGCAAGCGTATGAAGAGGCCGAGCGGGCGCTCGAACTCATGCGTACCGAAGGCGAGACGGAGGAACTGGCAGCGGAGTAATTTGGGAACGGCTAGGGCGGAGCAATCTGCCCTAGCCGTTTGTCTTAGCTCGTGTTTTCCTCTATGGAACTCCGTTTGCCTGGTGGGAAGTTTTCAGAAACTGAACCGCAGAGCACGCGTAGTCTCACATAGAGACAAGCTCCGCAGGAACCATGCACGCTAACCCACAACGATTGCAGGATCAGACACCCTATCCCACTCTGCGCTTGATAGAAGCGCCCGGGGACACTAGTCTGGCATCGTTGATATTCCGCTTTTTGAATCTGCTGAGGAAGGCCGTGTGGCGGGCCTTCCAGCACGACGCTTTCGCGATCGCCAAAGCCTCCGCCTATTCATCAATTCTCACTTTTTTCCCGACCTTGCTGGTTTTAGGTTCGGTGCTTGCCTCCCGGCGAAACACCCAGGCGGTGTCGCGCGAAATCTCTGATGCGTTGACCAAGATCATGCCGGCCGGGGCGGCAACCGTGCAGGCATACTTGCGGGGGAGCACGGGAAGGTCCTTCGGACTGATCTTTACGACCGCGTTGCTTACTTTGTGGTTGGCTTCCGGAGTGATGGTCTCGTGGATGGAAGGGTTCCGGCGTTCCTATGAACTCCCGAAAGTCTGGGGTCTTGTCAAAGAGCGGTTCATTGCGCTCTCCCTGGTCATACTTGCGGGAATTCCTTTGACCTGTTCGACCATTCTCGTCGCTTTTGGCAATCGCATCGAAACCCGCATCATGCTGAGCATTGGCCATGAGTTCAGCCCCTATGTTTATTTGATGTGGATGTTTATCCGCTGGCTGATCGCGATTACGACCAGTGTGGCCGTGATTGCTCTCATCTATCACAACGCGGTCCCACGCACTCAGCCGTGGCACAGCGTTCTTCCTGGCGGAACGCTGGCAACGGGGATGTGGTTTCTTGTGACGATGCTCTTCGGCTGGTATCTGCAGCACTATGCCGACTACAGCGTGATTTATGGTTCGCTTGGAGTCGCGATTGCCATCCTGGTCTGGATGTATCTCATCTCGCTAGTGATTCTGATCGGCGCCGAGTTCAATGCGATGTTGTTTCCCAGGTCGACCTTGGGGAGCGAGTTGGGAACTTCCTCGGGAAGGTCCTAAACCGATCGTCGATCGGGCCGCACCCCCGAATGAATCCGCCCGCGATGTACGAGGGACGGCGTAGGATCTTTTTCCCTTACAATATCTTTACCCCAAATGACGTCCGAAAACTCTTCCCCATCTCTCTGCTCGCCTGACACAGCGCCATTGCGCCGGGCTAAGATCATCTGCACTCTGGGTCCGTCTTGCAACACGGAAGCCACCATCCGCGGGTTGCTCCAGGTCGGCATGGACGTTGCTCGGCTGAATTTCTCGCATGGCAAACACGAGGACCATGCCGCGTGTATTCAGGTCCTTCGGCGTGCTGCTGCCGCTGAGGGTCGCACCATTTGCGTTTTACAAGACCTGCAGGGACCGAAGATCCGTACCGGACGGTTGAAGGGCGGTCTTGCAGTTACCTTGCAGACAGGCAGTACAGTGACCATCACCACACGCGATCTCGAAGGTACTTCGGAGCTTATTTCCACGTCCTTCAAGAATCTTCCCAACGAAGTGCACGCCGGCGCACGCATTTTGCTTTCGGATGGGAAAATCGAACTTCGTGTAACCCGGGCAGGCACGGCCGATATCGAGTGTCAGATTGTTAACGGCGGCGTCCTAGGGGAGCGCCAGGGGATCAATCTTCCCGGAACGGCGCTGTCGATTCCCGCTCTCACCGACAAAGACCGTGAAGACCTCGAGTTCGGCCTGGAGAACGGCGTGGACGCGGTGGCGCTTTCGTTTGTGCGCTCTGCTGCCGATGTCCTTGAAGTGAAGGAAATCATCGGGGAGCACAATCAGACCGTCCCGGTCATCGCCAAATTGGAGAAACCCCAAGCCCTCGATCAACTGGAAGATATTCTGGAAGCATCCGATGGAGTCATGGTCGCGCGCGGAGACTTGGGGGTAGAAGTTCCGCCGGAGAAGGTTCCGGTGATTCAGAAGTACGTGATTCGCCGCGCTGCCGAATGGCGTAAGCCAGTAATCATTGCTACCCAGATGTTGGAGTCGATGATCGACAACCCGCGGCCCACACGCGCCGAAGCCAGCGACGTGGCCAACGCAATTTTCGATGGCACCGACGCTGTCATGCTTTCCGCCGAAACGGCCAGCGGCAAGTACCCGCGCGAGGCGGTTTGCATGATGGGCAAGATCATCGTCGAGGCAGAGAACAACATGGCGGAGTTCACCCAGCCCCGCCGCCGCCGTGAGCGCAGGATCCTTTCGATCTCGGAAACCATTTGCGAATCGATCGCGCATTCTGCCGAAGATACCGACATGGCTGCCATCGCGGTTTTTACCGAGACCGGCAATACTGCCCGGATGATTTCAAAGTACCGGCCCAAATCGCGCATTTACGCCTTCAGTCACGTGCCCGAGGTTTGCAATCGAATGAATCTGTTCTGGGGAGTGCAACCGGTGCGCCGCGAGAACGCACTCAGCTCCGAAGAAATGCTGGCCACGGCAGAACAGGAGCTTCTTCGGACCGGGCGAGTGAAGCCCGGTCATGTCCTCGGTGTCGTTGCTGGGACGCAGATGTCCAGCGGATCAACAAATTTCATGCGACTGCACGTGGTGAGCCGCAGCGGTTAGAGTGCCGCGATCCCTCCCCGTGGCCGGTTCCTACAGGTTCGTAGGCGTCAGGTTGGCCGCGGCCCAACGGTCCATCGGGAATGCCCAGCCACAATCCAGGCAACGGGTCACATCGAATCGTGTGCCGCACGCAGGGCAAGCCGCGCCGGTTTGAAACGTGTCGAATGCATGCTGGCATTGGCCGCAGGTCCAGAAATCTCCCAGGGGAGGCTTGGACTTGCAGCGGGGGCAGAGAAAGCCTTCGCGACGTGGGAGCTTGGCAATCGTCAGCAAAGCGCGCGCCTGCTTGAGTCCGCTCCAGCAATTCAGCAGCAGGAAGGCAGCGATGGCGCCGAACCAAACACACTGCCAGCCCAACAAAGCCGATCACTCCGACGAATCCGATCGATGCGGCGACCATGAGACTGCGTGCGCGACCGAACACAAACCAGAGCAGCGATCGCAGGATCTGACCTCCGTCCAAGGGGTAGATGGGGAGGATGTTGAACGCAAGCAACCAGATATCAATTAGGAAAATCCGTTTGAGGAGGGTATGAAGATCGGGCGCTAGCTGGTACCACCCAGCCTGGCGGCTGACGTATCCGAGCCCCAGAATCACAGGCACGAGGGCTACGTTGACCAGCGGTCCTGCGGCGATGCTCCAAAGGGTGGCACCTGGCCGCGGTGGAGGATCGACATACGCAACACCTCCGAGTGGCCAGAGCACGATGCGGTTGGCCCGGCCGCCAACCTGCCGGCAGGCGAGGGCGTGCCCAAACTCGTGCAGGAGGACGATGGCGAACAGCCCGAGGTACTCAAGAATGTTCCACTTGATGGACGAATATCGTCCGCCGTCCCGCTGCTGGATTTCGTACACAGCAACAACAAACCACGACCAATGGAGGAACACCTCAATCCCGGAGAGGCGAAACAGCCGCAGGGAACCTTGGGAAGAGGGATCAGGCACAGTGCTCGAGTTATACCACAGGGAAAGGCAGCAAGCCCGTTGAGGGTAGATGGCCAAGGACTTAGGTCCTTGCTCTTGCAGGAGTTACTTCTGTGCTGCTATCTTGCCGTGACGCGGGCCGCTGCCGAATCTGTTGAGGCAAGCTGCGCGTACTTCTACTGAGAGCGGCGTTTGTCGAGCGCAACCGAACAGTCTGGCCGCGATGATGGGGCCCTGATCGCGTCGATCCGTGCTGGCAATCAAAGCGCGATGGCGGAGCTATACGATCGCTACTCATCGATTGTGTACGCGGTAGCCATGCGTGTTTTGGGCGATACGGCTGCCGCAGAGGACGTGCTGCAGGAGATCTTCATGCAGCTGTGGCGCAATCCCGGAACATTCGATGCCAGCCGGGGAAGCCTCGCGCCCTGGCTGGCCGTGATTGCGCGAAACCGTGCTGTGGATGCTCTCCGCAAGCGGCGTCCGCAGAGCGACATTGAAGACGTCACACTCAGTGTGGAACCCGACTTGGCGGTTGAGGCTGACCGTTCCCGGGTGGCGGAAAAGATTCGCTGTGTGCTGAAAGACATGCCTGCACCGCAACGCAACGCCCTGGAGATGGCTTATTTTGAGGGGTACAGTCACGCGGAGATCGCCCAAAAAACGGGAGAACCCCTGGGTACGATCAAGACGAGAATCCGCGCAGGGCTGATGTTGCTGCGGAAAGCAGTTGGAGTCACATGACCGTGCACGAACAATTCGCGGATGATCTCGCGCTGTACGCGCTGGGCGCTCTTTCCGGTGAAGAAAAGACCTCGCTGGAGAGTCATTTGCAGGAGTGTGCCTCATGCCGCCGTGAACTGGAGCAGTTGCGCGGAGACGCGGCTCTGTTGGCCCTCAGCACGTCAGGCCCGCGTCCTCCGGCACGAGCCAAAACTCGATTGATGGATGCAATCGCCAGCGAACCCCGTACTCAACCGTCGCACTCGCGCCTGAATTGGTGGGCGATCCTGGGATGGGCAACCGCCGGGCTGATGCTGGTGTTTGTGATCGGTGTTTCAAGACACAACCAACGCCTGAGTTCCACGGTGGCTGAGCTGTCAGGGATGGTGGAACGGGAGCGCGTGGCGGGTGATCAGGCCAGAAAAGTATCGGAGGTTCTGCATGCTCCCGACGCAACCCCATACGAAGTCCTACCGGTTTCCATGAAGGCAATGCCTGCCGGGAAGGCGATTTACTCACGTGACCGCAACGGCTTGGTTTTCGTCGCCAGCAACCTGCAACCGCCTCCCGCCAAGAAGGCCTACCAACTCTGGCTTATTCCAAGGGTGGGCGCACCGATTTCCGCGGGCACGTTCAAACCGGACAGCCGCGGGATGGCGATGGTTATGAACCCGCCGCTCCCTGCCGGCGTTGAGGCGAAGGCATTCGCGATCACCATCGAGCCCGAGCAGGGCTCGCCGGCTCCGACCACCGACATCATCATGATGGGTGCCGGTAGTTAGGGCAGGACCCATCAGCGAAGAACAAGGCACCCTAAACAGGCGCTGCTCCAGGCAAAACCCTCCCTCGGCCGAAGGGCGTTGTTCCCGATGGCGCGCTATGCGCTTCTCTAACCCAGGTGCTGTGCCCAGGCGGCGAAGTGGTGCCAGGGGGCGCTCATCCCGATCGGAATTCTGATCTGCTGCACGACAATCATGAAAATTCCCGCCCACAGGGTTGCGGGATGAACTTTGCGCAGGGACCAAAGATCGTAAGCTACCAACAACAACAGAAAGATCATGCAGAAGAGCACGTCCATGTGAGGCGCTCCAGTGATGGCCGCAAACGGCGGCCGACCCGTCGGCGCGTCCATAATTGCGAACGTGGCGACCATGATCAAGCGCTTGTGGGCGGAGGGATCGCGACGGGCTCGGTAGGCAAAGCATGCGAGGACGCCAAAAACAAGAATGTCACCCAAGGGAACGACGTAGAAGGTTTGAGCGCCGAAAGGAAACCCGGGAGGGGCGAAGTTGCGAGACAGGGAATTCGTGGCCGCCAAAACACCGAATATCGGCATCAGGGCTGCGAGCCCAAAGCCCACGAGGCCAAGCTTGCGGTGGATGTCAGTCCGGTGCGCCGCCACCAGGGTCGTCTGCGAGATCAACCATAGAATCCACAGAGAAAACACAGCCCCATGGAGGTGAATGATTGGACTTGGAAGGTGCGCTCGGAACATTCCTGCGAGGAAATAGGTTCGAGCGAATCCCACCAGGGTCGTGGCCAGAATCAGGAACGCCATCCCGCTAAAGAAAACCCGATCTTTCTTTCGCGTGTTCAGGACGACTTCGGCAGTCGTGCGTGGCATGGTGGCGGTTGCCATGCGGGTTGCCTCCTTAGGAGTTGTAGAGGATTTTGAGCGGCCGGGACGTTCAACGGCGCACGAATGCCAATCATTCTACCGTAGGTCGGAATTCAAACCGAATCAGAATAGCGCTCAGCCAAACCGAGGATTTGCAGATTGAGCCTCAGTCGACTACGGCCTGGGCCGGCAAAAATAACTTGCAAATCACAAGTTAGTTCTGCTAGTGTCGGTGCCTAATGAAGGAGAAGGACGTTCCTCAGCCTCGCTCCGGGTGTCCGGTTAGCGTATCGCTGGAGATTTTTGGCGATCGCTGGTCGCTGCTGATCATCCGCGACATGATGGTGCGCGGATACGGGACGTTCAAGCAATTCCAGAACTCGGGCGAAGGAATCGCGACCAATATTCTCTCTGACCGGCTGGAACGACTTCGACATGCGGGCATTGTCTGCGGAGAAGTCGACCAGAAAGACGCCAGGCGAGTGAACTACCGGCTGACCGAGAAGGGAATCGACCTCGCGCCAGTAATGCTGGAGCTACTGATTTGGGGCGCGCGTCATGAAAACACCGGCGCGCCGTGTGAAGTGATCGAACACCTGGCTCAAAATCGGGCGCAGGTCCTGGCGGAAACCCGCCGCCGATGGGAGCAACACGATCGAAGGCCCATACTGCCCTCGTTCGAGAGTAAGAAAGGCAAAGGCAGGACGTGAAAACTGCGAATAAACAGTCCACCGGGTGTGATGGAACAAAACCGCTGAAGAAGGCCATGGCCCTGCTACCTTTGTTGGCCTTGCTAGGAACTTGCACAGCGCAAAACATCAGAACGGCGTACCCGGCCATGGCTCCTTTAAGCGCGTACTTGATGGAACGCGAGGCAGAAATTGCGCTCGCCCGCAGCGCTGCGCCGCCGGCGATCTCGAAAAATGCCACGGTTCTTGCCCTTGCGGCGCACGGATATGAGACGGCGGCAAAAGGGGGCAACGGTTTTGTTTGCGTAGTAGCCAGGGGATGGAGTGCCGGCAGTGACGACCCTGACTTCTGGAATCCCAAGCTGAGGGCTCCGATTTGTTACAACGAAGCTGCCGCGCGCTCGCAAGTTCCAGTTCTAATGGGGAGAACAAAGCTGGTAATCGGCGGGGCCTCTCGGGATCAGGTGTTTGCCGCCCTGAAGACAGCCTACGAACGGGGCGAGCAGTCCCGCTCAGAGCCGGGCTCGATGTGCTACATGATGTCGAAGAACGGCTATCTCTCGGAGAAGGACCCTCACTTCAAACCACATTTGATGTTCTTCCTTCCGCACACCGCACCTGCGACTTGGGGTGCGGGGCTGCCGGGCACGCCAGTGTTGGCGTTGGAGGACGCAGCGGCAGGGGAGACCGTTTTCATAGTTCCCGTCATCCGCTGGTCTGATGGAGAACTCGCTTCCGCCGGAACCCACTAATTTTGAGCTTGCAGGAATGGTAGGAAAGGAGTCGAGGCATGCAATTGAATCCGTATCTCAACTTCCAGGGGCAATGCGAGGAGGCATTCAAGTCTTACGAGAAGACTCTGAAAGGCAATATCGAATTTCTGATGAGGAATGGAGAATCACCCATGGCTCATGAAACTCCATCGGATCAGAAGAACAGTGTCATGCACGCCACCTTGCGCTTCGGTGCCCAGGTGATCATGGGCGCGGACGCTCCCCCGCAGCACTACGAGAAGCCTCAAGGTTTTTCGATCTCAATCAATGTGAACGATGTCGAGGAGGCTGAACGAATCTTCCAGGAACTCTCTGCCGGCGGCTCGATACGCATGCCTCTCCAGAAAACCTTCTGGGCTGAGCGATTCGGCATGTTCACAGATCGGTTCGATATTCCTTGGATGATCAATTGCGAACAGAGCTCCCGATAATTCCGCTGGGATGAACCCAGGGACCAGAGCCTTCTATGAGTGATTTCGGAACCACGGCGGCAATGTTTTCGAGAAGTACCGCCATCTTCAGCAAAACGATTGACGGGATTCCGCCTGAGAGGTGGCTGGTTCAACCCTCGGCCGAGTCCAACCATATGCTTTGGATCGCTGGTCATGTGGTCGTACACCGAGGTCTTACAACACGGTTACTGGGTGGGGAGTGGTCGGCCCCATGGGAGAAGTTGTTTGCGCGAGGTACAAGGCGAGTGGGTGCGGATCGGTATCCGTCGGCTAGTCACATTCAAGAGGCATGGACTGAAGTTTCGGAGAAGCTCACGACGGCACTAGCCACGGTAAATGCTCAAGCGCTGGCAAATCCAGCTGTCCAAGGTACGCCGAGCCTTGACGGTACGTTGGGGGGAGCCATATCGTTCCTCTGCTTGCACGAGATCTATCATGTCGGGCAAATGGGCTACTTGAGAAAGTGGCTGGGCTACGGGCAAGTCGTGGGATAAGACGAACTCCCATTTACGAGAGAACATGGATAGCGTTGCGGACTCTGCTGCCACTTAGATCTCAATATCAAAGAAGTACAAAGGAGTGTTCCATGCAGAAAATCGTTCCATTCCTGTGGTTCAACCATCAGGCGGAGGAGGCTGCGATTTTTTATGTTTCGTTGTTCAAGGATTCAAGAATCAACGCGGTTCGCCGCTACGGGGAAGCCGGCCCCGGCCCGAAGAACTCGGTCATGAACGTGACATTTCAACTCGAAGGGCAGGAATTCTACGCTTTGAATGGTGGCCCACATTTTCAGTTCACGCCGGCGATTTCTCTATTCGTCAACTGTGAAACGCAGCAGGAAGTGGATGTTCTCTGGGGCAGGCTCTCCGAAGGCGGCCGCCAGGATCGATGCGGCTGGTTGACGGACAAGTTTGGAGTGACATGGCAGATCATTCCGACCGTATTAGGCCGCATGCTTGGCGACCCCGATCCAGCCAAGGCAGCGCGAGTTATGAATGCCATGTTACAGATGGGCAAAATTGAGGTCGCACAGTTGGCAGAGGCCTACCAGGCAGCAGCATAGTTGGGGCGTACGAAGCTTAGGAAGTTTTGGAGGAGAAGAAAGAGATGAAGAGATTCTTGCTGCGCATACCAATACTGTTCACCTTAGGAGCACTGGCCGTTGCTCAGTCACTTACCGCTGCCGACCGTGAAAAGGCCATCCAGTACCTTGAGCAGACCCGTAGTGGTGTTATCGCAGCAACCAAAGGTTTGTCCGATGCTCAGATGAAATTCAAATCCGCCCCCGATCGTTGGTCGATCGCGGAAACACTCGAGCACATCACACTCGCGGAAGACTATCTTTTCGCCAATGTCACTCACAACATCATGAAGGCCCAGGCAGGTCCGGGGGGGCGTGATACAGCCAAGCTTGACGCCTTGATCCTCTCGGCAGT